>Ga0224534_1000112_pt1 | contig 53234 bp, 73 predicted proteins | sample 714E12024metaG_FD_172012 | JGI IMG/M metagenome (GOLD analysis project Ga0224534, IMG submission 172012) | Peat soil microbial communities from Stordalen Mire, Sweden - 717 E1 20-24 | ecosystem: Environmental > Terrestrial > Soil > Wetlands > Peat | place: Sweden: Norrbotten County, Stordalen... | reverse complement strand
GGAGGGAGTGTGAGCGATTGGAGCGAGGAGCAGCTGGAGAACATATTCGTCGCGTTGGTTAGGAGTGGCATTGGGGGGAGTGTGAGGGATTGGAGTGAGTAGCAACTGTTGAACATATTCGTCGCGTTGGTTAGGAGTGGCATTGGAGGGAGTGTGAGGGATTGGAGTGAGGTGCAGGCGTTGAACATACTCGTCGCGGTGGTGAGCGCCGCGTTTGTGATTATACAGCTCTGCAACTGCCTACAATTAAGGCCCGTTGCGTAGAACGCTAGTGAGGTGAGCGACGGCGTTTTGAACACGGCGCTTAGGATGCCGGGAAACTGGCCGTTTGTAGCGAGGTTGTGTGGCGCGACGGTGAACGTTTTAAGTGCCCCTGACGTTGGGGATATTGTGATTTTAAAAGTCGTGTATCCTAATGAGCATGGATGCCCCGCGCCGACCGTGTAGGTGTGCTGTGCGGTCGCTCCGCTGGCATACCCTACCGTCGTTCCGTCGCCCCAATTTATTATATAATTACCAGCGGTTGTGGTGACGGTGAACGCATATGTGGCAAGTTCTTGGTCGTTAACGAGCAGTTCAATATTCCCTATAACACAGCCATCAAGTGACAACCAATCGCTCGGAGGCTGCCAATTATTGAACGTGCCATAGCCAGTGCTAGGAACGGTCGTATAGTGAACTGCCTCCTTTTTGGGGCCGATGCTCATTTCTAACCTAGATGTTCTGTAGTTCTATTGTGCTTGCGTTGACCATCGTTGCCGCGCCAACTTCTTTCGCAGTTCCGCCGGTGATTGCTGCCATACAGACGTAGTAGATGTACGTCGCTCCGGCTGTTAGACCTGAATCAACGAAGTCAAAGCCGACGCTTTGGTTCTGCCCTGCTACTGCGTGAGTTGTGGTGTTCGTCCATACGAGTACATCAGAGCCGCCGTGAGCTGAACCTATTGAAGGCGCTGCTCCGTTGGCAACTGTGCGGTAAACCCACAATTGCACGCCATCGTTCACAGTGCTGTTCTGAACTGTGATTGAGCCAAGAAGCTCCATCAACGTATCAACAGCAACTAACGTCGCGTTGTGGCCCGTGTAAACATTCGTTGTGCTTGTGGTCGTGTAGTCAGAGGCAAGCGTTCCGAGTGCATAAGGCACCTTATCTCCACCGACGTTGTATTCTAGTCCTGTGTTCGGCGCAAAGCCGTATTCAACAGCGGTCGTAGTCCAGACACCACTGACTTTCCATTGCTTAGTTAGCGTTCCGGCAACATCGTCTACAATCTCTTGGTAGACGTTAGGTACAAGTTCAATCGTTGTTTGTGTCATTTTAACCTCTTAATATCCAGAGTATATTTCCGTAGTGCTGCCGGGCCCTGCGATGTATAATCCGCCCGCGTTAATCGTGAAACTTGAGCAGCGCAGGTAGCCCATATTCATAAGTACTGCTCCATTCTGTATGACGACTGCCTCACACGTCTGCTCTTGTCCGCTTGATATAGCCGCCTTCGTTCCTGAGTAGATCGTCCAGTTCGGATTCACATACTGATACAGAATCGATTGCGCTAGAGCTACAAGACCCTGATCGTTCGCATAGATCGGCGTTGGCCCGTTTCTGAGTAGCGTCATTTCGTGTACACTCCTGAGAATGAAACGTTGATCGAAGACCCTGAGTTGTTCAGGACTTGAATGTAATACGTGCTGTTCACGTCTTCCACCAGACTTAATCTCCCGCCCGCGCCCGTGTCATAGTCGTACTGAATACTCGTGTTCGGTGTGATGTAAAATAACTGCACCGCACCACTGTATCTAATATTATGAACTGTCGCTTCGTTCCCCGCCGGAGGCTGGATGTTGAACGTCCCGTTGTTTGCGAGACTTGCGGATTCGCCACAGAACTTGTCGCCTTGTGAAACCATTATTTCACCTTACGATGCAGGAGCTACCGTCAGTGTAAATATGCCCGCGGCATTCCATGTCAGTGTGAGCGTTCCGTTCGTGACAGACTGTGGCCCCATATCAAGGAAGCAGAGTAATGGGTTTCCCGCAGTCGCCTTCGCTGTCGGTGCGTATTGAATGATTGCCCATTCCGCAGTAATCGTTCCTGTTGTGGTGAATACCTGCGCTGCGCCTGTCCCGAGCCCTGTCACGTGTGCGGTCATCGTTGGGACAACCGTGTTGACGAGCATGCCGCCCGTTTCGTAGCCGTTTACCACGCCATGCTGATTCGTTATATCTGCATAGGTAGTTCCCGTGGTCTGCGGCGGTTGTGAGGTTGTCAGAACATCATAAACCCCCGGATACGTGTTCGATGTGCTGTTCAATGGTATATTGACCAAGCCGGTCATAACATTGACCATCGCCTTATCATAAACTCCCGATGTCATTTTTTGTCACTCCTTTTGCGATTGAAGTTGTCACAATCGTTATCCAAATGTTTCATATCAACGCCGATGTGCTCTTGTAAGTCCCACGTGCAGCGGTAGTGATAATCAGCGTTTGTCAGTTTGTCCGCGGGCAACTGCCTACCTCTACTGCACGTCGTACAGTTTTGTAGCTCCTCGTAAGGCGGAAAGATGTTATTCCTCACCGTCACTATCGGAGGATAGACCGTTACCGTTGCCGTTCCCGCAGAGTAGCCCTCATTGGCTTTAAAGTCAATCTCTTCTTTTATTTTCCTCGGCATTCCGACAAGTTCCTTACACTGCTGGCGAGTAGGTTAGAGAGCCATCCACTGAAGCACTTGTGCCGCATTTGCCGTTGTTGATTTGCAGAATATCAGATTCGCGTTCGCTACCGGAAGCAGGACCGTCGTTCCCGGAGCCATCGTTATCGGAAGGTTAGTAGTTGAGTTGCCTATTACTACATTGATTGTGTTCGTTGGCGATGGAGATGTAATCCATAGTCCGTGTGTGCATGCCTGCGTTCCTAGTATGATTGCTACTCCCGCAGTTGCCGGACACGTAACGACCCCCGCTACTGGTGCTGAAGATGTTTGCGTTGCGGTAAATGCGTTAACCGCTGTCGTGAGTGTGCCTATCGCCGTTGTGAGTAGGCCAGTATCTGTATCAAGGTTCTGTATATCCGTTGAAAGCGTTCCTGCTCCGGTAGTTATATCAACAAGAACTGGACTTGAATCGTCTAGTCCGCCTGTGCCTAGTGTCATCATCAACCCCCTACGAGCGGCGTTCCCGTCGCATCTGTCCAAGCACTACCGTTATACCAGACTGGTTTGTTGAGTGTCGTGTCATAAATCTGTAATCCTGTCGCTGGCGCTACTAACGCTTTTCGCGCTGTTGTCGTTAATGCCGTGGACGGAACGATAACGTTTGCATTGAGTTTATCTGAAGTTATGGTTGACGCCGCGATGTTAGCTCCTGTGACCGTGAGGGCCGCAATCTTATTGCCTGTAATAGCACTATCAAATATCTGAGCAGTATCGATGATGTTAGGCCCGAATGATGATTTCCCTGCCGTCATGTTTACCTCACTTACGCCACTGCATGCCGTCTGCTTTTTTCTTTACCGGACTACGAACCATCTTATCCTTCTTTGGTTGCTCCGGTGCTTTTGGTATGATTTTGGGTTTGCTACGTTCACTCTGCATCTTTAACCAAGCCCCTGTTTCCATCGCAATACCCCGATTAATAAGTGAAGCCGCTTCAGCCTCGTCGAAGTGAACACCATCACCGACGTGCCTCCCGTTCCACTCTTTTATGAATGTTACTAACATTTTTCTGCCCCCTTTTCTCTAGTTAAAGAAAGGGATTGGGCGATTGGTCTTAAATCGCCCACTATTTGTCTCGTTGGACTATGTTTCCTTACTTTACGTCTTACAGCGTATCCGCAACATCCACGTTGACGTTTGGCAGTTCGCGTGAACCACCGAGGATCACGAAGAAATACCCTGCGGTCGTGTCGGATGCAGTTCCCGTAACGGTGACTGTTGCCTGAAGGAACTCAAGAACTTGCGAGTTCATCAGGTCAATATCTGTAGTCACTGCGAATACCGTCGTCGAGTTGGGCGTGTAGCCGTGATTCTGGTCTGTTCCAACCGTTGTCACCGGATAGTTACTCATCGCCGTTGTTGGCGAACTGGTCGCACCCGTCTTAACTTGTAGGGTTGCGCCGCCTACGCCAGCGGTTCCTGTCTTGACGCCGATAAAGCCGAACTTCGCATAGGTGTATTTCCCTGCGGTTGCCGTGGCAGTTCTCAGATCAAATACTGTACTGGTCGCTGCGACTGTTCCGCCAATTGTCAGGGTTCCGCTCGCCCCTAGTGGCTTAACTACTGTGTGCATCAATGCACCGCGCATTAATCCCATGTTTTTTACCTCCAATGCCATTTCTAATTTAAATTAACGTGTTTCCAGGTATGTCCATTAGCAATCGAAAGTATGGTAGATTTGTTTACTCCGTATTCTCTTGCGAGTTTATACGAGGATTCGTTATTAAGACGCCTTTTTATGTCTCTAACCTGTTGTTCAGTTAGTTTTGAGTTAGGGTTTGTCTCACCGAACATGTGTTGCGGTGGGGGGATTACCCGCCCTTTCTTGTAGGCGTCTATCATATTTTCAGAATGTGTCCCTAGCCATAGATGGTCGGGATTAACGCACAGAGGATTATCGCACGTATGACATACGAACATGCCTTGTGGAATATCGCCTATCAATTCTCGATATACCGCGTGTGTGACTTGTTCATATCTTACATGTCCGGTAACACTAGACCCACGTTTGTAGATCCTACCGTAGTGGTTGTTACCACTTCTCCGCGTTGAACCCGTCCATTCAATACAGCCGTTTTCCATTCTTTTTATCCATTTACGAATCCGTTCTGGTAATTCTTCCATACATAACGATATGCTAATATATTATTTATAATTAGACACACCCCACGTCTAGGCTATCCCCCAGGTACAACCCGTCAATGCTGCCACACTAGCGTTATGCCTCATACCGAAGTCGTGCATCTCAATCGCCCTGATGACTGTCTCATCACGGTCGAACGTGCTCACAAGGGTGCTTGTTGAATCAGTGTATGCTGCTTCACTGCTTGCGTCGATCTGCATTGTGTATGCATCCGCGATAATCAACTCAGGGAACTCTTGAAGATAGACGTAACTCGACGTTGATGAGTCAACGGTTATCTGGTTCGAGATTGCGATCGGGTATCCCCACCACATATTCGATGCAGACACTTCAGGGAATGCAAGTGCGCCGGTTGCGATTCTAACAGTCGCAAGCCAGTTTCTAACCTCTGGGCGCATGATCCATCCTCTTTTGGTATCAGGCACATTGGCCGTGTCCAGGAGTGTGGTCAGTCTGCCCGCGTCTGTCGTCGCCGTAACTGCGGTAGGTGTTGCGGTCATTGCGACTTTGTTCGCTACCAGCATCAGGTTTCGAATACCCACCGGAGTACCGGCATCGCCGTTACCCTCAATAAAAGCAAGGTCTTCTCTGAGTGCGAGACGTGTTACTATATCCTGTCGGACGATCTGATCAACGTTAAGTGCGCTGAACTTCAGAAGGTCGTTGGAGATAGGCACTTTCGCGCCAAGTTTCTTACCCTGGAGTAAGAGTTGCCCGAACGTCTGTTGCGATGCAGCGATTACTGCGCTCTCTGACAGATACGTAGCAGTTGCGCCGCCTGTCATCTTCGGGATTTTAAGTTGCCCATTGACTAGCGGTAGGGTCGTGCATCCCATCTTCCGCATAATAGCCGTTGCGTTGAGTATGGGAATCAGGTCAGTTGAAAGAGTTTCCTCAATCGTGAACGCGCCGCCTGTGTCTGAAGAAGCAGTCAATGCTTTCTCAACAACGTTACCGACGCCCCATCGCTTTCGAGCATATTCAACTGGGTCTGCACCCAGGTGCTTATGTGCTGCTGCTGCGAGAGCAACGCCACCGATGAGACTTATCCCACCTTGTTTTTCCATTGCCTTATGTTCATCTGCGAGCATTGTGCGCAAGGCTAAGGCGTTCTTATCGTTTTCCTTACGCATGTCGGCTGCCGCTGTTTTCTTTTTGTCAGTCTGTTGCTCGAATAGCGCAATCAACTGCTCGCGGCTCATTTCTTTTGCCACCATGTTTTAATCCTCCGTTTCGCTAGTTATTGGCCCGCTTTGCGCGTTGCCCGTACCTTCGTACGATTGAAGTACCTCTTTGAGCATCTCCTCATCAACGAGGAACGTCTCATGAAACTCCTGCTCTGCCACTATGGGTTCATCGACAGGTGCTTCTTCCTTTGTCTCAACTGGTTCAACGTCTTTCGGCGCTGGTTTTGGTACTGGTGCATCTTCTGCCGCCGGTGCTGCCGCTGGTGTGTCTGGTGTTGGTCCCGCTGCCGGTTTGCCCGTTACTTGATCCAAAACGCCGTTCGTAAGTTTCACGCCGCTATTATGTGCTGCTACTGCGTCTCTTAAATCAGATTCATTCGCTGCACTCAACACCTTACCGGCCTTGATCGTTGCTTCAAGTTCTTCTATGCGCTTTGTTAGCGCCTCAATTTCTTTAGTTTCAGTTTCCATATCTTTGCCACCCTCCACTCCCTTTGGTTTAGCGTTCTCTCGATCTCTGATGGCACCTACGACCGCATCGACGTGAGCGCATTTCATATCATCGTCTTTTAATTCAATGTCATCGCCGATCTCCTTCTTCCATTCGAGTGGCGAAGGATCGGCGCATTTAGTAGGTGGTTTCTCTGACTTGTGCCGGTCGCACATCTCTGCCTCGACCCGCGCGTGTAGCCAGTTCATATCAGATTGTGTAAATCCGGTGAGTAGATTGCTTTGCGATGCCCACTGGTGAAGTCTACGATGATATGCTGAAAGGTCGGTTAAGTTTTCCTTGCCGAGCGCGGTCAACAAGTCATTCTTATCAGTAGTAGTAATTGATTTCGTGTCAATATTCATAGGACAATCCCCGTCACACATCTTGATCGTTTCATTCGCCCACGTCTTGAGCATCTTCTTGTATGATTTACGATCAACCAATGCATCAGGATTAGACGGAACTGGAACGCCGCTAAACTCTAGCATATCCCACTTCAAGAAGCGAGTGCCGCTCATCTCGTCATAATCAGAACTCTCTCCGTCCTTGAGTTCAAGTGGTTCCCATGAGTGAGGATCAAAGCCGATTGAAACCGCGTTAAGGAATTTGGTGCGATACATCTCAAAGATCATACCGCCGGTGACACCGTTCCAGTTCTTTTGATAATTTGAATCAGGTTGAAACTCCGTGATTGCCTGTATCTTGTGTGCTACAGAACCGTCGCTCTTTGCTTCCTTGATCCTCGACATCTCAACAGACCGAGCAATAGGAACCTCGTCATACTTGTGCGCCCATAACATAACGGGATTCTGAGCATAGTTGTCAGTCATCGCACCTGACGGTTCAACGATATCCCTGTCTCTATCCCTACGATTCGATGTGATCGTAAAAGAAAGACGCTTGATAACCTCACCAGAATCCTTATCGGTGTACGACATGTCTTTGACGTCACCGACGTCGAATATCTTGTGGATAATCTCGCCTTGTTTCACTTCTTTAGAAAGCATACTAAATCACGAACCTATACGTGGAATCTATTACCACTGGGTTTGACTTGAATCGGTGACCACCCTCTTACCGACTGATCCATTCCAGCCATTAAGAGTAGCTCCGTAAGCGCTTGGTTGCGCGTTACTACCACATTATCTTGGCTAAGTCTCATGGCTATATAAGCCACCATCGCTGTGTTGTTTGCATCCGTTACATCTGACCAAGTTGCTGTCATTTTATACCTCCTAACGTTTCATCCTAATAACGCGCCCTTTGCCCGTCTTGACCACCCTATACCTCGCTGATGCCATACCTGCATCTGGACCTAACAACGATTCGGGTTTTTCTTCGTCTGTCTCCAAAGTTGGTTCAGGGATGGGCGTTTCAAAAGCATTAGGTAAATCGTCTAATCTCGTGTATTCAATATTCATGGCCTTAGCGAAGCACTGGCCTTTGCCGTCTTGTAGTGGTTCCTCACCGGCCCGTTCCCGTATCTCGTCAACTAAGAAGGCGTAGGGGGCGGAACGCATAACGTTGAGTTGAAATTCTTTATCTTCCTGAACCGGAGTAACGTAATCAAGTTGTAGTAAGCCAGTGTTGTCAAGTTTAGGCACTATCTGTCGCTGATATGCCTCGCGCATCATGTCGAGTCGCGGTTTGAGCGTCCACTTGGAAAAGAATAAGTCGGCTGCTTCTATCGTAGCGCGATTTGAATTAGCGAGTATTCCCATGATCTCAGGAGGCAACCCTAATACTTGGATAATCGTATCCCGCTGCATCTTACGTAGTTCAAGATACTGAACACCCTGGAAGTCCTGATCGAATGTCTTGATATCAACGTCTTCGGATAAGAAATAAGGTTTAAAAGAGTTCTTGAATCCGCCAAGAGCATTACGCCACTTTGACTCCATCTTCTTTGTCTTTTCGGCGTTCAGTCCCTTGCCTGATATGAGTATATCCGGTCGGGCCTGTCGGTCAAAGAACCCGTCAACGGTGTCAGAGGTTTTCTTGTCGATGTTAAGTTCCGTGTCAAGTGACTGCGCCAATCCTGACCCGCGCGCATACGGCGCTGCGGGATTGGGGTCAACCATCCAGAACACATTATCAGTTGGAATAGGATGCTGACCGTTTGAAAGAGATAACGTAAAATAAGGTTTGTCGTCAGTCGGTAGTCCCGTCATCTTGTCCGGTGTAATCGGCCAGATTTGCGGAACGTCCTGTGATAAGTCCCATATCCCGAACGCCTCACCTGCAAGGTCGAGATGAATAGCCCAGATGTATGTAATGGTTTGCCAAGAAAAGAAAGGATGCGGTTGGTCTATAAAGATTTCAAGTGGATGCTTTTGATTAGTGAGATCACTAATCGGCGTGAGTTGTCCAGTGTCGGGATCTTCTACTAAAGAGAGCCAATCTACCGCTGAGATAGACTGCGCTTTTTTACTACCACCTGCACGTAGCCAGGGCAGGACATTATATGCGTTAAGAAAATCAGGAACGCTACGTTTAACGGTTGATGTCTGTCGTTGTGTGCCTAAAAAGTCAGCCCAAAAACCTGTGCCTTGCGCCGCGTTGTATGCACCGGGAGTAGAAGAAGAAGGAACAGCCTTACGTATTCGATTAAGTATACCATTACTGCTAGTACGTTGCGTAGGCACATGCTTACTATGTCACGTTATACGAGATAATATATTTCCAGAATCTGCAAAGCAGATTGCACTAAACTACAAAATAATCTCGTTTTTACAACAAAACTTCTCTTAACTTATACTCCACCGCCGTAGCAAACGGTAACATCTCATCCTTTGCGATCTTCTCAAGTGGTCGCACCATCTCAGGTGGAAGCCACATATTCACGTTTCGATATCCTTGTTCGCGCTTCTCTTCCTTCCACCTACGGTCATGTTTTCGTTGGGCCGGTGCTGACATTTGGTACCTCCTTTACGACTTTAGTTTCATTACTACGTATGTTGCTTGCCTGTGATTTGACATACTCATCATGTAGTTGCGGGTGCATCCATATCTCGACCTTGCGAACCAGTGTGCCATCAGGGCGTGTTACGTTTCCTCCAACACTGCACATCTCACACTTCTTGCGGCAAGTGCAGCGTGGTTCTTTAGTCTTTAAGAAGCGCATGAACCTACACCGTTTAACAAGGTCGAAGGTATATTCAGTATTACATGTTCTAACCATTTTCAAACCTACTTACTTTTGAACCTGTCACATTCTCGATCTTTCATCGCTTCGACCTTTATCTTCTTAGGGAAACACCACAGGTACGAGGGTTCTAAATATGCGACATACCGCGATAGTTGACAGTATATACATCGTGGCATCTACTCACCTTTTAAGATTCGACGTTTAGTTTGTTCCCAATCAGTAACTATATCCGTTGCTTCCATCCACTCTGCGGGAGTAAAGTCACGCACCGATAATTGCGTCAATATCTCAACCTTTCGCTCAAGGATTGTTAGTCGTTCGTCAACATTCGTCATGCTATCTACTCACCCTTTAACAGGCCAACCAATAACTCGGCCTCGGTCCGTGAATCCCTACGCTTTTCGTGTAGTCGTATGAGTTGTGCTTTGAGCATTTCGATCTCCAGTGCGGTGTCTAACTGGAGTATCTTATGACCTGCATAGTCATCATCCGCGTTGAGCGCCATAGTTACTGCGGCGTTCTGTGCATCAAGATTTGCGTATTTGGGTTTATTCTGCTCGTTCAAAATAGTAGCCACCTGGACCCGCCACTTGGCTTCGCGTGATGCTTGGTCATCTTTCAAGGCGTTGAGTTCTTGATTCTTCTTCGCTACTTGTTTTGATAATTCCAAAATCTTATCAGCAGCTTCTTCTAAGTCTTTTCTAATCCTGCTGACCACTGAGCCAGCCGCTACTTCTTCCAAATTAATCATCTCCCTCATATAGTTCTAAAAATCTTCTAGTGTTAACCTTAATTCGATTATTCGGTAGTTTGACAATCGGTAGTTGTCCCTTCTTTGCCATTTCATACCCGGTCTTTCGTGATACACCAAGCAGACAGGCAGCATCGGGAACTGAGATTAACATAGGCAATTCGTTGTATATTTCATCTAAGAAATTATTAATAACGTCAATTTGAACCTCGTCACCGTGTAAACCTCTGGATTCAAGATATGCACGAAAGTCGTCTTTAAGCATATACCACCACTGAAAGCAACTTATTACAGATTGTATTCCGAAGTAATGAAGACCCCCTGATCGTGTGTATCTGATCGTAGTGATCGCAGACGTGAGGGCAGTAGTGCGGGTTGACTTGTTTGCGGAACAGTTTGCAACGCCAGACTATGTAGGGTTGTTGAGATATCATTCTTCATCACTGAACAACCATTCGTCGTCTATCTTTACCCAATGCTCCTTATTGTTCACATCATCTCCTACTAGAAACCATAGTTTTCCACGGCCATATATCTCTAGATATTTTTCTGTCATACACGCGCACCAGTATTCAGAAGTCCACGGAGCTATTAAACAAGTCACCTGAATCCTCTTGACTTTCTCTTTAAGGCGCACTCAGGACAGTAGATCGGAGGGCGTCCATTCGTCTTGACAACGTGACCGAACCGTTTGGATCTGAACCGATGATCGAACGCCCTGCCGCAACCGTGACAAGTGAGTTCGCCGATCGTTGGTTTGTACGTCATAACTGTTTCAATGTCAGGCCCGAACGTTCATAGAATAAGCACTCGGGCAATACCGGGACGTGTTTATCTGTGCAATCGAGTCGCTCAGATCCAACGAGATACTCAATGGCGAGGTTCTTGCAGGTCAAACACTGAACATACGGCCCGGGGTCTTTGTCGAACGTATAATGCGTTTGCGTCTCGTTGGTGATGTAGGTCACGAACGACTTTGACTCTGACACATAATGCCGACAGGTTCCGGTTCGTCGATATTGAAGTTCAGCATAGTCACGCGGGAACGGGCATTCGGTGTTCTTGCATTCGTCGCAGATCATTGTCTCACCACGTTATCGGTTTGCCATCGTCACCAACGAACCGCGTCGCTTTGCCGTGTCGATTGCTTCTAAACTCATGCGTAAAGTCTTTGCCACACGGACAGGCGATTACTGCGGTCATTGGTTTATAGACCATTGTTATTCCCGTTCTGCTCGACGGCCCACTATTAGATCATACACTTGCTTAAAGCGCGTTTGACATGGCATCCCTTGCTCAGAATATACTTCTACTAACCTACATACATCATCTAGTATCTCAGAATCGTTCATTTTTCACCCCCCTAATCAACCACACTCACTATCATCCAAAGGATTGCCCTCTATTATATGCATTACACACCTCTTGAGCGTTCATACTCTGCATTTGCTGCATCCCACGGTTTCTCTCCGAAGATTTGACACTCTTCTTCGTCGTATTCCTCACATTCTTCGTAGTCATGGGTGTGCCAACAGGCGGCGCACTTTTTTGAATTATGGTTCATCCGATCGACCTCTCTGCATTGAACGTCTTGATTACTCCCTCTAATCTACTGCGAAGGTCATTCCAACAACTTGAACAAAGTTCTCCTGCACTACCTTCGATCCGACTTCCGGCAAAATCTACACTATATGCACCATGAAGAAAGCCGACTGAATCAACTGCCGACTTTTTACAATGGTCGCAAATGTCTATTTGTTTTCTCATTTTGTTTCATCTCCTGTGTTATAGTTGTGGGGGCAGCACCTATTTTTTGTGCATTGGTTATTCGCCAAATTATATGTGCGAGGCACTACCCCCTATATAACTGACGTTTCCTATGGTAAACTGTTTCCTAAGGAAACATCAACTACTAATTAGCTTACAAGTATATAAAACTTTATACTCTTTCGTAGAGTATCGGTCACAGTTGACGTAGTTGCCACATAGCCCATTCCCAGTTAAGAACGCCGTCTACTTTTTTTAGGACAGGATATCCATTCTCACTGAGCCACGTAGGATCGATAGACTTTTGCCCAGCGTTATACCATGCTTCTACGTGATGCCACGGGACGAGGAAAATAGTGTTGAGGATCGGCCCGCGTCCTGATCCTCTTAATTCAATCGCTAGAACACCGAAGCGCCCTGTGTCTTTGATAAACTTGCTTATTCGTGTAACCTGATGTTCTCCTTTCTTGGTGACGCTGAACTTTGAAAAATAGACCTTTGTCTCTGGTGGGGAAAAACTCTTACACTCGATACCTAAGTAGTGCGCGGGGTTGATTGAATCCACGATTACATCGAGGAACTGGTTGTTGAACTGACTCATCTTATTTCTATACGCAAGTCCGGGAGAAGATGTGTCGGAGAAGAAGCCGTTTATAAGGCGGACTAATCGCGCTTCAAAGGGGCTACTACCTGAGATACAAACTCCTCCTCGGTCTTAGTGTGTTTTCGGGTGTTACAACTGTTACATGCCAGTGCAATATTTTCAATCGAATCCGAACCGCCTCTCGATAGTGGGGTCTTGTGCTCAATCTCAAAGTAGTATTCAAGTGTGCCGTTCTTAAAAAAGGATTCGCCGCAGTAGTAGCAACACTGGTTCTGTTCTGACGCTAACGCTAGGATTTGTTTTGTAGAATAATGCTCCTCACTATCAAAGATGTTGTTCCGCCGCCGAACATTATATCGAACCCATTTCTGGAAATTCTCAGGATAATATTTCGAATTATAGTCGCGGTTGTATTGCTTTCGACTTATCTTAAAGCACGACGGACAGAACTTTGTCGTGGAACATCCTGTCTTTATTTCGATGCCGCAACGTTGGCATGTCGTTAGGTAGTATCCTTTAAAAGACGATGCGTTTCGATACTTTTCGTTTGATTTTTCGTTGTATAACTTACGTCTGCACTCACTACAAAACCGACGGTTTCGCGCTTTTGTGACAACTTCGGTACCACATACTTCGCATTTGATCGTTATATCAGATGCCGCATGGTGTTGCCAATGATCCTGATACCACGTGGCTTTGTATTCTTTGCGTGCGATTGGCCTACACGGTTTACAATAAAGCGCATTCGTCCCATCGGTAAACTCTTGACCGCAACGAGCGCATTCTTTAGTTGGCATCTTAGAAGGTTCGATCTACTACATACGCGAGGTGGTCAACCTTTTTCTCTAGTGCCTTAACTCGACCTTCAAGTAGTTCGATCTTACGGTGGTTACTGAACGATTTCTGGTGTTCCTCTTCCTCCCTCACGATTATCAACTCTCCGTAGTTATGCGTCTTCATCCAGTTCTTTCCTACCGATCTCCTGCAAACACTCGTCGCAGATCCAGCGACCATCATACCAATGAACGCCATCCATCGCGGGGTCTTCCAACCCCTTGCAGTTCTTTAACTCTTTCTTGCAGTCTTCACATCCTGGAACGCACAGGATCTTGACGTTTCCTGGAAACGTATCGGTCGTATCACTCATTTGATTTCGCCTCCGAGACTTGTCCATGCTGACCACACGCCGGTAGGGATGTCTAACGTCCTATACCAGAGTGCTTTATCGGCACCGCGAACTGATACAAGAAGCGTCGTGCCGTTGTTTGTTGCACTAGGTGCACTCGTAGCGATACCACCTATTGACTTCCATGCTTTCGTGAGTGTTCGATAGTAGGTTGATTGCTTATCGGCACCGCGCCCGAAGATGTAGATATCTGAACCCACTGTAGTCGCTGCGACGCCGCTTGTCAATGCTCCGCCAAGAGCCGCCCATTTACCACCATCAGCGATATACCATAGTGCGCCAGCGGCCCCTTGCACGAATGAATACTTCACTCCGTTAAGATACACCGAAGCGGGATTCGTGCCGTCTGCTGCTACTGGCGTTGGCGGTGTAGGCGTTGGAGTCGGGGTAATCTGACTCTCACTCGCAATAACCCAACTGTCGCTTGCGTATTGCTGGATATAGTTTCTTGGGATCAGCCCGAATCCTCCACTGAACTTACCGTATCCTTTTCCCCAACCTTGCCCCCACGAATTTAGGGTGATGTAGTAGTCGCTGCTCGTAAAGCCGGTGACGCCAAATAATGCATTACAGTGTCCGCCGATTGAATCGCCACTTGGCATATCGATGATCCCGTTACTACCAACCTCTTCGTATTGCTCATAGACAGGCATACCATAGACTACTGGAAGTCCTGTCACACAGAGGCAGTTATCGATGTTGGCAATCTTCTGAGCGTCGCTTGTTCCATCAAGCAAATAGTAGTTGATAGTCTTATCTTTCACTGCGTCTGACACTGCTTTCGCTGGTGGTGTGTTATCGAACTGACTGATATCATAACCCCAATCAGTTTCAGGTGCGACGCCATCTTGCACTGTTGCTTGTATTCCGTCTCTGATGTTGCAACCATTATCGCCAGGGAAGTCGCCACCTAGGATCCTACCGTCACGATAGACTAATAGTCTGCATCCTAGAGTTGCACTTCCTGCGGCTTTCATCTGACATGCTTCGAATCCTGATGTAGTTCCGTGTGCAACGCAACTTCCTAACGACCCTTGATCTTTAACTGTACTCACCAAATTGGTTAAGTCTGTGGGTTTCAATGCCGCAGCCGTTAGACTTACGTGGTGTTCGTATCTGTAATCTCGGTGGTCTTTCGGTTGTGGTTTGTAACCTAATCCGTGTCCTTTTTTAGTTACCATTTTTTTCATATTTTATTCCTCCTGTTCTTCATTAAACATATCACTCAATGGTGGTTCAAAAAGTGTACAGCATGCGCAGTTAATAACGTTCTCAGGACTACCTGCATCATCGCCAGGACAGTCCATCTCTTCACCCATTACGATGAATGGTTCATCTTGTGGTACTGATTGGCCGTCCGCTTCTTCATGCCACGGACGCACATTGTCAGCGCCAGTCGTGCTCCATACCTTGTTGAGATCCGGCGCCATCGCCTTCGCATCCTGTAACCCTGCATAGTTCATCGCGCCGTTAACCTCAGTCCTTGATATTGTTTCGCCTCTTCCATCCCAACTATCACCTAACATATCATCGATTTGCTTTCCTATATCGTAGTGCGATAGTCCGTCTTGTCTGCCTTGATCGAGGATGTCAACTATCTTATCATTCGTAGTGTCAGTGATGTTGGTTATCTTACCGAACGCCTTTTTACTTTGTAGCCAATCGCTTACCATATCATCCCAGTTCTGAACTACTGGTTCAACCTCTTCATCCTGTTTAACCATGATATTGTCTAACTCGCTCGTATCAGGAAACCAACTCCTTTCGGTTATGCGCTGCGCCTTTGATTTACCAGTTATGTGTTCGTGGATAACTTCAATCGCTGCGTGGCCCGTTTCGAGCTGCACACTCTTTAGTGCGGAGAACCAGCGTTCGTGGCAGCTTTTAGATGCGAGATATTGTTTAATCCTTCGCTGTGCAACGTCCGTTGAATTGGTGTTGCGAAATATGTAGGAGATTTGCTTTCGGTCTGCTTTGTAGGGTATGGAGAAGTAATTACGAGCGACCTTGACCCACCCCTCACGATGGGCGTTCATAAATAGTGCAAACTTGTGGCGCTTATCGTCTCTTTTCGTCATGTAATCATCTTCTAATCATCTTAAACGTAGAACGGTCTGAAAGTTACTTGAAACTCTTGTACGCCTGCGTCATCCACCTTTATCGTTATGAAATGGTATCCTGAGTGGTTTGCCATCCGTTTAGAACGCATCCATCGTGATTGCGTACACATTGCCCCGCCGCTTACCGTGTGGATATGACGGTCAAAGAAGTATCCTTGCTTATGAGCGTGACCAACAAGTAATACGTTAGGTTTAGTCCCACCAGTAAAGGATTCGATAAGCTTCTGAAGGCGATATGAAACGGCGTATGAACTGCCGTCCTCGCCGTGGAAGACACGTATGACTATTCCGCCTACTTCTATGTCGCCCTCGTCGCGTCCTATATACTCTGCATTTGGAACAGTGTCGCATATATCCCCCACTATGTTCGCGCCCATCGATTCATACCAGCGGTCGTGATTGCCTGAGACTAGGTAGACGTGAAAAGGAATCTTGGATAGTTGTTGTTCGGCGTATTCTTTCTGCGCTGCATACCCAATGTCTTTTAGTTCGTAAAGAAGATTATACTTTCGCGGGTCCATTCCATGTGTGAGGTCGCCACCGAAGATACAGAACTGAGCGTTCTTTTTTGTGCAGGTATGTATAAAATCGTCTAAGAATGATTCGTGATAATAAATACTACTCATATGCGTATCAGTGAAAAACCCAAAGCGTATCTCTTTGCCTGGTTGGTCTATCTTTATCTTTGGAGGTGTTAACGCAAAGGTGCTGATGCCTTTGCCTGTGCTTAGTGCCTTTAGTTCTTCGTCGGTGTATCTACCACCAATACCTCGTAAGTATCTGTTGTCTATTCCTTCTAAATAATCAAGTCGTTTCCTTTGTCGCTTACGCCTTGCCCATTCGTTCTTATCGTCTTTATGAGTACGGTTCCATTCGGCTTTATCCCTAGGATCAGCATAAGGCATTTAATCACATCCGGCAACTTCATCATCGTAGGTTATTAGTGAAGGATCACTGCCATCCGGTAGACGTTCGTCATCCCTGCATACAAAGAGTTTATCGAGTATCTCATCTACGTAGTATTTTCCTGCGCTGTAGGGATGTACGGGGATGGCGTGGAGAACCATTATCATATAGCCGATTCTTCCTTTGTAACGAATGTTTAACGTATCCCAATCTGGTTCGTTGTCGTAGTCTCGTTGATAGACGAGTCGGTATAACTCATCCCCTCTAAACCGCGCTGGTGTCAAAAGAAACTCTCCAACCAATCATTCAGATGTTCCGCGTTCTCATAGTGCAGCCATTCAGTAAGGATTGTATTGAGAAGTTGCTCGTCGTCCTGCTCGGCGAAGTAGTCTCTCTTAGAACGAATCTCTTTAAGGAGGTCTTGAATTTCTGGACTTATCTCTAACATAGAACTCACAATCCCAATAATGGAATAAGATATCGTTTTTGCTGCACCATACAAGACCGTGATGATATACGTACCACTGGCATGTTTCGCACCACCTCATATCAGGATGTGTGCGTACCAACCGAGCGAAACGCCCATGAGGAAGATTATGAGTAAGGCAAGTAAACCAACCCATAGATTTGTCTCACTTCTTTCTGGTGGGTCGTTCCACTGTTCTATTCTTTCGTGCATTGCGTCATCCATTAGCGTAAACCTCGCAACCTTCTGCGTTCGTTATAATCCTTCATGAAGTCCCTTATCTCCTGAATCATCCGGTCAAACTCTCTGATGAATTCGTCATCTAACTCAGTCTTTGTCATGACTTTTGGTGTATCGACGTTCGCATTTCCACTCATTTTATCCTCTTTGTATAACCTATTCGTCTTTTTGTATAATTTACTCGTCGAGAGTTCGTGTTTTGTGTTAAAACGGCTTCCACTTAGGTCGAGTATCAATTCGCTTATGCCACATCTCTGCATCCCTGACGACATGTTCATTGTAAGATTTGAATGACATTAGATGCCCAACGAACAGATGATGGTTCGCTCCGTTCTCGCAGAGTGTTATAAGGTTCGTAGGTTCTAGTTCTAACGCGGGATAGAGGTAGTGAGGGTAAATATGGTGCGCTGTTAGTCGTTTACGGGCGCCGCATACAGAACATTCAGGATGTTGTTTGATAAAGAGTCGTCGCACTTTGGGCCAATCGTCGCTGCGTTTAAAGGTTGATAGAAAGAGTTGGTCTTTGTTTACCATCTATTCACCAAGTAATCGCCAAGTAATCGCCAAGATTCACCAGAATACATCACCTACACCACCGACGTCGTTTGCTAACCATACACCCATGCCAATAGCAGAAACTATGTCATCGTGCTGTCCGGTCTTTATACTTCCAAACTGATCGTATCCAACTTTAGAGATCTTATGTTCGTAGTTAAGCAACTCTTCTTTTAAGATATTCGCTTGAAACGCTCCGCTCGGAATCAAGATTCTATCAGACTCTAGAAGTGCGATTAAAACTGAAACCATCTGTGGTTTGGGAAGTATGATATTTCTACCCGTTCGCCAGTTCGGTAGTGTGCCACCGCTTAGTGTAATACGATAGACATCTGCATTGGGGATTAGTTCACATACCTGATCGGTGACTGCAGCCCCAACGCCACCTTCATCAAAGACATAGTGGATGTATTCAAAGTCCTCGCTTGCAGTAAGTTGTTCGTCTATCTTTTGCAGTGTTCGTGCGATTCGCGGGTATGGTGTCTCAAGGTCATAGCGTTTTATCTTGGAGATGTGATAGGTGAACTGTTCCTTGTCTGAGTCTTTGGGTATGAATGGTTCGATAAAGACGAGTGCGCTAAAATCTGCCTTCTTTCCTAAGTCAACTGAAACGTAGATTGATCGGTTGTATAATCCTAGTTCTTTTTCGGTGTATTCAGAAGTGTCTTTGGTTTTGGATTCATCAGTCTTTGCTTCCTTGAGTGGTTGCATGCCGAGGGCGATTCGTTGTGCGTCTAGTTCGTCGTAGACTTCGTCAATAGACCACTCGTCACCGGGCATCCAGTGATCCATTTAAGAAGCCTCACCTGCGGTAAACGGACTCCAAGAAGGACAATCTTCTCCGTTCATTGCGTCAGATTCGCACCCTAAGAAACAACGGTATAACCTATTATCTGAATCATCGTGGTTATACCTCAGATGTGAACAGGTTGCACATATCTTCACTTTCTAATCCACCTCCACGTCGATCTCGTCTCTTGTGTAAATATCAGGTCTAAATGCTCTGTTGATATCCTCGATTCTAAACACGTTAGATAACCCTTCTGCGAAATGCCCGTAGTATACCTCCTAGTCTTTTAACACCTGTTTCACTAACTCCTCGATAGCCTTTGATGTCGTCATATCCTCCCCTCGCTCCATTTGGAGTTTGCCCGCATAGCGCAAGAGTGCCGCGTGTGCTTCGTTGGTGATGCGGAGAACTTTGTGTTCACTACACCAACGGGCCTGTGCATCTCGATCCTTTTGAGTTGACAACTGACGTATCTTCACTTTCTAATCCACCTCCACGTCGATCTCGTCTCTTGTGTAAATATCAGGTCTAAATGCTCTGTTGATATCCTCGATTCTAAACACGTTAGATAACCCTTCTGCGAAATGCCCGTAGTATTCCTGATTAAACTGCCAGTCAGGTTTTAATTCCTTTTCTTCTGCGAGATACTCTTTAGAGATTCGCGGACACTGATCTGCTGAGATTGCGATTTTAAGCCAGTTGTTTTCCTTTTCCCACGCGTGCCAAAAGAATCCCCTCTTACCGTGTGGTGTAGATAACAGTACAAGTCTACCCTGTGAAACTGCGATCATAGGTCTAAGTGATTCCTCATACGCTTCGTCGAGGACTTGTGCGGCTTCGTCGATTATAACAAGTGATGGGCCACTGAAACCACGGATACTTGCGGGGTGTTGTCCTGATAACGTTATAATGCGCGAACCGTTCTGTAGTTCAAGTCTATGGACATTCTCAGTAACGGGTTGTATCGGTGTATCGTGGCGTTGATAGAACTGTGCAATCTTTCTAAAGGTTTCAGTGGCTTGTCGGTAGATATGTGAAACGACTAAGACTAACGAGTTAGGCGTATTGAGTGCGTGGTAGAGTGCGAGGACTGCTACGATGGTTGATTTGCCGGATTGTCTCGAACAATTAAGGATGATACGATTTGATTCAGAACGTAGGACTTGTGCTTGCCACGGATCGGGAGTTATGCCTAGCGCCTTAGAAAACTGCACTGGATCAATAGCAAGTGCAAGGCGTATGAGCTGTTCCTTTTCGAGTTGGTTGAAGTTCGGTAACGTTGTAGAAGTAGTTGAAGCCATCTAGTTTAGATCCGCCTCTGCCGTTTCAGCCATTTTCAATAGTCGTTCAGATAGTTTAGCCCTTGCAGTTGGGTCCAGTGATTTTACAATAGCCTCTTGGAGTTGTTGGAACTGTTCGGCGTTGATTGTCTTTACTTCGCCACTGAGTTCAAGTTTGGTTGCATCTTTCCTACCCCACTTTTTCGGGTCTTTGCGTTCGAGCATCCACGCATCTGCCTGCCATGCTCCTTCTTCCCCGGCCTTGTTTATTCTCCGTATATGTAGCTGTTCGCCTTCTGCTTCCGCCCTTTTTACCGACTCATAAAAATCATGGAATTTTCCTTTTTCTTCGACTCCACCTTTCTTTTCCCATTCTCTGAACGTGTTATACGCGATTCCAGCACCTTCAGCAGCAGTGTCGCGGTAGTTACCTTCACGTAGGGACTCTAATATCTTTTCAAGCCTTTCAGGTGTTAGTTTAGAAGGGCGACCACGTTTCATCCTACGCTCCATTTATGGTATATATATACGGATATGGTTTGCCGTCTGGTTGTGTTGCGCGTTCTACTTCGCCCTTTTGAAACAGTCTTTTCATGTAGTAGCTCGTATTAGCGAGAGAATTCTTTGAGGCGATTGATATCTCTTTATTGGTTGACGGATGCCCTAACGTTTTAAGGGCTTTATAACATTCATCTTGAGAGATATTTATTCCCCCTTCCGTTCTTTATTCCAGTGTTGTAACTCTTCATTGGTTATCCGAGCGTTTAGCGGTTGTTTCTCCTGACAGAAGGGGCAAAGGAGACTTGGTGTGTCTCCTCCGAGCGAGTGATGCAGCAGGAGCATTGGCCGTCCACAGTTCCGACACGGTATCGGAGTGGTCACGACTAGAGAACCCTACTGAATCTCCGAACAAACGCAGATCGGCAATACCGCACTTGTCGATCCCAGATAGTTCTCATCACCGGCAAACGAGGCATAGTAGTAGCGAATCCCGGGAGACGTGAACGACACTGGCACCGTCAGCGTCGAGAATGCAGTCTTATCGTTGTACCGAACGCCGTTCAGTGTGTGGTAGAATGTCACTTCTCTCGGGATTGGCGTGTTGCCGTCCTTCAATGTTACGGTGAATGTGACGGGCTTGTTAACACCTACACATCTTTTGTCTGAAGTGACACCTATCGTCGTTGGTTTCTTTGTTACCGGCGGTGGCGGCGTCGGACCTGCAAATCTTTCTTTCATTGTTCGTGTCTCCGGTGGCCATACTGCTTGCCACGCTTTATACCATGACGCGAATTCATTAAGGAGAGTATTCATGTTGTTGCCGTACCCAGACCATACGCCTATTCCTGCGCAGGTGATACCGTGTGCCTCCATGTCCTGGGCAAGTTGAATATAATCTTGTGCTGTACTATGACTAATCATCCAGCTACCAACGCAGATTCCTATCTCTTTAACTCCGTGTGCCTTGGCGTTGAGCATTGCCGAACCTACAACATTCCAGCCCCAGAAATTACTTCCCGAGTCATACGTTTCCATGTAACTCGCGCAGCCTTTATCGTGTACCGCTGCCGGATGTACTCCCGAGAATACATCGTCTTCGGGATTGAGGCCTTCGCCGCCGTAATTCAAAAAGATGATGTTATCCATACAACGGTCCATCTCGTCGGCTTTCTCACTTTCACCCCCACCCGCATGATACCCCATTGCAGCCATTCTCGTGTAATACTGCGGATCGCCACCATCACCATTAGCGCCGTCATTGCCGCAGTTACAGATCGGACTGACCTTAGCATTATTACAATCTGTAACGAACTGTTGAGGTGGTACAACACCCCCGCCGTGAATGACGAGGTGGACATCTACTATTCCTGCATTCCTGATTGCAGACAGGTCTGAATAACTATCCCCTGCAATGAAATAGACCATCGAATGTGTTATGTTAATTCCTCCTTTTAAGATTTGGTTCCGATAGGAAACATTTGATTTTAGAACTTAGACTCGATTCCTAAAGCCAGATCATACAGTGCCGCTAGTGGATAAAAGATAGTAAAGCAGCCTGCAAAGAAACACGCTAATAGGTAGTTACGAACGTAGTTCATTCTTTTCCCTCCGGTTCATCGTAAAGTAGGAAAGGCAAAAGACATAAGTGAAGATAAGGCTCACTAAGAAGGTTAAAACCCCAAAGCGGACAGGTAGAACAATCCCTTCTGCAAACCAAATCCAGCTTAGACATACAACGAGCACCGCCCCTGGTATGATCGGGTCGACGGCGCAGTGACATGCTGAGAGTCTACTAATCGAATCACGCTCCCTTAGAGTTAAGATATATAAAAGTCATGTAAGATTTAGCGTGAAGCACCTTAACTGTTTCGATGTTCCGTAACTTTGATTCCGCACTTTTCTAACCACAAATTCCACGCTTCGAGTCCTGTAATGCCGTCTCTTTTTGGTCGCCTCCACAAACCCTTGTACCTATATACCCGCAGGGTCGTATCGGCAAACTCAACGGGTGGTAAATCTTGAGGTTCTTGTGGTTGTGTGTGTGTCGTAAGCATCCAAATTGTTGGTTTTTTTGTTGTGAGATCATCAGTCACGGTCTCAAATGATTTTCTCTGCCCCCAGTTTTTACCGAATATGGATTTCGCTATATCGAACCCCCTCAATTCTTTAGAAATTTCTTCGTCGTAAAATTTCGTCTCTCCGAACCAGTAAAATTTGTCATGGATCTCTGCAAATGCATCTATATCAGTGGGTGATATTTTTCCCATACCATTTTTCCCGGGGCATTCGAGCCCTTTAAATAGCACTATTTGTCGATATGGTTGCCTGTATTTATTGAAACCTAGTTTCTTCATAAACTCCCCTGAGCAGTTCGTTATTCCAAATGTGGCGGGGATTAATGTATCTGCAAACCTTGTTACTCTACTATTCTTTATCGTTGAACCACATCTCTTCTCTTTGTTCTACCGCGGCCATTTCGTCTCCCCACGACGTCCAACCTGGGCGTTTACCGCGGGCAAATAGTTCTATCTTTCGCATGTTTGGATACATACCCTCAATGATTCGATACACGACGCTAGGCTTACGACTGTGTCCTGCTGATTTCTCCCGAATAACTGAACGGGGCAGCGACGCATCGGGGGGGGATGCCATCTTACCCTTTCGCCCAATTAATAGATATTCGTGTTGTATGCGGACGATATGCCCAAGTCCCATGCGCTCTTTGTCCCATACCATGCTTGTTCGATATGTGAATCCCCATGCATTCAAAACTGAAAGTCCTTCCTCCAATTTCGGCGACGTAGTCCATAAGAATAACATCGCATTCTCGGCCGACGGAACGTCCATTGCTTTGATATCCTCGAGTTCCATCGTTGGGTATTGATGTTCGATCTGCCGTTCCGGGGTTGTCGTCCCTACATCATACTTCCACGGTGGATCTGCATATATTACGTCATATTCACCTTCTAACGGTGAGAGGGGTTCTGGTTCTATGCGATTTAGGTCACGGACTGCTTCGCGTAGTTCTTTTACTGTCCAACCGTCTGCTTCAGCTTTATCTAATAACTCATCGGCAAGTTCGTCCGGTCGCACTCCGGCAACTTCTGTATGGTGACTCCATGATAACTTGTCCCGTCGACGGGACACTTCAAATCGTCTTGCTATCTGTTTCTCATTACGCAATGTTTGGTAATCATATCCGGTAGCTTCGATTGCTTCCTTATATTTCTCACCATACCGTGTCTCCCCATAGTTGAGCCAGTCCCCTACAAGCCACTGTATTGCACCTTCAACGCCTTTTATGCTTTTTCCGAAGTCAGTCCACTCAGCAACTGATGCCTCGCCGGTTGTAATAAGACCTGTCGGCGTTGGCGTAAAATATCCTGTTGTCGTTAAGGTTAATTCTTCTGCCATTTTTATTCCTTGATTCTAAAAGGCAAAGCGGTCGCCGGTAACTAAACCAAACCGGAGATGAAAACAGTCTGGTTTCTTCCGAGGTAGTAACTCATTGGTGAAAAAATGGGTTTTCCTTTATTTAATCGCGTCACCGGCGATTTCCGCGCCTTTCTTTTCCAGATGGCAGCGCCGCTCTCTCCACACTCGCTCTGTCCTGAGGTAGCCAGTTCTTTCGAGGGTGGCTACTCGATAATAAAACGTGGGAAATCTATCTTTGCCGGCATTTACGGCAGCACTAATCCATGGTTCTGAATACCCTATTTTAATCGCTATTTTAGAATACTGTGGCTTCCCTTTCAAGAGCCAATACTTGTAAACCGCGTTCTCGACTTCAATTTGGTCAACATCCTCTCGTTGCGAGAGTTCTGTTAATCTCATCTCTTGAGCGGTTACTCTATCGACATCATACACGCGAACCTTGAGCAACCCTTCGTTGCCTATCAGTTCACGTTCCGCCCTCCATCGCCGTTCCCCATTGATGATCTCGTAGTGGCTGTTGTCACTTGGGCGCACGACGATTTCTTCCATGAGATCGATCGATTTGATAGATTCTGCTAGTTCCTTCAATCGTTCTTGATTGAAGGTTTTTCTTGGATTGTCTTCAGATGGTTTAATCTGATCAATCCTTACTTCCTTCAGTTCGTATTTTGTTGTCATGTTTCCTGGACCTCCCATCTTCTTACTCCTTAGATTCCCATTGGAACCACTTTTCTGCATCATCCTGATACAGAATCCCCCGCTTAATCTGTCGAGGGATTTCTTTGTATGCTTCGGATTCCCAACCTCTAACTCTCATGTGCGCCGGATTTACACAGTTGCGCTTTCCACAAACCATCGTAATCTGTTTCGATGGAAGGAAACCGTACTCTATTAGATACATTAGCCGCTTAACCAAAACGAGGTGCGGTTTGTTATCCGTGACTTCACCCGGCGCTAGTCGAATAAATCGGTTGGTGTTTACCGGCTCCCGCAGAATCCAATCGTTAGGAGACGGACATCCGATCGCTCGGCTTTTTACCTTTTGGAGAATCTCTCTCCGATGTTCCGGGACTTCTGCCGCTTCCGACAGTTTTAATATTTTAGTCACACTTTAAGATATGCATAATAATACTTAAAAGTATCACAAGTTACGCTAGTTACGCTTTTATAAATCACCCCGAACGAAAAAGCGTCGGGTAGAATCATACTATAATCTAATCTTTAAAAAAAAGTAGGTGAGTCATCATGTGCTGTATGTATATAAATACCTTTTACGTATCAGCAGTTGATAGGTTAAATCAATTTTTGAGAATCAGGAATAATATATTAGCGTAACTTGCGTAAGTTGTAAACCTTTCACTATACCTAGTCGAACTTCTGCGTGGTGTTTCAGCTATGATTATGGCGAAACAGTTGATTTCTACTGAGGAAGTCCCTGAAAAGCTGTCGTGGGTGGCACGAATTAAGCTATTTCTAGGATTTAAAGGTCGTGAGTAACTTCTTTTTAATGCCTAACGCATTTACCCCTACTTTGTAGGTAGTATAACCACCTTGCGAGCATACTACTAGTCCTATAATAACTATAAATACTATTGGTGCTATTATAATCTTGTAGGAAACTACGAGGTGAAACAAAATGTCAGCAACATCTAAATGGATTGCCTTTGTAAATTTCTCAGAGGCGTTTATGTATTACGTAATAATGCCAGCAGTCGTTATCGGCCTTATGGTAGTGTTTATACCAATCGGAATAATAGCATTAATCGTTTGGTTAATACTCGTTTATCGTCGTCGGGCCGGTGGAGCTGCACGAAAGGCGCGGGATCAAGAACTGTTGAAAGGCTAAGGTTAGAAGGAGTTAAAACAGTGACTGAATATAAATCAATTAATGTCAAAGATAAAACACATGCACGGTTGCGAGAACTAGGAAGGATGAATGAGTCGTTTGACGACCTCATAAATCGTATAATCGAAGGATACATCGCGTTCTATCAGGGTGAGTAAAGAGGGTGAAAAATGATAATTGCCGAAGACATACAAGAAATGTTAGACGAGTGTGGAGCTATAGAAACTGCAGTTAAAAAACTTAAAGACAGATTACTTGAAGAATACGCCGAGATGGTGGAGGTCGCAGACGCGGCTAATCCTGAGTGGTAATAGATAGGTAATGATAAAGTAACAAAAGTAACGAAAAAGGAGGCTGAAAAATGACTTGCTATAAAAAGATGTGTGGCGTTCCTAGCTCATATAAATACAAAAAGGAGTGCGTGATGGGTGTTTCAAAAGATGAAAAGATAGCGTTTCGTGATTGTGGGTATTGTCCAGTTAAACGTTTGATTTGAATAAGAAAAGGAGGTGAAAAATGACTACTATATTAACACTAAACGGGGAAACTGAAAGACTTTGGCGCGCAATTAAAAAGAATTGGCGTATTAGTGAACCAGATAGCACTGATGATTATATCCTACTTACACTATTCGGAATGTGGATTGATGAATTTGAGCCAGGTATTGAAAAAAGAGGGTGAAAAATGACTGAAATTTATACGGTTCTCTGTGGGTGTTGTGAGTCTTCCGAAATTGAAAAGATTGAGGTGGGAACCTACAAATTCCTGTGCCGGAAGAATGGGGATGATAAAACACCTGAAGAGGTTGGCTATGAAGATAAAAACCACCGTTTTGGCTGCGATGATTTTGAGTTCAACTTGTGAGGGCTGAAAAATGATTGATGCAAAAACGGTCGACTTGATTATTTTATACCTTCTTATGATGTGCGTAGCATTCGTTTTCTTGGCGTTGGTACGGTAGTAGGCGGGGCTGAAAAGAGGGTGAAAAATGACTGATAGTAGATGCAAATGTCTTAAAAATGTACCGTGGAGAGAGAGCTGTATTTATTGCGACCCCGACTTACGACAGTTTACACTAGAGGGGTATAATGAAAGTATTGGTATAAAGAAGAAAAATGAGGTGAAAAGAAGAAATGAAAGCAACCTGTTGTGTGCAAGGACACTTAATAGATGAGATGTTGGCGTGCGATTGTGCCTCTCCGAGCGATTGTGAACATCAGCCGATTTGTGCAGCGATGAAGGCGCTCGAGGCGGCTGGTGTTAAGGAGAAAGGAATGTCCAAAAAGAAAGGAGGAACCACAAAGAAATGAGTCTCAAGGATGAATTGAATACAGAATGTTTCGCATTTGAAAAACTAGCGGATGAACTTGAATCAGTCCTGGTGGATTTGCATAATGGGATTGATCCGACGCGCACACGCATACGGTTAAAAATCGTCTGCGCTGAACTACATCTGCAAAGAGAGCGCGTTGACCGGATGGTGAAAGACGCAGAGGGCGCCGCACCCGCACCGGAACCAAAGATATCAACATTTAGCAGTGTGTTCCACGGGCCATTTCACGGGGAGGCCCAAGTCGATTTTTCAAAGCAGTTTGTTTACGATTCTGGTAAGGAGGATGATAGATAGATGATAACCGTTACTAAGAAAGGTCACGGCCTGGGGTGGAAACCTCAGATGCCGTCACATTTAGATTACAGATACGAAGATCGCGTGAAGTTGATGGCACCTGAAACGTTGGTGCCAACGGACATAACCAATTTAGTCAGCACAGTCAAGAATCAAGGACAACTAGGCGCGTGCGTAGCACACGGAACCACATCAGCCTTTGAGGCGTGTCAGATTAAGGCAGGAATCGAGGCAGTTCTAGGCTGCAGGCTACTGGTCTATCGCGATGCGAGGATTATTGGCGGCGATTATCCTGGAGATAATGGCTGTAATATCAGAGATGGTATTCACGCAACTGTTCAGGATGGCGTAGCACCTGAAACTGATTGGGCTTATGATATAAGCCAGTTCGATACCGCACCGCCAGCGAAAGCAGTCAGCGACGCAGTGAAAGCCGAGTCTACGAGCTACTACTTGCTTGACGGCGCCTCAACAACTCAGATGATTGCGAACATAGACAACTGCCTCTGCGTGACGAAGCTTCCAGTGGTTTACGGGATGCCAGTCTACCAGCAATACGAAGACGTCGGCAGCGATGGGATCATTGATATGCCAAGCGGCGCATCAATCGGCGGTCACTGCAATGCGTTGTTTGGCGTAACTGGCTTTACTGACGCCGACTACTACATCACCCTCAACTCTTGGGGGACAGGATGGGGCAAAGGATACGCCAAATTCAGTGGCGGCTTCGGTTTGATCCCGCGACCGTACATCCGGCAATACGCGAGCGACAGTTGGACTATCGCGATGGAGAGTCAGCTTGGGCCGACACCCACCCCCACACCACCTACACCGACTAAGAAAGCGACCCAGATTACCATAACCGCTGACAAGTCGTGTTACGGGGTCAATAAACCGGCGACGTTTATTGCCACATTAAAAAGTGGGACTGCTGCGCCTATTGCGGAGCCTATAAAGATTTACCACACTCTTGGAGGTGCAACGTATCAGGACAAAGCAGCGTATTCAACGCTGACGTACCAAACGTCCTTCACGTCGCCAGGGATTCGCACCTACTATGCTTCGTTTGCAGGCAATGCTAGTTACGCGGCATCAGTTAGTTCAGCGTTACCGATCTGCGTATGCAGTGAAATAACCAAGTAGTTTAAAAGGCGCGAGCGGTCGGGAGCCCGTTTGCGTTCCCTTTCTTTTTATTATGGTAGAATACTCCGCTTGTGAAAATTGCTTCGGTGTCTGTTGTGCCGGTTTCTCAACGCCCTGCGCGTTAGGAACCGATGAGGTAGCACGGATCGCAGAATACCTAGAGATTCCCCTGGATGTCTTCAAGGAACTTTATGTTGTGAATGTTGAGATGTCTGAAGCGAAGCCGTGGACCTTCAAACAAGGAAAACCTTGCAGGTTTTGGACTCAAGGAAGATGCGGAATACACGCTGTTAAGCCTGAAGGGTGCGCCCTCTGGAAACCTTACGGTAATAACGGAGAAGCATGCGGTAAGCATTTCAGAAAAGAGAGTGAAGAAGACAAGGCGTTTCCGTGGTGGGATTTGTTAAACCCAAAATGGAAACCGTGTCCTCCTCGATGACTGCTGTCTCTGTTGCACTGCGTTAACGTTTCACTTTAGCATAATAAGACTGCGCTCGCCAATCTTCACAGAGAACATCCTTGATGCTCTGATAACGCCTGCGTAGGCAGTTGCGCGGGCGAGCGTGATACACGTCGTCTATTCTTGGACTGATCTCAGCGAGATCGTCCACGATTGTAATAACCAACTGATGATTATGGTCTTTATAAGGATGATAAAGAAGATGCTCGTATTCTGACGTGAACTTGGTTTCGCTGCACTCCTGGACTTTCTTAGCTAGTTCGTGGCCGACCATCGCTTGCTTGATTCTTGCCAGTTTGATATTGATCCTGAAGCACTTGATTGCTTCTATAGGGCAAGACGAGACGGGTTTGCAGGGTTTGTAAGCCATCGGTCTGTTTAGTTTTGTCACCTAAAAAAATAAAAAAGTAGACTATTTTTTAGTCTACTACTGGCACTTCCATCGTCGTGAAGAGCGTTACGAGTCCTGCCAATACTGTTGCTATAAAGCCAACGAACGCAGCTTGCACCGTTGTTAAGACGAAATATTGACCTACTGAATTGACTGTAAACACTAAGAATGTCAGAACTACGACTATCGCTGGAAGCCAGCCCATTCCTGTAGCTGGATCAAATACGATCTGTGTCTTGGTTGCCATTTTTATCACCTCCATTTAAATAAAAAAGAAGGGCGTTACCCCTCTAAGCTGTAGGTACATCTTCAGGTTCTACCCGCGTGCGTCCTGCGGCTTGCATTGCTGCAACTGCAGCCTGGGCGAGTGCAACCTGCTTGTTGATTAACACCTCGATCGCAGCTTTAGCAGCTGCTTCCGAGACTTGTGTCGCGCCAGCGGTCTTGCAGGCTACGCGAAAGGCTTCTTCACTAACCATCTTTATCACCTCCATTTAAATCTCACATTGAAACTCCTAAGACTAGCCGCAGTCCGTATGCAAGCAAAAATGCTATTGCGGCAATCCCAAATGATAATGTGATTCGCTTCGGAAACTCTTTCCAAAAATACCTATCTTCAGGCTTCGTGATATATATTGTGAATCCGACGACGATGGTAAACGCAATAGCTAGTGTGCAGGTGAGTGCCGCTACGTAGCTCTGCAGCAATAAAAAGGGAATAATAAGGGCCATCGCGATCCCGAAATACAGGAGGCCGGTTCGTATGGATGCGCCTGCAGGACTTTTAACGTTTTTATCGAAGACTTCTTCAGTCTCTTTTTCGAGGTATTCGCTTGCCGCCATGCTCAACGATCCAGCTAGGCCTGTAATGAGTGCTGCTAAGGCTACAAGTCTAGCGTTTTGCAGGGCAATAGTCAAGCCTGCTATCGCTGCAGTAACCTCAACGAGGGAGTCATTAACACCCATCGTCATCGCGCCTAAATAGCGAGTGTCAGTCATGTTTGCACAACTCGAGTAACAGTTTCGTCTGCTTTAACAGCTCATCATCCTGCGCGGACAAGTGCTTGCCAGTCTCTTCTATGTCATGGTAGGTCTTCTGCGTGGTCTTGAACTGTTCGTCTGCCTGCATCTCTGACTTTCGGCCGAGGATGTTTTGACCGACCATGATGATCGGCAGGATGGTAAGCGAAAGGAACGAAGATGTGAGCCACATTATGATCCAATACAACGTGTTCGGGAGCCATCCAAGTATCGCACCTAAACCGATAAAACAAATTACCGTGAACAGGTAGGCCGTCCACATAGAACCTACGTGCTGCGTAAGCCAAACAGCCAATTTCGCGTTAAAGCCTATCTGCTCGCTTGTGAAACGGTCATTTGAGTTAACGGGTTTGTGCGGATGCAGTTTATGTTTATAAAGTGCCATTGGTTCCCCTATCTAACGAAATGTGCATACCCGAACAGGATAGATAATGCGACCGTGACAACGAATGAAACCACGAGTCCGATAACATATTGCTGGTTCCTTATCTTGTCCTTTCGTGTATCGTCTTTAAGTGCGTCAATCCGAACGGTGCATGCGTCTTTTACTTCGAGGATGAGTTCTCGCAGCGTTGTCATTCGGTTGCTCTGCTCAGTCATTACGTCTTTTAAAGTGGCAACGTCATCGATCAATCCGATGATCTGCTCTCCCCTTTTAGCTTGGCCAACTTCCAGTTTACCAGTGCGCATTTCAATGCCCTCTGAACGGTCCCACCGATAACTGCCGTTCAGCTGTCGCCGGTCAGTAGGACCCGCCCGGTCGAGGTCATATAGCGCTTGATCGCAAGCGTTCTTAACCTTCTCTCGCGCAGTCTCGGCAGCTGAAATCATCTCTTCTTTAGCTACTTTGGCCGCAGCAAGCAGTTCCTCGGCTGCCGTCGTTTCACTTTTTGTTGGGGTCATCTCGTGATCTCTCTAGCTTTAAGCGTTCAGCTTCAGCTACGGCCGCCTCATGAAGCAGCTCTTTCGCTCTCTCGACTGCTTCCGCAATAAGCAGCATGGCGCGAGTAGCTGCATCATCTATTAAGTCTCGCGCCGACGCTGCAGCAGATTCAATCAAACCTTCTGCCTTTATTCGAGCTTCTTCGTGTTCTTGTTCCTGTTCTAGTTTATCTTCGGTCATTTTTTCACCGCCCTATACGCTTGTGCTTTAGATGATATCCGCGTCTATACGGCATGACCCTTTTGATCTTATATCCGCGCTTGTGGACGTAAGCTTTATGCTTAATTCCGGTTCTATATGGCGCAATTCGTTTAATATGATATCCACGGCGATGTACATAACTTTTATGGGGGTGGTGCGCCTTCGGTCGTACTCCTCGAGCACCGGGTCTAGCTGCGTGACTGCCTGCGTGAGGATGGCGAATACCCTTTTTATGAACATAAACACCGCGAGGGATTTTATAACGCCTCCTAAACCATCGTTTACGCTTGATACGAGTTGTAAAGGTTTAGCGAAAGGCCGCTAAGAGTGGCCCCGTTTAGGATAATGTCCTTTGAGCCGGTTCCTCCGGATGCGTCATACATATCGTTACCAACCGCTCGCGTGTCTTGCACTGCGTTACTTGAAATGCCGATTCCATATTTCGTGTATGGCGCGTTAGCAGTCCACCCATAGTTTCCAATTAAAGACGTAGATCTGATACCTGTACCTATCAAGTTTATACACGACGGAGAACCAGTGGCAGCCATTCCGCATTGTCCGATCTCGTTGTTACTGATCATGTTATACCATCCTACAATGGCACCTGCTGCAGTCCCGTCAACCAGTATACCGTGCAACCCGCAATACGTTACGAGGTTTCCTGAAAACTTGTTGGCTTGAGCACCACTTGTGGCTGTCGCAGCAAGGTGTATCCCGCAGTCGCCACAGTTTGAGATCTTGTTGTCAGCAACGATTCCGAGACTGCCCTGATAATAGATACCGTCGGCGTATGTGTAGGTTATTGTGCAGTCCTTGATTACTACATTGCTCGTTGCGCCACTTGTCACGTCAATGCCGTAATCCTGCGCCCCGGTGATGGTTAAGTTGAGGAGTTGCACGCTACCAGTCGTGACAAGAACGCCTTGATTGCCAAGTCCGGTAGTGACCGGCGTTGTGGTGTAGATACTTGACGTACTACCACCACCAAAGAGTGCCATGTCGCGGATCGTCGCACCCGCATAACCAGCTACTATCATCGGAGTTCCTGCTGGAGCGCGGCCCGACAAGGTGATCGTGGTTTGTGATCCGCAGCCGATGAGGTTCGCACCCATCACTGGACTGATACTGTCCGAGATGATGCAGTCGCCCTCACTGAGCATGACCGTTCCACCACATGCCGGTAGTACTGAAAAGGCTTCGTTTATGATCTCGTCTGCATCTATAAATCCTGCAGATGCGGGAATCTGAAAGTCGGCATTTTGCTTCATAGTGGAACGAGCATTAGGCATCGCCACGACTACCGAGTTGCTTTGCGTCGCCTGTACGCCGACGAAGTTTCGTAGGTCAACGATATCCGTGTCCACAATCGTCGTATGTCCGTTAACCATATTGACCTGAGCGAGGGGGAGTTGCCATCTGACGCCCTCTGTTTGAACTGGTTGCGGCGGCATTGGGTTGCCGGATCGCGGGTCAGTTGATGGATACTGTAGACCGTTAGTTCCTTGTACTACTATCGCGGTGATCCCTGCGTTTAATCCCCACTTGCATTCGAGCGCTATTAGGTCAGCGCGAATGCCGGACGCCAGGTTCGCGTTAAGCGTAAGCGTGTTCGTCGCATTATTTTGATAATAATGCCCCTGGATGGCCGCTGCACCCGTGTCGATATCCACTGTCAATGGCAGCGTGCCTGCAGTTACTTCCAACTCCCCCAGGTTATCGTTGAAGCTTACCGACATAACGCCGGTTCCTATCAAGTATCGGCTGAATTGAGCCCATTGGTTCTCGGTCAATGTGGCACCGAAAGGGTTAGTATCTCCTGGCTTTCTGAACGGATACGAAGTTTCGACCATTTGTGTTTTCTCCTGTTACGCAACTTTTCTGGCTATCGGCATCTTCTTATGATCCATTAATGCGACTGTGAGTCCTGCTGCTTGCGGAACGGGTACTGGCAATACCGGCGTGAGCGAGACGTCAGGCGGTTCGTACCCTGCTGCAGTCTGCGCGATTGTAGGCAGTGGGTTCTTTGCACCCCAATCGACTGACAGTGCATTAGACCATTTGGTAGTCCTCCAAGCCGGAGTAGTTGTGACGCTGGCGGCGCTGGCGGGGGTTGTAGTAGTAGTACTTAGGGGGGCAGTTGTTGACGTCTTTGTTGTCGTTGCCGCAATCGACTTCTGGATCGCTGCGAAGACATCGTTCTCAGCATTGCCGCCGCAACTCGTGACGTGCGAGCCGTCGCAAAGCACCGCGCAGGGATAGCACTGGCAGGCCTGGGACATATCAACAGTGTATTTGATTTGGGCGTTATTGAGCATTGATTCTAAGTTCGCGCAATGAGGACATCCTGACAAGGTTATTATCGTAGGTGTACAAGCTTGTGCCATTTTCAATTACCTCATACGAAGCAGACGCTATAACTTCTTTTCTCAGCCGTGTCGCTTCCGACCGAGAATGCGAAATCACCGTTCTTGTCCGGCCAAATCTTTCCAAGCGACCACGTTTTTTTTGCATTGCTCGTCCAAATTTCAAGCTGGCCTGTATATGGTTTACCGTGTATCCAGTTCTCGTTATTATCCACCCATCCGGCGCGACCAGTGATTTGCACTTTAAATTCAATGTGCTGTGAAACGTCACTAGCTGATGATCCCACGAATGCAATCGAAATGTGCTTGCAGGGACACTGAATGACTGCTTTCGTTGCCGCTGTTGTTGCCGCCGCTGTTGCTGTAGCCCCAGCAGTTCCACCAGTTGCCCCTGTTTTTGTTGCTCCGTAATGACTGATTAACTGTTGCGCTAGTGACACAATACTCGATGATGAAGCACTATAACCCCCCCAAAAACAAATCGTGTCGCATCCAGTCGAATCAACGACGTTTATATACGTCTGAGCGCCGACGCCTTGCATCCAGTTACCGATAAGGATTCCGAGGTGTCCCGCGCCAGCTGATCTGGACCAGCCGATTGATTGGCTCGGGTCAACGTAATTGTCGCTGTTGTCGTAAGATTCAATATAATCCCAATGCCCTTTTCCACCGCCCGTCGGGTGATCCCACGGGTCGGCGTACATATCTGCCTGACTATTTCCAACAATGCCGCCGTAATTAACATACGTGCAATAGTTCTGAACGGTGGAAACTACAGAGCCGCCGCAACCCTCACCTGCAATACAGTTCCAACCGGCGCTCGCAAGAGCTTGGAAGTATCCTGCATACGGACCACCGGCAGCGCCTGGTTGACACACCGCTGCGCTGCCATCATTGAACGCATTGAATGTGGCTGTAGGGATTCCTGCGTTGTGTATGGCACTTGCAGTACCAGCAGCCGTAGTACTACCATCCCAGTCCCAGACTAACCCGGCTTCCGCAAATCCTACTGATGCCAACCAACTGAGGTTATCTAACGAACCAAAGTGCGCGCAAAAGCGTTTTCCCATTTATAGTACCCCACCGATAATAACTGTCCACCCTCCCCACGCGCCGGTGCCGGATGCTGGATACCACATCCAACCTACTGCTCCGTCCATATCTCGCGCAAATATCCGAATGACGTCGGGTGATGCATTAGCGTCGTAGATAACGGTTGGGCCGCTAGATGCGGCTATTCCCATGCTTGCTACTGATGTCCATCCTGTGCCGTTAACGTTCTTTGTCATGCGTATTATATTATCCGTTCCAGTGTAAAAAAGCCAAAAAGTCCCGGTTCCGTTGCCGCACGCCCCTGGCGAAGTTCCCGGCAGTGCGTCAATCTGGTTCTGTTGGTTGGCTTGTGTCTCAAGAACCCCACTTGAACCATTCACCGCTGCCGTGTTATTCAATGTGGCATTGATGGCACTAAGATTTGCACTGTGGTCGATTAGGTTCTGTGCCACGGCAGTTTTATAATCCGTATCGCTTGCGTTTAACATAACTCTCCTACGCGAAATCCATCGTTCTGAGTTGCGCTTGTTGGCTCTTTGCTATCTTCATCGCTTGCGTTTCTTGTTTAGAGAGCGCCGCCGCGAGTGCGGTTCCAGCTCCGGCCCCCGTAGCCGAAGTGGGAATTGAATACTGAAATGCAGTCACGATCTCGTAGACTGGCTGATCGCCGATCATCACACAGACCTTATCGCCGAGGCCAAAGTCTCGAGGATACCTGACCTGATCTGTCTCCTGAATAGTCAATGTTAGCTGCGTGTTTACGATTGACTGTGCTAAAGCCGCATTATTAGTTTGAACCATATTCGCGGCTATCAGAGCAGCGCTATCTCCGGCTTTTGCAGTAGCAGAGCTTATCCACGTTTCCCATCGTCCGTAGTCATTGATAGATTGAATGTCGCCGCTCGGTAGCATCAGCTTATCAACGCCAGTTTCAGGGCCGCACCCCCATACCATGTTTGCGGTTGGGCCACCATAATTGTATTGATAATCACTTAGGTTGCCACTCGCAAGGCTGAATACCAGGTTGCCATCCTGTGAGAGGTCATTGCCCACGTATGTCTCAAAGACAAGATCATACCCTTGTTGAGTAGTTTTGAAGTTAACGTTTCCACTTAGGCAAACATTCTGAACCTGCGTGAGAAGGCTTTCGCCACGTGCATTAGATGTAACGACTGCGCCCTGCGAGAGAGGATGGGCAACTACTAGGTGTGGGATTGCTCGTGTGCCAAAGTGATCGGAGCACGCGCCTACGCCAGCATTGAAATAGACAAGCTCTTTTGCTACATTGTCACCTGGGCCAGTTCGTGTATCGTAACCAAGATACGCGGGATCATCGACTATGCCCCCGCTTGTCTGGTAGAGCTTGCCACCTGTAGGAATAGCAGGCGACAAGACCGCAGGATATTGCTGGTGAACGGCTAAGGTAATCGTGTTCGTGCTCAGGTCAACACCCGAGATTGTTATGGGCCCTGAACCGTATGCAGCCGCTATCGGGGGGTTGCCTGTCGTTCCTACGAGTTGGTTCCAATTAGAGATCGCGGTTCCGTTTGCCTGCACCCACGTAACGGTATTGCCACCCTCAAAGCTCTCTGCATCGTCTACCACTAATGGAATGTCATATTCTTCACCGGCGGCGTCGCCTTTCGTGATATTGCAGGATATCCCGACTGCCGAACGTAGCACTCCGAATTTCCAGTTCTGCGTCGTGACGTCGAATAGCGGCCCGGTCACTACTGGATAGCAGATTCTCGACGTGAGGTACTGGTTATCGCAACCGCCAATTATCGTCGTGGTTTCGACTCCGGCTGAAAGTGTTTGCTTGATCCCTTTTGGTGATATAGGCCCATCAATAAGCAGCACGTCGTCACGCCAGAGTTGTATCCCCGTAGTAACATCTATATCATAACTGTTGAAGTCCTGCGTTCGCATATCGAGCTGCCACGACGAAACATCGTTGAGCTTCAGCGTATGTTGCCATTGCGTGAAGCGTGTAACCTCACCGATGTCCTCAAACGTGGTTTCATCGCGCAATATTATCTTGTGCTCTGCTTCTATTAATGGGCTTCCTGGCATTTAAATTCCTGCGTAACGCTTCACTAATTGCATATTGATAATGCTACTTCCGTATTGCACGAGTCCCATTTCGACCTGAATGACGGTAGCCGTAGGCGCGAATCCCCAGAACGTATTGCCATTCGGGTCCATCTGGAAACGGAGGTTATACATGCCGCCGACATCGTTCGTTGAACCCGTTGAGGATGCTACCCATACGCTGATAATGCCGGTGCCGTGGCAGGTAGGGCAAATTTCCTGGCCGCCACAAGTCGCACACGCTGCTACGACACCAGTACCGTGACAAGTGGGACAGGTTTCTGTTTTCATATAGCCACTTCCAACGAAGTCCGCTGATGCAGTGCTGCCGACCGTATGACTTTCCTCAGTCGCATCTACAATGACCGTCTCACCTGCGACTAGCTCGTGATTCAGTTGAAATACATCTCCCGTGGTAACGTTTGTGAATGTAGGTGTCTGTCCTGGCCCTGTGATAGTCCAGACTGGATACGAGATCGCCTCGCCACCGCTCGGAATAACGACCTGAAAGCCGATTGAGCTCGTGCCAAGTCGCCACGCGGTTGCGGGACCGCATGTATCCTCGATCACGTCGCTTGCGATGGGGTCAACTCCGGTGGTATGCACACCACACCACGACTTAATCCATAATCCACTCCGATAAACGGAGATAACTGCCGGCATCATGCCCTTTTCACTATTGATAACTCCATACGACGCCGGTGGCGGGGGGCCACAATTTGCTGCGAAGTTGTAGGCGTCAGGGTACAAGATAGCTGCCTGATCCATCCCAACGTTCAGGTTGCCCAATTCGTCTACCTGTCCTACGTGATCCTGAATCTCGACAAATGTGACCTGTAGGCCGGTCGGATCGTCAGTTGGGTTCATCGCAGCCTTGATCGCTAAGAGTTGTTTCTTGGCTGTATAACACGGTGGGCAACCTCGCATCCAGAAGATAACAAGTTCGCAGTCAGGATTTAGAGCACGTGGCACGATGGCAAACGTATCTACTATCTCGGCATTATCCGTGACGGCGTAGGTGTTGGCTAATGCATTTACAAGGGTGAGTTGTGTCTGACTATCAACTGAAGCTATGACATTTGTTTCAGTGACGGTCGTGCCAGGCAGCCGGGGGGACGCTGGATTGTTGAGAAGTGTCACGGGATGCCCTGCAATGCAGCCGGTAGTGTCAGTTAACTTTACAGTATATGCCCCCTGAACCGCATCAGCAGTCAGAGCCTCATCGAGACTCGTTGTGTTAGTCAGGAAGCAGTCATTCGGGTCTATCTCTACAGCGTAAGCATCGGCTGAAACAAGGTAATCATTCGTAAGTGCATCGGCGATGGTTATTACGGTAGGACTGTCAACGCTGACAATAGAAGTAAGCTGCATGACCGATTCGTCATTAAGCAGCACATCGGCGTAGATCGTTATCCCTAATGTGGGCGCGTAAACTGCCATGTGCGTGCCGTCACCTGCATACTTTAGCCGGAATACGTGTTTTCCAGCTGGCGTGGGATCGTATGGAATTGAATACTTTCCATTAGCATCTGTCGTAGCTGTGGCTGCGCGGTCAGTCCACGTGCCTAATACACTAGCCGATTTTGCTATGGTGTAGGTATTAGTTAAGTTAGTCGTGAACGTGATGGTGTTAACCGTGTAATTAACCGTTGATACAGTCCTACTCTCAGAATACGGAGTATTATCCGAAACAGTCACCACATCCCCCGCTACGAATGATGCGGCGCACGTTACACCTATCGTTGGTTGCCCAGATGGGTAGCTCACCGCAGTAATAGTCCCATTTGTGTAGGTATGTGAGGGGTAGTTTGTTAACGTTATCACGTCGCCTGAGATTGAAGTAATTGAGTTGGTTTCTGTATTGTTCGCATCAGATATTGTAACCGCCTGTGCATGTCCGGAGACAAATGTAGCCCCAGTTCCAGTCGCTACGGTGATATTCTTTGATGAAGTAGACGCAGTTGCGAAGGTCGTGGCTCCCGATATACTTGACTGTGGGAGTTCCTGCAGGGTGATCGTCTTCCCCACAAGTGCCGCACCGTCGGTAATTGTCGTGAGCTGGCCAGAGAACGTTACCAGTTCCACCCCATCGACGTGCGTGACTGTCAACTCAGTGGCCTTCAATGTAGGGGGCGACCACGTAGAGACGGTGGCGGGATAATATTTCTTCATCTCCGTAACGATCTGCTCGAAGCCGAGGGACTTGTAAAGAACGACCTGTTCGTTCTCTATGTCACGAGCTGTAACCGCGTTGTATTTTGGTTGGAACCAGATACAGAAGTGCGTCATTCCTGTAGCATTACCTTCGCTCCAATCGAGGATGCACGTGTAATCCGGACAATCATCCTTTACTGCATTGGCGAGTATCTGGTTAATGCCGTTTGCATCGTTCGGAAGCACTTGTGCCATTAAACCGCTCTTGACGCTAGGGCTCGCGATAAATGCGGCCTGTGTCCATGCTTCGATAGATGGAATCGCGTTCGGGTTACAAAACTGGAAGGTGTTCTGGTAAACGCCTGTCCCGTCAATGTCAGGGTTTGTCGTAGTTCCTTTTCGCGGCGTTGAACTGTAGTTTATGTATCTCGCACCTGCACCAAGAGAAGCGATATATGCCGGATCGCCGCTTCTGCCGGTTGTATTGAAACCAGCAAAGGTGCGCCATCCTGCAGCATAGAGTGATGCGAGCCACGTTGCGATTGCGCCAGTCTGGATGCTTGCGGCGCTGTTCGTCACGACTGAGATATCAATAGCGGCCCACAAGCCCTGGCCAGTTATAACTCCTTTCTCAATCGAATACGGATCGCCAATCTTCTCTGCAATGCAGATTATGCCATTGAAACCGTGAGCGGCAAAGTACTGAATCTCTCCATCGTTTATCATGCTCGGAGGTAGCGCGGCCTGATATTCAATCGAATAAGTGGGACTGCCTATCTTGAGAACCAGCGATGCATTAGAAGCGGAGTAACGCCCGGCCTTAAAGAGCCCTTCCAGCAGCCCAAATATCTTTTCAAATAGCCATTCAAGCCAACCCATTATGCCCGGGTCTTGTTTAGCCGATGTGGTTGAGATTGCATCGCCGGCATACGTTGCTGAGTAGTGACAATAACCGGATGTAGTTTCTTTGCGAGGAAACGAATACACACCACTCGAATTAGTGTGAGCGCTTCCTACGAGTACATTGGCCGTCGCGGTCTTTTTATAAATGTTAATCGGTTGACTCGCTACGCCCCCGCCAGTGGTGGCCAGTGTTCCGGTTAAATTAAATGACGCGCCTGGCGCAGGGTTAGCATTCGATGATGTGAGTGTGAGTGTGGTTGCTACAACGGTTCCGACTGTAATCGACGTCACTGCTGTCGAAGGCAAATGCGTTGCATCGCCGTTGTAGTTGACCTGATACGTGTAAACGCCGTTGATATCACTAACTATTGTTTGAACATAGTTACCTGAATTGTTGGTGACAGCAGTATGCGTCGTCGTAACGCCATTCGGGTCTGTCTCGGTGATCGTGACTACTGAACTTGAAAGGTTTTGATTCTGGGACACCACAGTTCCGGATACGTGGTAAGCCTGATTGACCTGCACAGTCGAGGTTTCAGTGGATACCGACACTGAAGACTCGTATTGCATGCTATCGCCTACTTTTTCCTCTTCCAGACTCTCCGTGATATATGGCGTGTCGGATACGATGGTCTGCCCCGCGTGAAGTTCAAGAGGCATGCCGGCCACAAGGTTGTCGGTGCTGTCGAGTGTGAGTGTCGTGTCGCCGGTCATCCCGTCAGCCGCGATGCCGACCGGAACGGTGAATGTAAGGAAGTCAGAGGTCCACGGCGCACTTGAAAAGCTACGCGTCAGTTCCGAACCGGGTGCGTCATACCAATACGGATCGTCTGCTTCAATATAAAGCGGGACTATAACGGATTTGCGGCTTCTTTTATCATCATCAACGATCGTATCGAAGCCCTTTAAGTATCTAAAGTAGAGCACCTTAGTTTCGTGGTTCTCGTTCGTGACCCAAAGTTGATGTTCTACTGGTTGTACGAGTGATTTGCGTATCTTTGCAAGTTTCGTCTGGCAATCTTCCGCAGATTCGCCATTAATCCGAATAGGTGTGTACATGGTGCGGATTCCCTGCACTACCTCCCGAGTTTCCGCACCCGCTATATGAGGGACCGAATCTGTTAGGATTGTCGTGGGGATCCCGTGCATTCCACTCGCTCCACGTAGGAGATTATAAGCCGCATCATATCCGAAGTTAACGCAATCACTAATCGTTTTAAGTAAATATTCCTCACCATCCGACGTGCGGAACACCCATCGTTCGCTCATTTTGCCATCACCACATAATTCGGATCTTTCCATTGTTTATTATAAATGATGTTTCTTACCTGTCGGGGAGATATACTGAACTTGGCTGCCAATTCTCGCTGAATCCATTTACCCGATTTGTAACATGAACGGATCTCATTGACTCGTTCCCATGTTAGTTTTGCTTGTGGGTTTCGTTCACCTTCTCCAGCACCGTTTAAATGCCACCCACTTAGCATCCGGCCTTTCTTAAGAGCATCATGTATATTATCTTTGAACGTCCCAACAAATAGATGTTCAGGATTAACACATGCAGGATTATCACATCGATGGCAAACATTAAGTCCTGCTGGAATTTCTCCATACGTTAATAGGTATGCAACCCGTGACGCAGTTGCTGTTTTCCATATCCCGTTATTTTTTACTCCAAACGAACCATACCCTTTTCTAAGTATGCCCCCCGTCCAGTTCCAACAATCACCACTCTTATCGACTTTAGACCAAAATCGCTCCGCTAAGTTTGGTGTGTTTATCTCGCTCAGTTTCATAGTTTCTAATTGGTCTATGTTCATATAACCTTTTTCCTTGTGGTGTTCCTCATCCTAAAAGATGATGATATCGTTCCTTCTCGTCAATCGCCATGAGTACCTTGCGCGTAATATTTTCAGAATCGACAGTGACATAGGTATTGTAATTAGTAACGCCACTTGCACTGGTCTGTTTACTTCCTGTAACGCCGACTGAACCACTCGGCACGACCACCCCACCACTCCCATAGTGTGGTAAAGATGCGATAAGTGACCCCCAATCTTCGCCAACCCTATGCCACGGAACAACTACTTCTGCCTCTCCCGCTTCCGCGAGCGTTGCTAATATGCCTCCACTTTGAGGCCCGACTATACCGCCGCCTTGTAGACCAAGAGTTTTTGCCGCAGCGGAACCCGCGCCGCCGATCGCACCTAATATAGCATTTTTAACTTCATTTCCGATATTACCCGCTGCTGCTGTAACGCTCGATACGAGCCACGCACCGAGGTCAACAACACTTTTTATTCCGGTCATGATGGCGTTGCCGATATTACCTGCTGCCGACGTGACGTCACTTACGAGAAACGCACCGAAGTTTACAGCGGCCTTTATTGCGTCCATTATAGCTGTTCCAACACCGCTTACAAGACTGTCTAACCATGTCCCGAATGCGCCGACTCCACTTTGTATATCTGAATATAACTTACCGCCAAAGCCACTGACTAGACCCCATAGCCACGTTCCGAACTGCCCAAGTGCCGAAACAATATCATTCCACAGAGTGGCAGCCCACGATGCCCACGGTAACCCAATGATCCACGTTACTATCCCACCTATCGCGTCGACGAGAGCGTTCCATACCGTTGTTGCAAATTTCCCCCAGTCCAACCCTACTAGCCACGTTAATAGTGCCACTGCAGCGACACCTAAAGCCGCTACCAGCATCGTAAACGCTTTACCCCAGTCTATCCCCTGGAACGCCTTGATTATCGCTTGACCGAAGTAGGTCAACTGCACAAATATTAATGTAAAAATCTGATTCCAGTTAACCCCTTTAAGCGCACTCATGAGTGCCGTTCCTAATACGGTGGCCGCACCTGCGAGTTTACTGAATACGTTACTCCAATCGACTTTACTTAATGCGTCAAATAGCGCAAGTCCTATCTTTGCAAATATAGTAGGGAGTAATACAAGTAGTTTAACAAAGACATCTCCGAGTTTACCGAGGATGTCCGGTCCTGCTTTTGCCATCCCCTGTGAAAGCCCACTGGAAAGACCGCTGGATGCTTTAGTTCCTGCCGTTCCGCCACCTCCACCTCCGCCGCCAAATAGCGAATCGAATGCACCTCCGATTGCATTGATGAGTGATGTTATCATAGGGGTCGGATCAAAGTTAAGTAGACTCGTAAGGAATTTGTCGATAGCGTCAAGTCCTCCAGCGAACATCCCCCCCCAATCGATGTGTTTTAATGTATCGAATGCTCCGCCTAACAAATTACTAATCGTCGATGCGGATTCCCCAACTGCGGTAATCATCATTCCCGGGAATCCCATTATGTCATTCTTTATGGTATTAAAGCCACTTGAGAACCCACTTGTGAGGTCGCTGCCGAGCTTCCCAAAGTTGAGACTTGTCAGGTCGCCAACTAACGTTCCGACCCACCCGACGAGAGATTGGAACTGCCCGATAAGGTCGCCAACTGCACCCCTAAACGTGCTCGAAGTCGCATAGAGGACTGCAAATACCGCCGCGATCGATGCGACTATTGCAACTACGGGTAAAAGAATTGGGCCAATCGTCGCGAGGACTGTCGCTAAGATTCCGCCTTCCGCTACTGCCCCGCCAAGTCCAGCGGTTAACCCTTCCGCACCCGCCGCTTCACCACCTACACCTTCTACTGCACCTGCTGCTTCCCCTTCAACCGCTTTCGCTCCACCGCCGCCAAGACTTGGTATCTTTAATCCGCCGCTTGTGCTGGCAGCATACATATCTTTGAGGCTGCTTGTTACCTTATCAATGTCCTTTGGCAAACTGGTGATGCTCATATTAAACTTACTGAGCACCATCTGCAAAGCGCCGACGCCACCGACAAGCGCGAGGAAGCCAACGACAATAAGTTGTATCGGTGCTGGCATACTAGCGAACGCTGTAGCCAGCATAGTAATAACAGGAATAAGTGGTTGGAGTGCAGATAATACACTACTTAGGATTCCGATGAGTGCTGTTCCCAATGGAGCAAATGCAAGCGTTAAGTTTTGTTTGAATAATTCAAGTTTTTCTCCAAACGTTTCAGCGGCTTCACCTGCTTTTTCTGTCGCCCCTTGACTATCCGTAATTGATTTAGTCAGTGCGTCATTGCTGAGTTTGCCTGATACTCCTGCGGCAGTAAAAGCATCAGCGTTTTTACCAAGAAGTTTCGTTTCGGCTTCGGTGTACTTACCGCCTTCTTGGGCGTGGGTTACCATGTCCTGCCAGAACTTCGTCGAACTTTCACCTGCCGCTTGTGCTGCTGGCCCGATACCCGTCAGGATAGGCGTTATTGTTTTTGCTTTCAGCCCTTCTTGCGTTAAACCATCGAGTAATGAGATTTGAGCAGGAATCGACAGACCCATCTTAGACATCGCGGCCGTTCCTTTATCGAATGCAGGCGCTATCGAATCTATAGAAACGCCCGTTTTCTGGAAACCAACAGTCGCCATGTCGGTCAGTTGCGGCATGGACATTAACGGCGCTTTAATCCCCGTAAGTCCGGTGTTGGCGCCCTCTAACGCTTTAGTGAATGTATCGGTATCTGATGACGCATCAGTACCAGTGGCCTTAGCGTAATCCACCATATCCTTGGATGCTTCAGTCAGTGCTGGACCTTGCAGGTGGAGAGAGTTATTGAGTTTATCGACAACGCTAGTTAGTGTAGTAGCGTCAACAGGAACAGAAGCATACACCGACTTCCAACTAGTTTCAAGTCCCGCTAGTTGTGTGCCTTGTAAACCAGTGGCTTTTGCCATCGTTGAGAACGCACCATTCACCGTGGATGCACTCTGTATGGCAAATGCACCGATAGCAACTGCTGCAACTCCCAATCCAGCAGCGGCAGCAGTGCCGACACCACCTAGTTTACTGCCGAGACTGTCACCCTCGGATTTGGCTTCGGTGAATCCGGCTTTAAGTGCGGTTAGGTCTGCGCCGAATTTAACAATTACGTCGTCCAAATTTCTACCTCTTTAACCAGTGAAGTCTTGTATGTTCTTCTCTCGGTAACGCAAGCAGGTTCGTAGGATCATTGTTAGTCGGATTACAATCCTTATGGTGGATATGGTATCCTTCTGGAATCTTTACACGGAAATGGTTTTCCCATATCGTTCTATGCTGCAAAGTGTTCTCCAGTTTCCATTTATACTTAGACTCACGATCCTGTTCTCGGTGTTCGTTGGCCCAACGTCTTTTGATTTCTCTTGCGGCATCGGGATGTGCCAATGCCCATTCTCGGTTTTTAGTATCGAGTCGTTCTTTGTTCTTGAGATAATACTCGCGCGTCTTCTCATTCCGTTCTTCTTTGTGTGCTTCGTAATATTCCTTATGTTGAGCTGTAATGCGTTCTTTGTTCTCTGTGTAATGGCGCTGATTATACGCGTTGTATGCTTCTTTGTGTTCTTCTCTATACCTCTTAGTTCGGGCGATGGTGCTTTCCCTATTTTTGAGGTAATATTCGTGCGCATTTGCTTTCTTCCTTTCAGGGTCTTTGTATGCCATGATACTATATGAGGACTGAATCCTAATAATAATATCTATTAATCCCCCTCATCTTCCCATGGTGGTTTGCCGCCCCATATCTTCGGGTCTGCCTTTTCAATCACGAAGCCGTTAAGCATCACCACATCCTCGCCTTTTTCACCAGCAGTACCACAGATGCGCTGTGCTGTTTCTTCCGCTTCTCGCCACTCGGCAGAATCACGTCTAACCTCATCCGGTTCTAGTCCTTTCTGAGCGAGTAGTTGCTTTGTGATGTTGACCTGTAGCGGTTCATCGTCCCATCTTCCGTGTTCTGCTTCTATCGGTTCTGGTTCGTATGCTACACGCTGATGCACTCTGCCGGTCTGTACATATTCGTCATACCACGGAAGGATATCGCTTTCAGTAATGGCTTTCGATTTATCATCCCACCTATTGGCGTTGATAATCGTCGCCATAAGTTGCGCACGTTTGATTGAATCCTGCCGCTCACGTTCTTCCCATCCTTTATACAGTTCAACGAACTGGTGGTATGTTAGCGCGAATAACTGGATATGTGTTAGACTGAGAACACCTAACCCGATGCCTTTAATTTCTTCCCAATCTAACCGTCTCACTTTTTTGCGTCTTCACCCACACCTTCTATCGCCGTTTCAACGAATGGTTGTTCAACGGTATTCCCATCGCTATCAGTTCCTTCAACCTGTGGCACAAGACCTTTAAACGCGATGTTTAACGCTTCCATGATCGACGCAAGAACCTTACCCATATCTTCCGTGTTTAATATTTTATAGGCAAGACTCCGCGAGATTCCTTGAAACTGATCTCGTAAACCGTACTCAAGCAGGATAGCGGTTTCGTAAACGCTGACCTTTAAAGGATTCTTGTTATTCCGGTCGAGCATCTCAAAAAGAGAGATGTCCATTCCGGTTTCTATGCGTATATCACGTTCAACGTTACCTACCATTTCCATGTCGTATTTAAGATGCACCCTGCCGTGATTCGCCGGTTGGATTATCTTCGCTGCGATAGATTTTTTGAGGTTAATCTCAACTTCGCCTTTATGTGGGTTTGCCAATTTTATAAATTCTCCTTCAATTACCTACTACCGTGAACTGCACGACTGCAATCCGCGTTGCCGCGATGGTCCCGGTGCATAGGATTTTAACCATATTCGCTCCTGCCGCGAACGTCTGTCCAAAGTGGGACTGCGACATAGGTGGAAGTGCTGCAAACTGCTCGGCCACGTTACCTGCTTGGATGTGTTTTACCATATTATGCAGTGTCGTGAACCCCTGATTGCATGCGTTTGAATATGCGGTAACAACCAGTTCGCCGACGTCTGCATGTCGGATTAATACAACTTCCTTTCCTGTGGTTGGATACATATCGCCGTTTGTTGCGGTAACTGCCGACCACGTAATATTCGCGCCGACGTTGTCAGGGTCTGCCGCCGTGACGGCGATAGGTTGAACCGTGAGTAATGTTGGGTCTACCATTTTTCTACTCTCCTTTATCTCACTGTGACAGTCGTAGTACGTCGCAGGTGATACCCGTAGCACTACTAAATGATACACTCACTAGTGCGCCGAATCGTTCTAGCGGGAAGCGTCCGATCAACCGTTCGCCAGTCGTTGCGGGTATTGCTACTACAAGGTCATGGTCACTGCCGAAGTTGCACAGGTTTTGACTTGTGAACGTCACGTTTACCGGCGACCCCGATGTGTTCTTGACATAGAAATACGTCCACCCATCATTAGCGAAGGTATCGGGACCAACGGTTCCCGGCGTTTGGTGCGCCGATAACGCGGCCCAGTCCAACCCCGCTTCAACGATTGGTGACACCGTATAATTTACGGTTGTTGCCATTTGTTTTTCACTCCGTAGACTTATGCGTAGGTCAAAACTCCGCACCCTGTTATGGTCAGCGTCAGTTTGACAATAGCTCGGTTAGTCGCATCGACATCCCACTGGATAGCAGCATAGCCATAATACCCCGCCGTTGCTCCATTCGGTTTAAATGCGACACGCCGGAGTTCAAGTTGCTGCGGAGAGTTTCTAATAAGAACCTGCCCGGCATCTGTTGCGTTCCACTGACAGTCTGCACCCATAGTCCAATCGTACCCCACGGCCATCACCGCACCCGCTGGAGAATCTTTGTTCGTCGCGTCTACCGTGACCGGTTTCACGGTCATTTTCGCATCAAGTTCGCCGGAGATTGGAACCCACGTAGGAGCCGCGCTTTGACCACCTGCGGTCATCGCATTGGAATCCACATAAAACCGTGTGTTCATTCCGTTTTCGTAGCTTGCCGGATAGCATGCCATTTTTTTACCACCTTTTTCCTATAGGAAATATCCTTATTTCTTTACTTAGATACCGTCATGAAAAGCGAGAGTTCGGACGTCCAAACCCCTGTGTCTCGTTTGTTAGCGCCATCTACTACTATCGTATTGATTGTGTAGCCGCGAATAACAAACGGTTCTTTCATGAGGGCTGCTCTCACCGTATCTTTGAGTAGATCCATCCGTAACCTTGTATCGTTGCCTTTAGGAACCACACAGGTCACCCGCGCCATGAACTTGTATGTTTCACGGAGCGGCGGAAGCCCTACTGATGCGGGGATCATCGCCATACAATCTTTAACAAAGTTATTCTGTATCTCTACTTCGGGAGGGGCATCCGCGTTTACGCAGACATCTTCATCCATAAGACGTTCTCCAACCAGTTCGTAAAGTTCCCACATATCACTGTCGTATGTCTTTGGCTCTGGTTCCTTTGGTTCAACGTCTTTAATCGCCGTCCCGAAGTACTCAGCGACTTTATCTTCTTTCTTTTTTGCCACGTCACCACCTACCCGATCTGTTTAATCCTAAATACTAACTCGACTTGTGACTGTTCAAGTTCTTCTCGCTCTCTGCGCTCTACTGCAAGGTTCTTTGTCCAACTGTTTCCGAACCAGAACATAGTCACACAGAAGCTGGTTGGGTCAGCGAACTCCAATGCATTATCGTTAAACGCTGCGCCAATGAGTTGATACACTACATCGAGGATAGCGCAGTTGTCCATCGTTCCGCCGTATGCTGTGAAAACATCAATATTAATCGTGTATTCTTCTTCGTAGAAGTCTTTAGTACTCTCGTTTGTCCACTGACAGTCACCGACCACGACATAGGGAAACGGATATCCTTTAGGTGTCGCCTCAAACACAGGAACTACACTGTCGTTATACGAGATATGCCCTGTTAGTATCGAGTACAACATGACCCTGAGTTCAAACTGCGGATTCCGTTTAATCATCATCTTTATAGAGTCAACCCCTTCGTCGCTTCGAGCATAATCATCTTCGCTGATGCGCGAGCCTCCTCTATTACGGGTTCAATGAAGTTTGCTGCCTTTGTTCCGTGTTGAGAGATTGCGCGTGCGATTATGAAACCACTACCAGCAGGAAAACCGTGTCGTTTACCCCACGCTTCTAGTGCGTCAGATGGGGGCATGTGCGGCGCGGTTCCTTTGTCTACATAGGTGGTGTAACTAGCGTCACCGATAATCTCAACGTTAAGGTTCCCAGGTGTTGCGGGTGTTGCATGGATGTGGTTCACCATGTTTGACGTATCCCTTGGTGCTTTCGATTTAAGTTTGGACACCGTAAGAATCCCTAGTTTATTTAGCCCCATTGCCGCCTTCTCGGTTATCTTTGCCTCTGCCGATGCGTATTTTCTCAGCGCACCTTCGGCGTTTATCGTGATGGACACTCCCCCACTTGATGATGTCACAGATATGCCTCCGCTTGCGAGGGACGTTCCATACAGGTTATCGACATGAACGTATGTTTATAATCAACGTCAGTTATCGTATCAATCCTCGCATAGTGCCACACGCCGTTGAACCACCACTTGAGCTGCATATCCTCTTTTATCCGGTCGTCAAAGCGAACGACGATTGTATTGGTTATCTCCACTTCCCGCGCCATTGCTAAAACACGGTCATCGGACTTTGCTTCCTGTATATCTGCGGCTACACCCATACCATCAGGACCGGTCAGGTAATCAGTCCAACTCGGTGGGGTGCCTCCTGCCGCGTCAACTGTTCCGGGTCGCGCTTGCACTATTACAAAGTTCTTCATGCCTACCCATTTATTCGGTAGTCCTGGATCTTGTGCAACCCACTGGAACTTAGGAAAAGCCATTTCTTAAGGTGCTCCTAATATATCAGCTCATATCGAGAATCGGATTGATGAAAATTCTACCGCGCAACGGTACAATAGTTGTCGGCTGCTGATAGATGTCAGATGGTGATAATCCTACGGGATAATTGACCTGTGCCATGTGCTCATAGATAATCGGCGTGCCGTATGACTTGGTAACTGGTAGGATTGTGTCGCCAGGGAGTAGCGAGAATGTGAAGCTGGTAATCGCCATCGTCGCCGCTGCGCCGTTCGCCGTTGTATATGCGTTGGAAAGGGAGTTGACCATCGTAAGTATGTTGCCGTTTATTGATGCGATTATGTTTACTTCACCCCCCGCTGAATCGGTGATGTTCACAGTATCGCCCGCAGCAAAGGATGGGATCGGGCGGCCCCAACTATCAGCGCCGAATCCCGCGACTTTGGTAAGCACTATGTTTTTCTGTCCAGCAAGTGCGTCACTAGATAGTGTGGTCGTCGGCACAGGGTTGAGCATCACCAACATCGTCGGAGTATCTTTTTTAATCTGTTGTACACCGTTTATCGCTGCGACCCACGTCACTGTCGCGCCGGTCAGGTCAAGTGCCGTGCCATCAGGATATGTAGTATCAACCCAAAACGACATCGACGACTGCTCATCCATAGTGATATCCGAGTTTGTTCTGTTCAGGATTGTAATGCCAGTCATTGTAATGCCTCCGAAAACTTAGGGTGCTCCTAATATATCACTCGCCGCGAAGGGAATATCATCACCGCCCAGATCACTCGCTTCTATCCTGTAGTTGCCGTGACTGAGTAGGTCAACTGCTTGTACAGGAATGGTATAATCTAAGTTCTCTCTTGATGCGTACCACTGTGCAACCGTTAAACGAATCGCGTTGCGGATTTGTGGAGGGACTTTATCAATCGTGTCACCGTATCCGGCTATGTATCGGATTACGTAATACCCTCGGATGTAATACTCCCAGACCGCACCGTACATAAGCTGGATCTCTGCGGGTTCCATGGCAGTGTTCGTCGAATACCTCCCTGATGGTTGCAGGTGTGATGTTCCCGCTTGGTCTATTACCGTAAATGATGTAACTGACTGACAGGGCGGTCGCCATAGTTTGATGATTTGGGGTAGAGTTTCATAGAGGTATTTCTGGTTGCCCACGTTGAAGAATCCTCGAATATCGGGTATGAGTGTGAGTTCGAGGGTTTGAGTGAGGAACGCCCGACCGCAGTAATCCTCAATCATCGCCGTTGCCGCAGCGATTAGATCTTCAATGAATGCGCCTTCCCGTATCAACGCGGGATTGCTCGAATCGAGTTTGACCATGTTGAAAATATCATCCCGTTCAACCGGATAACTAGCTGGGGGAGTGATCGTCCTTAATGCGTATCTCATGGTGATGGCACCCCCGGTCGTGATGCGTCTACTTGTATAAGTCCAAACATTATCTTCTCCACCCCTGCTATGGTTGCCTGACACAACTGTTGCTCATAGGTCAATGGGGGCAGCAAGAGTGTATCAGCGGGATCTATCTTAATCGCTAGTTTCCCTGCCGATGACGGTACGCCGATCGTTATGCCAGCACCAACAGTTTTTTCGAGCACCGTCCCGGTGAGGATATGCCACAATCGCCATGTGTATGTGTAGTTTGCGATGGAGGAATCTACCGCCCCCGCCGGTGTGTCGACGGTCGCATTGATCGTTGTTCCCTCGCCTTGAGCAAGTGTAATTGGTTCAATTATTGTCGTCATTCCTGTAAGCGTAACGTCGTGATGCGGAGGATACGTCGGATACCACACTGACACGACAGGCATCAGAACCGTAGCGGTCACGGTTGGCACAGTTGGTTGTGTTATTCCCGCTGCGATCTGCGGGGGCACCACTGCCGCTGCGACGTCAGGAACCCGCGTTTGAGTTGTGCCTATGCCTACCGTTGGTTGCACCGTCTGCGCTGTGATGCGCTGCGAGGCGGGAGAGACGCCAGTACCAACTTGCGGCGAGACGGTTCGGACGGTTACGTTTGGCACGTCCAGCGTTGCCACAGCGATATGCGCGTAAATATAATTGCCCCACTCATCAAGCACCGTTCCGCCGCGAGTCCACGCGAGCGAACCGTCCTCAGTGGTAAGATATGCTGAGTTACCCGTTCTCTCCATAAATAAGCCGTTGTCAGCTATTATCGCGCTCATGGTGTTCCTACTGGCGGTGAATACGTTAGATTATAATGCGCCATCGCGGCATCAATCGTAGCGAAGTCGATGTAACCACCTAAAATCGTTATCGCGTTCGGCCCTACTGGTGTATCCACCCAACTAATGATGTTTACTTGGTAACGCACGCCGGTAGAGTTGTTGACATAATCTCCGTTCGGATTAAGCACCATTTGATACAAATTATGCCCCGATGCTGCGGTTTTATACATTTTACACCTACGTTGTAGAGTTTACCGTCCATCCTAAGTTAGTTGCTATAGATTGTGTGCACGAACCCGCGCCTGTTGCGCCGGTTATCCGTATTACCTGCCCGCCCGAAACTGATGGGAGCGACGTGAATAGGTCGTTAAGTTGGGCGGCAGTCATCGTTGTGTATGCTACGTCAATCTGCGGGGGTGTAGCGTAAAGGAACGTTGATGATGGGCTAAACGTTAGGCTCTGTAATCTGTTCGGTTTGCCACTAGCTCCTGCTGCGTTTATCACGCTGAAAAGCGTGTTCGGGAACGATGGGTTAAGGAGCTGTTCGCAGCTTAGAAGCATTGAGTCTGCTTGTATAGGTGTTGCGCCGCCGAATATACCACCTGTTAACGTTAGATTTGAGAGTGAGTAGCAGGATTGGAACATGGTCGTCGCGGTGGTGAGTGCTGGCATTGGTGGGAGTGTGAGGGCTTGGAGTGCGGTGCAGCCGCTGAACATGTTCGTCGCGGTGGTTAGGAGTGGCATGGGCGGGAGTTTGATGGATTGGAGTGAGTAGCAGTATTCGAACATGCTCGTCGCGGTGGTTAGGAGTGGCATGGGCGGGAGTGTGATGGATTGGAGTGAGTAGCAGT
>Ga0224534_1000110_pt1 | contig 53486 bp, 46 predicted proteins | sample 714E12024metaG_FD_172012 | JGI IMG/M metagenome (GOLD analysis project Ga0224534, IMG submission 172012) | Peat soil microbial communities from Stordalen Mire, Sweden - 717 E1 20-24 | ecosystem: Environmental > Terrestrial > Soil > Wetlands > Peat | place: Sweden: Norrbotten County, Stordalen... | reverse complement strand
AAGTCTCCCGCAATCAAATGCTTACGTTGCTCGGCGGTCATCCCGCCGGGCTTTTCGCCGTTCTTGGGAGTCGCTCGCTGGAAACTCGTTTCTGCAAAATCCACTTTTGCGCCGGAAAGTAGCTAGGTCTTCGACCGGCAGATTCGGTTCGATCGAAACGACCGCTCCCTTCGGTCGCGGCTCCGTTGCGCACAGCCCCTAGGGCACCGCGTAGAACCGGAACTCGTGCTTCGGGTCTTGGAAGCGCAACAACGCGGGAGCCGGGTGCGATGCCAGCCAGCGCCGGCCGGCGGGGTCGGCGGACAGGAAATCGTATGCCGTCGCTTCCAGCCACAGCGGCTGGCCGCGCTGCCGCGCAGCGATCAGGTTCTGTTCCAACCGGTCGAGATCCATTTTGTCGAATCCGATCCATGCGGCCTGCTGGTTGAAGTAGCTGATGGTCCACAGGTCCGGGTGGAAAGTGTGAAACGCGATCGGCGTGCCCGGCGGCCAGTGCTCGTGCTGCGCGAGCGCAAAACGCAGCGGCGCGTTGTTCTCCACGCGCGATTGCGGGTAAATCGCAAAGACCAGGTTCCACAGAAACAGCACACCGCAGACCATCCAAGGAAAAAGGCGATCCACCCTGGTGCGCCTCACCGCGCAGCACGCGCCGATCACCAGCGGCGCCAGGTAGAACAACCGGTAGAATGTGTTCTGCGGCATCCAGACAAACAGGAACGCCGCATATACGCCCACCCACAGCAACAGGTCCCTTGGTGGCACGCGGAACCGAAGCGGGCCGCCGCGCCTCCAGCCCACCGCCAATCCCACCACGCAGGCAACCACGGCTACTGCGCCGATGATGGTGAATGGCTCCGCGGCCGCCTGGTTGAGTCTGCCGCCGAAAAAAAGGCGCAGCGTGCCATCGAGCGTCAGCCACAAGTCGCGCACCGGCTGCCAGGAAAACGAGGCATCCGGCGAGTGCGCCATCACCCAGCCGGCCAGGCCGGCGGCGCGGAACTGTCCACACACCACCCGGTAAGCCAAGATGTAAGCGATGCCGGCCGGCCCCAGCGAGCATGCCGCGTAGGACAGACGTTGCTTCGGTTCTTTCAGCCGCAATAAGGCTATCGGCAGAAAGAGAAACGCCAGTTCGTGGAACAGCATCGCCGCCGCGTGCGTGACGGCCGCCAAAACCAAGCTACGCCTGGTTTCGAGCAAATCGTTCGCGCACAATAAAAGAAAGATCGCGGGTATGTACGCATCCGCGTCGGTCGAAAACTTCCACCACGCACCTGCAAAAGCGAAAGCCAGCGCGCCGGCAATGGCGCCCTCCATCCGGATGGCCCTGCGACGTAGCGCGCGGTAGACGAGCGCCACGCTGGCCCCGGCCAGCAGGCTGTTGACGAACTGCATGAGGAACAGCGCGCGCGTTTTGAGCCCGATCAGCAGCGCCGCATGGTACAGCCACACGTAGGCTGCGGTATAGAGCAGATGATTCGGGTGCAGTGTCTCTCGGAGCGGGAGCTGTTTTTCCACGTTGATGGCAAACGCCACCCCGTCCCAGTAATAATTCCGCGTGGGCAGCAACAGGTAAACGGCGAGCGGGAGCGCCAGCCACAGCCGGCTCAATCCACCATTTCGAAAATACGCGAACCCGCCTTTACGCGCGTCGTGATTTCCAGGCGCCGCCACTGCCTACAGGCCTTCCAACAGGTGCCCCATCTTTTCTTTCTTGGTGCGGAGATACGCTTCGCGCGTGTCGATCACGTGAGCCAGGCACGGCACCCGCTCTATCACGCGCACGCCGGCGCTTTCGACGGCCTCGACCTTCTCCGGGTTATTGGAGAGCAGGCGGATTCGCCGCAGGTCGAAGTAGCGCAGAATCGCTCCCGGCAACGCGTAACTGCGCAGGTCGGAATCGAAGCCTAATTGCTCGTTGGCCTCCACGGTGTCGGCGCCCCGATCCTGCAACTCATAGGCCCGCAGCTTGTTGAGCAGGCCAATCCCGCGTCCTTCCTGGCGCTCATAGATCAGCAGGCCGCGGCCCTCGTGTGCGATGCTCTCGAGGGCAATCTCCAGTTGCGCCCGGCAATCGCAACGCAAGCTGTGGAAAACGTCGCCGGTCAGGCATTGGGAATGGATGCGAACCAGCGGAGGCTCGCCAGCCAGATCCCCCATTTTCAAGGCGACGGCTTCCTCTCGCCCGCCATCCGCCGGCTCGCGGTCGCCGCCCCGAAAGCCGTAGATGCGGAACGCGCCAAATTCGGTGGGAAAGTCCGCTTCGGCCACTTTTTCGAGCGGCGCCGCGGAGTGACTGTTCATGATCTGTTTGGGGAACCCTTACTCCTTCCATTATAATGGCTTCCGACACTAAATGCTGCAAGGCTACCTGGTTTCGCTGCTGGTCAAGCTGGCCACCATGGCTGCCATCGCGAGCATTCTGGCGCGATCCAACCGCTTTAAAGCCATGTTGATGCGGGAAAACCGCACACTCGGCCAGCGGCTGGAACTGGCGATCTGGCTGAGTGTCGTGTTCGGCGCCAGCGTGGCCACCCGCGTGGCCGGTCACGACACGTACAACGGCGCGGACCTAGGTCTGGAGGGCGCTTTCATCGCAGGGATACTGGGTGGCTACGTCACCGGCCTGGTTTCCGGAGTGCTCATCTCGCTGCCCGCACTTTTTCCCGGCGAACTGCTCACCTTGCCGCTGCTGGCCGGCGTCGGCGTGCTGGGCGGTCTGGTGCGCGACCTGGCGCCGGATCCGGAGGAAATCTGGCGCTTCTCACCCTACTTCGATCTCAACATCTGGCGCTTCTTCAAAGAGAGCCGCAATTATCAGCGCACCGCATTTCATCTGCTCCTGTTCGCCGCTATTCTAGTGGCGGAGTTTCTGCGCCAGATCCTCGCCCAATCCAACCTGGGCCGGGAAGCCATGACCAGCGTCTTTCGCCTCTACCCGCCCGGCATTGACCATCCGCTGACCTGGGTGGCGCTCTATCTCACGACGGTTTTCGCCGTCACCATTCCGCTGAAGATCTGGAACAACACCCGCAACGAAAAGAAGCTCGAGGAGCAGCAGCGCCTGCTGGTGGAAGCGCGCCTGGCCGCCCTCACCAGCCAGATCAATCCCCACTTCCTGTTCAACACCCTCAACTCCGTCTCTTCGCTGATCCGCACCGATCCCAACCAGGCGCGGGTGATGGTGGTGAAGCTTTCCAAAGTGCTGCGGCGCCTGCTGCGCAAACACGAAAACTTCAGCACCCTGCGCGAGGAGCTGAGCTTCATCGAAGACTACCTGGCGATTGAGGTGGTGCGTTTCGGTGACAAGCTACGCTTTGAAAAGGACGTGGCCGAGGACACGCTCGACATGCTGGTCCCCAGCATGCTGTTGCAGCCGCTGGTGGAGAACTCCATCAAGCATGGGATCGGCGGCAAGGTGGAAGGCGGCACCATCCGCATCCGTACCAGCCGCGGCGGATCGCGGCTGCACCTGCTGGTGGAGGACGACGGCGTGGGTATCCCGGAAGAAAAGCTGGCCACCGTGCTCGACCACGGCATCGGTGTCAGCAACGTGCACGAACGGCTGAAAGTGCTGTTCGGCAACGACTACCGCATGTGGATCGAAAGCCAGCCGGGACAGGGCACCCGCGTACAGCTTGAGGTGCCCGAACTCGAAACCAACCTGGCGGCAGTTTCATGAATCGAATGAGGAGAACCTTTTGCCCAGACTTGAAGAACTGGTAACCCAGTGGCCCGCCGGCGCGTTGCCGATGACGCTGGCCGAGCGGACCAGCCGCGTCTACGATCATCTCGCGGCGGTCTATCCCCTTTCCACCATGCTGTTCCACTCGCGCGCCCATCGCCGCGCGCTGGCCCGCTCCGGAGTGCGCGACGGCATGAACGTGCTGGAAGCCGCCACCGGCAGCGGCGAAATGTTCCGCCGCCTGGTGAAGGTGAATCCGTCCGGCGCCACCATCGGCTTCGATTTGTCGCCCAACATGGCTGCCCGCACCGGGCGCCAGGCGCGGCGCCGTTTCCCCGCCGCCCGAACTCTGTGCCAGGCAGTGGACGCGCGCCAGATGCCTTTCCGCAACGAGACCTTCGATGCGGCGTTTTGCTGCTATCTGCTCGAACTGCTATCCGGCGACGATATCGCCCGTACCCTCGCCGAGTTTCATCGCGTGCTGCGGCCCGGCTGCCGGCTGACCCTGGTGCTGATCGGCCAGAATACCGCCATCTTCAACTCCGTCTATAAAGTGGCAGGCCGGCTCGCCCCCGCTTTCTGGGGCCGCCAGGTGGAGCGCCGGGTTCCCGAACTCATCGAGTCCGCGCAGTTTCGCTTGCTCGAAGATCACTTCGTCCGGCAGATTTACTATCCGTCTCGCGTGCTGGTCGCGCAAAAATGATCCCGAGTACGATGGTCTGTCCTACCTGAGGTGATGAACATATGGAACGAGTGACCGGCATCGGTGGTTTGTTCTTCCGCGCGCGGGATCCCGCAGCGCTTGCCCAGTGGTACCGGGATCATCTCGGCGTAACCATGGTGCCCTCCAATTATGAAGAACCGCCGTGGCAGCAGCAGGCCGGCCCCACTGCGTTCGCTCCGTTTCCGGAGACTACCGACTATTTTGGCGACAGCGGCAAAGCCTGGATGGTCAATTTCCGCGTTGCCAGCCTGGATGCGATGATGGCCCAACTGCGCGCGGCTGGCATCGCAGTCGAACTGGACGCGCAGATCTATCCCAATGGCCGCTTCGCCCGTCTGTACGACCCTGAAGGCAACCCCATCGAGTTGTGGGAACCCGCCGGCCGCAACGCACCATAAGCGCGCGGCGCAGCCTGTCAAGGCTCAGCAGGCTGGACTGCCCGCGCCACGCTCAGCCGGCCGGGCGTCCTGCAAAATCGCGGCCCAGCCGGGATAGCCGCGCGAGGCCGAGTAGGCATCCTCTTCCAGTTTGAACGCGACATCAAGCCGCGTGCCCGGGGCGAATTCGGCGGCGCGTTCGGCGAAATTCCAGGCCTTCAGCGTAAGGCTGCGGCCGTTCTGGCGCACCGCAATCCGCAGGTGCTTTTCCTTCATCACCACCGGCGCCGCCGCCACTTCGACGGCGCGCGCGGCGAATAGCGGTGGCTGATTGCCGTGGCCGAACGGCGCCAGGGCGAAGACATCCTCAACCGCGGCTTCGGTGATTTCGCCCAGATTGACGACGGCGTCAATCTCCACCCGCGGCACGAAATCCTCCGGACTCAGCCGGGCGGCGGCATAGGCGTTGAATCGCTCGCGGAACTCATCCACGCGAGCTGGTTCCAGCGTCACGCCGGCTGCGTATTTGTGGCCGCCAAAACGCGCGAATAGGTCGGACATCGATTCCAGCGCTTCCAGCAGATGAAACGCCGGAATGCTGCGGCCGGAGCCCTGCGCCGTGCCATCTTCTTCATTGCGTCCGAGCACGAACACCGGCCTGTGCAGCCGCTCCACCAGCCGGCTGGCGACGATGCCGAGCACGCCGCGGTGCCAGTCCTCCGCGTAGTAAACCAGCGCCGCGGCTGGCTCCTCCACCGGCAATTGCTCGCAGGCGTCGCGAATGGCGTCCTCCACCTGCCGGCGCTCGGTGTTTCGATTGTGAAGCTGTTGAGCCAGCTCGCGCGCGCGCGCCGGATCGGCCGTTAAAAACAGTTCGATGACGCTCTCCGCGGTATCCATGCGGCCGGCGGCATTGATGCGCGGCGCAAGTTGAAAGGCTACCTGGCGCGCGCTGGGCGCCACGCCGCGGCTGAAACCGGCCACCTCCAGCAGCGCTCGCAGGCCGGGGTTGCGCGCATCCCCCAGGCCGCTCAGCCCGTGTTTCACCATCACGCGGTTCTCGCCGGTGAGCGGCACCACGTCGGCCACAGTGGCAATCGCCACTAATTTCAGCAGCGATTCGGATACGCGCGCCAGCCGTTCCGCGGGCCAGCCGGACCGGAGCAGTAAAGCCTGCGCCAGCTTGAAGGCTACGCCAGCGCCGCAGAGGTCTTTGTTTGGATACGGGCAATCCCGGCGGTTGGGATTGATCACCGCCAGCGCCGGCGGCAGCTCGGCTTCCGGCAAATGATGGTCGGTGACGATTACCGCGATGCCCAGCTCCGCGGCCCGCACCACGACTTCCGCCGCGCGGATGCCGGTATCCACGCTCACGATCAGCTTCACCCCGCGCGTGGCCGCAACCTCCACCACTTCCGAGCGCATGCCATAGCCATCTTTCAGGCGGTGCGGCACATGATAGAACGCGCTGCCACCGGCGAGTCGAATCGCCGTCATCAGCAAAACGACCGCCGTGGTGCCGTCCACGTCGTAATCGCCGTAGATGAGGATTCGTTCGCCGGCCGCGATGGCGGCGCGCAGGCGTTCGACCGCGGGCTCCATGTCGCGTAGTCCGAACGGATCATGCAGATCGCCGAGTGAAGGGTGTAGAAAGCAGCGGGCCGCCTCCGCGTCGGTGAATCCGCGCGCCGCGAGCACCTTGGCGGCCAGCGAGCCGACACCCAGCGCTGTGCCCAAAGCTGCCGCGCGGCCGGGTTCGGGAGCGGGGAACAGCCAGCGGGCGGTTGCGGGCGGAGGCGTCAGCATTGATTCCAGGCCGGGACGATCGAAATGCGCCCGCAAGCGGGCGTTGGCAAGCTAAAGCATGCCCTACCAAATCCAGGCCGTCAGTTCTTCGAAAAATAGCCGGGAAGCGAGTCGGGCTCGTCGTCTTCGGGAGTCCGGGACATGATTTCGTCTTCGATGCCGCCAAACTCGTCGTACCAGTCCGGCTGCAGTTCGTACACGTAGAGGCGCGAGTCGTGATCGAACGCCAGTTCCAGGGAACAGGTCAAGCCGGTGAAGACGCGCAGTTCATGCAGGCGCGATTCGTACTCGCGGCGCTCCTCCCGGCTCAGATCGCAATCGTCGAGCTGGGCTTCCAGCTCTTCGATGTCGGAAGACTCAAACTCGGCCGAGGCGAAGAGGATCAGCTTGGCGCCGCACTTCTGCGCGACGTCGAGAAACGCCTGGAAGTCGGGATGCTTTTCGGTGTCCCAGAGCACCAGCCCCAGCCCTTCCAGGCCGCCCGGCCGGTTGTGAAAGACGGCGAAACCGGCTGAGTCGAGATACTCCAAAATTTCGCGCTTGAGCGTATCGAGATTTAAATCCACTTGGGTTCGCCTCAGGCCTGAACCAACACCAGAATATCAGAGGGACTGGCCAGGTCGCGGGCGGACGGCGTAACAATCGTCCTAGGCCCGATGAATATCTTGCGTTTCTCCTTGATGGCGTCGCGCACGTCGGCTTCGCACACAAAACCCACCGGTGCGGGCGTAGGCGCGGGCTGTGATGGCGCCGGCGGTGGCGCGTGCTCCGGCGCGGGCGCGGTCAGTCAGGTGTAGCCGCTACTGGAATCGCCGCCGCGGCGCGCCAGGAAGCGGTCCACCACGCTCGATGCCACGTTCGGCGCCACCGAGGAAGTCACCGCGGGCGCCGGCGGAGCGCACGACGCGTTACAGGAGGGACCGCCCGCGGCCGGCGCCGCAACCGCCGCGCCGCGCGATGCCAGATAGCGTTCCACCGCCGCCACCACGGCGCTGCGGTCGATTCCGATGGGTGCGTCCGCGGCCGATGGGCCGTTCGGCGCCAGGTTGATATCCATGGGCATCTCGAAGGCCTCTTCCGGCTTGCGAATTACGTACGCCAGACGCTTGACGTTGATCAGGTGCAGCGGACCCACGTTGTCGGATGTGATGTTGCCCGCGATGGCGCCGCAGCCGAGGGTCATGCCGGGTAACAGGTTGGTGGTGATGCCGGTGGAACCCTGCGGCGCGGGCGTGTTCACCAGCACCCGCATGGCCGGCATGCGCGAACCGTACTCGCGGGTGCGCGCGTCGTCGCGCGAGTAAATCACCGCCGTGTGGCCTAGTCCGCCGAACTTCAGCAGCGCGTAACAGGTATCGAGCGCCGCCGCAAAATCGGCAAGCCAGATCAGCGCCAGCACCGGCGACAGCTTTTCCATCGAAAGCGGGTGCTGTTTGCCCACCCCTTCCACTTCGGCGCAAATGATGGAAGTATCCGGCGGCACTTCGAAACCCGCCATGCGCGCCAATTTGGTTGGCGCCTGGCCCACGCACTGAGGGTTAATGCTGAAGTTGGGCATCACCAGCAGCTTGCCCAGCGCTTCCTTTTGGGCGTCGGTGGCGATGTACGCCTTCTTCGCCTTGAGCAACGCCAGAATACGGTCGCGCAGCGAGCGTTCGGCCACTAGCGCCTGCTCGCTCGAACACACCGTGCCATAGTCGAAGCTCTTGCCGGCGACGATTTTGGGGATGGCATCTTCCAGGTCGGCCGAAGTGTCCACCAGCACCGGCACGTTGCCCGGCCCTCCGCCGAATGCCGGCTTGCCGCTCGAATAGGCGGCCTTCACCATGCCCGGTCCGCCGGTGGCCAGGATAACGCCGGTGCGCTCATGCCGCATCAACGCGGTGGTGCCTTCGAGAGTGGCCGTGTCGATGCACTGAATGATGTCCTCGGGCGCGCCTGCCTCGACCGCCGCCTGGTATAGGATGCCGGCCGCGGCGCAGCTGCATTTGTGGGCACGCGGGTGCGGGCTGATGACGATCGCGTTGCCCGCCTTGAGCGAAATCAGAATCTTGTAGAACGCCGTCGAAGTGGGGTTGGTGGTGGGCAGAATCGCCGCTACCACGCCTACCGGAACGCCGAACTCGACGATCTTCTCTTCCGGCAGTTCGCGCAGCAGGCCCATCGTTTTCACGCCCCGCATGCGTCGCGGCAGCCAGTCGCAGTTCAGCAGGTTCTTGATGTACTTGTCTTGGGCGTTGCCGTAGCCGGTTTCTTCAACCGCCATTTCAGCCAGCCGGCGGGCGTTCGCGCGCGCGGCCGCCGCCGCCGCTTCGACAATCGCATCCACCTGTTGCTGGGTATAGCTCCGGTATTTGAGGGAGGCCTGATAGGCCTTGTCGACCTTGGAGCGGACCTCCTGAATGGACAGGAGATCTTTATCGGCAAGCATGGCCCGCTACTTTTTCAGGCCGCTGGTGGGCAGGGCCTTTTCCACTTCCTCGTGCGGGTTGGGAATGACGTGAACGCTGACCAGTTCGCCGACGCGCCGGGCTGCCGCGGCGCCCGCATCGGTGGCCGCTTTGACCGCGCCCACGTCGCCGCGCACGGTGACCATCACCAGACCGGCGCCCACGAATTCCTTGCCGGTCAGCACCACATTGGCCGTCTTGACCATGGCATCGGCAGCTTCAATGGCGGGGACCAGCCCCTTGGTTTCGATCATGCCGAGTGCTTCCATTACATCCTCCAAACGAGTGTGAACTCACTAACCTAACACACTTTCGGGACCAGCAGGCTCAGTGGTGGGGCATGCTTTTAGCTTGCCCTTCCATTTCTATGTCCATTCTCCTCCCACCCCCAGTCCGCGCCCGATTGCCATCCCCTCGCGGTACAATCCCAGGTGAATGTCATATACCCGCGGCATCGGTTGGGCGAAGTTCCGCGTTGCCACGGTGACCGTGTCCGCCCTGGCGATTCTCTCCGTGCTGCTGCTGCTGCTGAGCGGAGGGACCTTGTTCCAGCCGAGGGTTACCGTGTACCTTTACGTGCCCGACGCCACCGGCCTGGACACCGGTGCGGACGTGCGCGTGGATGGCATCGACGTGGGCACGACGGCGAGCATCGGGCTGTCCAGCTCTGCCGTCCCGGACCGGGCGGTGCGCCTGGTTCTGAGCATCCGGCGCGGCCTCCTGTCCACCATCGCCAGCGATTCGACCGCGGAATTGACCGCCGACAACCTGGTCGGCGATCAGTTTGTCGACATCACCAGCGGGATCGCGTCGACCCACATCCCGGCCGGCGGCGAGATCCGCTACAAAGGCGGGCCGAGTCTGATGAAGAGCCTGGACCTGGCGCAGTTCGAGGAGCAGTTGCGCATCGTGGATGCCACCCTTCGAGACATGGAGGCCGGCCGCGGCCCAGTCGGCAAATTCGTCCAAGGGGACAAGATGTACGCCGACGTGGTGCGGCGCATGGCGGTGCTGCAAAATGACCTGCGCGCGGCGGCAAAGACCACCGGCGCCGTAGGCAGCTTGCTCTACACGGATCGCCTTTACCGGCAGATTGACGATCCGCTGCTGCGCCTGGATTCCACGCTCGCCCGTCTCCAGTCCAGCCCATGGCTGCGCGACACCGGCCAATATCAGCAGTTCGTCGATGCGGCACGCAGCTTGCGCAAATCCGTGGCGGACGCGCGCGCCGGCCAGCTTTTCCAGTCTGACGACCTGTACGCGGATTTCGCCCGCCGCCTGGCGGCCCTGGCGCGCACCGTGGATGACTTTAACGCCGGCCCCCAATTCACCTCATCCCAGTTTTATGACAACCTCACCGGCATGTCGCGCGAAATGGGCGCCTGGGCGCACGACCTCCGCGAGAATCCCAGGAAGTACCTGGGAATGAAAATATTCTGACTCGTTTTCTTGGTAGCGCCGGCGGTCTTGCCGCCGGTTCTTGTATCTTGTGCGCGCTTAACCGCGGCCACTGTTCGGGACACGCCGCAAGACCGCTTCTCAAAAAAGGCACCGGCGGCATAGACCGCCGGCGCTGCGGCTGCGAGCAGCGCTACTTCTGCAAAAAGAAATTGCCCACGAACATGGCATCGATGCCGGAGGAGTAGAAGCTACGCACGGCGTCGCGCGGGTCGGAAACCAGCGGCTCGCCAAACAGGTTGAACGACGTATTGTAGAGCACCGGCAGCCCGGTGGATTCGCCGGCGGCGTGCAGCAGCTTCCAGTAAAGCGGGTTCTCGCGCGCGTCCACCGTATGCACGCGCACCAGGTCGCCGGCCAGGATGGCAGCGGCGAATTTCTCGGCGTACTCCGGCCGGACGCGGCCCACCGTTGCGAGGTACCGCGCATTCGGCCCCACTTCGAAATACTGGCCGGCCAGCTCGACCGGCACGGAGGCCGCGAACTTGCGCACCGGCTCACGGTGCTTGATGAACGTGTTCAGGTTTTCGGTGGAATAAGGATCGAGAGGCGAAGCCAGAATACTGCGGTTGCCCAGCGCGCGCGCGCCGAATTCCATCCGCCCGTGCATCCAGGCGACAATCCTGTGATCGTTCAATTGAGCCACCGCAGCCGCGATCAGTTCTTCGGTGGTCAGCAGGTAGTGAAAGTTCAGCTTGCAGTTCTCGAGCACCTGCTTGGTTTCGGCGGCGCTGTAGCTGGGGCCCAAAGAGAGCGTGTCGAGGCGCACGCGCTTTTCTTGCCGGAACAGGTGGTGCCAGGTTTCCAGGGCCGCTCCGATGGCAGTGCCCGCGTTGCCCGCCACCGGCTGCACGAAAACATTTTCGAAGCCGGACCGGTTTTCAAGCGCCGAAACCAACAGCGCGTTGAATCCCAGGCCGCCCGCCAGGCACAGGTTGCGCCCGTGGCCAGCCAGCCGCATCACCGCCGTCTCGGCCGCCTGCTGCACGCCGGCCGCGATGGGCGCGCGCAGCGCTTCCGGGATGGGCGCGCCGTCTTCGAGGCCCAGCGCCGCATAGAACCGGTGCCCGAAGCCGCCCGAATGCGGACGCTCCGTGCTGAAGAAAGCGCGGTCCACGTGCAGGCCGGCTTCATCCGCCTTGAGAATTTCCAGGAACAGATCGCGGAAGCGCTCGTCGCCGTGCACGGAAAGCCACTGCACTTTGTGCTCATCCACGTTGGCTTCAAAGCCCAGCAGCTCGGTGACGCGGCTGTAGACGTCGCATAGCGAATCGGGCGAGTAATGTTCCTGCTCGATGGTCATGCTGGCGCCATGGCCGGCCCATCGCGAGCCGCAGCGAAAATCGCCGCCGCGATCGAGCGTCAGCACGGTCGCCTCGTCGAAAGGAGAAGCGAAGTAAGCCGAAGCCGCGTGCGCCAGGTGGTGCTCCACCAGCGTGATGCGGCTGGCCGGAAACTGGGCGCGCAGCCGCAGGTAAAAATCCTTCTCCGGCACCGGCCGCGCCACGGCTACCGCGTCCACCTGCTCGGGCCTGGCGCCCGCTAGTTCCAGGCACATCGCGATGGCGCGCTCCGGCAGCGGATCGCGTCCACCCCAATGCATGCGGCGCCGCAGCAGTTTCGATTCTTCCACGGCGGCGGCCAGTTCGCCGTCTTTCAAAATGGCGGCGGCCGCATCGCCCAATACGCCGCCGATTCCCAGGATGATCACCGGCCGCCCTTTTCCCGCTTCTCGATCTTCGCCCAGGTGTCGCGCAGCGCGACCGTACGGTTGAAGACCAGCTTGCCCGGCGCCGTATCCGGGTCCACCGAAAAGTAACCCAGCCGCTCGAACTGATAGTGGCTGTACGCGGTGGCGTCCTTCAGGCTGGGCTCCAATTTGCAGTCGGTCAGCACTTCGAGCGAATACGGATTGAGATTAGCGAGGAAGTTTTGCCCCTCCTCTGTCTGGTTGGGATCGGGCTTGCTGAACAGGCTGTCGTACAGCCGCACTTCGGCTTCGATCGCGTGCTCGGCCGAAACCCAGTGGATGGTCGATTTCACCCTCCGCCCGTCGGGCGCGTTGCCGCCGCGCGTGGCCGGGTCGTAAGTGCAGTGAATCTCGGTGACCTCGCCCTTTTCGTTCTTCACCGCACTGGTGCAGGTGATGAAGTAGCCGTAGCGCAACCGCACTTCGCGCCCCGGCGAGAGCCGGAAGTATTGCTTCGGCGGATCCTCGCGAAAATCGTCCTGCTCGATGTAAAGCACCTTGGAAAAGGGCACCAGGCGTGTGCCGGCAGATAAGTCCTCGGGGTTATTGCCGGCGTCCAACTGATCCACCTGGCCCTCGGGGTAATTGTCGATCACTACCCGCAGCGGCCGCAGCACCGCCATAACGCGCGGCGCGCGCTTGTTCAAATCCTCGCGCAGATGGTGCTCCAGCAGGCCCAGCTCGATGGTGCCGGTGGTCTTCGAGACGCCGATCGATTTGCAGAAATTGCGGATCGCCTCCGGCGTGTAGCCGCGACGCCTTATGCCGGCGAGGGTGGGCATGCGCGGATCGTCCCAGCCGGTGACGTGCCCGTCCTTCACCAGTTGCAGTAACTTGCGCTTACTCAGTAGCGTGTAAGTCAGGTTCAGCCGGTCGAACTCGATCTGTTGCGGATGATAGATGCCCAGCGCCTCGCAAAACCAGTCGTACAGCGGGCGATGGTCTTCGAACTCCAGCGTGCAGATGGAATGCGTGATCCCCTCGATCGAATCCGATTGGCCGTGCGCATAATCGTACATCGGATAGATGCACCACTTGTCTCCCGTGCGATGATGCTCGGCGTGCAGGATGCGGTACATCACCGGGTCGCGCATGTTGAGGTTCGCCGACGCCATATCCACCTTGGCGCGCAGCGTGCGCGATCCATCCGGGAATTCGCCGGCCTTCATGCGCTCGAACAGATCCAGGTTCTCTGGGACGCTGCGATCGCGGTAAGGGCTCTCTTTGCCGGGTTCGGTCAGCGTGCCGCGGTATTGCCGCACCTCTTCAGCGCTCAGGTCGCACACATAGGCGTTGCCGGACTTAATCATCTGTACGGCCCATTCGTACAACTGGCCGAAATAGTCCGAAGCGTAGAAGCAGCGGTCCTCCCAGTCGAACCCCAGCCAGCGCACGTTCTCCATGATGGAGTCGACGTACTCGGTCTCTTCCTTTTCGGGATTGGTGTCGTCGAAGCGCAGGTTGGTCTTGCCGCCGAACTCGGCCGCCAAACCGAAGTTGAGGCAGATCGATTTGGCGTGGCCGATGTGCAGGTAGCCGTTCGGCTCCGGCGGGAACCGCGTGTGTACGCGGCCTCCCCATTTATTCGTCTTCAAATCCTCGAGGATGATGTCGCGGACGAAATTCGAAGGGCCGGCCGCGGGCGGGTTGCCCTGCTCACCGGCATTTACATTGGACGGGTTCATATCGTTTTCAACTTTTCCAAAGCCTGCCCGATTCGTTCCAGGCAGGTCTCGCGCCCCAGCGCTTCCAGGGTACCGAACAACGGCGGAGCGTTCTTGCGCCCGCACACCGCTACGCGCACGGGCTGAAACATCTGGCCGGCCTTGATGCCCAGTTCCACGGACGCCGCGCGCAGCGCCTGCTCCAGCGGGTCATGGCGGAATTCGGCCGTGGCCAGCACCGCGGCGCCCTTCTCGAGCGCGCGAGCAGCCATTGCCGCGTCGCCTTTCTGCGGAATCAACTCGGCGGCATCGTAAGGCGCCAACTGCTTTGCGAAAAAGAAATCGCCGACCGTGGTGACTTCGCTCAGCAGGCGTATTCGCTCCTGAATCAGCGGCGTGATGAGAGCCATTTTCGCCGGGCTGACTTCGAAGCCGGCGCGCGTGACAAACGGCGTCAGCGCCTCGGCAAGCGCGCCCGGGCCCATGCCGCGAATGGTCTCCGCGTTCAGCCAGACGGCCTTCGGGTCGAAGGGATCGGCTTCGCTGAAGTTGACCACGGCGTTGCTGCGGTTGATGCCTTCGAGCGTGAAGGCCAGCGTCAGCTCGACAAGGGGCATTCGTTCGCGATCATTCTTCGGCGACCAGCCCAGCAGGCACAGGAAATTGAGGAATGCGTGCGGCAGGAAGCCAGCATCGCGGTAAGTGGTGACGCTGACTACCGGCCCGTGCTTGCGCTTGGAGAGCTTGGCGCCATCCGGAGCCACCAGCAGCGGCAGGTGCGCGAAACGCGGCGGCTCCACGCCGGCGGCTTCGAAAATCTGAATGTGCTTGAAGGTGTTGGTGATGTGGTCCTGGCCGCGAATGATGTCGCTGATGCGCAAGTCGGCGTCGTCTGCGCAGGAGGCCAGGTGATACGTCGGCATGCCGTCGCTGCGGAGCAGAGCGAAATCTTCGATATCGGCGGTGGATTTGGATTGCTCGCCGAAGACACCATCTTCGAAATGAATCACTCGCCCGCTCTCGCGCGGCACGCGGAAGCGCAGCGCGAACGGTTCGCCCGACGCCGCCCGCCGGTCGCTTTCCGCGCGCGAAAGCTCGCGCATGCCGGGCGGAAACAGCCAAGTCCCGTGCTCGCCCGAACGTTCCGTATCCGCCGCGCCGGCCGGTGTGAAGTCGCGATACGCCAGGTCTTTGGCGAAAATCGCCTGCGCCATTTCGCGGTGTAGCGCGAGGCGCTCCGACTGCCGGTATTCCTCGTCCCAACCTAGCCCCAGCCAGCGCAGCCCGTCGAAAATGGAGTTGAGCGAGGCTTCGGTATTGCGCCCCACGTCGGTATCGTCCACGCGCAGAATCATCGTTCCGCGGTGGTGGCGGGCAAAAAGCCAATTGAAAATGAACGTGCGCGCGCTGCCCACATGCAAAAACCCGGTGGGAGAGGGCGCAAACCTGACCCTCAGCATTTGGAAAGCCCAGTATAACAAGGGGCGCGGAAGAGGACGGACGTGGAGCGGGGACGTCCCGGTGCGCTATGCTCAAGATGAGGACCCGATGTATTTGCCCTCAGCCGACAGTAAGCAACAGGTCAACGCCGCAGTCTCGGAGGTAGTCAACTTGTTGGCGCCGGACGTGGTGCAAATTCGGTACGACATCGGTCGGGATTGGAGTGGCGACTGGGCCATATTCTTCCGGGTCCTGCTGTCGGATGAAGCCAGCAGGATGCGGCTTCGCGAGGTGACAACGCAGGTCGTCCGGCGCCTGGCCGAGCGTTTGGACTTCCCCTCCATGGGTCTCTTCGCTTACCACAATTTCAGGAGTGTGTCCGAACAGGCCGATCTTCGGGAAGCGGCCTGGGCGTAGACGATGCCATTTGCCGACGACCTGCTGGAGCAGGCGTATGATCTCGCGCAAAAGGAACCGGCAAACCCAAAGCAGGCCAGCCTCCGGCGCGCCGTATCCACGGCATACTACGCTCTCTTTCACCTTTTGATAGATGAAGCCGTCAGTAAATGGGCGGTGGAACGGCACCGCAGCATCCTCGCCAGGACTTTCGAACACAGCAAGATGAAGGGAATCTGCGACGACGTACTGAAAACCGTCAAGAGCGGTGGCAGTGTTTTGCCCGAGTTGAATACCGTCGCGCACAATTTCATTCAGCTTCAAGAGCATCGGCACACGGCGGACTACGACAACTCAAAGCAGTGGTCGCGCACCGATGTTCTCAACGTGCTGACCCTCGCAACGGATGCCTTTACTGAATGGCGAGCGATCAGCGCGCAGGATGCAGCGCAGGACTTTCTGCTGCAATTATTCCTGCCGAAATTGCCCAAGCAGTAGCGCCGGATGTATCGCAATCATTCTCGTGGTCCACACAAGCGAGGAACAAAATGGTGAAGAGGAAATCCGTATCATCTCGGCAAGAAAAGCGAGTCCTCGCGAGCGCGCTCTATACCACGCCTATCAGTGAAAAGCAGCGCCGGGAGTTGAAGCGGCTCGCCGCTCGCCCCGATTCGCAGATCGACTTTTCCGATGCGCCGGAACGGCAACCGCGGGCGTCCGACGTCCAGGTCGGCCGCTTCTATAGACCAATCAAGCAGTTGGTGAGCCTGCGCGTGGATGCCGACGTCCTCCACTGGTTTCGAGGGCGAGGCAAGAAATACCAGACGTATATGAACGAAGTCCTGCGGCGCGAAATGCAGACGAACGAGCGGGGCCGGTAGCGACGGCGCGTTTCACTTGCACTTGCACCACGGGCACCCTTTCGCCTCCCATAATTGAGCGGTCTTGTACAAGCCATTGAGGAACAGGCATAGCTCGCCCGTCTTGAACTCGGAGAAATGAAATGTGAAAGACTGCTGAGCTTTGCCAGCGCAATATACGACTACTCGATGGCGAATTGTTGGGTCCAAGGTAGCGACCTTCACGCTTCCCTTGAGCGGCCAAGGGACCGCTTGCTGGTTATCGATCCGTAACGAGAGTTTTTCGGAATCGCAAAACAAACCCGGCGCGCTTGCTTGAATCGGCCGCTCGTCCGCAGGCGCAATGCAGACTGATCCTGTTCCGGGCTCAGCCGGAAAGGCCGAATTCGCGAGAGCCGCGATCAAGAAAATAAACCCTACGATCCGCATGTAAATCTCTCCCGGAGAATTACCGGGGTCACGAAACCCGTCTCACTCCAGCGCCAATCCTGATTCTTTCAGCGCGCGCCAGCCGCCATCGAGCGAGATGGCATTCGTGTAGCCCATCTTCTGCAAATTGTCTGCTGCCAGCGCGGAGCGGAATCCGCCGCCGCAATACAGCACCAGGGTCGCGGCGTGGTCCGGCACACGCGTTTCGATGTCGCGCTCAATGATACCTTTGCTCAAGTGAATCGCTCCCGCCACGTGACCGGCGGCCCACTCACTCTCTTCGCGCGTATCTATCAGGACGTGCGGCTCGGCGGAAGCGCGCAGCTTGCGGTAGGCGTCGATATCGATCTCTTTCACGCGCGATTTGGCGTCATTGACTAACTTCAGGAAACCTTCGCTGTGTTTCATGGATCGCGCCTCTCTTTAATCACCGTCGGAAGCCGGCTAAGAAACAGTTGGCAGGCGAAAGCGCCTGCCCCACTTTGCTGCCCGAGGATAGGCAAGGTGGGGCAGGCGCTTTCGCCTGCCAACCTGTCCGAGGCGGATTTCGCCTGCCAACCTGCGCGCCTCTGATTTCTTCACAGCCTCTCACTCGACCCGTTCGATCCTTGCCCCCGCCGCGGCCAGCTTCTGCTCGATCTTCTCATAGCCGCGGTCGATGTGGTAGACGCGGTCGATCACGGTTTCGCCCTTGGCCACCAGCGCTGCCAGCACCAGCGACGCGCTGGCCCGCAGGTCGCTCGCGATCACACCGGCGCCACTGAGCGCGCGCGGCCCCGCCACCATCGCCTGCTTGCCATCCACGCGGATGTTGGCGCCCATCCGCGCCATTTCCTGCGCGTGCATGAAGCGGTTTTCGAAAATCGTCTCGACGATGATCGCGATGCCTTCCGCCTGCGTCATGAGAGCCATGTATTGCGCCTGCAAATCGGTGGCGAAGCCGGGATACTCTTCCGTGGTCATATCCACCGAGCGCAGTTTGCCGCTCGCCCGCACGCGCACGCTACCGGCGGTGGGTTGTGTCACCTCCGCCCCGGCTTGTTGCAGTTTCGCCACGAGCGCGCCCACGTGCTCCGGATTGCACTGGGTCACCGTCACGTCACCGCCGGTGATGGCAGCGGCCACCATAAACGTGCCGGCCTCGATGCGGTCGGGGATGATGGTGTGCTCGGCGCCGCCCAGTTGCTCGACGCCCTCGATGCGAATGGTGGAAGTGCCCGCGCCTTCGATTTTGGCGCCCATCTTGCTCAACAGTTCAGCCAGGTCCACCACCTCGGGCTCGCGCGCCGCGTTGCGCAGCACGGTTTCGCCCTTGGCCAGCACGGCCGCCATCATCAGGTCTTCGGTGCCGGTGACGGTGATGCGGTCGAAATGCACGGTGGCGCCGCGCAGCCCATCCGGCGCGACGGCTTCGATGTAGCCGTGCGATTGGTGAATGCGCGCGCCCAGTTGTTCCAGGCCGAAAATGTGCAGGTTGATGGGCCGCGCGCCGATGGCGCAGCCGCCCGGCAGCGACACACGAGCCCGTCCCGCGCGCGCCACCAGCGGGCCCAGCACCAGGCTGGAGGCGCGCATGGTCTTTACCAGCTCATAAGGCGCTTCCGGCGAGACGATCTTCGATGCCTCCAGGCGCACCACGCCGTCTTCGATATCCACGCGGGCGCCGACGTCCACCAGCAGCCGCTGCATGGTGCGTATGTCGCGCACGTGCGGAATGCGGTGCAGCGTCACCGGCTCCGCGGTGAGCAGCGCCGCCGCCAGCGCGGGCAGCGCCGAATTCTTCGAACCGTTGACCGGGATCTCGCCCCGCAGTGCGTTCCCGCCGGTAATTACGAATTTATCCATGCAATCTCTCTTGGTACACCGACCGCTCCCTATGGTCGCGGCTCCGATGCGCTATCTTTCATTCGGCTAACGCTGCTGAGACCCGCCCGCCGGCTTCCGCCAGCAGCCGCTCGGCCTCGTTACGCGCGCAACCTTTCCGGCTCATCACGATGGCCACGGCAACCCGGCCGCCGCTCGCCTCCAGTAACTCGGCGGCACGCTCCGGGCTCACCTCGGCAGCCGCGGCGATAATCCGCCGCGCCCGGTCGGCCAGCTTGCTGTTCTTCGGCTGCACATTCACCATCAGGTTGCCGTAAACGTAGCCCAGCCGGATGCACACCGCCGTGGAGAGCATGTTGAGGACCAACTTCTGCGCCGTTCCCGACTTCAGACGCGTCGAACCGGCAATCACTTCCGGCCCCACCAGAGGCGTGATGGCGATAGCGGCCGCGCCCGCCAGTTCCGAATCGGAGGTGCAACTGACGCCCACCGTCAACGCGGACAGCCGCCGCGCTTCCGCGATGGCGCCCAGTACATAAGGCGTGCGGCCACTGGCGGCCAGGCCCACCAGGACATCGCGCGCGGTGAATCCGCTCTTGGTCAAATCGCGCGCGCCGGTGGCCGGATCGTCTTCGCTGGTTTCGGTCGCGCGGCTTAAAGCCGCTTCCCCGCCGGCGATAATGCCGGTAATGAGCTCCGGCGGCGCGCCGAAGGTGGGCGGAATCTCCGCCGCGTCCAACACGCCCAGCCGCCCGCTGGTTCCGGCGCCGATATAAAACAGCCGGCCGCCGCGCGCCATCGCGTCCGCAATGGCGTCGACCGCGCGCGCAATCGCCGGGATCACGCGTTCCACCGCTTCCGCCACTTTCGCGTCTTCGCGGTTGATGATCCGCAGGGCTGCTTCCGTGCTGACGGTATCGATGGCCGCCGAGGCCGGGTTGGGTTGTTCGGTGAGAAGGTGGTCCAGCATGACTTGTGAAGCAAGCACGGGCAAGCTAAAGCGTGCCCTACCAACACCAGCCTAGCACCGCGCTATAGTCGGAACAGTGCGTTACCTCCTGAGCGGCCACCTCCCGGAAGCCTCTTCCATCCTGCTGGTGGAGAGCGGCTCGCGCGGCATTCTGGAAAAGGTGATCGCCGGGTTGCGCCGCTCCTGGGGCGCCCAAGTTCCCATCGACCTGGTCTCGTGTTTTGCCAACCTGCCGTTCGGCCTGGATGCCCGCACCACCCGCGTATTCCGCGTTTCCGACTATCGCGGCCGGCAGCGGCGCGCGGAACTCTACCGCGAACTGCGCGCGCGGAATTACCCGGTGATGGGCATCGTCTGCTCCGAAGAGCCGCTCATGATGAAGTGGAAATGGGCGCTCGCGCTGCGCGTGCCGGCCAAGGTATTCATCATCAATGAAAACGCGGACTACTTCTGGCTGGACCGCAAGCACCTGAAGACCATCCGCCAGTTTGCGGTCTCCCGCGCCGGTCTGGCCGGCTCCGGCGCCGTGCGCACGCTGATCCGCGTGTTTTCGTTTCCGTTTGCGTTATGCTATTTGCTGCTCTATGCGGCGGTTGTGCACGCCCGGCGGGCTCTGCGCATGCGCTTCCGGCGCGTCAGCCCTGTCGGAGCCGCGACCAGAGGGAGCGGTACGCCAGCATAAGGTACGACATCACACAGTCGGAGACCTAGTTTTGGGAGACAAGTCGAATCATGAAAGCCATTCAAGTTAACGAGGCCGGTGGTCCGGAAAAACTGGAGCTGGTGGATGTTCCCGTTCCGCGGCCCGCCGCCAACCAGGCGCTGGTGCGCATCGCCGCCAGCGGCGTCAACTTTATCGATGTCTACTTTCGCACCGGACTGTACAAGGCCGATTTCCCGATGATCCCCGGCTCGGAGGCCGCCGGCACAGTCGAGGCGGTGGGCTCCGAAGTCACCGAGGTCGCACCCGGCGACCGCGTAGCGTATGCCATGGCCCGCGGCTCTTATGCCGAATACGCCGCCGTGCCCGCGGCGCAACTGGTCAAGATCCCGGATCATGTGGACCTGGCAACCGCCGCCGCGGCCATGCTGCAAGGCATGACCGCCCATTACCTCACGCACTCCACTTTTCCGTTGAAGAGCGGCGACACCTGCCTGGTGCACGCGGCGGCCGGCGGCGCCGGCGGACTCATCGTCCAAATGGCGAAGATGCTCGGCGCGCGCGTTTTCGGCACTGTATCCACCGAGGAGAAAGCGCGCGTCGCCCGCGAAAACGGCTGCGACGAAACCATCCTCTATACCCAGCAGGATTTCGCGGCCGAGGTCAAGCGCCTCACCGCCGGCCGCGGCGTGGACGTGGTCTACGATTCGGTGGCCCGGACCACTTTCGAGCAAAGCCTCAACTCGCTGCGCCCGCGCGGCTTGCTGGCGCTGTTCGGCCAATCGAGCGGACCGATTCCGCCCTTCGATCCCGCCATCCTCGGCGCCAAGGGCTCGCTCTTCCTCACCCGGCCCGGGCTGCCATATTACCTGGCGACCCGCGACGAGCTGCTCTGGCGCGCCGGCGACGTGCTCGGCTGGATTGCAGCCGGCAAGCTGCGCCTGCGCATCGGCGGCGCCTATCCCCTCGCCAACGCGGCCCAGGCTCACCGCGACCTGGAAGGCCGCGGCACCACCGGCAAGCTCGTTCTCACCGTGCCGTGACACATCCATGAACCTGAAGGCCCGGCTGACGCTATCGTTTGTTCTGCTGGCCGTTCTGCTGGCTGGCACCATCTCGTGCGTCGATCTCGCCGGCGAGATCAACGAGCAATTTGCCGCCACGCTGGAGCGCGCCGAGAACCTGCGCACGCTGGCCTCCGATCTGGTGGGTCTTTCCTTGAATCGCCAGCTTTCCAAGCCGCTGGGCGAGGCCGTGCGCGATCGCGAGGTTTCGACCGTGTTGCGCGACACCATGCTGGCTTCGCACGCTATCGTCGAAATCGCCGTGCTTAGCCCCGAAAACGAAATTCTCGCCGATTCCATTCCCGACGAGATCGGCAAATTTCTGCTCCCCTACGACGATTTCCGCCCCGTGGTCACGGACAATGGCTGGTACGGCAAATGGCGCGTGTTGCGGGCGAAGAAATACTACCAATTGCAGCAGCCTTTGGGGCCGCGAAACGGTCCGCCGATTCTGTTTGTGCGCGTGGTGGTGGCCCCGGCGCTGATCAAGGCCTCGATTCTGCCGCGGCTCGAGGAGAACGCCAGCGTCGCCTTGTTTTCCGTGCTCGGCGCCGCACTGGTCACCATGTTGGTTTCGGCGGTCGCCTTCCGCCCCTTGAGCCGCCTGCGCCGGCAAATCGAGTCGATGACCAGCGGCGAGAATCCGTCCGAGGCCGCTGCCGATGCGAAAGCCGCCACCGACGACCTTTCCGTCATCTCTTCCCGCGTCGCCCAACTCGGCCTCCAGTTGCGCGGCGCGCAGTTCGACGTTTCCGACCTGCGTGGCAATCTCGGCCGGCTGCTGCGCGACCTGGAAGACGCGGTCTTCCTCTTCAATCGCGAAGGCAGGCTGGTCTTCGCTTCCGGCACGATGAAGTTCATCGGTCTCGATGCCGCCGCGCTCACCGGCAAGACCATCGCCGGCGTCTTCCCGCCCGAGACCCTGTTGGGGCAGGTGATCGCGCAGGCCGCCGCCGCCGGCCTGGCGATCGGCAGGCGCCGGGTTGCGGCCGGTCCTGGCGCCGCATCCTCCGCCATCCCCTCCGCGTTGCTTTCGGTGGATCCGCTGACCGCCCCCGGCGGGGGCCCCTCGGGCGTGCTCATCCGCCTGCACGACCCGGAAGCCCAGCGCAAACTCGGCCGCCAGTTGCAGACCGCCGACCGGCTGGCCGCTCTCAGCCGCGTCTCGGGCGGCGTGGCCCACGAAGTGAAGAACCCGCTCAATGCGATTCTGCTGCACGTGGAGGTGGCGCGCGCCAAGCTCGCCCATGGCGACACCGCGCTCGAGCCGCAGATGGACATCATATCGAGCGAAATCCTACGCCTCGACCGCGTCGTAAAGACCTTCCTCGATTTCACCCGGCCGGTGGAGTTGAATCTGGCCAACGTGCCGCTCGACGAATTCGTCCGCGACCTGGTCGATCTGGCCCGTCCGCAAGCCGACGCCTCACGAATCCGCGTGGTGGACGAGCGGAAGGCCGAGGGCGTCGAGGTGCGCATCGACCGCGACCTGCTGAAACAAGCCGTGCTCAACATCGTCGTCAACGCGATCGAGGCCATGCCCGCCGGCGGCGAATTACGCCTGGAATCCTCGGCCTCCGGCGACACCGCCGAAATCCGCGTGTCCGATACCGGACCGGGCATCCCGCCCGATCTGCGGGATAAGATTTTCCGCCTCTACTTCACCACCAAGCAGAAAGGCTCCGGCATCGGCCTGGCGATGGCTTTCCGGATCGTGCAGCTCCACGATGGTACAATCGATTTCACCAGCGAACCCGGCAAAGGCACGGCGTTTTTCATCCGCCTGCCCATCGCGGCCTGAGTGCTGGTGTTCGCAATGATAGCGACGCATCCGAGCCCACGAGGTGGGGCAGGTTTCAACCTGCCAACGCCCGCTTGCGGGCGCGTTTCTTCGCACCTTCTCGGGCATTCCATTCGCGGCGCGAAATTCACCCTGGTCCTGGCGCTGGCGTTCTTGCTGGCCGGTTGCCTTCTGCAGGGTAAGAAGCCAGTGGCGCAGACCACGCCGGCGGCTCCTGCGCCCGCCGCCAAATCGGCTGCTCCGTCCCAGCCGCTTTCGGTTCGTCAAACTCAGGTCGAACTGCCCCCGCCGCAGCTGGTCCCGGATGAAGCGTTGGCTGCGGGCGAGGTATCCCAGGATACGTCTGAGCCGGCTGCTGCGCCGCGCCCCGTGCGGCGCAGCCCGGCAACTCCTGCCAGCAGCCCGGCTCACCCCGAGGCTCCCGTGCCCCCTGCCGCCACCGAAGAGCCGGCGCGCGCTCCCATTCAGCAAGTGCTCTCCGCCGATGAAAGCAAACGCCTGCAGGATTCCGCCGCCGAACACAAACACGAAATCCGCCGGCTGGTGGATCAAGCGCGTCTCCGCCGCTTGAACGGCCACGAGCTCAGCGTCGTCGCACGCATCGAGGGCATGGTCAAGCTCTCCGACGACGCCGGAGCCAAGGGCGATATGCGCGAAGCCGATGCGCTGGCCGAACGCGCCCTGGTGCTCGCCAAGGATCTCGACAGTGAACGCTAAAGAGGTGGGGCAGGCGCTTACGCCTGCCAACCCTAACTCATCTGGCGCCACGGTTGGCAGGCGAAAGCGCCTGCCCCACCCAGCTAGCGAGTTCCACGCCCGCCGCCAACGGCTGGCCGGCGCTCTGGCCGCGCGCGAAGCCGGTGCCCTGTTGGTCTGGGCCGCTCCCAATGTGCGCTATCTTTCCGGCTTCACCGGTGACAACGCCGCCCTGCTCCTGCTCCCCGGCAAGGCGGTTCTCTTCACCGATCCGCGTTACGCCATCCAGGCCGCGCAGCAAGTCTCCTGCCGGGTGAAGATTTGCAAAGGCCCGCTCGTCGATGGCGTAGCCGCTGCCGTGCGCAGTCTGGGCGCCGTGCGCATCGGCTACGATCCGGCCCGCATGACCTGCGCGGTGTTCCAGGCGCTCCAATCCCGGTTGCCGATGAAGGCCTCGCTCGACCCGCTCCCTGCCATGGTGGAAGAGCTGCGCATGATCAAGTCGGCGGCCGAACTCGATCTGATCCGCCGCTCCGTCGAACTCAACTCGCGCGCCTTCGAGCTCGCCTTGGCCCGAGTGCTCCCCGGCATGACCGAGCGCGACCTGGCGGCGGAGATCGAATACCGCATGCGCCGTCTGGGCGCCGAAAAGCCCAGCTTTGAAACCATCGTCGCCGGCGGACGCCGTTCCGCCCTTCCCCACGCCCAGCCCACCGCCGCGCCGCTGCGCCATGGCGACCTGGTGGTAGTGGATATGGGCGCGTTTTGCGATGGCTATGCCAGCGACATGACGCGCATGTTGTTTCTCGGCACCCCCGGCGCCCGCGTCAAACGCGTCTACCGCGCCGTGCTCGAAGCGCAACTGGCCGGCATTGATGCCGTGCGCGCCGGCGTGGCCGCTTTCCAGGTGGACGCCGCCGCCCGCCGCGTGCTCCGCGCTTACGGCTACGACCGCGCCTTCGTCCATTCCACCGGCCACGGCCTGGGCCTCGAGATCCACGAACCCCCGCGCCTCGGTAAGCGCGACAAGACCATCCTCCAGCCTGGCATGGCCATCACCATCGAGCCCGGCGTCTATCTGGAAGACTTCGGCGGCATCCGCATCGAAGACACTGTGGAAGTGACCGCAACCGGCTGCAAGATTCTCACGCCCACATCCAAAGAGCTGCGCGTGATTTGAGATCGCCGCGGGGGAGGGAGCGCCGCAGCCCAGGCCCAGTTTCCCCTTATTTACCATTCGGCGTTTTGGCCTAATGCGGTTGGGTGGGCGAGCCGGGTATAACTCGGGTTATACTGGGGGCATGAAGACTGCGATCTCGGTACCCGACGGTCTTTTCCATCTGGCGGAAACCGCTGCCCGCAGCCTCGGGATCTCCAGAAGTCAGTTGTACGCCACGGCGGTTGCGGAGTTTCTGAGCCGGCGGCAAGAGGACGCAGTCACCCAGCGCCTGGATGAAGTGTATTCGCGCCGGCCCGCGAAGTTGGACGCCGCATTGCATCGCGCCCAACTGAGATCCCTCGAAAAGGATTCGTGGTAGAGATGGACGAGATTCAACGGGGAGAGATCTGGTGGGCCGATCTCCCCGAACCTCGCCGCTCCGAACCTGGATTTCGGCGGCCGGTGCTGGTGGTCCAGGCGGATTCTTTCAACCGCAGCCGGATTCAAACGGCAATCGTCGCCGTAGTCACCGGCAGCTTGGAACTCGCCGGTCTACCTGGTAATGTCCTCTTGCCCGCGCGCTCCTCGGGCCTCCCCCGGGACTCGGTGGTGAATGTGTCGCAACTTCTCACCCTCGATCGTAGCTTCCTGACCGAACACGCCGGCTCGCTGACGCCTCGCCTGCAAGCCTCAGTCGACGAAGGAATGCGCCTCGTTCTGCAACTCTAGCCCGGCGAGGTTTTCAGGCACTCGCCGAGATTGCGACGAGCCAGCCAAGTGGACGTCGGGCACGGGAAATCAAGACCATCGGCTAGTCCCTATCGAAGGCGCCTCTGAGTTATGCGACAGCTTGCAGCCCGTTTTTTGAGACCAGCGAAAGCAGCTTCAGCGAAGCCCCTTGCGGCCGTTTTTCACCGCGCTCCCATTGGCTCACCGGGCCGGTAGTCACATTGAGATAGCGCGCAAAAACAGCCTGGCTGGCGCCTTCCCGCAGACGGAGTGCGCGGATTTCGTTCGGTTTCAGCGCGCGCACCGGGGTAAGGCACAGCCCATCGAACTCCCGCATGGTCCGCTTGTCCAGGATGCCCGCGCCATGCAGCCCCTCGGCGGTCTCATGGACTGACGCCATCAAGGAACTACGGTATTGCTTGCGCATCGCACATCACCTCCGTCAACGTTCCCGACCCAACCGCCCACGCGATGCGGGGGAGAAGTCGTCGCAGATCAGGCTGGCCCCGTCCCTGCTTTCCCATCGTCCACGTTTGCCCATCACTCTTCCCTAGAGGACTTCGAATTGTCCGCCAATGTGGGCCGCTTCTCTGGGCGGGGCCTTTCGCTCTGCTTACGTTCCTTGCTCGGAAGCATGGAGACCAAATAAGCCTGCGCGGCGGCTTCTTCTCGGATGATGTTCCAGCTTTTGAATGCGTCGGCGATGCCATCGATGTGAAGCAGCACTTCCGTCAAATCCCATTTCTCGGGCGGTGTTGTAGTCCGCTTCGTTGCGATGATATTGCGCCTGTCCAAAGGTGTTCGTTACGATGCGAAGATTGTGGGCGAGAGTCCTCTCCGGTCCTTCGGGCGGCTTCTCGTCGAAGTACTTGTTTAGCTCAGTGCTTTTCTTGTCGGCGGCTTGCTTCATCGGGCCGTGATCGAATACCCGTCCCAGGGTGGCCCGTAATTCAGGCCGCTGCCAGTTCGCGGTAGCTTCGGAAATCAGTAGATGAAACAGGGCATAATACGCCGTGGAAACGGCCCGGCGCAAACTCGCCTGGTGAGGCTGGTCGGGGTGGAGGTTGGCGAGTTCCTGAGCCAGCTCAAGCAATTCATCGGCGTAGGCCATCGATCACGCCGACCGTCTGGCCCGCTCCGACTGCGTTAGAAAGTCGAAATAGGGGAGAACTCCCCATTCTTCGAGAGGCTGCACTTGCTGGACGATGGATTGCGAAATCTGTCTGGTGAGGGGGAGAAGTTGGGCGCGCGGTATTCCGTCGGCGAGAACGACTTGAAAGAAGACTGCCGATTCTCCGTTCCAATCGTTGCCGAGCGTTGGCGTCACGGAAACGACCTGTGGCTGCAAGGTGCCAGCCGCTTGAGCGACGGCCGCAAGGAATTGCGGTTGTTGTGCGAATGCCTTCGCGAGGTACACGAAGCCATTATCCCGCATCTCGCGGAAATCTGCCCGGGCTGCCGCCCTCTTCACCCCACCTCGTAATGCTCCAGAATCTCCTGCCACTTTCCCTGCGCTTTCAGCAGCAGTTCCACCACTTCGCGTACGGCCCCTTCGCCGCCTGGGGCTTGGGTAATGTGATGAGCCGCCCGCTTCACTTCCGCGCGGGCGTTGGCCGTGGCGATGGCCAGGCCCACCCGGCGCATGATCACGATATCGGTGAAATCGTCGCCGATGTAAGCCACCTGGCTCGAATCGATTTTGGCGTCGGCCAGAATCTCCTGCAAAATCGGAATCTTCTCGATGTGGCCCTGATAGACGTAGGCCATCTTGCACTGCCGCGCGCGCTCTTCGGTGGCCGGCGACAGCCGCCCGCTGATCACGCCCGTCTTGATGCCCTTCCAGTTCAGCCACTGCAAACCGATTCCATCCTGTGAATCGAACCCCTTGGTTTCGACCATCTTCCCTTCGGGGTTGGGCACGTTGTAGAGCCTGCCGTTGGTGAGGACGCCATCCACGTCCATCAGCAGCAACTGGATTTTGCCGGCCAGCGCCAGCACCTCTTCGGGATTAGAGCTTGTCATGAAGCGAAGGTCCCAGTGGCCAGACCGCTCCCTCTGGTCGCGGCTCCGATAGCATCCGAACTCATTAGGAGCCGCGACCGAAGGGAGCGGTTGCTCGGCCTATTTTCTGATCTTAGACATTGTACGTTCCGGCCGAAACCGATCCGCCCTTGCCGGTCCAGTTGGTGTGGAAGAATTGCCCGCGCGGACGGTCGACCCGCTCGTAGGTGTGCGCGCCGAAATAGTCGCGCAGCGCTTGCAGCAGGTTGGCGGGCAGCCGTTCGCTGCGGTAGCCGTCGTAGAAGGATAGCGCCGTACTGAAGGCCGGCACCGGCACGCCTGCCGCCACGGCCTGCGCCACCACGCGGCGCCACGGCCCCTGACACCGATCGATCACGCCGTGGAAATAGTCGTCCAGCAAAAGGTTGCTCAGTTTGGGATTGCGGTCGAAGGCTTCCTTGATCTTGCTCAGAAACGCAGAGCGGATGATGCACCCGGCGCGCCACACCAGCGCAATGCCGCCGTAATTCAAATCCCACTTATATTGCTTGGCCGCTTCCGCCAGCAGCATGAAGCCCTGCGCGTAGGAAACCAGCTTGGAGGCCAGCAGCGCCTGGCGCACGTCCTCGACGAACGCCTTCTTATCGCCGCTGAATTGGAACGGCGGCCCGCTCAGGATCTTCGACGCCGCTACGCGGTCTTCTTTCATCGCGCTCAGGCAGCGCGCGAACACCGCCTCGCCGATCAGCGTCACCGGAATGCCCAGCTCGAGCGAACTGTCGCTGGTCCACTTGCCGGTGCCCTTTTGCCCGGCCGTGTCGAGGATCTTATCCACCACATAATCCCCGTCTTCATTCTTGTAAGCCAGAATGTCGCGGGTGATTTCGATCAGGTAGCTGTCCAGCTCGCCTTTGTTCCACTCGTTGAATACCGCGTGCATCTCTTCGTTGCTCAGTCCCAGGCCCTGTTTCATGATCTGGTAGGCCTCGCAGATGAGCTGCATGTCGCCGTACTCGATGCCGTTGTGCACCATCTTGACGAAATGGCCGGCGCCGTCGCTGCCCATCCAGTCGCAGCAGGGCTCGCCCTCCGGCGTCTTGGCACACATGGCCTGGAAGATGCCCTTCACCAGCGGCCACGCTTTTGGGCTGCCGCCGGGCATCATGGAGGGGCCGAAGCGCGCGCCTTCCTCGCCGCCCGAAACGCCGGTGCCGACGAACAGCATGCCTTTGCTCTCCAGGTAGCTGGTGCGGCGGATGGTGTCGGGGAAATGCGAGTTGCCGCCATCGATGATCAGGTCGCCGGGCTCCAGGTAGGGCAGCAGGGCTTCGATGAAGTCGTCCACCGCCTTGCCCGCCTTCACCATCAGCATGATCTTGCGCGGCCGCTTCAGCAGGCCTGCCAGTTCCTCGATCGAATGGGCTCCGATGATGGTCTGGCGCCCTTTGGCCGCGTCGTTCAGAAACTCATCGACCTTGGACACCGTGCGGTTGTACGCCACCACGGTGTAGCCATGATCGTTCATATTCATAATCAGGTTCTGGCCCATCACGGCCAGACCGATGAGGGCAATGTCGCCGGTTGGTTGCATAGAATTCGACTCGTAGAAGGAGGTTAAACTCAGGTGAAACTCCTTATATAACACGCGGCGCCGCCACGATAGCTCAGCGAGGCTAAAGTAATGTTACAGCAAAGCTAAAGCGTGTCGCTAATACGTTCGTCGGTGGGCCATGGCTGGCTCGCGTCAACCCTATGGCTGGACGATCAGCGCATCCACGTCGATGTAGCTTGCAGTAGCTGCGGGGCTGTGGCGGCCCGTCGCGCGGATCGCCAACTCGTGGCGTCCGGGCGCGAAGCAGCAGAAGGATACGCGGTTCTGCCACTCGATCCGCGGCGCGTACAGATCGACCAAACCGTGCGTGACGCCATCGATCGAGATCTCCGCGATGCCGCGGTTCCAGGCCTTGGTGTAGACATAGGTCAGCGAACAGCCATCGAAGGCGAATCCGGCTTCCGCGCCCGGCTCGAGCGTGTAGGTGAGAGTGCCGGACCAAGCGCCGCCGCTCGATCTTTCGTCCTGGGTCCAGTCGCCACGAAAACGGATGAGCGGGTCGAAGTCGTCGTACGTCCCGGCCCGGCACGTTTCCAGCGGCCGCCTGGCCATGCGTTCCCAGAGCGCGGCTTCGCTCAGGGACTCGCAAGCGGGGTCCAGCGCGGCCAGCGAGTAATCGCCGAACGCGCGCTCTTTGACGGTGCAATACGTGAGCAATTGCCAAAGAGCGGCGGGCTGCAGGCGCTTGCCGGGCGTCTCGTGGGTGACGAAATACCGGATGCACCGCTTACGCATCAGGCCGACCATGCCGGACAGACTGCGGGTGGAGGAGATGGAGAGATCGAGCGGCAACTCGTGCCAATGATACTCGTGGGCATCGCCCGCCAGGTCGGCGATGTTGTTATCCGCGGTCAGTAGGACCGCGCTCGCCGGGTACCGGCTGGCGGCGTAGCGCGCGACTTCGCGGAACGTCGCCACTTCGTCCACCGCGCGCGGGGCGCGCATCCACTCGAACGGCCGGTCCAGGTAAAGCCCCTTCTCAGACCAGGACGACGAAGGCAGAAACCAAACGCCCAGTGCGGCGGCGCAGGCGAACAGGGCGATGGCGCCGCGGTAGAGCCGCGCATGATGGTCGCGTGTCCAGGCCAGCACGGCGGCCATAGCGGCAATCCACAGCGGCAGAGACGCATAAAGGTAGCGGGCATTGGGCTGCGCCCGCAGCACCAACACCGAGGACACCAGCGCCACCACGGCAGCGCTCCAGGCGGCCCGGCTGCGCGCCGCCCAGACGCCGGCCAGAACCAGCGGGACCAGCAGCAGATATTGAAAACCGAAAGAGCCGTCCTGCCCTTCGTAGTAGCGGTGCGTGTGAAAGGTGAGGTCGAAAAGCGTGCGAAGCTGCATCGGCGTGTGAAAACGGGTTTCGGCGATGATGGCCGGCGGCGGCGCTATTGAGCGGGGAAAGAGCTGGCCCAGATAGGGAAAAAACGGATCGCCGGTCTTCCACCATGCGATGAAATAGGGAGGTAGTGCCGCCAGAGCAGCGAACGCAATCGCCAGCCAGCCGGCGCCGGCGGGGCGACGTTGGCGGCGCGCTTCCCAGACGAAGAACGGCAGCGCCGCTGCGACGAAGGCGCTTGCGCCGAATTTGGTGGAGAGCGCCGAACCAGCCAGGGTCGCGGCCGCCAACAGGAACCGCGGATTGCCGCTTTCGGCGTAGCGCCACAGCGCCACCATCATTCCCAGCACCAAAGCGGCCAGCAGGTTTTCGATGAATAACGAACCGGTTACCAGTTCGACGAGTGGCGTCGCGGCGAATAGCGCCACCAGCAGCCAGGCCGCCGGGCGGCCAAGCCAGCGGCGAACGGCGCCATAGAGCAGGCCTTCGATCGCCAGCAGCCATGCCAGATTGAGCAGCCGCGCCGCCATCTCGCCGCCCAACAGGTAGACGATCATAAACCCGAGGTCGGCGCCCATCGGCATCACCGACCAAAGGATGCGAGCGGGCTGGATGGTAAACGCGTGGTGCGCGGCGATGTTGGCGGGGATGGCCAGGTGCATCGCCAGGGCATCGGCGCCGGTTTCCGGTTTCAGCGTCGCCAGCCAATGCATGCCCAGGATGAAGAGCAGAAACGCCAATGCGAAACGTTCCGCCGCACCGCCGCGTGCCGCCGTCCGGAGTGTCGCGGCCATCCCGCGGCCTCTGCGCAGCACGCCGCGCCAGCCGAACGCCACCGGCGCCGCGAGCGCCACCAGCCATACCGCCGGATACTGTACCGGCAAGCGCGCCGTGAGATACATCGCGAAAACAAATACCGAGCCGCCGAGCAGCGTGGCCAGAAGCTGTGTTTCGATCCCTTCTTCGCGCGGCCGCAGCAGCGCGCAGCCCAGGGCGCACGCCGAGACCAGAAACAAAGCCGGCGCCAGCACAGCCAACGGACCGGCGGCCACTGCGCTCAACACCAGGCCGCCCGCCACCACCAGCGGCACGAACAGCCACGGCAGAAAAATTAGCACCGGCAATCCAAGCAACAGCCACACCGCGGTATAGCGCGCCAGGTGCTCCAGACCCAGCGGTTGCCAGATCTCCTGCGCGAACAAGTCGCCGCTCGAGAAGCCGTAAATCTCCAAACCCACCAGCGCCGCCGCCAGTGCGGCCAGCAGCCAGCCCAGCCACGGGCGCCACTTGGGCTGGCCGGCGCCCGAGTTTTCGACCTGTCCGCGCCGGAAGATGAAGCCGCGCAGCACTACGAAATTTCCGAAAAACAAAATCGTCTCGACGATCAGCTTGGCGGGCACGGCGCCGATCCCCAGCCAGGCGATCAGCGCGCGAATCCCCGCGTAGGATGCCGCGCCGCTTACGAGCAGCAGCGCCAGGTATTTCGGCAACACTTGCCGGTGGCTCCGCTCGCTGTGAAAAACCGGCCGCCGCACGGCTCCATACTGAAACACCGCCGCCAGCGCGCGGCCGAGCGCCTGCGAGCCCAGTATGTGGCCGGTCGCGCCATAGGCGAAAAAGAAAATCAGGTTGTCGAGCGCCGCCGTGATCAGGGATACCGAAGCGAACCGCAGCAGCACGAAGTAAATCTTCATCGAATCGACGACCGGGCTGAAATGCGACTGCGGATTCCCGGCTTGGTAAATGGTGCGGATCGGTTGCTCCACGATGCGCACACCCGCACGGTGGGCGGCGATCAGCATTTCCAGTTCGAACTCGTAGCCGTTGGCTTTGATGGCGGGCAGTTGGGCGGCCAGCGCCGCCGGCACGCCGCGCAGGCCGGTTTGCGTGTCGGCCAGCTTGCTTCCGATGGCGGCGCGCAGCACGCTGCGCGTTAAGAGGTTGCCGAAACGGCTGCGCCACGGGACCTCGCCCGAAAAGGTCCGCGCGCCCAAAACCAGTGCGTCCGGCTCCGCCATCAGAATGTCCGCGATGCGCACGATGTCCGCGGCGTCGTGCTGGCCATCGGCATCCGCCGTCACCACGCCCGTCATTCCGGGAAACGTAGCCAGCGCGTACCGTATGCCGCTTTTGAGCGCCGCGCCCTTGCCTTGGTTGGCCGCGTGCCGAACCAGGTGGACACCGGGCAGCGCGGCGGCCTGCGCGAACCAATCCCCGTACGCGGCGCCGCTGCCGTCGTCGACCAGGACGATCGCGGGAACCGCCCGCGCAACCAGCGCCCGCACCAGATAGAGCAGTTGGGCGCCGGGACGGTATGCCGGTATGATCGCCGCGTAAGCAATACCGTCCGTCATGTCGTGCGCGGGACCGCCGTCATAGGCGCCGGAGTGGCTTTCCCTATTAGAACATTCGAGCGTTCCCGCTCGGCGAACTGGCCCTCCCAAAATCGAGCCCGCGGTAAAACGAGTCACGGATGGGAACTGTTACAAGCGGTGAGCGGCATTCGCCGCGCCGATCAAGTAACCTGGAAGGCATGGCGACTGAGGAGACGGTGACATTGGGCGGGGGCTGTTTCTGGTGCGTGGAGGCCGTGTATCAAGAGATGGAGGGAGTGATCGCGGTCGAGTCCGGTTACATGGGCGGGCGCCTCGCCAACCCAACCTACCAACAGGTCTGCTCGGGGGCGACCGGCCACGTGGAAGTCGTCCAGGTGAAGTTCGATCCCGCGATTTCCAGCTTCCTCGAGATACTCGAAGTTTTCTTCGCGACTCACGATCCCACTTCGCTCGACCGCCAGGGCGACGACGTTGGCGTCCAGTACCGGTCCGTCATTTTCTATCATGGCGACGTGCAGCGCCATGCGGCGGAGCAAGCCATTCGAGAGTTGAACACCGAGCAGATCTGGCCCGCGCCCATTGTCACCGAAGTGCGCGCGGCTGAAACCTTCTACCGTGCCGAGGACTACCATCGGGATTATTTCCGCAACCACTCGAGCCAACCTTACTGCGCGTACGTCGTCGCGCCCAAGGTGCGTAAGTTCCGCGAGAAATTCGCGGCCAAATTGCGGAAAGAGGCGTGAAGCGGAAATGCGTTTGGCGATTCTCTCCGACATTCACGACAACGTGTGGAAGCTCGCGGGGGCGCTCGATCGCGCGCGCGGCGCGGATGCCATGATCTGCTGCGGCGACCTGTGTTCGCCCTTCATCGTGCACCAGTTGGGCCGCGGATTCGCCGGCCCCATCCACGTCATCTTCGGCAATAACGACGGCGACCTGTTCCGCATCACTGCCAACGCCGCCCAATATCCGCATATCAAGATTCATGGCGAGATGCTGCGCGGGGAATTTGCGGCCAAACGGATCGCCGCCAACCATTACGACAACATCGCGCGCGCAATCGCCGCCTCGGGCGAATACGACGTTGTCTGCTATGGCCACAACCATGTCTATGACGTAAGCCGCGTGGGCCGCACACTCGCCATCAACCCCGGCGCCATCATGGGCGCGACCTTCGCCGCCGATGGCAGCCGCACCGACGTACCCTCCACGTTCGTCATCTACGATACGGAAAGCGACACCGCGCAACGGTTCGAAGTTGCTTAGGTAGGGCATGCTCCTAAATGTCGCGCCTCCGAACGGAGCCGCGACCATAGGGAGCGGTCCTTTCGATAGAACCGAATCTGCCAGTCGAAGACCCGGCTTGCCCTTGGGGCGAGCGATACTGATAGGGGATGAGCGAGACTTTGCCGGCGTTCGAGATGGCCGTGCCGGTTGAGCCCGGCGATATCGACGTGCTGGGCCACGTCAACAACGTGACCTATTTGCGCTGGGTGCAGGACGTGGCGGTGGCCCATTGGACGGCCTTTGCGCCGGCCGCCGACCAGGCGAAACTGGTCTGGGTCGTGCTGCGGCACGAGATCGATTACAAGCACCCGGCGCGCCTGGGCGACCAGGTCATCGCGCGCACCTGGGTGGGTCTCGCAACGCGCGTCCGCTTTGAACGCCATACCGAATTGCTGCGCGCCGCGGACCGCGCGCTACTGGCGAAGGCACTGACTCTGTGGTGCCCCCTCGATCGGTCCACCGGCAAGCCGGCCAGCGTCAGCGCGGAAGTGCGGGCGCGGTTTTCACTGCCGGCGCCGGGCGCCGCTTGACACAGGTTCTCCTGTCTTCTGACCTACCTAGCCGCGGAAATACAGGTACGAGCAGAGGATGCAGATGAGCACCAGGGCGGACGCGGCGACTTCTTTCCAGCCCCAGCCGGCGCGCGTGTGGGCCTTGTCTTCGGCCGTCGCGGTGGCGAACGTGAGGCTCTGAATCCGGCCATACTCCGGCTGCGCGGTCAGGTGGCTCACCACCACCATCACCACCGCCGAGACGATCGTGATCAACACGCTGAAGTACTGAAAGTAGATGTTGTTGACGATCCAGAGAAACGATCCTTCGGCGTAGCCGCCCTTCAACCCGGCCAGACCGAGCGTGACCGGCGTATCCACGCACATGCGGAAGATGCCCAGCGCGAAGCCGGCCACCATGGCCCAGAATGCGCCCTCCGCGTTGAGGCGTTTGAAAAAGACGCCGAAGAAGAAGACCACGAAGATGGGCGGCGCCAGGTAGCCTTGCACCGATTGCAAATAAGTGTAAAGCCCCTGCGCGCCCTTGATGACCGGGATCCAGGCCAGCGCGATCAGCACCATGCCAACGGTGGCGATGCGGCCCATGCGCACAATCTGGTGCTGCGAGGCGGCCGGATTCCACTTTTCGTACAGATCGACGGTGAACAGCGTGGAGCAGGCGTTGAACACGCCGGCGAGCGACCCCATGAGTGCCGAGAGCAGACCGGCTACCACGATGCCGCGCAGGCCAGGCGGCAGCAAGTACTCGACCAGCATGGGGAATGAGCCTTGCGCGACCGACGGAATGGCGTGGCCATCGGGACCGATCATCGGCGCCAGTTCGGGAATCTTGCCGCTCTTGGCCAGTGCGTAACATACCAGGCCGGGAACGATGAACAGGTAGACCGGCGCCAGCTTGAGGAACGCGGCGAAGATGCTGCCGCGGCGGGCGGTGGTTTCGTCGGGCGCGCCCAGTGCGCGCTGCACGATATATTGATCCGTGCACCAGTACCACATGCCGATGATGGGCGCGCAGAACAGCATGCCGAGCCACGGGAAGTTGTCGTTGAAATACCACGCTTGCTTGACGATGTGGCCGGCGCTCTTGACGATCACGGGCGCCCAGGTGCCGGTCTGGCCGGCCGGAATCAGCGGCTTCCAGAGATTGAACATGTCGGAGCCGCATATGTGGCGAAGCTCGCTCCAGCCACCCAGCTTGACCACGCCGTAGATCGTGAGCAGAGCCGAGCCGCAGATGAGGACCACCACCTGCACCGCGTCGTTATAGGCCACCGCGCGCATGCCGCCGAGCACGGTGTAAAGGCCGGTGAGCACGATCACCAGCACGGAGCCGATCCAGAAGCTGTCGATATCCAGGCCCGCGATGTTGACTCGCACCTCGGGAAAGAGCGTGCTGAAGACCACGCCTCCGGCGAAGATGCCTACTGCGATCTTGGAGACGATGAAGGTGACGATGGAGACGATCGAGAGCACGTAACGCGACTTGACGCTGAAGCGGCGCTCGAGGAACTCCGGCATGGTGAAAACCTTCGACCGCATGTAGAACGGCACGAAGACCCATCCCAGCAGGAGCAGGCACCAGGCGTGCAACTCATAGTGCGCCATGGCGACGCCGCTGGTGGCGCCGGAGCCGGCCAGACCCACCACATGTTCCGATCCGATGTTGGACGCAAAAATCGAAGCGCCAATCACCCACCAGCCGAGATTGCGTCCGGCCAGGAAGTAATCGGTTGCGGAGTCCTTTGCTTTGCGCACCACCCAGGTGGCCACGCCAAGCAGAATGCTGAAGTAGAGCGCTATCACCAGCCAGTCGATTGCGGTGAGCCGAGTGCTGGTGACGGCGAACGCGAGGTGAGGAGTCATGAATTATCCTCCTGATAGATTAAACCAATTCGGAGACGAAACGGGCCGATGCTGGCGCGGCGGGGCGGCGGTTGTCATAAAATGGTCTCGGACCAGTATGAGGAATACCACGGGAAAACGAAACGAGCTACGGAAGCTGGCCGCCTGGATGGCGGTCTTGCTGGCGGGGGCCGCGCCGCTGGCCGGGCAGACGACGCTACGGCAGGCAGCGGCAGCGCGCGGGATTCCTTTCGGCGCCGCGGCATCGGCGGACGAGTACGGCCCGCCCGATCTGCTAAAGAATACCAACTACGCCAATTTGCTCTCCACCCAATACGACATGCTGGAGCCGGGCAACGCCATGAAGTGGGACGTGACGCAGCCGGCGCTAAACACGTATAACTTCCAACCGGGCGACGAGCTGGTGGCGTTCGCCCAGGCCAACGGGATGCGCGTGCGGGGCCACAATCTCTGCTGGCACACGCAGTTCCCGTCGTGGTTGCAGCCTTATGCCAGCAGCTCCACGACGACTCCGGCCGATATGGCGACGCTCCTCCAGAACCATATCACCACCGAGGTGACGCATTTCGCGGGGAAGGTATTCGCGTGGGACGTGGTGAACGAAGCCTTCACCGATACAACGCCATCCGTCCTGGGGGATTCCATCTGGTATGACCAGCCCGGCATCGGGCCGAGCGGCACCGGGTATATCGAGCAGGCGTTCCGTTGGGCGCACGCAGCCGATCCCAACGCGCTGCTGTTTTATAACGACTACAGCATCGAAGGGCCGGGCGCCAAGTTCAACGCCGTTTTAGCCATGGTGACGGATTTCGTGAACCGTGGTGTGCCTATCAACGGCGTCGGCTTCGAAATGCACCTCGAGCTCAACGGCTATCCGAATTTCTATCCAAGCCCCGCTGGCCTGGCGCAGAACATGCAAGCGCTGGCGGCGCTCGGCATCCAGGTGCACATCTCGGAAATGGACGTGCGGCTGCCGGTCAATTCGAGCGGGCTCGCGACGGCGGCGGAATTGCAGCAACAGGCGCAGATTTACCAGGATGTGATGACGGTGTGCTTGCAGCAGCCCAACTGCACGGCGTTTCAAGTCTGGGGCGTCTCCTATAACGATTCGTGGATCCCCAGTTTCTTCTCCGGGTATGGCGCGGCGCTGCCGTTCGATTTCAACTATCAGCCTACCCCGGCGTTTTCGTCGCTGATGACCGCCCTGACGACGGCCACGCCGGCGCCGGTGCTGAAAACGACTCAAGTGGTGAATGCCGCTGGCTATCAAGGCGGAGCGGTGTCGCCAGGAGAAATCGTGACGATTTTCGCCGCCGGTTACGGTTTCGGACCGGCCAGCCTGGTGAACTACCAGTTGGACTCGAGCGGCAAGTTCTCGACCAACCTGGGCGGTGTCGAGGTGCTGTTCGACGGTGTGCCGGCGCCGCTGGTGTATGCCGAGGCCGGGCAAGTGAGCGCGGTTGTGCCATTTGAGGTCGCGGGCGAACAGCAGACTGCGATCCAGTATCGGTACAACCCGGGCGGCGGAACGGTGGTCTCGAACACGGTGACGATGCCGGTGGCCGCGGCCGTGCCGGCGATTTTCTCCCTTGCCGAGACCGGCAGCGGGCCGGGCGCCATTGAGAACCAGGATTACTCGATTAACGGCGCGTCCAATCCGGCTGCGTCCGGGACCGAAATCCAGATTTTCGGCACCGGTGGCGGCTCGGTTGCCGACGCTATCGATGGCGCTCTGGCGCCAGGTGCGGGGAGTCTGGTCACCCAGCCGGTCACCGCAACCATCGGCGGAGTGAACGCGCAAGTCGATTATGCCGGGCCGGCGCCGGGCCTGGTGAATGGCGCGATCCAGGTGAATCTGACGGTTCCGTCCGGACTAACGCCGGGCCCACAGCCGGTAGTGATCACGATAGGAACCGCGCAAACTCAGGCCGGCATCACGGTCGCGGTGAAGTAGGGCTCCGTGGCGCGCGCAGTCCTGCGTGCAGGGTCGAGAGTCATCTCGACCTTTCCTGGCGCCGGGGAAAGCGGATGCACCGACCGGGCCGAGGCGGTCGAGGCGCTTGAAGCTTATGCCAGCAGAGACGAAGAAGCCCTGGGAAACCCAGAGAGAGTTTTCGTTCTTCGGATACGGTTTCCAGTTGGTGCTTGCTTACTTTGGGACCCTGATTGGTTTCTTTGTAGTCGCCATTGCTCTGGGGCCTCGCGCGGACAGCCCGGTCTGGCAGATTCTGTATTACCCCGTCGTTCTGCTGCTGGCCGTCGGACTGGCGCTGGCCGTCTCTCGCTTGGCGCCTACGTCCACCATTGAGGGGCGTTGGGTCTGGGTGGCGCCGATTGGGCTGGTGACCCTCGCTGTCGTCTGGGACCTGATAGGGGGACACGCTTCTGAGGCGAGGCAGGTATTCTACTTCGGGAACGAGGGCGGAGATGCAGGATTGGTCCTTTACCTTTTCACGCTACCAGCCTGGGGCTGCTGCTGGTACTCAGCAGCGATGTTTTGGCGGCGCAGACAGCGAGAAAGAAAAGGCCTGCTACCGGACGAATGACGCCGGGTGCGCCATGATTTAGGCCGCGTTGCGCCTACTTCCTCAGAATCTTGTCGACCGCTTTGGCCAGCGCGGAGAACTCGGCGCGGGCCGGGGAATCGGGCGCGTATTCGGCCACGGTCAAGCCTTGCGACACCGCCTCCGCCACCACTACGCGCTGGCCGATGGCGGGCAGCACTTTTTTCCCCATCCCGCTCAGCGATGAAGCCAGTCCTCGGCTGAGGTTGGTAGACATCAGCACCTTCGACGGCACGAAACGGATGCGCGGTTTTTTCGAGCGGCGTTCGGCGCGCGCTTTGAGCGCCAGCGATAGAGCTTCCTTGAGAGCGAACAGATCGAGCGGGGACGGGCCGCAGGGAAGCAGCATCAGATCGGCGGCCAGCGCCGCCTGATAAGCCACCTCCGGCATGCCCGGCGGCGTATCGATGAGAACGATATCGGTGTCTTCGTCAGCTTTGCGCGCGCGTGCACGCAGCGTGCTGGGGACAGCCACCTTCTCGACGGACCGTGACAGCATGCCGTCGCCCTGCTCGGCCCAGGCCACCATGCTGTGCTGCGGGTCGGCATCGAGGACAGTGACGCTGCGGCCCATGGCGGCGAACTCCGCCGCCAGATTGCCGACAATCGTGGACTTACCCACTCCACCTTTGCGTCCAGCCACGGCGATGATAGCCATAGAGGTCCATCATAGGACAAGATGGCCAAGACAGTACACCCACCTCGGCTATTCATGAGATTTTGCCTTCGCGGGCGTCACTAACGAACCAGCGGGAGTGCGCGTGCTGACAATTTCGTCATCGTGTGAAAATCTACCTGGCGAAACTAACTCGTGGCGGACCCGGAAAACGTTAACAAGTCCTTACACTCCATCAGTATTTACGATTTCGATTCAAGATCCCCGCATCTTTTTATCGCCAATTGACCGCTTTTCAGGGATAATAAAGCAGAACAGTTTATCAGCACTCCTGCAACAGCCCAAACGACTCCCGCTGAGGGTTATTGAGGTTATGCAATGACGAAGGTTATAGATATCACTGAACTTATACTTAGGGACGGCCATCAGAGCCTGCTGGCTACGCGGATGGCGATGGAAGACATGATTCCGGCCTGCGAGGACATAGATAAGGCGGGCTTTTGGTCGGCTGAATGTTGGGGCGGCGCCACGTTCGACGCCTGCATCCGTTTTCTCAACGAAGATCCGTGGGAGCGGCTGCGCACCTTCCGCAAGCTGATGCCCAACACGCGGTTGCAGATGCTGCTGCGCGGGCAGAACCTGCTCGGCTACCGGCACTACGAAGACACGGTGGTGGATCGCTTCGTGGAGAAGGCGGCGGCGAACGGGATGGACGTGTTCCGCGTGTTCGATGCGTTGAACGACATCCGCAACATCCGGCGCGCGGTGGCGGCGGTGCAGCGCGCCGGCAAACACGCGCAGGGCACCATCTGTTACACGGTCAGTCCGCTGCACACCATCACCGGCTTCGTCGAGATGGCGGAGCGGCTGCTGGAGTTGGGCTGCGATTCGATCTGCATCAAGGACATGGCCGCGCTGCTGAAACCGCAACCGGCGTACGATCTGGTGAAGGCCATCAAGCAGGCCTGCGGCGAAGAAACGCGCGTACACGTGCACGTGCATGCCACCACCGGAGTCACCATGGTGAGCCTGATGAAGGCCATCGAGGCGGGAGCGGACTGCGTGGATACCTCGATCAGCTCGCTCAGCCTGGGCCCGGGCCACAATCCCACCGAAAGCCTGATGGAGATGCTGGAAGGCACGCCCTATTCGACCCGCGTGGATAAGAAGCGGCTGCTGGCGATCAAGCGGCATTTCGACAAGATCCGCCCGCGCTACAAGGAATTCCTTTCCAACATCACCGGCGTGGACACGGAGATCTTCGACAGCCAGATTCCCGGCGGCATGATTTCCAACCTGGAAAGCCAGCTCAAGCAGCAGAAGGCGGGCGACCGCATGAAAGAAGTGCTGGAGGAAGTGCCGCGGGTGCGCGAGGACGCCGGTTTCCCGCCGCTGGTGACGCCATCCAGCCAGATCATCGGCACGCAAGCGGTTTTCAACGTGATGATGGGCCGGTACAAAGTAATGACCGGCGAGTTCGCCGACCTGATGCTGGGCTACTACGGCGAAACGCTGGGCCGGCGCAACCGCCACGTGGTGGAGATGGCCAACAAACAGACCAACAAGCAGCCCATCGACACCCGCCCAGCGGATCTGCTGAAGCCCGAATGGCAGGAATTGCGGTCGGCGGCGCTGGCGGTGGATGGCTGCAACGGGTCGGACGAAGACGTGCTCACTTACGCGATGTTTCCGGGTGTCGCGCCGAAGTTCTTCCCCGCGCGCGCGAAAGGCCCCAAGAACCTGGGCAAGGATCCGTCCTCGGCGCCGGCGCCAGCGCCGGCTCCGGCTCCAGCGGCGGAAAACGGGAAGGGCCCGGTAACTACCACCATCACCTATGACGTGAAGCTGAACGGCCACACCCACAAAGTGACGGTATCGCCGGCGTAAAAAGGCGTCGATAAATCGGAATCGATGAAGTCAAGATCACGAGAGCTCGAAATATGACCACCACGGCAATGCAAGAGAAGATCGAAGAGTTGAAGCGGCGTCGCGAAACGGTAATGCTGGGCGGCGGGGCGGACAAGCTGGAAAAGCAACGCCAGTCGGGGAAGCTGACCGCGCGCGAACGCATCGACGCGCTGGTCGATCCGGCCAGCTTCGAAGAGAACGGTCTGTTCGCCGAGCACCGCGCCACCATGTTCGGCATGGAAGGCAAGAGCTTGCCGGCCGATGGCGTGGTAACTGGCGCGGCGTCGGTGGGCGGGCGCCTGATCCACCTGGCCAGCCAGGACTTCACGGTGATGGGCGGCGCGGCCGGCGAGGTGCATTCCATCAAGGTCGCCGAAGTCATGCAGATGGCGCTGAAGACCGGCTCGCCGTTTGTGTTCATCAACGATTCCGGCGGCGCGCGCGTGCAGGAAGGCATCGACTCGCTTTCCGGCTACGGCAAGGTGTTCTACGCCAACGTGATGCTTTCGGGCGCGGTGCCCCAGGTTTCGCTGATCTGCGGACCGTGCGCGGGCGGCGCGGCGTACAGCCCGGCGCTCACCGATTTCATCATCCAGACCCGCCAGGCGCAGATGTTCATCACCGGACCTTCGGTGATCAAGCAGGTAACCGGCGAGGTCGTCACCGCCGAGCAACTGGGCGGCGCGGAAGCGCACATGGTGAATTCGGGCGTGATCCACTTCATCGCGGAAAACGACCGGCACGCGGTGGCGCTGTGCCAGAAGCTGCTCAGCTTCCTGCCCAACAACAATATGGAGGATCCGCCGCAGGTGCAGGGCGACGCCGACGTGGATCCCAACCCGGCGCTCGAAGACATGGTGCCCGTGGATGGCAAAAAAGGGTACGACGTTCGCACCGTGATTCTGAAGGTGGTGGACTTCGGCGATTTCCTGGAAGTGCAGTCCGGTTTCGCGCAGAACATCGTGATCGGCTTCGCGCGGGTGAATGGCCGCACGGTGGGAGTGATCGCCAACCAGCCGGCGGTGATGGCGGGCGCGCTGGATATCAACGCATCGAGCAAGGCTTCGCGGTTCATTCGCTTCTGCAACGCGTTCAATATCTCGCTGCTGACTTTCGTCGACGTGCCGGGCTTCCTGCCGGGCGTGCAGCAGGAGCACGGCGGCATCATCCGACACGGCGCCAAAATGCTCTTCGCATATTCGGCGGCCACGGTTCCCAAGATCACGGTGATCCTGCGCAAGTGTTACGGCGGCGCCTACCTGGCGATGTGCGGCAAGGACCTGGGCGCGGACCGCGTATTCGCCTGGCCCACCGCGGAAGTGGCCGTGATGGGCGCGGAAGGCGCGGCGGAGATCGTGTTCCGCAAGGAAATTCAGGAAGCCGAGGACAAGGCCGCGCGGCGCAAGGAGCTGATCGCGCGTTACCGCGAGGCGTTTTCCAATCCTTACGTGGCCGCCGGGCGCCGCCTGGTGGACGCAGTGATTGAGCCGGCGCTGACTCGCCGCCACGTGGCGCGTGCGCTCGAATATCTGGGCACCAAGCGCGAGCTGCGCCCGCCCAAGAAGCACGGCTTGATGCCGCTGTAGCGCGAGGCCGAAGATGACCACCGAGATACAAACGACTGAACTCGAAGCTCTGATCCGCGATATCCGCGCGCAACTGGCCGCGCTGGCGGAGCGCGTGGCGCACCTCGAAGCCCCGGCCGCGCCGGCTGTGGCCGCGGCGCCCACGGAAATTGCCAAGGAAGAGCCCACCGAAGCGGCGGAAGCGCCGGCCGCGCCGGAGATCGGCGAAGAGGAACTGCTGGCCATTTCCGCCGCGCTGGCCGCCTATTTCGGAGTGCGGGTGCACGTGCGGCAGATCCGCCTCATCAGCTCGTCGGCCTGGGCCCAACAGGGACGCGTGTCGATCCAGGCCTCGCACAGACTTTTCTAATCAGGACTTACCCGTGAAGCTAACCATTAAGATCGATCAGAAGACTTACGAAGTGGACGTGGACGCCGCCGAGCCGGAGGCTCCCAGCCAGGCGCCGCGCGGGTACGTGATGGAATCCGCGCCGGTGCGCGTTCCAGCCGCTCCGATGGCGGCGCCGCCCGGGCCATCGGGCTCGGTGAACGAGGAAAAAGTGTGCCGCAGCCCGGTTTCCGGCAATGTGGTGCGGGTGATGGCGCACGCGGGTCAGAGCATCCAGGTGGGCGACGTTCTGCTGGTGCTCGAGGCCATGAAGATGGAAACGAATATCACCGCTCCGGTATCCGGCAAGCTGGCCGCCGTCAAAGTCAACGCCGGCGAAAGCGTGCAGTCCGGGCAGGTGGTTGTGGAGTTCGAATAATGAGTGATGAACTGAAACAAATACCCGGTTTTCTGTTTTTCGACCACGTAGCGGTTTCGGTACGTCCCGGCGAGCTGGAAGCGCACGTCGCGGCGTACCGGGCGCTCGGTTTCTGTGAAGTGCACCGCGAGGACGTGCTCGGCTCCGACCAGGTTCGCGAGGTCCTGCTGCAAGTGGGCGACGGTCCCAACCTGGTGCAATTGCTGGAGCCATTGACGCCGGAATCGCCGGTCGCGAAGCAGATCGAAAAGAACGGCGGCCGCGGCGGCCTCGCACACGTGGCGCTGCGCGTATCCGGCATTCAGAAGGCCTTCGACTATCTGAAGGAAAAGGGATTCAAGATCATCGACAAAGCGCCGCGCAAAGGCTCGCGCGGCACCACGGTGTTCTTCATCCATCCCAAGACCACCGAAACCGCGGCGTTCGGCTACTTGATCGAGGTGGTCGAGGAGGGCAGCCATGCCTGAGGATCTGCCCGGCGCCGAGATTCTAAACCTGGGCCAGGATTTTCCGCCGGTTCCCACCGCCGTCTGGGAGGCGGCCATCGCGAAGGACCTGAAGGGCGCCGACTACGCGAAGAAGCTGGTGTGGCGCACCGACGAGGGGCTGGCGGTGCGGCCTTATTATCGCGCCGAGAACCTGGCCGGTCTCGAGGCGCAAACCCAAACCTCGCCGGGGCAGTTCCCCTTTGCGCGCGGCAGCGGCAAGCCGTGGGAGGCCGCCGACGCTGTGCCCACCGGCGCCAATGTGATTCGCGCCGATGAACTGGGGGAGGCCGGCGGCAACGCCGTGCAGCAATTGGGCTACGCGCTGGCCGCGGGCGTCGAGCGGCTGACCGCGCTGGCCGCAACGGGCACGGTGGATGAAGCCGCGCGGTCGATCGAATTCGTTTTCTCCGTCGGATCGACTTATTTCCTGGAGATCGCCAAGCTGCGCGCCGCGCGGCTGATTTGGGCGCAAGCGGTAGCGGCATTTGGGCCGACCGACCCGCAATGCGCGCTGGCCCGTATCCATGCGCGCACCACGCGCCTGGACAAGAGCGTGTATGACCACTACACCAACCTGCTCCGCGTGACCACCGAAGCGCTGGCGGCCGCGGTTGGCGGCTGTGACCGGTTGACGGTCGAGCCGTTCGGTTTCGATCAGCACCTGGCGGTGAACATCGGGCGCATTCTGCGCCATGAAGCGCACGTGGACGCGGTGGCCGATCCGGCGGGCGGCTCCTATTACGTCGAAGCGCTGACCGATTCGCTGGCCCGCGCAGCGTGGAAGCTCTTCCAGCAGGTGGAAGCCGCCGGCGGTTACAGCCAGGCGGTGGAATCGGGCGCCATCGCCAAAGCTTTGGCGGAAAGCCGCGCCAAGCTTCAGAAGGCCGTGGCATCGCGCTACCGCACGCTGGTGGGCGTCAACAATTTTCCGGATCTGAAGGAAAAATCGGCGGAGGCAACGGCGCCCCCGGCCGAAAGCGGCGCGGCATTTCCCGCCTTTCGCCTGGCGGAAGCTTTCGAAACAATCCGCCGCCGCACCGAGCGCCACGCCGCCAAGACGGGCCGCGTTCCGACAGTGCTGCTGCTCATGCGCGGCGACCTTAAAATGCGCATGGCGCGCGCCAATTTCAGCCTCAACTTTTTCGGCTGCGCCGGCTTTGACGTCGTCGAGGCGGAAGAGTATGCGAGCGCCGGTGCGGATCTGATCGTGCTGTGCAGCTCCGACGCGGAATACCTGGCGCTGGCGCAGGAAGTCTGCCCGGCCGCCGGAGTGCCGGTGATTGTGGCGGGCAATCCGAAGGAGCAGATCGACGCGCTGAAGGCCGCCGGCGTGGCGGGCTTCATTCACGTACAAAGCGACGCCGTCCAAACCCTCAGCGAGTGGCAAAAGCGGCTGGGGATGGAGGAGTAAGCGATGAAACCGGATTTTTCGAAAATCGACTACCAGCCGAAACCCGGGGCCGCGGCGCCTGTCACGCCCGGGGATGATTGGACGACGGTGGAGCGCATCGCGGTGAAGCCCTGGTACACGGCCAGCGACCTTTACGCGATGGAGCACCTCGAGTACGCCGCCGGCGTGCCGCCGTTTCTACGCGGGCCGTACTCCACCATGTACGCGCTGCAACCGTGGACCATTCGCCAATATGCGGGCTTCTCCACCGCCGAAGAATCGAACGCGTTTTACCGGCGCAATCTGGCCGCCGGGCAGAAGGGCCTCTCGGTGGCGTTCGACCTGGCCACCCATCGCGGCTACGATTCCGACAATGACCGCGTCGTGGGTGACGTCGGCAAAGCGGGCGTGGCGATCGATAGCGTCGAAGACATGAAGATTCTCTTCGATCAGATCCCGCTCGGCCAGATGTCGGTATCGATGACCATGAATGGCGCCGTGCTGCCGGTGCTGGCGTTCTACATCGTGGCGGCCGAAGAGCAGGGCGTGAAGCCGGAACAACTGACCGGGACCATTCAGAACGACATTCTGAAAGAGTTCATGGTCCGCAACACGTACATCTACCCGCCGGCGCCTTCGATGCGGATCATCGGTGACATCTTCCGCTACTCGGCGGAGCGGATGCCGAAGTACAACTGCATTTCGATCAGCGGTTACCACATGCAGGAAGCCGGCGCGACGGCCGACATCGAGCTCGGCTACACGCTGGCCGATGGCGTGGAATACGTGCGCACGGGCATCGCCGCCGGTTTGGATATCGACGCTTTCGCGCCGCGGCTGAGCTTCTTCTGGGGCATCGGCATGAACCACTTCATGGAGATCGCCAAACTGCGCGCGGCGCGCGTGCTGTGGGCCAAGCTGATTCACGGGTTCAATCCCAAGAATCCCAAGTCGATGGCGCTGCGCACGCATTCGCAGACTTCCGGCTGGAGTCTCACCGCGCAGGACGCCTTCAACAACGTGGCGCGCACGGCCGTGGAAGCGCTGGCCGCGGTGCTGGGGCATACCCAATCGCTGCACACCAACGCACTCGACGAAGCCATCGCGCTGCCGACGGACTTTTCCGCGCGCATCGCGCGCAACACGCAAATCTACCTGCAACTGGAAACCGGCATCACGCGCGCGGTGGATCCCTGGGCCGGCAGCTATTACGTGGAGAGCCTCACCCACGAGCTGATGCACAAGGCGTGGCATCATATTCAGGAAGTCGAAAGCCTGGGCGGCATGGCCAAGGCGATCGAAACCGGCATCCCCAAGATGCGGATTGAAGAAGCGGCCGCGCGCCGCCAGGCTTACATCGATTCCGGCCGTGAGATCATCGTGGGCGTGAACCGGTACCAGACCGGCAGCGAGGAGCACCTCGACACGCGCGAAGTGGATAACGGCGCCGTGCGCGATTCGCAACTACGCCGCCTGGCGCAAGTGCGCGCGGCGCGCGACGGCCGCGCGGTGGAAGAAACTCTGGCGGCCTTGACCGCGAGCGCCGCGACGGGCGAAGGGAACCTGCTCGATCTCGCCGTCCAGGCGGCGCGCGCCCGCGCCACGCTGGGCGAGATTTCCGCGGCGCTCGAAAAAGTGTTCGGCCGCTACCAGGCCGTCAACCGCACCATCTCGGGCGTTTATTCCTCGGAGAGCCAGGCCGATCCCGAATTCCAGAAAGCGCGCAAGCTGGCGGACGAATTCGGCAAAGCCGAAGGGCGGCGGCCGCGCATCCTGATCGCCAAGATGGGCCAGGACGGCCACGACCGCGGTGCCAAAGTCATCGCCACCGCTTTCGCCGATCTCGGCTTCGACGTCGACGTGGGGCCGCTGTTCCAGACGCCGCTCGAAGCGGCGCGCATGGCGGTGGAGAACGACGTGCACGTGCTCGGCGTATCGAGCCTGGCCGGCGGCCACAAAACACTCGTCCCGGAAGTGATCGCCGAGCTGCGCAAATTCGGCCGCGACGACATCCTGGTTTACGTGGGCGGCGTGATTCCGCCGCAGGATTACGATTTCCTGTTCCAGGCGGGCGTGGCCGGCGTGTTCGGCCCTGGCACCGTGATCCCTGTGTGCGCGCAGAAAATCCTTCATGCGCTGATGGGTACGGTTCGTGCGGCGTAGTCGCGTGGCGCGGGCTGTCAAGCCTGCTGTGTCGAGAGTCGTCTCGACATTTCTTCTCTTTGAGCCACCTGAGACTCGGCCCGGGCCAAGAAACGTCGCCACGACTGGCGACGCTGCAGGCAGGACTGCCCGCGCCACGGTGCACAGTCAGACTCATGCCGGCTAGCTCGCTCCATCACCGGCGTAGGCTGCCGCTCGAACGCTACACGGAGGGCATTCTGCGCGGCGACCGCGTCATTCTCGCGCGCGCCATCACGGTGGTGGAAAGCGATCTCCCAGCCGATGGCGAACTGGCGGCGCGGATGCTCGATGCGATTCTGCCCGCCACCGGCAAATCGCGGCGCGTCGGCATCACCGGCGTGCCGGGCGTTGGCAAGAGCACCTTCATCGACGCTCTCGGCATGCATCTGATCCGCCAGCGCGGCGAGCGCGTGGCCGTCCTCAGCGTCGATCCATCCAGCCCCATTTCGGGCGGCAGCATCCTCGGCGACAAGACCCGCATGGAGCGACTCAGCGTGGAGGAGCGCGCCTTCATCCGGCCCTCGCCCGCGCGCGGGCATTTGGGCGGCGTGGCGCGGCGCACGCGCGAAACCATACTGTTGTGCGAGGCCGCCGGCTTCGAAAACGTGCTGGTGGAAACCGTGGGAGTGGGCCAATCGGAAACCGCGGTCCGTTCGATGACGGATTTCTTTCTGCTGCTGATGCTGGCCGGCGCCGGCGACGAATTGCAGGGCATCAAGCGCGGCATCATCGAGATGATCGACGGCATGGTGATCAACAAAGCCGATGGCGACAACAAGCGGAAGGCCGAACGCGCGCGCGTGGAATATGCGAGCGCGCTGCACCTGTTCCCCGCCTCGGCCGATGGCTGGACGCCGCGCGTGCTCACCTGTTCGGCCCTCCACGGCGAGGGCGTGGCCGAAAGCTGGGACATGGTGCTCGATCACCGCCGGCAAATGGAAGCCTCCGGCCACCTGGCTGCGCGGCGCAGCGGGCAGGCGCTCGAATGGATGCGCGAGCTGGTCGGAATTGCGCTCGAAGATTCTTTCCGCGGCCACCAGGCCGTGGCGGCAAGGCTGCCGGGCCTGGAAGAGGCGGTGAGCCGTGGCCAGGTGACGCCGTTCGCCGCCAGCCGCGAGTTACTACAAATTTATCGTTCGCAGGAGAAATAATCCGAATGTCATTTTCATTTCCCAAACTGACGGCGGAAGAGGCCGCCAGCCACATCCGACACGGTCAGACGGTAGGTTTCAGCGGCTTCACGCCGGCCGGCGCGCCCAAGGCGATTCCGCTGGCCGTTTCCAAGCGCGCCAAAGTGGAACACGAGTCGGGCCGCGAGTTTCAGATCGGCGTGCTGACCGGCGCTTCCACGGGACCTTCGCTCGATGGCGCGCTGGCCGAGGCTGCCGCCATCAGTTTCCGCACGCCGTATCAATCGAATGCCGCGCTGCGCTCGTCGATCAACAAGGGCGAAACGCGCTTCGTCGATATGCACCTTTCGATGCTGCCGCAGATTGTGCGCTACGGCTTCCTGGGGCCGGTGGACTGGGCGGTGGTGGAAGCCTGCGACCTGACATCGGGCGGCGGCATCGTGCTCAGCACATCGGTGGGAGCGGCGCCGACGTTTGTGGGGCGCGCCGGGAAAATCCTGATCGAGCTCAACCGGCGGCATCCGCCATCGCTGCTCGGCATGCACGATATCTACGAGCCGGCGGACCCGCCGCATCGCCACGAGATTCCCATCTACCACGCCTCGGACCGCATCGGCTCGCCGCTGATCACCGTCGATCCATCGAAAATCGTCGGCGTGGTCGAAACCGATCTCGATGACGAATGCGCTCCGTTCAGCCCGCCCACGCCGGCGACGGAAAAAATCGGCCAGAACGTGGCCGAATTCCTGGTGGCGGAAATGCGCGCGGGCCGCATTCCCAAGAGCTTTCTGCCGCTGCAATCGGGCGTGGGCGATGTCGCCAACAGCGTGCTGGGCGCGCTCGGGCGTTTGCCCGAAATCCCCGCCTTCGAAATGTACACCGAGGTATTGCAGGATTCGGTGGTTGATCTGCTCGAAAGCGGACGCTGCCGCTTCGCTTCGACTTGCTCGCTCACGCTCAGCCCGCCGGCCATGCGCCGCATCGTCGAGCAACTCAATCTGTTCCGCTCCAAGATCCTGATGCGCCCGCAGGAGATTTCGAATAACCCGGAGGTGGTGCGGCGCCTGGGCATCATCTCGATGAACACGGCGATTGAGGTGGACGTGTTCGGCAACGTCAACTCCACGCACGTGCTAGGCAAGCAGATGATGAACGGGATCGGCGGCTCAGGCGATTTCACGCGCAACGCGTACCTGTCGATCTTCAGTTGCGCCTCCACCGCCAAGGGCGGCAAAATCTCCACCATCGTTCCCCTGGTGACGCACGTCGATCACAGCGAGCATTCCGTGCAGGTGGTGATCACCGAGCAGGGCGTGGCCGATCTGCGCGGCCAGGACCCGCACGGCCGCGCCCGCATCATCATTGAGAATTGCGCGCATCCGAGCTTCCGCCCGCAACTGCTCGAATACATCGAAATCGTCAAGCACGGCCACACCCCGCAATCCCTGAGCCGCGCCTTCGCCATGCACCGCCAGTTCATCAGAACCGGAGATATGGGCGGGATCAAGTGGGAGGATTGGGCGTAAGATCGGAGCGAAGCCCGATTTGCGGACCCACACATCTAACGGGCCATCGGACCGGTCAGGATGTTGTAAGCCTCCTGAACCCTCTCGAAACATTCTTCGGCCGACTTGTCCCCATGATTCAAATCGGGGTGATACCGGCGCGCGAGCTCCTGGTAGGCGTTCAGGATCTCGTCCGCCGAAGCCGTTTTCCGAAGACCGAGCGTCTCGAAATACTCAGCGTAGAGTGATGGCGCGGCAACTGGACCCACCCTTTTCCGGTCCCTCCAGCAGTTACGGAGGCCCGGCAGGTAGAAGAACAGATTGACCGTCGCAATGGCCAGGGATGGAACAACGAGCACCAGGGCCATACTGAGATCGCCGTCGGCGTCGGCAGGGTGTATGGCTCCCCAGATCCAAGCCCAGATAAAGCCCAAGGGGAGGAAAAGGAATGCGGCCACGTTGAGTAGCGCGCCTACGGCACTGCCGGCCAATTCCAGGATAATTCCCGCCGCCAATGCCAGCGCGAAAACGCGGTTGGACGTGGCCTGGCCGCTGGTCAGGAGTAAATAGATCACCAAGCCATTTACGACAATGACCCAGAGTAAGCGGCTATTGTTCCGCTGCAGCGAGCCCATCAATGCACCTCGGGAGACCGGAGACATTACCAACTTACCCCATTACCAGGAGCGTCGGCACCGCCGGGTGGTGTCTGAAAAGTGCAGGTTACATGAAGGGGGAGAAAAGGGGAGAAAAGGGGGACAGAGAAAAGGGGGACAGGAAGCCGTGAAACAATCGCTTTGCGGCAGACAAAAGCCGGTCGTGATCTGACGGAATCCGTCAACAAGAACGACAGCGGGTGTGAGGTTGGACTGCGCTCCGCCGGCAAGAGCGAGCCGTTGGCGCCCAGCCTCCAGTGATTCTTCCTCTCACACCGCCGGCTGAGCGCTGAGCTTGAAATACCTCTGCAGGTTGTACGTTAGGCAAGTCCACAAAGCCTCTGTTTGCGCTTTGACGATCCCGCGACAGCGTAACCTGACCCATCTTAGTTTGTCTTTGAGCCACGCGTTCGGAAACTCCGCGACCGGCGCACGCTGTTTGTAAATCGCTTTCGCACTCGCCGTCTCCATCTTGGCGTGGTAGCGCCTCAGCGCATCCGGCTCAATCCTCATGCTTACCGTGCGTCCGTGTTTCGGCATCGCGTTCTGGGGCGAGCAATGCTGCCGTTTCGAGCAGCAGCGGCAATCGTCGCGATCGGCTCCATAGATTTTGATCTGCAGCCCGCCGGCCCGTTGCTGCGTGCTCACAGGTTTGAGTCGGCGGCCTTCCGGACAGATCATCTCGTCGCACTGCTCGTCGTATTGAAATGCGTTCGGGCGGTAGTCCGGACGGATGCCGTGACCCACTTGCTCCCCGCCTGGATTCCCCCAACTTCCGTAATAGTCCACGCCTCGTTCACACGTTCCCACGACCGCCTCCCGCGTGGTGTAGTCGCCGTCGGCCACCGCCTGCTGCGGATAGGTTCCCAGCCGCTGGCGCACCCGCTCCAGCGCCGGCAGCAAGTGGAGCGAATCCGAAGGCTGTTTGCTCACCTCCACGTCCACGATCAGCTTGTGAGTCGCATCGGTGGCCAGTTGGACGTTGTAGGACGGTGCCAGACCATGATCGGAGGTCCGCATGAACTGCGCATCCGCGTCGGTGGTTGACGCCTGGCACGGTTTTTCCTTCTCCCACTTCTTCTCCGCCTGCAGACGCTCCACTTCCACCAGCGCCTCTTCCAGCCGTTCCACCCGCTCGCGCGCCGCACGCCGTCGCGCTGCTGCTCCCCGCGTCCGCTTTTCCTGCTCGGCCTCCTGCTTCTGCAACTCCTCGACGTGTTGCCGCGCCACCTTCAGATGCTCGCGAATCTTGTGCGCCCGCGAGAACGTTTTCTTGTTCACCGCCGCCCGCACCTTTGTGCCATCCACCGTCACCCGCTCCAGAGTGATCAGCTTCTCCATCTGCAGAATCGCCAGCACCTGCACGAATAGGTTCTGCAGCGCTTCGCCGTGCTCCACCCGAAAGTCCGACAGCGTGTGGTGGTTCACCACCTTCAATCCCGTCAGCCACCGCAGCGCCGGTTCGTGCCCGCACTGCCGTTCGATCTCGCGCGCCGACGAGATGCCGCGCGAGTAGGCGTAGATCCAGATGGCGATCAGCAGCCGCGGTTCCCACAGATTGCGGCCGGCATGTCCTTCCACTGACTTAACCGGACCCGAGAAACGGCTCAAGTCCAGCTTGCCTAGGATCGCCCAAACACTCCGGGCGGCGTGGTCTTCGGGGATGAGTTGCTCGACATCCAGCGGCTCCAGAACCACCTGCTGGCGGTCGATCGGTTCGTAGCGAGGGGAGGCGTCGTTGATCACGAATCCAGTTTACGGACCCTGAAACAGAATTCAAGAGAAATGTTTGATTGTTTCACGGCTTCCAGGCTACGAAA
>Ga0224534_1000109_pt1 | contig 53506 bp, 42 predicted proteins | sample 714E12024metaG_FD_172012 | JGI IMG/M metagenome (GOLD analysis project Ga0224534, IMG submission 172012) | Peat soil microbial communities from Stordalen Mire, Sweden - 717 E1 20-24 | ecosystem: Environmental > Terrestrial > Soil > Wetlands > Peat | place: Sweden: Norrbotten County, Stordalen... | reverse complement strand
AATGGGTTCCGGGATGTCTTGAGAACGTTGGAGTGTCATAATCAGTCGCCCGCCCGCGACTGTCCTACCTTACCAATGACGACCACTTGGGATCACGCATGCTTACCGAAAACACACAAATAGAGGTCCTTGTGGGCAGTGTTTATAGGCAGGCCGTCGGGCAAGGTCGGACAAGCAGCCCTGGCAAGGCTGGCATTCGTGGCGTTGCGTGCAACATAGAATCTGCAAGTTACAGATTTCAGGGAGTGGTAGTGGGTTCGAATCCCACCCTCACCGCCAGAATAGAATCAATCGGTTACAGACAAGCACCAAATTTGGTGGGCAATGGTGGGCAACGATGTTATACTGTTGCCCAAGAGGATGCCCCTGAACCTGTATCGCAGACACTTCCGCATCGCCGGAAAATGCGTCGGCGGACATGCCGCCGACTCCCGCAACTACGAGCCCGAGGAGCTGCGGCGCGGCTGGAAAAAGTGCCACTGCCCGATCTACGCCGACGGTATGCTCGGCGGTCGGTTCAAGCGTAAGAACACCAAAAAAGCTTCGTGGCCCGAAGCCAAGGCGGTCGTCGCGGATTGGGAGGCGGCGGGCGTCTGGGACGCTGCGGGTGTTGCGACCGGCCTCCCAGCGCAAGTTACGGAACCTGCCAGCACGGAAACGGCGAAGCCCTCAATCACGATCAAGTTCGCCACCGCCGCGTATCTGGCAAATCGGGCGGGCCGCAGTGTGGCACCCGCCACGCTCCGGAAGTACACGACATTCGTGAAGCAGCTTCGCGAGTTTGCTAGCGACAAGGGTTACGTGCTGATCGACCAGTTCCGGATTACGGACATGGACGACTTCTACTCGCGTTGGAAGGACGGCATCCGCGCCAGGGCTAAGAAGCTGGAACGGCTGAAAGGCTTTTTCCACTTCTGCATGAAACGAAAGTGGATTTCCGAGAACCCGGCGGCCGATCTGGAGGCTCCGGTCGGCTCCGGGAGCGCGGCCAACCGGATGCCGTTCACAGACTCGGAACTCGTGAGGATTTACGATGCCTGCGACAACCTGCCCGAGGTGCAGTGGAAGAATCACCTCGGCTCGGGATCTTGGGGCGGCGACGACGTGAAGACCATGGTGATGCTTCTCTGTTGGACAGGCCTCCGCATCAGCGACGGCGCCACATTCGACATGAGCCGGGTCACGCCGCACCCGGACGGCGGCGCGAACATTTTCTTGCGGATGCATAAGACTAAAGGTCCCCTGTTCACTTGGGCGGACGATTGGCTGTACGAGCGTCTTCTCGCACGCGAGCGCAAATATGGCACGAAGATCTTTGCATGCGGCTTATCGGAACGACTGGAAACCGCCACGGATACTTGGCGACGAAAGATCAACCGTGCATTCGATCTGGCCGGCACCTTCGAGTGCGGAACGCCCACGCCGCACATCTTCCGGCACACGTTCGTGCGCCTCCTACTGCAGCGTGGAGTCTCGCCCCGCGATGTCGCCGATCTCATCGGCGACACCGAGGATGTGGTGGTGAAACATTACGCGCGGTGGGTACCGGAACGGCAGGAGAGATTGACGAACATCTTGCGCGACAAGCTCTCCACCGCCCCGAAGCCGAAGTTAGCGGTGATCGGTGGAACGGACGCGAGGAGAATTGGGTAGGAGTCGAGCCTCCCGACGGTCGGCTTGGGAAGACGACAGCAAATTGGAAACAAAGAACATCGCGTTTCCTGCACCTCGTTCCGGCGATCGAGAATACCCAGTTTTCACGCTGTGCGTTGTCCCGGTTCCTAACGGAGCACGAACGGAGCACAAGATGAACCCCCCAGGTGTCGTACACCTTTGCCCAACCCGTCGTGCCAAAAGCAACTGCGGAGCTTCTCTGGTCGCTGGGTGGATTGCGCGTGCCGCCGACAGCCGAACCGCCAGGCCAGCACGCACAGAGCCATCGCGCATCCGGACACTGAGAAGCGACTGGGCGCTTGATATTCTCTGTCGCTATCGACGCTGGCAGCCCGACCTCCAATGTGGGCAGACCTGAAGGGGGAAATTCGCCAACCCGCCGTCTTTGCGTGTCGAAAAGCGACGTAGCACGCGCCCGTCATCCAGGGAAGCAATCGCAATCCGCCCTGAGAAACTCAGCGCCTAGATCGCAAACCAACTCCATTTACGCCTTTCACGCGGGGACGCGTTCTTTTCGAGTCGAGAATGGTCGGAGCAGGATTCGCGAGCGTGATCCGCAACGAGGGTCGTTCGGCAGAAACAAATGGCCTTCTAACGGACTGCCATCACCATGACGGCATAAGGGCTTGAGAAATTGCTCACGCATTAATGGATAATGAAAATGATGTTGGACTTGAACGGCTATCAAGAATAGCTTCTGGTTTAACGGTAAGAGCAGCCATGGCCAACAAACTGGTGCCCACACCAGGAGGACCGCAACTACCCGACGAATTGGTCGCGGCTGGTTTGTCGCGTCTGCCTGGCCCTATCCGCCGCGCGGGCGAGCGGGCGAGTTCGCGGTTTATTAAATTCTTCACCGCCAAGATCCATGATTGCAGCACCAGAGCGGCGTACGCCTTGGCAGTGGGGCGATTCTTCCAGTGGTGTGAGGCCCACAGGATTGAACTGCCGCAGGTGGACCCGTTCGTGATCGTCAAGTATGTTGACACCCATAGAAAATCGGTGCCGGCGATAGAGCAGCAGATAGCCGCCATCCGCATGCTCTTTGATCACCTGGTCGCTGGCCACGTGGTCGAAGACAATCCTGCCTCTTGCATCCTCTTTGAGTCACGGACTGTCACAACAGCGAGCCCGAGAGTAAGAGTAAAGGTCGCTATTCAATATGAACCAGGGTGCCGAGGAATTCATTTGGCACTGGCGTATTGTCGCGTCCGACGTGGTGCCGGGCCGTTCTTTGATCTGTACGGCTACTGTATTGGCTACGAAGGAGGCGGAGTATATGATAACTGGTCTTTCCACGTCGGAGAACATGTTGACGTCGGCTTCATCAGCTACACGCCGGCCGCCTGGGGGGGCGGCGGTGGCTGGGCTGATGACGGTATCGGGGTAAGCGGTCTTGCTCGGCAAGAGTTTGCCGATGGCGTAGAGCCTCTTTTGGATCTCGTCCAGGATCGCCTAATGACGCGATGGTGTTGCTGGGACGATGAGGGCGATCCGGACTTAAGACCAGCGGCCAAGAGACGTCTCAATTGCGAACGAAGGCGAGGTTTGTATAGGTCCCCAGGCTTCGATGAAGATCTTTTGGCGTTTCTGTCGCCTGTATGGCCGATCTCGCTAACCTTTGGAGCAGAAGCGGAAGAAAGGGCTCGATGGGTCCAAAAGAGTCTGGCGCGAAGGCGCGCGAGACGGCGCGGGTTCGTCGCGGCCCTCGTCAAGTACCCGCAACTAATTGAAACTGGTCTCCGGCTTTTGAATAGGGAAGCTCTTGGCCGTTGCGGAAGGACAAAACTGGTGTTTGCCTCCGACCAAGGCGGCGAACTCGTGGTGGCGTGCCAATGGGAACAAGTCACCGAGCGCGACGGAGAACGGATCACCACCCTAAAACGGGACCTCCTCTCTTCGGAGAACGGGAAAACACGGCTGATGGTGGTAAGCACCAGTATTGACTCGGCCGTTCGCCAACTCCTGGATCAGGAGGCCATTTCGTGGCGCGAGATCCCCAGGAAGGAATTTCGCCACTTTCTTAGCGAAGAAGGCGACCTGAATCTGTCAGAGCTGTTCTTAACAAAGAACACGCCCTGAATCTGGCTGCGCTTTTCAAGCGGCCGTTTCCTGGGAGTGGGGTAGGTCTGCATGCACGATTGGAGCTGCTTTATGAGAGCCACAAATGATGGCAAGTGCAAGGGAAGTCCTACCGCAGGGCCGGTGCAATTCGGAGGGTCGTTGTCTCTTGACGAACTGGCGCTACCTGCGGTCTGTGGACCGACCCGTAAACCGTTCTTGATGGTGGTTCGGCGGCAAGGGCGCGGGGCGCTCGAACTCATTCGAGCGGTTGCCATGCCTCCGGTGAAAGATGTGCCAGTACACCGTGCGACATCCACCGACACGCCCTGGAAGTTCTGCCCGAAGTGCGGACAGAAGCTGGAGTCGACGCGGAAGTTCTGTAGCGGGTGCGGCAAGGAACTACTACCTCAGACGCAAAGCGACGTTCCGAGCCCCGCTGCACTGAGTAGCGGTGCAGATGGAGAAAAGTCAGCGGATTCCTTTCAGGCACTCACGCTGAACGCCCAAATCGTTATCGGCAGCCACTACGCTGGTTGTCCGTATTGCCGCAGTCGGTGGTATTTCCATTGCCACAACTGTGAGCTATCCTCTTGTGGTGGCAACACGAAGCCACACTTAGATCACACCGATGTTTGGTGCGCCGCCTGCCAGTTGTGGTGTTGCACCTCGAAAGCCGATTCATTCAAGTTGACGGCTTACGCTGCGAGTGAGAAGGCAGTTGATCTATAAAGTTACATTGCTCTTGGATCAGCAAGGAGAATTATTATAGGTTAATCGACCAACTCAGATAAGACGCGCGTAGGTGCACCGAGGGTGTGGCAACAACCCACTCATTCCTTCGAACGTGAGGAAAAGGCAATGGCCCGAATGCGAACCAACATGTGCTGCCAATGCTGCAAGAGGAGATAGCGCTATGCAGGCTCTGCTTTACCTGATCGACACCGAAGACGACCTGAGGCGCGCGATTGCGGTGTGTTCCACGAAGAAACTGAAGATAGTGCATCGTAAGTACCATCGGATACTCCGCCCCACCTTGCAGCCATCCCAAAGAAAACGCTCGTGACTCCAGTGACAAAGGCCGGTGCGCTCTCGGCCAAGGACCTCAAGCCTGGCAGACTTGCGGTCAGAGGGCCTCGGCCCACCGTGAAACCACGCATTCGGGCCGCCATACTGTATGATCCGGAAGATAGGGGGCTTCGCTTAGCCCTGGCATACGTGCGCGTCCGCAGGACCGGAGATAGACAGTACTATGATCTCTACGGACACTTGGAGGGATACAGTGGCGGCGGCTGTTACGATTTCCAGTCCTTCCATGTGGAGGGACGTCTCGGGGAGGGCTTCGTCAGCTATACGCCTGCCAATGGCGGCGGCAGTTGGGGCGATGACAGCATCGGAGTCAGCGGTCTTGCTGGGCAAGACCGTACAGATGAGGTTGAGCGGCTGCTGAGTGCGACTGCGCATTACCTCTTCCAGTGGTGGCTCATACGGACGGAAGATGATCCGTACTTACGGCCGGAGGCCAAGAGACGTCTCAAATGCGAGCGGCGGCAGGCCTTCTATTATATACGTCCCCAGGCTTCAATTATGGCCTTTTGACGTTCCTATCGCCCGAATGGCCTATCTCACTACATTTCGGAACGTTTCGCGAAGATCCCCGGAGGACTTGATAGCCATCACCAAGAGCATCTGGCGCCGCGGCGCGCCAGAAGGGTGTGTTTTCGTCGCGGCCCTCGTCAAGTTCCAGAATCGAACATGGTTTCCGGTTTTTGAGTTCTATTACGGATTCTGCGATGTTTCGCATGCCCAAGTGCATATAGGGCATTCTCCGTTTCGAGACCGGACTTGCCGGCCCGAGCGAAACCGCGCGGTTGCAGTCGCGGCCTTGTGCAGCGGCCATCCGAAAGGCCACCATAGACAGCTGTGCTATCAGCGCTCAATAACAAGCCAAACATGGTGCGCCAAAGGTGGGAGCGCTGAACAGTTCCCAGCCGTAGCTCGGATGGTCCCGACCTCCGGCGGGCGTTGTGCACGGAACAGGAATACAATAAGCGTTCATGGTTAAGCTGTGGTCTGCCGAATTCTCCAAGAAGGTCACCGGCGTGGCAGTGCACGGGCGATGCGCTTGTGTGTGCGGCGGATACGCTGACGGCGTTCCGACGGCGTGGAGATAATTGATGCGGATTCTCCTCGTGTCCGATTTGCATCTAGATTCACCCTTCGCGTGGGCGAAACCAGAAGTCGGTCGGAAGCGACGGCAAGCCTTGCGCGATGCGCTGGCACAGAGCATCCACCTCGCCTTGGACCAGCGGGTTGACGTGATCTGCTGCGGTGGCGATCTGTTCGAACACGATCGCGTGTCCCCGGATACCGGCCAGTTTTTGCGTGCGCTGTTTGAAGGCGCACATCCCATCCGAGTTTTCATCGCGCCCGGTAACCACGATTGGCTTGGTCCGGAGAGCTTGTATGGGCGCGTTCGTTGGAGCCCCAACGTTTACGTGTTCGAGCAGAACCGACTTGTACCGGTAACGATCGTCGAGGGTCTGACACTATGGGGATCTGCCCACCGTACGCCGGCAGGGACACCTAACTTCCTCGGCGGCTTTAAGGTCGACCGTGGTGGCGTTCATGTGGCCCTATTTCACGGATCAGAACAAGGCTCCTTCTATACCGAGGAAACGGGCAAGGAACCGTATGCGCCGTTTCGAGCAGCTGAGATCGAGGCCTCCGGCCTTCATTTCGCGCTCCTCGGGCATTACCATGCACCCCGCGACGCGGAACGCTTTACCTATCCGGGCAACCCGGAACCCCTGACGTTCGGTGAATCGGGCCAGCGTGCTGCTATTATTGCCGCGATCGGCGACGAAGGTCGCGTGACGATCGAGCGTCACTCAGTCGCGGTGACTGATGTCTGCGATGTCAGAATCGGAGTGGACGGGTGTACTAATAAGCAGGAGATCCGGGACCGCGTCGCCGGCGCACTCGAGAACCGCCGTGGGTACGCACGCGTGACGTTGACCGGCGAACTGGTTCCAGATATTGACCTCCAGGCTATTGACCTCGAGGATGTGGCTTCCAACCTTGACTCGCCGCCGATCATCCGTCTCGAATCCGTGACCGTCGCGTATAACTTAACGCTAATAGGGCTGGAGCCAACCGTACGCGGGCAGTTTGTTCGCGATGTTCAGGGAAGCGACCTGTCCCCCGAGGAACGTCGCCGCGTCATCATCATCGGGCTTCGCGCACTCGACGGCCGCAACGATCTCCAGGCTTTCTAACGTGCACATCGAATCAGTTACCGCCGTGGCGTTTGGGCCATTCATGAATCTGACGCTGACGTTTTCGCCTCAGCTCACGGTGATCTATGGACCCAACGAAGCTGGTAAGTCAAGCTGGCATGCGGCGATCTACGCTGCGCTTTGTGGGATGCGCCGCGGACGAGGCCAGCCACGCCTGAAGGATCGCGATTTCGCGGATCTTCGCCGACCGTGGAGTGGAAACGCCTGGGAAGTCCGGGCACTTGTCCGCCTCGATGATGGGCGGCGCGTCGAGTTGCGTCAGAACTTATTGGATCTCGCGCACTGCTCGGCAACTGACGCTGACCTCGGTCGGGATATCTCGGGCGAAATCCTCAACGACGGTACACCAGACGCGGCGAAGTGGCTCGGCTTGGATCGACAGTCATTCCTGTCGGTGGCCTGTGTGCGTCAGGCAGAGATCCAGGCTGTTGCCGAAGATGCCGAGTTGTTGCAGGACGAGCTGCAGCGAGCGGCCGCATCCGTGGCAAGAGACGCGACAGCGGGCGAGGCCATTGCACGCCTGGAAGACTTTCTGCGCGAGCACGTCGGCCAGGATCGCGCGAATAGCACCAAACCACTTCAACGCGCCAAGGTAAACCTTGCGGCCACCGAGACGGCTGTCGCAAATGCGCGTGAGAAGCAAGCCAAGTGGTTGACCGTCGACGCCGGAGCGCTGGAGCTGCGGAAGCAGGCTGACAACAAGGAGCATAGGGTACGAATGCTTCAAGCACTCCGCGCTCGGAAGGAAGCCGAAGTATGGCAGGCCAGGTTGTATAGGGCGCGAGAGCTGGCAGCTAGGTACCCCGCAGGTCCGGTGCCGCCTTTGCCTGATGAGGACCTGTTATCCGGCGATGTTGCGGCTTCGCTGAGCGAGTGGGAAAACAGACCCGACGTTCCGGTTCTCACTGGACCGTCTGCGGCGGCCATTCGCGCGGAAATCCAGGCGTTGCCATCGGTGCCAACGGGCGACCAGATGCCGCGGCCCGACGTCGTCACTGCAAGGAAAGCGTACGAGCGCGCCACCCAGGCGCTCGAACTTCACGAACGCCAGCGACCGTCTACGCTGCACGTGATCGACGCGAAAGGGCTCACGGCTGATCAGTTGCGGGAGCTAGCGCGTGCTCTCGAGACATCGATTCCGAACGTTGATTCCGGGCTGGAAAACAGCTACCGCGAGGCACGAGGTCGGCTAGAAGCTGTCCAACACTCGTCTGCGTCTAGGCCCATCGTCGCCGGCCTCGCGGCAGCGTTTGTGTTATTCGGCGCTTTTCTGTGGGCTTTTTCAAATCCGTTGATCGGTGCGGCGCTTGTAATCTTAGGCGTCACCGCGTTTGTGTGGCTAGTCTTTCGCTCCGACGAAGCGCACCGGGCGCGCGCCCTTGAGGAGGTTCGTGCGGTCGAGGCACAAGTTCTTTCTCAGCGCAAAGCCATGGAAGAAGCGCGCGAGCAAGTGAAGGTAGCGTCTGCGCGGACCATCCGGTTGGGCCTCCCATTAGATTCAAGAGCTTTGCGCGAGCTTGCCGACGGACTCGTGCTGACCGAACGGCACCAGCAGATCGTTGCGGACTGGTCCAAGAGTCATGAGGAGCTTCGCTCCGATGTTACTTCAGCGAGACGGGTATTGGAGGAGGAGCTCAAACAGCGGGGAATAGCTGAAGTCCCGGACCCCATGGCGGCATACCAGGAGTACGAGCGAGGTTGTCAGTCGCGTGCTGAGCAGGCGGCCCGCGCCTCAAGACGTCAGTCGCTCAACCGCCAGTTGTCAGATCGAGAGGCCGCGGAGCAGGCAGCACGTGATGCCGAGACACGAAGGTCGAGGGCTGAGGAGAAGATTCTGGCCACTTTCGCACGGTGTGGATTAGCGGCACACGATATGGCAACCGCAATTCAGGAACTTCGCCGGTGGCAGGCTCGACGGAAGGAAATGCTGACGGACTTCGATGAGGCGACTCGCGAATACGCCGAACTGGGCGCACTGCTTGCCGGCGGCACGCTAGGGGCTATCGAGAATCAGAGCGCTGAACGTCAACAGCGAGCGGCGGCGTTAGAGGCTGCACTCGGTCAACTTCCCGAGCTTGCTGCCGACGTCGATTTCGACGAGGAAGTCCATCGTGCAGAGAAAATCGCTCACAATGCGGCGCTCGAGGCCACTGCGGCCGAAACTGAGGCGCGCGAGTGCGCCAAGGACGTTCCGAGTGTTGCGGAAGCGGAAGAGGCCTTGGCCGCTGCGCAAACTGAGTCGGAACGGATCGCTCGCTTGAGCCGGACGCTAACCCTCACTCTCGATTTCCTCCGAAGAGCAGAACAGCGGGTGCATCGCGATATCGCTCCGGTGTTGGCAGCGGGTTTGCGGCAATGGCTCGCGGACGTAACACAGGGTCGCTACACCGATGCTAGGGTTGATCCCAGCGATCTTTGTGTGCAGGTGCTGGGACCGGACAATCAGTGGCGCAATGTGCAGCTTCTCTCGCACGGCACGGCAGAGCAGATTTACTTGCTTCTGCGGGTCGTGCTCGCGGAGCGTCTCACGACGGCTGGTGAAACGTGCCCTCTCCTGCTGGATGACGTCTTGGTTCAGTGCGATCAAGCGCGCAAACGGGCGCTGCTAAATATCATATTGGCCATCAGTCGTACGCAGCAGGTGATTTTGTTCATGCAGGAACAGGAAGTGCTGCAATGGGCGCAGCAGAATGTCGTCTCGCCCGATCAGCTGGTAATGTTGCCCGGAACCTCGTGACCTCCTTTTCACTAAAAGCGTACAAGTAAATGGACCTTGACTGCTTGTGCTTACTGCAGCCTGCCATTGAGATCGCCACTCTTCTCAAGAAATCAATCCCTCCAGGCAGAACGATTAGTAAGCGTCCGGCCGAGGCCGTCTTGACGTCCTATTTCATGTTTGCAACGACAAGGCGGGCCAGGCGTTCGTAGCGGAACTGGTTGCGGATCTGGCTCAGGAAGAACCGGCCCTTCGACTCGGCGCCCAGGAAGTCCCGGTATAGTTCTGGTGGGAAGTCGAAGTACCGGTAGACATCGCCGCTGTGGAATCGCAGGTAGAGAGTCCGCGCGTCTGCAGCGTATGCCGCTGCGGTGAGAAGCTTGGATTCCAGAGGCACCCAGTCCACGTTTTCGAGTCCTTCTCTCATTCTCCGATAGTGTCCACAATCGCGAGATTGTGGACACTATTTCCATTTGAGGGTGATTGAGTGTGTTCCGCCACCTGGCCCCTGGCAGGAATGGCTGCCGCCAGTTTCCAGGGCAGCAACTCTTCGATTCGGTTGATCGGATGATCGGCGATGCGCCGCATCACAGTACTCAGGTAGGCTTCCGGGGCAATGCCGTTCAGTTTCGCCGAGCCGATCAGACTGTAGATCGCCGCCGCCCGCTCGCCGCCGGCATCGGAACCGGCGAACAGATAATTCTTGCGTCCCAGCGCGACCGCACGTAGAGCGCGTTCGGCGGCGTAATGCCGCGTTCCGGATTATGCCGCGTCGGGGCGGAAGCCGGCCGTCGGTATAGGTGGATCTCTGATTCTTCCGGCGAGGCGAGGCGGCATAATCAAAGGCTCTCCAGGAATGCCAGCAAGGGGTCGGCTGGGCGGAAGCGATCCGGGACAACACCAGACGGTGTGGCATGCGCGAGGGCGCGCTCTTTGAGTTGCATGTCCGCGTGTAGGTAGATCTCAGTCGTTTCCGTCGATTCGTGGCCCAGCCAAAGAGCGATTACGCTGAGGTCTACGCCGTGATGGAGCAAGGCCATGGCGGCAGCGTGGCGCAGGGTGTGAGGGGTCACCCGCTTGGCCGCGAGTGATGGACAGAACCGTCGGGCAACCTTGATATGTCGGGAGACGAGCCGCTGCAGTGCGTCCGCGCTCAGTGCTCCACCGCGCGACCCAGGAAATAGCGGATCGTCGGGCCCACCGGCCTGTTGCGACAACCATTGCTTCAGAACAGCGGTTACGTCCGGGCGCAATGGCGTGCAGCGCAGTTTTCTCCCCTTGCCCAAGCACCGGACGTGAGCGCCGGTTCCGGTTTCTACGTCTTTACGCTTTAGTGCAGTGATCTCGCTGTTTCGGAGGCCGGTTTGAACGGCAACCAGCAAGAGAACTCTGTCCCGCCGTCCAATCCAGGTGGTTCTGTCGGGCGCGGTGATCAGGGCGGCACTCTCTTCCTCGGTAAGGAATTCCACCGGCCGCCTTTCATAGCGCTTGGACGGAATCGCCAGTATCCTCTGGCATTGAAGCGCGAAGGCGGGCTCCGCCAGCGCCACATACCGGAAGAAGGCGCGTAGCGCGGACAGCCGGTTGTTGCGGGTCCGAATGCAGTTCGTTCGTTTAGACTCCAGGTGCTCAAGAAACCGTCCCAGGAACGCAACATCGATGTCCTCGAGACGCAGATCCGATGGCGCGCGGCCCAAAGCTGTGGCGGCAAACTGGAACACCATCCGGAACGCATCGCGGTAAGCCGCAATCGTGTGTGGGCTCGCGCCGAGTTGGGCGAGCAGGCGATCGGTAAAGAATCGTTGAATCAGTGAAGCCAGGCGGGAACAACTCACTTTTCTCCTCCCGGGCGCCGGCTACACAGGAGCTTGGTCGCCAACTGGAGCAATTCCGGATCCGCCGAGAAGTACCAGTAGGTATGCGTGACATCGGAATGTCCAAGGTAAGTGGAGAGCGTGGGCAATTCACGTTCGACATTCACGCCGACCCTATACCAATTCAGAAGAGTCCGCGTGGCGAAGGTGTGGCGGAAGTCCTGGAGTCGCGGGCCATGGCCGATCCGTCGTGTCGCCGCTGGAGCGCGCAGGCCGACGACTACTGACAGCTTCGCGAACGTCCGCCGCACGGCGTTCGGTCTGAGCGGCCGACCGCTCTCTGCAGGAAAGAAAGCACTGGAGCGAATCTGTGTCGCCGGCTTATCGCGGCGTCTGGCGTACTCTGCGAGAGCTTGGCGGGTCGAGTCGTGGACCGGTACGAACCGTGATTTTCCATGCTTCGATTCTCGGATAAACAGGATTCCGCTTTTGAGGTCCACATCCGGCTGAGTAAGAGCTAGGACTTCGCCGGGGCGAAGCCCGGTGGTCGCGAGGAGTCCGATGATCATTGTATATGTATGGGCACGCAAGCCTCGGCGAGACTGCAGCTTGGATGCCTCTGTCATGAGCTGGCGCACTTCTTCGGTGCTGTAGATGTGTGGTGGATTGCGCCTCCGCCGGCCACTTAGGAGCCGAGCAGGTGGAACCTGTGTGCGCGGGTCAATCGCATGGAGCCATATGGCGAATCGCCTCACCATGCTCAGCCGGCGCGCCCATGTGCCGCGCTGTACGCCTTGCGGCCGCATGGCCCATCGCAGCGCCAGTTCCGTCGTAATAAACTCGGTGCCCTGTTCTTTCAGAAACTCGATGAATCGGCCAAGCGTGCGAGGCGGTTCCGGAAGCTTGGCCCCCAGCGCTCGCCTGACCGCGATGTATTGCGCCAAGGCGTCGCACATGCTGTTCACTGGACACCTCCCGTGATCGGCCAGGGTCCGGCAACCGCCCGCAACGCCTCAAAGGACACATGAGCGTACACTGCGGTGGTGTTCAGGGATCGATGCCTGAGCACTTCGGAGATCTCCGTGAGCGTGGCGCCGTTGCGGATCATCTGCGTTGCCAGACCGTGGCGAAACAGATGTGCGGCACCCCGTCCGGAGCGTCGGACTCCGGCTCGGACAAGCGCGGCGCGAACGATGTGGCCCACCGCGGCTGGCCCGGCAAGGCCCCCATAGGGTGGATACGCGCGCCGGAAAACACGCCGAGAGCCATCGTTGCGGCGGTCATCGCGGAGGTATCGGGCTAGCGCCTCGCCGATTTCAGCCAGCAGCGGCAAAGGCTCAATCACACGTCCCTTCCCGTGAATGATGATTTCTCCGGTCCGCCAGCGAAGGTCGTCGAGTTTGAGTTGGACGACCTCCCCGGCGCGCAGCCCGAGTCTGGCGAGCAGCAATAGAACCGCACGATCGCGGCACCCGGTGAGGGTCGATCCGTCCGTAGCTGAGATCACCCGATCAATTTCATCCCGGGATAAAAAGGCAGGCGCCGCGGTTGGCCGCGGTTTGCAGACGGCGGGTATCGACCCGGATAGATCTCTGGGCAGATCCCCACAAAGAAACAGAAAGCGGAAGAATGAACGCAGAGCTGTCGCCAGCAGTCGGGCGTATTCGCCGGAACGGCCGCGAATGTGGTCAAGCAGGAAGCTTCGTATACCTGTCGCGTCGAACGCCTGGACGGACACACTGCCCGTCTTTGCTACTTGCTCAGCGAGCAAGTCACGAACATGGGGCCTGTAGACGAGGACGGAATTCTCTGCAAGGCCGCGGTCCCTGCGTAAGTAGTTTACGTACCGGGCGAGGACGGGATGATCCTCATCCGGATTCTTCTGTTGGGTTGTCTTCAAGTCGTTTCTCCAGTGCTGGCGGTTCGCCAGTCTGGAGAGACGTTAGCAGGTTATGCCGCGTCCAAAGAGCCGAACGATCGGCGTGCCGCATTCAATCCGCCCCGACGCGGCATAATCCGGAACGCGGCATTACGCCGCCTATGCCGCTAGCGGTATAGGCGGCGTTATTGTCCATCTCGACGCGGCCATCCTCGCTGTAGAGTACCAACGCACTCCAGCGTCCCAGCGCATACAGAATCGCCGCCGCGACATCGGATTTCTGGGATAGCTTCGCCAAGGTCGTCTTGAGCCATGCCTGCATCGATTCGAGCCATGGTCTCGACCTCTCGCTTCGAATCGCTCGCCGCTCGGCGGGTGATCTCCCACGGATCTCTTTCTCGATTCCGTATAACTGGGCAATGCGCTCCAGCGCCTCCTTCGCTATCGGGGATCGGTGCGCCTGATAGAGATCGTGGAACTTGCGTCTGACATGCGCCCAACACGCGGCCTCGACGATCTCGCCTTTCTCGTAAAGTTGGTTGAAGCCCGCATAGCCGTCGGCCTGCAGGATTCCCTTGTAGCTGCTCAAGTGTCTCGCCGGATGCTCGCCCTTGCGATCGGGCGAGTAGGCGAACCAGACCGCAGGAGCCGCTTGGCTTCCCGCCGGCCGGTCATCGCGAACATAGGTCCAGAGGCGGCCGGTTTTGGTCTTGCCGTTGCCCGGCTCCAGCACCGGAACCGGCACGTCGTCGCCATGCAGTTTTTCCGCGCTGAGCACATAGCGTTTCAGCGCATCCACCAGAGGCCGCAGCGTCCGGCTCGCGCCACCCACCCAGTCGGCCAGCGTGGAGCGGTCCAGGTCGATGCCTTCCCGCGCGTAGATTTCCGATTGCCGGTAGAGCGGTAAGTGGTCGGCATTATGTGGTTCATCACATAATGCCGATTATGTTGGCTTCCCCGTTATGTTGTGATCGGGCGGAGTATGCGCCCGAACGGGCCGTGCGGCGAGCCTCAAGGCAACATAACGAAGCGGCGGAAGCCGGTCCTGGTGTTCTTAGCATGGAACTGGGGGTGTGAAGGAGCCCCGGTGAATGCTGACAACCCTGTTGCGAATAGAACGAGCCTTCTATGCCGACCGCCAAGAGAAGGCTCCATTACTCAAGGAACGAGAAGTTTTTCTGGAGCACCTGCTTCAGCAAGGCACGAGCCTTGCGGCAGCGCGCGGTGTGGCTTGGCAGTTATTGAACGTCATTCGATTACTGCGGCTGACTCGACTGCGCGATGTGAGAGTCGATGAGATTGAGAATGCTGCCCGCCGATGGGCACAGTTGCAACGCTCGAATCCCAACCTTTCCTCTTGCAAGCACTCGGCAAACTTCTTTGTGTACGTGGCGAAGAAGTGGCTGCGCTTCGCGGGCGTGCTGGAGGAGGCTGCGGCTCCGCGCCTGCAGTTCGCAGACCAGATTGACGAATTTGCGAGGTGGATGACGGAAGAGAAAGGGAGCGCCGCGCTTACGGTGCGGTCGCACCGGTCGAAAACAGCGCAGTTTCTGAAGTGGTTCGCCGAGCGGCGCCGTTCGCTGGCGGCCGTGCGGCTCACGGATGTCGACAAGTTCCTGGTCTTCAAAGGGACGAGCGGCTGGAGTCGGAAGTCGGCTCGCGGCTACGCCGACGCACTGCGTGCGTTCTTCCGTTACGCTGAACAACGCCACTGGTGCAAGCCGGGCATCGCGGAGGGCATCCTTTCTCCGAGGTTGTATGTGCATGAAGGCTTACCCGAAGGGCCGCGATGGAAGGATGTGCAACGGCTGCTCGAAGACGTAAAGGGGAATAGCATCGCCGTCCTGCGCGCTAGAGCTGTGCTGTTGCTCCTGACGGTTTACGGGTTGCGGAGCGGGGAGATATCGCGTCTGTTGCTGAGCGACTTCGACTGGCGGCAGGAGACCTTCACGGTGAACCACTCCAAACGCGGAGGCGTACAGAAATACCCGCTGCAACGTGAGGTGGGCGAAGCCATCCTGGAGTACGTCCTGAAGGCGCGCCCGCGGATCTCTTGCCGAAATCTGTTCCTCACCTTGCATCCTCCGTACCGCGGCATCGGATACACCAGCCTGTGGCGCATCACGAGTACACGTATCGACGCGGCTGGCATCCAATGCCGCTGCCGCGGACCGCACAGCCTGCGGCACGCCTGTGCCACTCATCTGCTGGAGCAAGGAGCATCGCTGAAGGAGATCGGGGATCTGCTGGGCCACCGTGATTTCAATTCCACCAGGATCTATGCAAAGGTTCACCTGCCGCAACTGCGCCGTGTGGCGGACTTCGATCTGGGAGGGCTGCTATGAATCTCGATGCAGCGGTCGACATCTATGTTTCGCACCGACGGGCGATGGGCCAGAAGTGCGAGGGCCCCGCTGTTGCACTCCGCGCATTTGGTCGTCGTTACGGCAACAAGCCTCTTCAGGGGATCACGCCTTCGGATGTTAAGCAGTTTCTGGACGTACCGCAAACCGGGCCCGCAGCCTGGCGCCGGAAGTATGGGGTATTGGGGGACTTCTTCTCGTACTGGCGGTGCCGCGGAAAGCTGAATGCTGTTCCCATGCCGCCCACGGCTCCCAGGTACACGCAGGCCTTCGTTCCGTATATTTACTCCCGCCAGGAACTTCGTCAGTTGCTGGACGCTGTTCCTCATTGCCAGCGGAATGGGGAGTGCCGCCTCTCCCCAGCCACGCTTCGCATCCTGTTGCTATTCCTATATGGAACCGGCATGCGAATAGGAGAAGCGATTCGGCTGCGCCTTGCGGACGTAGACCTCGATGATGCCGTGATCACCATCCGGGGGACGAAGTTCTACAAATCCAGACTCGTTCCGTTGGGACGGGATATTGTTCGGCTCCTTCGGGAGCATCTGACCACACCTGGGAGAAGGAATCAGCACTACCGGCCTCTTTTCCAGACGCGGCAGCACCAGGCCGTTAGCCACCGCTTGATAGAAAGCGCCTTCCAGCGCCTGCGAACCTTTGCAGGCGTCCGTCGTAGTGACGCGAACTCTCGTCAGCCCCGGCTTCATGACTTGCGGCACACGTTCGCCGTCCACAGGCTGACGGAATGGTACAAAACCGGCGCCGACGTGCAGAAACTCCTGCCTGCTTTGTCCACGTACCTCGGACATGTCGACCTTCACTCGACGCAGTGCTATCTGACCGTGACTACGGAGTTGCTGTCAGAGGCCAACTATAGATTCCAGGGGTACGTGTACGGAGGGCGCCATGAATAGAGCGGCCCTCGGTTCCTGGATCAGGCGCTTTTTGATGGAATACCTCGTCAGCGAAAGGAATCTGGCCCGCAACACACAACACAGCTATCGCGATGCCATTCGCCTGCTGCTGACGTTCGCTGCCGCGCAAATGCGCAAGAAGGCGGATGAACTGCTTGTCCCCGACATCGATGCGGACCTGCTGCGCGCGTTCCTGCGACACATTGAAGAGAAACGCAGATGCAGCGTCTCCAGCCGCAATCAGCGCCTTGCGGCCATCCACGCGCTGGCCGGCTTCATCGCAGAGCGCTGCCCCGAATACCTGGACTGGTGCGCCCAACTCCGCACTGTCAAGGCTAAGCGCTCTGCTCCCGGGCCAGTCTGCTATCTCGAGAAGCCGGAAATCGACGCTCTACTGGATGCTCCTAGCCTACTCACCAAACTCGGCGCCCGGGATCGGGCACTCCTGCTCTTCCTGTACAACTCGGGCGCGCGGGCCGATGAAGTAGCCCGACTCTGCATAAACGATCTCAGCCTGCACACCGACGGGGTCGGTACGCTGTCATCGGTGCGCCTTAATGGCAAGGGCGGTAAGGTTCGCATCTGTCCGCTTTGGACCTCCACGACCGTGGCTTTGAGGAGCCTCGTCGCCGGCCGGAGTCCCACGGAGCGAGTGTTCCTCAGTCGTCGCTCCGAGCCGCTCACACGCTTCGGCATTCACGAGATCGTGACCCGCTATGCGCGTGCCGCCATGAATCGCATGCCGGACATGCGCAAGAAACGGATCGGGCCGCACACGATCCGGCACTATGCCGGGCTCCGGACTATTCCGGGTGCGGCAGATCGAAATGCGCGAAAGGCGCGTCAATGTTGAGGCGGAGCGCGTCCGCCCATGGAGTCACCCGGCATAGTCTTGGTCATAGATTTTGGAGAAAGGTCAGCAGTCCGTCACCAGGTCGGTATCGGCCGGGCTTGCCGTTTAGCGGCGTTGTCTTTGCCAGAATCTCCTCCTTCATTGCGAGGTTGGCTTCGAGGTAGATCTGCGTGGTCTCCACCGATTCATGGCCGAGCCAAAGAGCGATCACCGCACGATCGACGCCTGCCTGCAACAGCCCCATGGCCATCGAATGTCTGAGCACGTGTGGAGTGACGCGCTTTTTGCGGAGAGACGGGCAGGATTTGCTGGCGACGGCGACGTGTTTGGCCAGCAAGTCCGCGACACTATCCGGGCTGAGGCGACCGCCATGGCTGGCGGGGAAGAGTACTTCAGTGTGGCGCCTGGGCGGTTCCCGTAGCCATGACTTCAGAACCGCGACGGCGGTCTTGGCGAGCGGCGTACACCGTTCTTTGCGACCCTTGCCTTCGCAGCGAACGTGCGCGCCCCTGCCCAAAACCACGTCGGCTCGTTGTAAGCCGGTCAACTCCGATAAGCGCAAACCGGTTTGAACGGCCACCAGCAGAAAGGCGTGATCACGGCGGCCCAACCAAGTCTGCTGGTTGGGAGCCGCGAGTAAGGCGTCGATTTCGGGGCGGTCCAGGAAGTGAACCAACGCGCGCGTGTGACGCTTCCCCGGTATTGCCAGGACACGTTGGATTTGAGCAGCGTGGGACGGTTCTTCATAAGCGGCATAGTGGAAAAAGGAGCGAATGGCTGTCAGTCGCAGATTGCGGCTGCGAATGGTAATCCCACGGTTCTTCTCCAGGTCATCCAGAAAGGCAGCAATCAATGGCGCATTTACCTCTTCAAAGGCCAGCTTGGCAGGCGGCTTATGCAGCCGTTGCTGAGCGAACTGCAGAAGCAGGCGAAACGTGTCCCGATAGGAACTGATGGTGTGAGGACTGGCCTGCCGCTGATTCATCAGACGCTGGGTGAAGAAGCTTTCCAGCAGCGCAGCCAGCGTACCTGAGGACTTCATGATTGCTTCTCCCAGTAATCCTCGAACCGCTTGACTGCCAGGCCCATCAACTCGGGAGAGGCGCTTAAATACCAGTAGGTGTCCGCTACGTGAACGTGTCCCAGGTAAGTCGACAAAGCGGGCAGACGGCGCTCTACATCTTGACCGGCCCGATACCACTGGACCAGCGTTTCCACGGCAAACCGGTGACGAAAATCGTGCAGACGCGGTCCATGACTATCCGTCGGCCCACGCAAACCAATCTGCCGCGACAAAAAGTAAAACGTGCGCCGGACCTCGGCGCCGTCCAGCCTCGTCCCGCGGCCGGATACGAAGAAGGTTGCCGGCCGTCGCCCCAGAAAACGATCCCGCCGGGATGCATAGTCGGAGAGCACCTTACGTGTCGAAGGGTGAATGGGTACGAGACGGGACTTGCCAAACTTGGTTCCCCGAATGGTGAGAACACCTTTCTTTAGATCCACATCTTCTGTTTGTAGATTGCGTGCCTCACTGATGCGCAGTCCCGCCACCGCCAGCAGCCCCAGCAAACTGTAATAGGTCGGCCCCCGCAGACCGTGAGCAGATGGCAGCCGCCGCGCCTCCTGGAGCAGTTTCCGGATCTCCTCGTTGCTGTATAAGTAGGGGCGAGCCCGCCCAGGCCGGTAAGGCAGCAAACCGGGTGGCGGCACCTCGGTGCGGGAATCATGAGCGCTCCAATGGCGTGCAAAACCGCGAACGAAACTGAGCCGTCTGGCCCATTCGGTGGGACGCGCGCTCTTGTCCTGCTGCGCCCATTTCATCGCCAACGCAATCGTAATGTGTGTCGCGCGACTCTGTTCGAGAAACGAGGCGAACTGGATCAAGCCATTCCTGGCATCCAGCAGCTTGAATCCCAGACTGCGGCGCAGTTCGACGTACTCTTCGACCTTTTTTCGCCAACGGATCATCGAGCCCCTCCTGGCCAGGACAGAGCTAATGACGCAAGCGAATCTAAGTCCACCTTGGCGTAAATCGCGGTGGTCTGCGGGCTGCGGTGACGGAGGAGTTCGCCGATCTCAGACAACGACGCTCCCTGCTTGAGCATCTGACAAGCGAGTGCGTGCCGGAACTGGTGGGCGCCTTTGCGAGGAGAATCGATTCCGGCCCGCTCAAGCGCGTGTCTGACCATGGAGCCCACTCCAGATTGCCCCTGGAAACCTCCCGCGGGCGCTTTCGCGCGGAGAAAAACGCATCTGCTATTGGCAGCCGGCCGCCCGAGTCGCAAATAGTCGGCAATCGCCGCCCCGACGTCTTTTGGTAGTGGTAGCTGGGAAAAGCGGCCAGCCTTCCCCCGCACCGTAATCAATCCTTCTTTCCAATCCAAATCTTCCAACGTGAGTGCTCTGATCTCACCGGCGCGCAAGCCCAGACGTGCCAGGATCAGGAGAATCGCGTAGTCGCGGCGGCCAAGGGCCGTTTTCCGGTCCACCGAATTCAATACCTGCTCTACCTGGTCGGGCGGAAGGGCACGAGGCAGGGTCGACTGCTTCCAGTTGGCCACCGCCGGTATGCAAGCGGCAAGATCCGTTTCGATGTCTCCCTGATACCGCGCGAATCGTAGAAACGATCTCAGCGCCGTCGTCATCAACTGGACCCGCTTGCTCTGAATAGTGCTGGCACGCCGCCGCACGAATCGCGTAATGTCCGCGGCACATAGCCGAGATAGGTCGACTGGTCTGGCACCAAAGCGCTCCGTCAGAAACTCGCTGACGAACGCCGTGTATGCCGCCTGTGTGGTAGCAGCGAGCGCACGCTCCTGTCGCAAGTAGAGACGAAATTCGCTCTGCAATCGCTCCGCCGGTGTAGTGGCTGGCAACGCAGCTGCCGCAACCACCTCATGCCGCCTCAACAACTCCAGCAGTCGCTGCAAAGCGGAAAGATCGTTTCTCGTCGGACGTCGCCGTCGTGCTCGCGCGCGAAGGTACGGCCGGAACAACTCGGCGGTAATGTTCTGCGCCTGGATTCCACGCTTGGCCAACCAGCAGCCGAAATCGACGACCAAACGGGTTTGTACCTCTCTCGTCTGCTGGGCGTAGCCCTCACCACGCATCTCGGCGTCGTAGGATTCGATATACGGGCCCAAGGGGCCGTCCTGCTCGCACAGTTGGTGTGCACTGAAAACCTGCTTCATCGGTGTTCTCCTTCCAGACCAGACTGTCAGGAAAGCACCGCCGGACTATGCCGGGAAAATATTCGTCAAGCTACTGCCAATCGGTTCGAAATCCACTTCACCCGGAATAGTCCGGAGCCCGGCATAGTGCCTCCTATTCCGGTCCCGGAATAGTCGGCACACCACAGCCACACATCTCCTTCGTGCCGGGGTCGATATCAACACCATCCGTGCCTGGCTCGGCCACGTCTCAATCAACACCACAAACATCTACGCCGAAACCGACCTTGAGATGAAAGCCAGGGCGCTCGAGCTCTGTGCCGTGAAGCGCAAACGATCACCGAGACACTGGCGTGACAATCCTGATCTGATGTCTTTCCTCGCCCAACTCTGACCAGCAGTTATGTGACGTTCGCTGCCGACAGGTCCGCAGTTTAGCCCCATGGCCCGGCCGAACGTCACATAACGAAAGAGCCAACATAATCGGCATACTTGGCAACCAGCACATGTGCCAGCAGACCAGGTCCCGCCAGACCGCGGTCGATCGGCCGGTTCGGCGCCGGCTCCTGCACGATGCGCGAGCAGGCGGCACAGCTCAGCTTCGGCCGCACCGTGCGAATCACCTTGAAGCGCGCCGGCACGTATTCGAGTGTCTCGCACACGTCTTCGCCGAGCATCCGCAACGTGCCGCCGCAGTCGGGACAGGCTTCCTGCGCGGGCGCGATGGTTTCTGTCTCACGCGGCAGGTCCGCCGGGAGCGGACGGCGCGCCGGCTTGCGGCGGGTTTCGTGAGACACGACCGTCGCCGGCTGCGTGGGCAATGCTTCGGCGGCGGCCTGGTTGGCTTCCAGGTCTTCCAGCCGCAGTTCGAGCTGTTTGATGTCGCGGTCGAACTTCTCGGCACGAGGCCCGAAGTGCATGCGCTTCAGTTTGAGGATGAGCAGTTTCAGATTCTCGATCTCAGTTTCGCGGGAGTCGAGTTCGGACTGCTGCGCCAGCACGAGCGCCTTCAAGGCCTGGGGATCGAGCGCGTCGAGGTTGGGAAGCTGTCTCTCGCGTTTGCCCTGGCTGTTCCCGGCGTCCATACCGCAACTATGTCACACCAGCTTTTCGATGGCATGAAGATTCGCGAACATTTTCGCGAAGAGATGTTTTAGACGGCAACGGAGGGTGCACTGGTTCGTATCGGTCTTCGCCAGTCGATGCCTTCCAGTAGCATCGAGAGCTGAGCCCGGCTCAACGACACCACCCCCTGTTCCGCTTTGGGCCAGACGAAACGGCCGCGCTCCAGACGCTTGGCGAACAGGCAGAGCCCGTCACCATCCCACCAGAGAACTTTGATGAGATCGCCGCGCCTGCCCCGGAAGACGAAGACGTGGCCGGAGTACGGGTTCTGTTCGAGCACGGTTTGCGCAGTGGCACTGAGACCGGTGAAGCCACGTCGCATGTCGGTGACGCCGGCGGCGATCCAGATGTTGGTGCCTGTTGGCAGCGAGATCATCGAACGAGTTGCTCCAGAATGAGGCGGAGACACTCGGGGTCGACCTTCCCTTCGACGCGCAGCCGCACCTTGCCCATCTCGATGTGGATGGCACCGGAAGCCGACACGGCTGGTCTCATGTCTTGGCTCACAACATCGGCAATGCGAACCGGGATCAGTTGTGTTGACGTTGTGGCCGAACCGAGACGACCTTCGTGATAGAGTTTGCGCCACTGGAAGACCTGGTTGGCGTTGACGCCATGAGCGCGCGCGATCACAGCGACGGAGGCGCCGGGCGCCAACGTCTCTTCCGCGATGCGCCGCCGTTCCTCCTTCGAACGGTACTTACGCTTGACGACTGGCGCCACGACTGGAGTGATGTCTGTTATTCGGGTTGCTGGCATCGCTAGTGAAAGCCGCCTGGGCTTTCCACAAGGATGAGGGGGAAACCCCTATCAAAGGAAGACGGTGGTCACCGGACGCTTACGAACGATTACGCCCACACTTTTCCATCACTTGACAGAGCGCGTTCCGCCTCAAGGCCCGAAGAGGCCGAGTTAAGGTTGTAATCGAGCCGAGTTCAGCAGTCACGACACGAACATCTATTATAAGGAGCAAATACATCCTTTGTGGCAAACACCGAAAGCCAGGCCCCAAGCCTATGTGGTTCCAGAAGTGTTTGGACGGCGCTCCCCTGACCGCAGGGCCGTCAGACTGAGACCGCCATCGAATCATTCTTCGCGGTTAAGGCAAAGCATGGGAAGCTGGATATCCGTGCGGTCAATAAAGGAGTTGTAACGGAGTTGACCCGGATTATGGATGTGATACACCCGGCGAAAGGTTTGAACCACACGCTCGGCAAGGAAGCCAAAGTCGACGGGATTCGACAAGTCAACGAAAAAGTTCCGCTCTCCAGATGCATCCGAAGTCGGAAAGTTCCAGCCAAGCCGCCCCATGACCGCGTACGCGTCAGTCGAAAGCTTGACCTGCCCAGGCTCGATACAAGCGTTGCTCTCAGCTTCAGCCCACATCCCGAGCTGTCCTTTACCCAAGAACTGGATGTAATAGCGCTTCGAAGAGAGAATGAGGACTTGCTCATCCCGAAGGCCGGCCAGGCAGAGCGCCAGATCACCCGTGAACTTTCTCCATTCCTGATCGGCAGATGCTTGCTCTTTCATAGCTGGAGGTGAAATCATTTCCTCAAAATCGGCGTCTTGAGAAGTTGTGAGCCAACCACGCCACCCAACTCCGTCATTGCGGATATCGCCAACGATCACCAAGTATTGCTCCTCTTGCGATCGCGCCAGGAAATCCTGCACCATACCCCTCAACTCATTGAAGTATTTTTGTAGCTTCGGCCACGGCTGATAACAGATCAAAACCTTAAGCGGCGCATACCAATGTAGAAGCTTCCAAAACTCCTCCTCTGGATTCGGCCCTCCCTCATGTTCGATAAGCGCCAGAACATACAACGGTTGCCGATACTTCATTTTCCCCCACGGGTCCCGGGTGTCCCAGAAGCAGAAGTCGATACTGCGAAACTCCCTCTCGCACCGCACGCGGCCAGTCCAGAAAGAGTCCGCCAACTCGTCCAGGAACGACTTCATAAACTCAGTTCGAGCCGTGCGATCCTGAAACTGTCTGACCAAGGTCGCCGGATCAGCGGCACGACGCTGGCGCTCGGCGAAGAGGGTGCCAAAATTCTCAGAGAACTCTAGGCCGCTTATACGCATTCGCGATCACCCCCTCAATCGACCACATATGACTCGAACTCGCCGCCGCCATCAATGGTGTGGTCTCCAGAAAATCATGAATGCGGAAGCACTTATTGTAATATAAGTAGAGCGCAAGCGCAGCCTGCTTTCTGCGTTCCTATCGCCTGCATCGCCGATCTTTGTAACCTCTGGAGAAGACGTGAAACAAAGGTGTGGCCAACGTCAAAAGCAACACGGCAAAGCAGAGTCACCTGCATCTGCATGCTAACCGTCACCTAATGGTACATGCGGGGCATCCACTGCGCCGCCTGAAGGCCGTAGCCCGCTTCTTCCAGCCGCGTCCGGACCAAACATCAGTCACAAGCTTCACACCTATGCGAGGCCGGAACGACCCCCCGATGTGCGCGTAACATATGGGGTGACGTGCCAGCGGGGTCATCGGTGTGCGCCTGCAGCTAGAGTTTCACTTTTTTCGTCTGCTTGTTGCAGATCTTGCAGTGCGGGTCGGGACCGCCGTGCTTGCAGTTGCCGTCGCTGCAACCGACTGTTCCACAGTTCGCACACTTGATTTGATTACCTCCCGTGCGCCCGCAAGCCGGGCACGGATTTGATTTGGACCAAACGCCCATGTCGATTCTCCTTAAAGTTAATGCAGTTTCGTTCTGACCCGGAATCTCCACTTGGGATTCCCGGCGCCTGTTTAGTATACATCCAGCCGCCATCCTTTGATCCTGCTGATTTTGATTGCTGATTTTGATCGCTTTCGCCTTTCAGCCAGCAATTGACGAACGGAAGAATTGCGCACTAAGGATGCCTCGCATTGTCCACGAGGCGAGTAATGTGATCCTGTTGGTGCCACCCGGCGCGCGCAGGACACACCTGATGGTATCCGTCAGTCATCGCGACTTCGAATCGTGGGTCGCTTTGGGTTTCTCTGGGATGCCCGACGATACTACAGCGATACTAACCAACGGTAGTAGACCTCCTCGGCCTGCTGTGGCGCTTGCATTCCGAACGAAACAAAGCTATAGGTGAATGATGCGACGAAGTAGCGGTTTCCAAACGCCGGTACGATGCTTGGTTGCTGTGCGTCCTGGTGATCGGCTCACCATTACTGGGCTTGCTGGAACTTTCCTGAAGATTGGCGCAGCCAGTCTTTTGGCCCGAGCCGCAATCGCCCTCGGGTTTATGTTGCTTCTTCTGATTGTCGCGGCAATTCTATACCTGGCCAGGTAGCCCGACCGCAATTGGCTTAAGACCAGCACCTATGGCGCAATCTCGGCGGAACGCTTTGAAATTAAGAGAAACCTACGATGCTAATCAATTCCGAATTCGCTATGAATCCCGATCCTCGTTGCGCCTGCGTGTTATTGCTTGATACGTCTGGCTCGATGAGTGATATACCAATCGACGCTCTTAACCAAGGACTCCAGGCATTCCAGGTCGATATCCAAGAAGATGCGCTGGCCAAGCGCAGGGTCGAACTTGCGGTAATAACGTTTGGTGGATCGGTCCAAGTCGTTCAAGACTTCGTATCGGCAGGCAGTTTTACGGCGCCGACGCTCTCCGCAGGAGGAAACACTCCCATGGGAGAGGCAATCGCCTTGGGCCTTCAGCTCGTGAAGAACCGAAAGGCCGAGTACAAGTCTAGCGGCGTTTTGTACTACCAACCATGGATCTTTTTGATCACTGATGGTGAACCCACAGATGAGTGGCAAAGTGCTGCGCAGATGGTTCAGTCGGAAAGCGGCGCTAAGGCCCTCGCATTCTTTGCTGTTGGGGTGGGGGACGCGAATATGCAGATTCTGGCATCCATCACACAGCGGGTGATAAAACTCGAGGGACTGAAGTTCAAGGACCTATTTGTCTGGCTTTCGCAGAGCCAAAAACGGGTCTCCGGGAGTAAACCCGGCGAGCAGACCGCGCTTCCTCAGATTGGTTTCGGCGCGCCCGTATAAGCCATATGACCGAGCCTAAGATCGGGGCCTGGAGGTGCGTCTCCGCGTCCGTAGTCGGCACGAGCCATGTCGGGCGGAAACTGCCGTGTCAAGACGCTCATGAGATCGTTAGTTTAGATAACGGTACTCTGATAGTTGCCGTCGCAGACGGTGCTGGGTCGGCCAAACGTTCTGAGGAAGGATCTCGATGCGCTGTGGAGACTAGTACGCAGTACCTCTCCGATCATCTTCAAGAGGAGCAACCCGCGACTGGGGAGGCCTGTGAACAGCTGCTTGAGAGCGCCATAACCTATTCTCGCTCTGCGTTGCAGAGGTTGGCCCCTGGCGAACAGTTTAACGATGTGGCTACTACGCTTTTGCTGACGATTGTTACGGACCGCTGGCTTTCCACGATACAGTTGGGAGATGGCGCTGTGGTTTGTCGCTTGAAGTCAGGCTCGCTTAGGGTCCTCTCCGAGTTGGGTCAGAGCGAATACATCAACGAAACGACATTTCTGACCTCTTCCGATTACTTAGGTCACCTGCACCGCGCCACGCTACCCAGCCCAGATATTGGGGGCCTAGCGATGTTCAGCGATGGGATCGAACTTCTGGCAATCTGCTATGGCGACAACACGGCGCACGAGCCGTTCTTTGGACCCATGTTTGAGTTTGCCGAGAACCCCAACTCGACGAAAGCCGAGCTGGAGGAATTCCTCCAATCCGACCGTGTGTGTGAGCGCACGGACGACGACAAAACACTTGTTCTTGCAATTCGCAATGACATTCAGTGACGACAGCGGTCGATCCATCAGTCTGGACCACCAGCTTGGATCTGGTGGCGAGGCCAAGATTTACGCGGTAAGTGGGCATGACGCTCAGGTAGCCAAAATCTACCTCGTGGGGTCACCAGAACGCTCGGCGAAGCTTAGGGCTATGGTGAGCAGTCCGCCTGCCGATCCTACCGCTGGCCAAGGACACGTTTCCATCTGTTGGCCGAAGAGTCTTTTGCTAAATCGCGCCAAAGCCTGCGTGGGGTTTCTCATGCACCGGGTGGACTACTCCACGCACCGGGAAGTGTTTCACTTTTATAATCCCCAAAGTCGCCAACAAATTGCGCCCGGGTTTACGTGGGGCTATCTACTCAGGACAGCTGCGAATATCGCCAGCGTCGTGGAAGCCGTTCACACTTGCGGCTACGTCGTCGGCGATCTCAACGAGAGCAACTTTCTTGTGTCTGAGCAGACGCTTGTGACTCTGGTAGATTGTGACTCGATGCAGGTTCCCAAGGCTGGAGGGCGAGGCTTTTTCCGGTGCACTGTTGGAAAACCAGACTTTACGGCGCCGGAATTGCAAAAGTGCGGCGACTTTAGCCAGATAGACCGAGACCAGACACACGACAATTTCGCTCTGGGCGTGATGATCTTTCACCTTCTCATGGAAGGTGTACACCCGTATACGGGAGTGTGGAAGGGTCGCGGAGATCCGCCCCCGATAGAGGAGCGGATTCGGTCTGGAGATTGCGCGTACGTGGGATCGGCGAACGTAGCGCCTATGCCAACCGCGGTTTCGTTCGACATCCTTCCTGCGTCTTTGAAGGCGCTCGTTGTTCGCTGTTTCGGATATGGACACAGGAGTCCCGCAACCCGCCCTTCGGCGCGCGAGTGGCGAGATGCTCTAAAGGGAGTAGAACGGAATTTGACCCCATGCTCGGCAAAGAGCAGTCACGTTTACGCGAACCATCTCGCTGTATGTCCCTGGTGTGAACGAAAGGTACTTTGGGGATTCGATCCGTTCCCTTTGGCGCAAGTGCCGTTGCCGTCTATTGGTTTTGTCTCTGCTCCTCCGAAACCGCCCCGGAGTGCAACGCCATCGACGACAGCCCCGCCTCCCCCTCGACTTTCAATATGGAGTGTGATTGGGACAGGCATACTCGGTTCCCTTCTACTAGGGTTGTCGGGCAGCACGATTCTGTTCGTCAGCCGAATGAGTACGCCGACTGGGCGAAATACCAGCCTTCCTTTCACTAATGCGGATGATAACCCGTTCTGGATTGTCGGGCTCATTGCTGGAATTGCTTTTAGACTGCTGTCCCGCGTATCCCGGCGGGCAGCCGTTCTTGGTATAACACTGATCGTACTCTGCGCAACTATATGGTATAATGTTGCCAACCGTCAGTCTCCAGCTATCTCGCCAGCCCCATCATACCCTCTTGCTTCCGGCTCCGTCGGTGGACAGAACAGGGCCTTGGTGTCAGAGTCCTCATCAGCTTCTCCGCAGCCACAGCCGCCAAGTGCTCCGGCGATCAGTGAGCCCACGAAGGAAGATACCCTTCCCGCTCCCGCTGTTGATCCCAAACAAACGACTCCAGCAGCACAGGATGCAGAAGGTCCCTCGAAGGGCCAAGGGCAAACTGAATTGGCCGCCTTACCAGGATCGCAGATACCGGCACCGATGATCGCGGCCTTTGAGGCCATTCCGCCAACGGTTGACCAGTGCGACTTTGCGATATTGCGGTGGGATGTGCAAGGTGCCTCATCTGTTTCTATCGAACCCGGAATCGGAGTAGTAGACGCAACGTCTGGCCACAAGCTCCTCCGGCCAGTCCAGACAGCGCGGTATACCCTCAAGGCTGACGGCCCCGGCGGTGCCGTCAGCCGAGATGTGACGCTGTCGGTGGTTAGTGCGACAAAGGCCAACTGTGGCCATTGATGTCAGGAGAGCATCGCCATTCCACATCTCAATGATGTAATCGCAGATCGATTGAGCGTTTTCGGCGGTCGCCTAGGCGTGTCGGCCGAGAATATGCCGGTTTGCTGCAAAGCAGTGAATGTTATCGGATTGGCGACAAGGACATGCCCATTGGAGCGGACACGAATAGGGTGTCACTTGGCGCACCGTAAAATGGCAGAACACGACGTTATGCCTGGTCATCGAGAACCCTGCTTTTATCGGCCCCACTCCGGTTTCGCCTTTCCGGCATTAGGCTTCGGCAATCTTACCGGGCGTCATTTTCGGGGCGAGCGATCTGGCGCGGCAGAAAGGAAAGTCAATGGGAGCGACGTCATTCACAGTGCCTTCATTCATTAGGGCGTTGGCTGTGCTTGTAGCAACGGCTGTAGTATGTTACGAAATTGGTCACCATGTATTGAGCCACAACGCTCAACCTCCCGTTTCGGTAGCGAGTGATGTCCCAGGTATCATGCTTCAAGTGCCTGACCTAAGGTCATTCGAAGGTCAATTACCTTGCCGGTCGGACGGGGGTCATCGGATTGACCAAGGCCCTGTGCTTGTTCGAGCCGTTCAAACACTTCTTGGGCCTCAGTGGAAAGAGTTTAACGAATACCTTAGTGATACCACTTGCACTGCCGAAGGGATCCAGCAGTACGGTGACTATGTCGTGATCGAGGCATTTCGGCCTCATGTGGGGCCGAACGGCGCCATGCAATTCTTAGATGCGAGACACAATGAACTCTACGTGTTTTGGTTGAATCCTTTCATGGATATAGGAAAAGACATAGCAGACGAATTCATCGGCGTTCACGTCCCACCGGCTGGTATTGGGATACTTTTCGCGTCCTCGCCGCCACCGCAGGCGGTACTGGAGAAAATCCGAGACGGCTGGGACCAGGACTCGTGGACCATGTCTGAGACCTCGCGCTCAACACAAAACGGATTTACTTGGATCGTATACTCGTTCGCAGAGAAATCCGAGACGCCAGCTAAGGCGGCTTGGATGAAAACTGTTAGCGCTTCGGACCACGATAAACTCAAGGGCATTTGGACAGAATATGTCGATGGTGTTGTCAGGAGTGTTTCTGTGCAAAAGGCACTTTCGCCGGCTTGCACAGAGAGAGTTTCCAAACAGCTGAAGGACCTGTATGGGGCGGATCGCTGGAAGCACGTGACGGACCTTATCTTCGAGGATATCAGTGCGAAAGCAGATTCAGCTGTGTTGAACAGATGGATCCAAGTCCAGAATATCGTCTACGGGACGATAGAGGGCAGCCCGGAGAGGATAAAGAGGTTGTCGCAAGTCTACCAAACACAAGATAGTGAGGGAATGGATGTGCTGCTTAGGCAAGACTATGGGACGATAGCTCAGGCGTACACCAACGCTGAGAATCGGTTGGAAGTGCGCGTGGCGCAGGAAGCGGGCACGTTGGCAAACGTAATTGGCTGTCGTTAGCTACTCTCCGCCGTAAGACGGAGGTCCCTGCATCCCGTTAACACGAGGACGCCTCCTGTCACCCTAAGAAGAATGGCGGGGCATGGAAGGCTCATGAGTGCCCGCCCAGTTTGCCGCTGCCCCATTCCAGCGGCTTGCCGCTGAGTTGGGCGTGCTGGGTCTCTGGCGGATTCTCTGGTGCCGTGGGATGTCCTGAGCGCGTGCATAGAGCGCAGATGTCATGAAGCGCCTGAGTCGGAAAGTTGAAGGGACGTTCTATTCTTGCTGCGGTATCCCACCTGTCCACCGGAGTCGTTTCGGGAAGACCCGGCTGTTTCGGCGTGAAACGCATCGCCGTCGAGCGCCCGGGGAGTACCGATGGATTCCTTCCGGCCCGGTTGCCCGCGCTGCGGACGCGGTCCCCTATGTCCTGCCGGTGATTTCCGTTACTATATTCACTCCGATATGCCACGTGGAAAGAAACCCGCCGCCAAGAGCCACGGCAATGGCGCGAACCTCGGGTTCGAGCCCACGCTTTGGGCCGCCGCTGACAAGCTGCGGAACAACATGGACGCAGCCGAATACAAGCACGTCGTCCTCGGCCTGATTTTCCTGAAGTACATCTCCGATGCCTTCAAGGAGCGCCACGACCAGCTTCTGGCTGAGAAGTCGCAGGGCGCAGACCCGGAAGACCCCGACGAATACCGGGCGGCCAACGTCTTTTGGGTCCCGAAAGAAGCCCGCTGGGCGCATCTTCAGAGCAAGGCCAAGCAGCCCACCATCGGCAAACTGCTGGACGACGCCATGCTGGCGATTGAGCGCGATAACAAATCGCTCAAGGGCGTCCTGTCGAAGGAGTACGCCCGCCCGGCGCTCGATAAGCAGCGCCTCGGTGAACTGATTGACCTGATCGGAACCATCGGCCTGGGCGACGCCGAAAACCGCTCCAAGGACATACTGGGCCGCGTCTACGAGTATTTCCTGGCGCAGTTCGCCAGCGCCGAGGGCAAGAAGGGCGGCCAGTTCTACACGCCGCGTTGCGTGGTCCGCGTCCTGGTGCAAATGCTGGCTCCATACAAGGGCCGCGTCTACGATCCCTGCTGCGGCTCGGGCGGCATGTTCGTGCAGAGCGAGAAATTCGTCGAGGCGCACGGCGGGCGCGTCGGCGATATCGCCATCTACGGGCAGGAGTCCAACCACACCACCTGGCGTCTCGCCAAGATGAACCTCGCCATCCGCGGCATCGACGCGGACCTTGGTCCCGAACCCGCCGACAGCTTCCGCCGCGATCTCCAACCCGATCTCAAGGCCGATTACGTTCTGGCGAACCCGCCGTTCAACGACAGCGATTGGGGTGGCGCGAAACTGCGCGACGACGCCCGCTGGAAGTTCGGGGCGCCGCCGGCCGGAAACGCCAACTTCGCCTGGGTCCAGCACTTCATCCATCACCTCGCGCCCACCGGCATTGCCGGCTTCGTGCTGGCGAACGGCAGCATGTCCAGCAACCAATCCGGCGAAGGCGAGATCCGCAAAGCCATCGTCGAGGCCGATCTGGTGGATTGCATGGTGGCGATGCCGGGCCAGTTGTTCTACGCGACGCAGATTCCCGTTTGCCTGTGGTTCCTGGCGCGCGCGAAGAAGAACGGGCGCTTTCGCGACCGGCGCAAGGAGACGCTATTCATCGACGCCCGCAAGGTGGGCGCGCTCATCGACCGGATCCACCGGGATTTGACGGCCGAAGATATCGAACGCATCGCCGGAACGTACCACGCATGGCGCTGCGACAAAGGCGCGGGCAAGTACGCCGACGTGCCGGGGTTCTGCAAAGCAGCCACGACCGACGAGATCGCGGGCCACGGTTTCGTGCTCACGCCGGGACGGTACGTCGGAGCCGAAGATGTCGAGGATGATGGTGAGCCGTTCGAGGAGAAGATGAAGCGGCTGACGACGAAATTGGAGGAGCAGTTCGCGGAAGGGGCGCGTCTGCAACGATCCATCACTGCCAAGCTCAAGGGCATCGGTCATGCGCACTGACGCTGAGGGCTCAACGGAGCTTGGAGCACTGGTCGCGTTGCAGAGAGGCACAACTTACAAGAGCAGCCTTCTTGGCTACCCAGGCCCTGTCCTCTTGGGGCTTGCTTCCATACAACGGAACGGTGGATTCCGCGGAGACTCCCTCCGAACGTACGGGGGGGAATCGCCCTCGAAGCTGATACTGACGCCAGGCGACCTGTATGTGTCCTTGAAGGACGTAACTCAGTCCGCCGATCTCCTCGGCGCGGTATCGCGCGTGCCGGGGGGTGTTAGCGCGGGACGCCTCACCCAGGACACTGTGAAGCTCGTCTTTAAGAACAGAAAGGTCACGGCTGATTACCTTTACTGGGCTCTACGAACGCCGCAGTACCGGAGTTACTGTCGAGCGCGGGCCATCGGAACCACTAATCTGTCTCTCAGTCGGGACGACTTCCTAACATTCGCGGTTCCGCATCCGACTCCCGACCGTCTCACCTTGGTCGGACTCCTTGAGGATATTGAGGCGAAGATTCAATCCAATCATGGTACCAACGAGACGCTAGACTGCATCGCCCGCGCCATTTTCAAGTCCTGGTTTGTGGATTTCGACCCCGTGCGCACGAAAGCGGAAGGGCGGCGACCTGCGGGCATGGACGCGGAAACGGCCGAACTGTTCCCTGCTGCCTTTGACTCCGGCGAGGGTGGGCGCCTGCCACGCGGATGGAGGTGGGAACCGATTGGAGAGGCGATCGAGGTTGTTGGCGGCAGCACGCCAAGCACCGATAACCCCGAGTTTTGGGACCAAGGCGATACCGCATTCGCAACCCCGAAGGATCTTGCGGGCCTCTCGGTACCCTTGTTGCTTCGTACAGGGAGGAAGATCACTCCGGCGGGCGTCGAACAGATCAGCAGTGGCGTACTCCCCCCGGGCACCGTTCTGCTCTCTTCGCGGGCGCCTATTGGCTACCTCGCAATCGCGACGATTTCGGTCTGTATAAACCAGGGGTTCATCGCGATGTTACCGACAGATACACTCCCGGCCCCGTACGTGCTCCTATGGGCTGAGGACAACATGGCCACAATAGTTGGCCGAGCCAACGGGACTACCTTTCTTGAAATTAGCAAAGCGAACTTCCGGCCGATCCCAATCTTGATTCCCAACGCCCCAGTATTGAAGAGATTCAACGGAATCGTCCAACCGATTTACGCGAGGATCGCCGCAACCGCGATTGAAACCGAGACTCTGGCGGCTATCCGCGATGCCCTCCTCCCAAAACTCCTTTCCGGCCAACTCCGCATCCGCGACGCCGAGAAACTGGTTGAGGCCCATACATGATCGTGGAATCCACCGTCGAGGAATCCGCGCTCGAATGGCTATCCAGCCTCGGCTATGAAATCGCCAACGGTGCGGTGATCGCGCCGGGCGAAATGCTCGCCGAGCGAGGTTCCTACGATCAGGTTGTGTTGGAGCGCCGCTTGCGCGATGCCGTCGAGCGCCTGAATCCGAGGATTCCCGCCGAGGCGCGCAACGAGGCCGTCCGCAAAGTCCTTCGTACCGAGCATCCGACGCTGGTCACCAACAACCGTGCCTTCCACCGGATGTTCGTGGACGGCGTGACGGTGGAGTACCGGCGCCGCGACGGCAGAATTGCCGGAGACCTCGTTCGCCTGGTGGATCTCGACGATCCAGGCAACAACGATTGGCTGGCTGTAAATCAGTTCACCGTGGTGGACGGCCAGAACAACCGCAGGCCCGACCTGGTGATCTTCGTGAACGGCCTGCCGCTCGGTGTGGTGGAGCTCAAGAACCCCGCCGATGAGGACGCCACCATCTGGAAGGCGTTCCAGCAGCTTCAGACCTACAAGAAACAGATTCCTGCCCTGTTCGCCTACAATGAGGCACTGATCGCCTCGGATGGCCTGGAGGCGCGCATCGGATCCCTGACTGCCGATAAAGAGCGATTCATGCCCTGGCGCACCATCGAAGGACAGGAACCCGCATCGGCCAAGCTGCTCCAGTTGGAAGTGCTCATCCGCGGCGTGTTCGACCACCGCCGGTTCCTCGATCTCGTCCGCTACGGCGTCGTGTTCGACCGCGATGCCCGCGATAACGTCATCAAGATTCTGGCGGGCTACCACCAGTTCCACGCCACAAACGCCGCCGTGGCCGCCACGGTGGAGGCGACGCGCCTCGATGGCGACCGGCGCTGCGGCGTCGTCTGGCATACGCAGGGCAGCGGCAAGAGCCTCACCATGGTCTTCTTTGCCGGGCGCATCATTCTGCACCCGGCGATGGAGAACCCCACCATTGTTGTGATTACCGACCGCAACGACCTGGATGGCCAGCTCTTCGACACCTTCGCGCGGTGCAGCGAGGCAATCCGGCAGGACCCGGTTCAAGCGGAAACCAGGGCCGATCTGCGTGCGCTGCTGGCCGTTTCGTCGGGCGGCGTGGTGTTCACGACCATCCAGAAGTTCCTGCCCGAGGAGAAGGGCGACCGCTACCCGCTCCTTTCGGATCGCCGGAATATCGTGGTGATCGCCGACGAGGCCCACCGTAGCCAGTACGATTTCATCGACGGTTTCGCCCGGCACATGCGGGACGCGCTGCCCAACGCCTCCTTCATCGGCTTCACCGGTACGCCCATCGAATTGACCGACAAGAACACGCGCGCCGTCTTTGGCGATTACATCAGCGTCTACGATATACAACGCGCCGTCGAGGACGGGGCGACGGTCCCGATCTATTACGAAAGCCGGCTGGCGCAATTGGAACTGAACCCGGCGGAGAAGCCTCACCTGGACGCGGAGTTCGAGGAAGTCACGGAAACCGAGGAGGAGGAGCGTAAGGAGAAGCTCAAGTCGAAGTGGGCGGCGCTCGAAGCCGTGGTGGGCGCGGAAAAGCGGATCGACCTAATCGCCCGCGACCTGGTGGACCACTTCGAAACGCGCCTGGAAACCATGGACGGCAAGGCGATGGTCGTCTGCATGAGCCGCCGCATCTGCGTGGAACTCTACAACGCCATAGTGAAACTGCGACCCAACTGGCATAACGAAGCGGACGATAAGGGCGCGCTGAAGGTCGTCATGACCGGCTCCGCCTCGGACCCGGACGGCTGGCAGGACCACATTCGCAACAAACCGCGCCGGGACGGGCTGGCGAAACGGTTTAAGGCGGCAGGCGACCCGTTCCGGATCGTGATCGTCCGTGACATGTGGCTCACCGGATTCGACGCACCGAGCCTGCACACCATGTATCTGGACAAGCCCATGCGGGGCCACGGGCTGATGCAGGCCATCGCGCGCGTGAACCGCGTTTTCAAGGACAAGCCGGGCGGGCTGGTGGTGGATTACCTCGGGCTGGCCGAGCAATTGAAATCGGCGCTGGCGGCCTACACCGAGGGCGGCGGTCGCGGGCAGGCCACGGTGGATAAGGCCCAGGCAGTCGCCGTGATGCTGGAGAAGTACGAGATTTGCCGCGACCTGTTCCACGGTTTCGATTGGAGCGACTGGGGAGCGGGGCCGGCTCAGAAGAAACTTGGGCTGCTCCCCGCCGCGCAGGATCACATCCTGGGGCTGGAGGACGGCAAGAGCCGCCTTGTGAATGCCGTGACGGACCTGTCCAGGGCTTTCGCGCTGGCTGTGCCCGACCCGGAGACCATCCGCATCCGCGACGATGTGGCGTTCTTCCAGGTAGTGAAGGCCGCCATCGTTAAGTCCAGTGCCGCCGCCGGCAAGAGCGAAGAGGATCTGGACCACGCCATCCGGCAGATCGTCTCGAAGGCGATCAGCGCGGAGGGCGTAATCGACCTGTTCTCGGCTGCCGGGCTGAAGAAGCCAAACATTTCGATTCTCTCGGACGAGTTCCTCGCGGAAGTGCGGGGCATGCCGCAGCGAAACCTCGCGGTGGAGTTGCTGCGCAAGCTGCTGAACGATGAGTTGAGGACGCGCACCCGCAAGAATCTGATTCTATCCCGCAAGTTCTCGGAGATGTTGGATGCCGCGGTGCGGAAGTATCGGAATCGGGCCGTCGAAACCGCGCAGGTGATCGAAGAACTGATCACCCTGGCAAAGGACATGCGCGCGGCTAACAAGCGCGGCGAGGACCTGAATCTCACCGACGACGAGATCGCCTTTTACGACGCGCTGGAAGTGAACGACAGTGCCGTGGCTGTGCTCGGCGACGAGAACCTGCGCATGATCGCGCGGGAACTGGTGTCCGCCCTCCATGCGAACACCTCCATCGACTGGACGTTCAAGGAATCGGTGCGAGCGAAGATCCGGGTTCTGGTGAAGCGGATCTTGCGCAAGTACGGATACCCGCCCGACAAGCAGGAGAAGGCCACACAAACCGTCCTGGAGCAAGCCGAAATGCTGTGCGCGGATTGGGCGGGGTAAGGGCGGGTCATCCTGCTCGAACGCGCGGAAAATGGTTTATTGAAGTACGGATTTGCTTACCATGGGTTAGCATTCTGGACCATCGTCAAACTTGAGGTTGGTTTAATAATGGGCTATTTTGCTTACCATGGGGCAGCAAAAACAGGGAAAGTTAAACTGGCTGCAACTCCACCTTCCCGAGGGGCTGCTCGTCGACGCCGGATGGCTTCAGCGCCAGGGCTATTCCAGCGGCCTTCGGAGCAAGTACGTAGCGCATGGCTGGCTCGATCAGGTAGCCCGCAGCGTGTATCGTCGGCCGGCCGCCCCGCTGCCCGCGCCCAACGAAGATGAGGGACTGCGCTGGCAACATGTGGTCATATCTCTTCAGACTCTGCTGGATTGCCCGGTCGTTGTAGGCGGCCGAACAGCACTCGAACTCCAGGGCTTCGCCCATTATCTAACCGTTACCGGCCCTCGCGAAATCCACCTCTATGGCGGCAAGACACCGCCCGGCTGGGTCTCCAAGTTGAAACTGGACAGCCGGCTCGTCTTTCACAAAGCCGGGAAACTCTTCAAGGATGGAGCCGTCCCCCGCGACCTGGCGTCGCAAAGCGGCAAGACACGAGCCGGCCGGAATGACACCACTGATTCTCTTCCCGATGGCTTCGTACGACAGCCCTGGGGCCATTGGGAATGGCCGCTGATAATGTCTTCGCCGGAGCGCGCCATCCTCGAACTACTTGATGAGGTTCCACAGCGCGAGACATTTCACCAGGCCGATGTCCTGATGGAGGGGTTGCGCAATCTCAGGCCGCGGCGCCTTCACATGTTGCTCGTTGAATGCCACAGCGTGAAGGTGAATCGCTTGTTCCTGTGGTTCGCCGAACGCCACAACCACGCCTGGCTGAAAGGCCTCGACCGCAAAGCAATCGACCTGGGCCACGGCAAACGCATGCTCGCGTCGGGCGGCAAACTCGATACTAAGTTCAACATCACCGTGCCGGAGAACCTCGATGCCGGCGGCTGAACTCTATCGCCGGCAGGCTGCGCTGCTCATTAAGGCCGTCCCGCTCGTCGCGGCCGAGACGTGTTTTGCCTTGAAGGGCGGAAGCGCGATCAATCTCTTCGTGCGGGACATGCCCCGCCTCTCTGTGGATCTCGATCTGACGTACCTGCCGGTGGCAGATCGAGCGGCATCGCTGACGGAGATTGACGCCGCCATGCGGCGGATCGCCCGGACAATCGGCCGTGGCATCCCCGGCGCGCGCGTGAGTCCGAGCAGGCTGAAGGGCGAAAACTGCGTCACCAAGCTCCTCGTGCAGGCAGATGGCGTGCAGATAAAAGTCGAGGTCACGCCTGTCCTACGGGGATGCGTCTATGAGCCGTCCACGCGATCGGTTTCTGACCGGGTGGAGGACCAGTTCGGCTTCGCGGAGATCCAGGTCGTCAGTTTCCCGGATCTTTATGCAGGCAAGATTGTGGCGGCCTTGGACCGCCAGCACCCGCGCGACCTGTTCGACGTCCGGGATTTGCTGGCGAACGAGGGTATCAACGATGAACTGCGGAAGGCCTTCATTGTCTATCTTCTGAGCCACAATCGGCCGATGGCGGAAGTCCTTGCCCCGATGCGACTCGACATTTCGGCGGAGTTCGCCAGAGGCTTCGCCGGCATGACGGAGACGCCGGTGATGCTCGACGAGTTGCTGCAAGCGCGCGAAGACGTGATCGCTAACATTATCGGCAACATGCCTGCGGACCACCGCCGCTTCCTAATTTCCATCAAACGCGGCGAGCCCGATTGGGCTTTGCTAGACTTGCCCGGAGCGGAGGCGCTGCCAGCAGTCCGCTGGCGTCTTGAGAACCTCGCGCGTTTGGATGCTACAAAGCGCGCAGCGCTGCTCACACGACTGGGTGAAGTGCTCGGGATTCACGATTAAGCGGACTTGTCAGCCCTGCTTTGCAGCCTGCCGGTACGTCATCTAGCGGGGATCTTCAAAGGCGCGCCGGATGCCGGTGCCCATCGGGTGAGTGGCGTTGCCGCCGCGATAGGACTTGCCGGTCGTGGGATTCAGAGGAACCCCGGTCGCCTCCCACGGCTCCTACCATGGAGCGACGCCCTCCTCAAGCACTCGAACGATGGAATCCGAAACCTCCTGCCGGAAGTCGCGTTTCTCGTGGGGTTTCGATTGAGCCGGAGAGGTCACCGGTATTCCTCCTCTTCAGGCTGAGGCTCCGCTGGCAGCTCCGTACCGAACTCGGGTTCGGTCGGCTCGTTCTCGAAGCTGGAGCCCACCAGGGGTTCCGCTCCGAGTGGATCGACATCAGGTTTGCTGGAGTTCGTCTTGGGGTGTTGCACATGCCCTCACTTTCCGTGAGCGTGGTCCGCCAGGCCCAATGGCACAGAGCGTGGCGCTCACAGGGGATTCGAATGGTAGGGCGTGAATGGCGGCAAATGAGACAAGAGGAGGTTGGTCGCAGCCCCGCCTGTCGGCAACTGCGGTCGGATCACCCGCCACCCAGTTGGCCGGCCCGAAGTCGACTTGTCGGTACTGGCCTACTGGAGATTGTCTCCGATCGGTCGGAGACCTCGGCCACAACCGGGAGCAGTCGCCTCAAGATCTGCCAGCGTCGCGTTAGCGAAACGCGATCCCCGACATCTACTTGTCTATGTACCGGCTGGTGTAATCCACAGTGGCCGACACGGTTCGAACGAGGTCTGGAACCTCCGACTCCCGTTCAATCTCCCCGATGTTCTCTTGGGAGTAGCTCAACCCATGCGCGACAGAAACTCGGTGAAAGTCGCTGGGTGCCAGTTCCCCTTGCACCAGACCATCCGGCCATGGTAGCTGCATCTCCAGCAAGCGCCATTTCGTTCCAATTCTTCTGATCGCCTCCCGATAGGCGTCGACATTCCGTCCTCCGCCACACAGAAAGAAAGGCACACCCTCGCTCCAGGCCGGCGAGGTTTCGTAGCGCCGTGCCTTCGTTTGCCGCAGCACCCCTTCGATCAAGATGCGAAATTGGTCAACAAAATACTCCTGAACCGGTCCGAGCTTCCCTGGGCACAGCCAGAACTTCGCCTCAAACTGGCGTCTCGAAAAACCGGCCGATTCCTCGTCCCATCGAACATGATCGAGTCCACCTGCGTTGGCGCGATAGCCGAGGAGAACATGCGTACCCCGGCTCTTGACGGATGCTTTAAGAATCAAATAGCGGTCGGTTTCTTCCGGTTCCCACACGTGAAATGAGACTATATCGACTGTGCCAGCTCCGACGTCGACTAACAAGTGAAGGTCGCGTCTGCGCTGAGGAGACTTACGATATGAGTTGATCTGGGCAACAAACTCGGGGAATGCTCCGAATCGCTCCTTCTGCAGATCTCCTGGCTGCACCCCGGTGCCCGCCTCAACTTGCGCCAACACTGACGCCGCGGCCTCAATAGTAACTGGGCCACCAAGTGCTCCCAATTGCCAGCCTGCAAAAGCGATACTCCGGTAAAGGTCGCGAACGGCCAGGTCGTCCCACGGCACGGCCGGAAGGCCGACGTTGACAAACCACTCGATGTGGAAGCCGCTGAATGCATTGCCATGCCGGGAAAAGACCCAGGACCGTATGTATCGCGTCACCAGGGCCAGGAACGCCGTTGCATTGATCTTGCTGTCGGCGGTCGGGCCCGTTAACAGGGACATCTTTAAGTCGCTCCGCACACGTCCGCCAGAGGCCGCGCCGAGGACGCAAGATCCGTCTGGTTCCACAGTAAAGACGCAAGGAAGAAGGACGGGTGCGCAGTGCTGGATAGCTCGGTCCCAGTGAACAACGAATGTCGACTGCCTAAATTGAACGCAGGCTTTGGTGAATGCGGTACCAAAATCAAGCCCGACCGTGCACTGTTGCCGGCCTCGGTTCTGCCATGGTTGAAGGGTCAGCGCGGTCCCGACCTCCTGCCAGCCCTGATCTGCGCAAGCGTCAGCCGCACCAAAGCAAACTGTGTGCTTCGCCATGTCGGGGGCTGAAAACTTGGCCTTCGCGGGGGGCGCCTGCAGCGGCTTGATTGCACCAACTGGATTACCGCGCTGCTCCAGTCTGGTTCTGGGGATTGAGTATCCTGCGCTACGGAGGCCAGGCGGGAGCGGCCTGACCCGGTTCCCAGAAGTTGGCGCGGGCTTCCTCGCCAGCGGGTCCGTGGTTGTCGCAGCCACTTCTGCCCTGGATGGCGGATGCGCATCCAGCCGAGACGAGGTGCCGACAGCCGGAGTTGTCGCCCTGCCAGGCGCTGCATTACCACTGGATCCCGTTGGGTAGTCAGGCATGCGCGGTACCGCCGGACGCTCGTCGGGAACCCGACTGACTGGACGGATCGAGACCGGAACCGAGACGGGAACTGCCGCTCTGTCCTTGGGCTTCGAGGAGAGCCCAAGCTGGTCAGCAGCTTGCCGGAGACCGCTCTTCCAATCCGCCATGCATGGCTCCTTCGATCAGAATTATACCCTTCGCAATGGGATCCCGCTTGGACCCCACGCTGCGTGCCTGATCGAGCTTAGCCATCTGCAGCGCGAAGCGCTCAGTTAACCGAGTGATGGTTCGCTCAGCAGCGACTACCAGGCCGCGGTTGCGTGGGTCACTGCCCAGGTTCGCGATCCTCTGCTCTTCAACGTGCTGTTTGCGCTCCAAGTAGGTTTGCACCGCATGAAGCTGAAACTGGATTCGATCGGCATTCTCGGACTCCTTTTGGACCCGCTCTTCGCCAAAGTCGTCGATCAAGCGGAATTCAATTTCCTCAAGGGCCTTCGCGGCCCGCACAGCGTCCAGGTCGCCCGTCGCTCCAGGCCAATCTGTTCCGAAAACGCGGGCTGCATTGACAATATTGCTCGACGCATCGGGACCAAGCACCTCCAAACTACCGAGATCCATGGCCCGGGCGCGCACGGATTCTTCCGTTCTAAGGCCATCGAAGATCCACCGCTGCACGACAAACGCGAAAAGCCCTGGGCGCACCGGGTTCCCGGACCTGACGTTGCCAGCCAACTGGATACACAGAAGACCCGTGGCGGAAAGCTCTTCTCGGTTGACCTCTTCGCTAATGAATCGGATCAGCGGATGGAACTGGCTGAGTTGCTCGTGCGGGGTTGCCCCAGTCCGCACCTTGTTGGCAAACCTGCAGCGAATGGTGCTGCCCTCCGCCAATCGAGTGAGGCCGTAGAGTCTCTTCGTGGCTATGAAGCTATCTAGCCGGGCTGAGACCGCCGGCGGCAAGGTCAGGTCAATCTCGTATGAGTCAACGCCAGGCTGAAACCACCGATGGCCGGGTGCAAACCGCTCCAGATAGTCGCGCACATACACAAGGAGATCGTCCGCGGTAATCTGACGCGAGAAGTCCCGAGCCGCGTGAACCTTCTTCAATATGTAGTCGCTGTGTGCGATAAGTTGGCCCGCTCGATCCTCGAGTTCTTGCTCCGATCGGTTTCGGTTCTCCAGGGCAAGCGCGGTTTGCGTGATGCGTTCCTCCTCCTCTGCTGGGGTCAACCGACCGGTCAGGAGCTCCGCGGTAAGCTGTTGAATCTCTTCCCCCAGCACCGCCTCTAGTCCGCCAAGGGCGCGTCTGAAGAGGTCTAGCCGCTCGTATAAACGCTGCACGATCCGTGCGTCGATGGTCTCGGCGTATACAAGATTCAGAATGTCGATCTTCTCGGCCGCCTGACCCAACCGGTCGATACGGCCAATCCGTTGCTCCACCTTCATCGGATTCCAAGGCAAGTCGTAGTTGACCAGAAACCGGCAGAACTGAAGATCAACGCCCTCACTGGCTACCTCGGACGATAAGAGAACTCGAATCGTTGGGTCCTCCCGGAATTCGTCGATTACCTGGGATTTGTCCTCCTTCATCCCTCCCATCAGCACCGTCGTCTCGATGCCGAGTTCCTCAAACCTATCCTTGAGGTAGCGAAGGGTACCACGGAAATACGAAAAGAGGACTACCTTTTCCCTAGGATAGTTACTAAAGAACCTAACGAGAGTCTTCGCCAAGCAATCGAACTTCGAGTCGGACTTTCTCAGGCGCGCTAACTCATACTTCCCCCTAATTTGATTGAGCAAGAACTGACGGAACCCCGAGATCACGTCCGCCTTCGATTCGACTCCCAGATCCTCGTAAAGCATCTCCTCGATTTCTTCGCTATCCTGTGTGCTCCAGGAAGCTGCGGCGGCGTACATGCAGCTTGAAAGCTGGCGCTGGGGCGTTGCCAGCAGGAACCCGTCTGAGATATCGTTTTCCCAGGCATACTGCTTGATGGCGTTCGTCACCAAAGCGTAAAACGCGCTCTCTTCGGTTGACATGACGATGCGTTGGACGCTTGGGTGTCGTACGACCTTGCGTTCGGTGACCTCAACCTTGCGGGTGCGCGTCAAGATTCGACTCAACGCGTTGACTCGCTCTATCCGGTCCGCAAGACGCACCCTCTCGGCCTCACGCCATGGGCGGTCGCCCCATGATTCCAGTTCCGTCGTCAGCGACTCCAGTTGCTTCGAGCCAGCGAGCATTGAATAGCGCCGCGCTTTGGCGAGGTGCGCCAGCACTGCCTCCGCCGAGCTGTTGTTCGCGAGAGCGGCCAGCCGAGCCAGCACAAGGGGCTCATTGGCAGCGAGTACATGCTCGAACTGCTCACGATATACAAAGCTATCCGGGTCCACCAGATTGAGCAATGAAAACAGATCCTCATTCTTGAGATTGATTGGGGTTGCCGTGAGAAGGACAATGTGCTCAGCGACGTCGCGTAGGAACAGGCCCAACTGATGCGTCGCCGTCTCGGGGTTCCGCAGGTAATGCGCTTCGTCAATGATCACGAGGTCCAGCAGCGGAGCCTGTCCCGCGGCTCCGTGAAGTACCGCGGCTAGTCGCCTGCGGTTGGAGTCGCTGTCCGCGTCTTCTTCCCAATTGAGCGGGGGCCTGATTCCCTGGATGCTGGCGATCATCGCCTGACTGGCCGGAAACTGCGGCCGAGGCCGCTGCAATTCGTTGGTAAGCTCGGCGGCGTCAACAATCGTGGCGTCCACGCCAAACCGGTTGCGAAGCTCCAATCGCCACTTGTCACAGAGCATCTTAGGGCAGACGACTAAGAGACGCCTCGCGTCGACGCGCGCCCTAAGCTCGGTCCAGATAAGTCCCGCCTCGATGGTTTTGCCGAGGCCCACTTCGTCCGCGATCAGGAGGCCTCGTGACGGAGATTCCAGGAACGACAATACGGGCTTGTACTGGTGGGCGTAGAAGTCCGTGTTCGTGGTGTTCATGCTGTAGACGAGGTCGGCAAGCCGGCCAGACAGTTGGATGTGCGTCAGTTTCCGGCGGAGGTCCACCGCTCGTCCGAAGCGGCCGGTTCTTATCGCTTCAGCGTCATCGGGCGGTGGTTCCTCGGCAAACTCAAGCTCGAAATCTGGGTACCATGCGGCTGATGAATTGCCAAATCGTACCTGCACCATCCAGACACGAGCCCTTTCCCGAACGCGTCCAGTGCATGTGCCAATCCTGCCCGGATCACTCTTGAGGCGCAAACGCTTACCTTCGGCATAGAGACTGGCAATGGAATCGTCCTGGGTGGAACTGTCCATTCTCGTACTATGTTAAGCGATAGGCAGAACCACCGGCGCAAGCGCAGCCCACCGGGGTTGCCGAAACCCGCTACGCTGTAGCGACGCGTTTTCGGTCTCAACCACCCTGAGTCCAGGGGTTACGCCGTTCGACACCGATCAGGAACGACAAACGCGCTCGCAGACGTGAAAGCAGGTGCTGCTCCTATGCGCGCTACCGGCTGCGACCGCGACCGGCATCGAGCGATGCGCGCCCTTGATGAAAACGCAAAGACACTCGTTCGCCGATTTGTATGTCGCGGCTTAACGAACTTGATGGTACGACGAGGAAGCTGTTCGCTGCGGTCGAAAACGCGATATGCGCATCATCCTTGGCGACGGCCCTGCCGGTCACCTGACCCGCTTGCGGCGGCGTGCGTTCGGTGATCGGCATTTCTCGAATGGCGGTTTCGGAAGCACGCATGTAGGCCTCGGCCATCTTTGCGACCTCTGCCGGGCCGCGCGATGCCGCCGGCGCCGAGCGCCCGACATCTGGTTCATCCTTGTCAGGGACTGGACCGGCTCCTTGCTGGTCGCCTTTGTCGAGGTCCAACAGCGAATCGATCTCGGCCTGGCGCGCGAGTAGCTGCTTCAACCGCTCCTCGTGCTCGAACGGGCGGTCCGCCTGCAATTGGTAATCCGCGAGTTCTTTCTCGACGCGGGCCACGCGGTTGCCCTGGTCCGCCGCGAGCTTGTCCAGACTCCTTAGCGTGTGCTCGATGCTCTGCACAGAGCCAATCGGATTTGACGCATTCAGGTTTGCAGAATACATGGCTTGGCCGCGAACAAACAGGTCGGGGATGCGTTCGTCCTCTTTGACCAGTCCCAATCCGCCGCTCTTCCCCCTGCTCAGGATGTCAAAGCCGCGGAAAGTGCCGCGCGGCTGCATCGTCTGATCGTCACGCCATGAGAGGACCGCGAACGTCAAGGCTTTTGCCGCTTCCTCCCGCGCGCCTTTGCCAGAGAAGACCCGGTTGCCCACCTTCATGCTGAACTCGTCGGCGTCGTTCGCGTTCCTGGTCGCGATGTCCGCTTCGATGTGTGCCAGGTGCTGCTTCGCTTCCGTGATCTGGCGTGGCAGGTCCCGAATCTCCCAGCGGATATGACGCTGCTGATTGGCGTGAACGGCACGCAATTGGTCCAGCTTGCGGATTTCCGTATCGATCTTGATCTTCTCCACGACGGCGGGATTCCCGGAGGCAATCGCCTTGATCTCCGCATACGTTAGCGCGCCACCCTCCAAGTCCTCCGCCGCGCGCACCGTGGTTTCTCCCCGCATCACCTGCTGGATGAAGCGGGCCTTGGTTTCGAGCGTCTGCCACATGTAGGCGTCGAACGAGCCTTCGGTGACATACCGGTAGATCTGCACTTGCTTGTTCCCGTTGCCTTGGCGCAGAATGCGGCCTTCGCGTTGTTCGATGTCGCGCGGACGCCACGGCGCATCCAGGTGATGCAGCGCCACGAGCCGCCGCTGAACGTTGGTGCCGGCGCCCATCTTTTCGGTCGAGCCGAGCAATACCCGTACGCGCCCAGCGTTGACGGCGTCGAAGAGGAGTTTCTTGGCGGTATCGGTCTCGGCGTCATGGATGAACGCGATCTCGCCGGCGGGGACGCCTGCTTTGACCAGCTTCGAATGGACATCGTCGTAGACGTTGAATCGCTCCGGATCGGGGGTGGAAAGGTCGCTAAAGACGAGTTGCGTCGAGCGCGTGTCGAGAGTCGCGTTCCAAATCCTGGCGATACGGGCCACGGCGAGGTCGAGCTTGGTCTCGCTCTCCGGCGCAGCGCTAGGATCGATCAGCCGCATGTCGAGCGCCGCCTTCCGCCCTTCACCTGTGATCTTCAGCATGTTGTCAACTGCCGGGTCCACGCGCTCCTTTCTCAGCCGTTCGGCTCGTTCCGTCAGAGTCCGAATGAACGCTCTCAGCTCCGGGCTGGCGGGCGCTGACGCGATCGCCGGTCTGCCGTTTTCGAGTTCAGGTCGTGGGAGGTTGAGCATATCCGCCGTCTGCACGTCGGCCACGGTGCGGAATACGGACAGGAGTTCAGGCAGATTGATGAACTTGGCGAACCGAGTGTGCATCCGGTATCCCGATCCATCGGGGGCGAGTTCGAGCGATGTCACCGATTCGGCAAAGTTAGCGGCCCACGAATCGAAGTGCTCGACTTTGCGTTCGGACAACATCTCCGGCGCAAGATAGCGAAGCATGGTATACATCTCCGCCAGCGTGTTTGATATCGGCGTGCCGGTGGCAAAAACGACACCGCGGCCGTCACCGCGTTCCTGGAGATAGCGGATTTTCAGGAACATGTCGAATGCGCGGTTGCTGTCGGAGTTCGGCAGGCCGGCAATCCGGTTCATCTTTGTGACGTAGCCCAGATTCTTGTACAGGTCGGCTTCATCCACAAAAAGCTGATCGACACCCAGTTCTTCGAATGTCATTGTCCGGTCTTTCGATTCGCGGTCCGCCCGTTTCTTGAGCCTGACGACGAGCCGCTTCTTGGCTTTCTCCAGCTCTTTCACAATGCGGCGGTTGTCATCCTTGGATTCCCTGGCCAGGCCGATTTCGGCGTCGAGTTCCGCCACCTGCTTCTCGACGAAGCGATTGAAGTACGCGTCCGACACCGGCAGGAACTCAAACGACCGATGAGAGACGATGACGGCGTCGTAGTTCCCGGTGGCGATGCGCGCCATCGCCTGCTGGCGGTTGCCGGTTTCGAAGTGTTCCTTGCCGGCGACGAAAAGGCGGGCCTGCGGGTAGAGCTTCAGGAACTCCGTACCCCACTGGTCCACCAAGTGGTTCGGCACGACAAACATGGGCTTCTTCGCCAAGTCAAGGCGGCGAAGCTCCATCGCGGCGGCGGTCATGGTCCAGGTCTTACCCGCACCCACGACATGAGCCAGCAGTGGGCTGCCGCCCTGGAGGATGCGCCAAACTGCGTCTTTTTGATGAGCGGCGAGGTCTCCATCGCGAAGGGACGTGCGCACCATTCCGGGTAAGGACAGGTGCGATCCGTCGAAATCCCGGAGCCGGATGTTGTTGAACCGGAGGTTGTACTCCTGCGCCAGCCGCGCGGTGCGCTCGCGATCTTCCCAAACCCAATCGCGAAAGCGATCTTTCAACTGCTGCTGCTTCTCTCTGGCGGCGATGGTCTCCGGCTGGTTCACGGTGCGGCTCCCATCCTCGTGCTCGTCGTACGCTGTCGGTGTGCGGCCATTCAGCGATTGCTCGATCAGCTCGGACGCGCGGAAGCGTGCGGTGCCGTGAGTTGTCCTGTTGTTCACGACGTACTTGGCGCTGTAGTCGAGCTCGACTGTCCAGGTAGCGATAATCTCGGCGTAGCCGATTTTCACATTGGCGCGGGGCACATCCAATAAGTCGGCAACGAAGTCTCGGATGTCTGAGGGAGGAATCCACGACGAGCCGAGGCGCGCTTCGATTTCGCCCGGTTCCAGGTCCTTGGGCTGCACTGCCCGCAGAGCTTCCACATTTCGGCGATAGACCGGATCGATCCGCTCTGAAGCCTGTGCAACGGCAAGTTTGACGGGCACATTGCCGCTGAGATACCGGTCGGCAGTCTCCCACGCTCCGCCCTCCGGGTTTCGATAGACGAGTGGTCCGAGTTCGTCCTGCAACTCATAGGTGCTACGCCCGGTAAGCGACTCGATACGCGGCCAACTGATCTGGCCGGTTTCGTTGAGAGATACCAGCAACGCCTCGGACGCCGTCTCGACACGCTCCAGCGGACGATAGCGCTCCAGCGTGCGCCGATCAAAGATCGCGGTCTTGGTCGCACGCTTCGTCTCCGGATCGAATTCTTCGAGCGACACCAGAAGGGGCAGGTCCGGGTCATCGGCAAACGCCTTCACGTTTTCCCTTGCGTTGAGGGGCCCAAAGCGAGAGGTGAAGAAATCGTACGTTCGGTTCAGATGGCGGCGGGCTTCGACGATGGTTTCGTCCGAGGCATCAGCAAGCTGGGTGCGGAACACATCGCGCACCGCATCACGGACCTGAAGCATGCCGCGAATTCTTGCACGTGCCGAAGAGGACAGCGTCAGCGGCTCGAAGGCGTCGCCGCGGCGAACGACAATCTGGCCATTGCGGTCGGCCAGGCCGCCTTCCTTGACCTCGCCAAGCGCGGGGATCTGCTCGGGGCGCGCAAGTAACGTCGGACCATGGCTGTCCCTGGTTCTATACACGGCGGCCGGAAGAAATGACAGGGCAGTTGCCAAATCACCCGGCTCCAAACTTCCGATCAGAGCCGGAGCCGTGCCATACTGCCCCGATTCCATTCCCATACGCCCCAGCATCATCTCCGGGTGGCGAGCGAAGTACTCGTTAATCTCCATTGGACCGTCCGCCGTCGCAATGGACCTCAGCTCCGCCCAGCTTTCGCCTGGTGGCGTTTCAGGCGAACGCTTTTGGAGGAATAGAATGTCCGTGGTCACTTCCGTTCCCGCATTCGCCTTGAATGTGGTGTTGGGCAGCCGCACTGCACCCAGCAGGGTCGCTCTCTCCGACAGATGCCGGCGAACTGTGGAATCCTCTTTGTCCATGGTGTAGCGGCTGGTAATCAGCGCGATCACACCACCGGGCCGGACCACGTCGATGGTTTTCGTCAGGAAGTAGTCGTGAATGGATCGGGTCAATTGCGGACTGCGGCGGTACGCCGGATCGTACACCGGATAATTGCCGAACGGTATATTTCCGACAGCCGCGTCGAAGAAGTCTTTAGGAAGTGGCGTGTCTTCGAATGCCTTCGCGTGAACGCTCGAATCCGGGTAGAGTTTGGCGGCGATGCGAGCCGTAACCGAATCAAGCTCCACGCCAGTGCGCCTCGTGCCGGGATACAGACTTTCGGGCATCAGACCAAAGAAGTGCCCGACGCCCATCGACGGTTCGAGGATCTGTGCGCCAGGCCGGAGTCCGAACCGTTCCATGGCTTGCCAGATCACCTGAATAACTTCGGCAGATGTGTAGTGGGCATTCGGGGTCGAGGAACGAGCCGACGCAAACTCTTCCGCGCCCAGCAGTACCCGCAGTTCTGCCGCGACGGGTTGCCAGTCTCGCGGCGGCTGAGACGCGAATGCGCTCGACATCGCGCCCCAGCCGGTGTACTTCACGAGCACCGCCTTTTCCTCGGGAGTGGCTGGGCGATTCTCGGCTTCTATGGCTTTAAGCGTGCGGATAGCAGAGAGATTGGCTTGGGCTTTCTGCTTCAGGCTGCCCTCGCCGATGCCGTCGGCGCTGGTTATGCGGAGATCGCGGGCAAGCGTTGATGCGGGTCGAGGGTCGCTGGATCGAACGACAACTGTGGCTGGTCTTCCTCGTCGGGGAGAAACGCCCACTCCCTCGTCGCGATCTCCCAAGCGAATTGGTAGTCCATCTTCTGAACCACCATCAACTCGTACAGCAGGTTCCCCGTCAACTCCTGCGCTGCGAAGACCGCCTGCTGGAGCTGATTCCCCTTGTTCAACATCTCGACCATCGTCGGACGATGGCGGCTCCAGTGTTCCAGGATCTTGTGTCCCAGTGGTGTGAGTGTAGTCGATTCGATCATCGATGGACTCCTCTATTGAATTATCGCCCAATTCGGCGTCGGTCAGCTCCGAGAATAGGCTGAGTTGGGCGTTGGCCGTGGAGTGACGAGCTGTAGGTGACGTTGACATCGAGTTTGCACTCAGGAATTGACTGCACGTTCATAGGGTTAGAAGCACCTTGAGCCGATGACGAATGGCCGCAGTCGCAACCGGGCCAAAATAGCGGCTGTCGAAACTCCCCGGATGATATGAGGAGGCGACCCAGATGGTTCCGGGGGCCACGATGTAATGCCCGGATGGCCATGCGTCGAGATGCCTACCTTTTGTATCTGCGGAGAGTGGGGCTGTATTGTGAAGGAGCGTTCCATTCACCGAGATGCCGAGGGCGGAGACTTCGACCACATCGCCGGCCTTTGCGACGATTGGTTTCAGCAGGGGACCTGCGCCGTCGCCGCAGGCTCCGGGAGCGCGATAGCCGCGCGCGCGGGAGAGTGTCGCGAACGGTTCTGCAGGGCAGAACTCGACCAAATTCGCGCCGGCGTCCGCCGTGGTGATATAGAGACCCATAGGGAGCGATGGTGACGTATTGATGCGAAGTCCAAGAGATCCGCAGAGTTGGAACACGGCGACGGCTACACCGGTCGCAACCAACGCCGCGCGGCGAGCAATGCGGAGTCTGTCAGACAGGCCAGTCGTCATCACCGGTGGCTCCTTTCTGAAGTTCCGGGACGGCCGGCTCCTCAGGCGTTGTAACTGCGGCCACTTTTGTGGCGGTGCCCCGCAGCGGGGCGATCAAGTGACAGCTCCGGACAACCACTTCATTGACGGTTCGCTGCACTCCGTCGCCCTTCGGCGTGAACTGGCGCTGCTCGATTGTGCCCTCGACGAAGATGTTGTCGCCCTTTTCGAAGGTAGTTGCGACGCGGGAAAGATCGCCGTAGAACGATAGGTTGTGCCAATTGGTGTGTTGTTGCGGTTTGCCCTCTCCGTCCTGGAACCGGTAGCTTTCTCCGAGACGGACATTCGCGACGGGTGTTCCGGTGGGAAGGTATCTGAGGGCGGGTTTGGAAGCCAGATAGCCTCCAACTTCGAGACGATTTCTCTGCATGGTTATTGTTCTCCTTGTTCAATATGAGATTCTTCTACGAGGCAGTCTTCGACCGAATGCCGCTCATTAGTTGGCAGGGATTCGGCGGGCGGTACAGTCTCGGGCTTGCTGACGACGTGCCGGGTTCGATTCAGCGGATGTTGTGGGATGGGTTTGCCGTCTTCCAACGTGAAGAATTCGGTCGGCGGAGCCAGCTCCGCACGAGCACTCAGCGCTGGATCGAGGAAGTACATCATTTGCGTGCCGAGAATCGGATGATGACCGCTGACGAAGATCAACATCTGGCCGGGCGCCACGATGCGCTCCTGCGCACCATCGCCGCGCTTCTGTGGAGGCTTCAGGCGAAGCACTTCATCGGGTGTCATCAGGGGTCGCTCGATGTGATCGACGCTCGCGTTGATGTGCTCCATGATCGGAGACAGTCGGGAGCCGCTGAAGTTGTAGCTGGCTTTCTGTACGGTGGTCGTGCCGGTCATTCTGCTCAACAACTCAGCAGTCTCGAACTGGTTGGGTGCGAACGCGATGCGCACGTGGCAGTTAGAGACAATGCTCTCGTTGTTCCCGTAGGCATCGACGATTTGCCGTATGTCCTGGGTGATCAAGTACGCTTTCAATCCATAGCCGGCCATGTAGGAAAGTGCGTCCGCGAAAACCTCCATTCGATTCAGTGACGGAAACTCGTCAATGAGCAACAGCAGCCGGTGCTTGTTGCGCTTCTGTTCCGCGCCCTGGAATACCATCTTCTCGGTGAGGCGATTGACGGTCATCGTGAAAATCAGGCGAATGAGCGGACGCAGGCGGATCTTGTCGGAAGGCGGAACCACCAGGTAGAGCGATACGGGCCGCGCGTGGTTCACCAGGTCGTTGATGGTGAAGTCGCTGGCCGACGTGTTCCGGGCTACCAGCGGATCGCTATAGAGTGTGAGCGCGGTTTTCGCCGTGGAGAGGACGCCGCCAAAGTCGCGGTCCTCCTTGTCGAGCATTTCCTGCACCTTTTCGCGAACCACGGGATGAGTGAGGGTCTGATCGCCGGTCGGCATGCGCCAGTCGTGGGCGTGGCCCGGATCGTGCTCGAAGTTCAGCAGTTCATCCAATGTCTCGCGAAAGCCGGCACCGGGCCGCGTGAAGACGTGCGACAGATCCGCTAGACACGCGACGCGGCTTTCGAGTGCCGCCGCGTAACAGACGTGAAGGATCATTCCCGTCGTGATGGAGGCGGCGGCATCCTGCCAGTAGCGCTCCTGAGGGCTGTCCTCGCCGGTGCGCACGATCATGTTGGCGATGTTCTGGGCGTCGCTCACATCGCGCGGCGTGAATAGACGCACCTCGCTAAGAGGATTGAATCGGGAGCTGGCCTGCTCCTCAACCGGCGAGAACTTAAAGCACAGGTGGCCCTGCTGGCAGCGGAAGCCAGCGGTTTTCGCCCAGTTCTCTCCCTTGATGTCATAAACCACTGCGCTCTCCCCCCAGGCCAGTAAGGAAGGAATGACAAGGCCGACGCCTTTGCCGCTGCGGGTTGGTGCGAACGCAAGAACGTGCTCTGGACCGTTGTGGCGGAGGTAGTGCATCCGGTGTTTGCCCTCAGAACGCCACCCGCCGACGTAAACGCCGTGCCTTGTGGTGAGGAGTCCAGTGTCCCGAATGTCGTCTTCGTCGGCCCATCGCGCTGAGCCGTGGAGGTCTTCCGCGTTCTCGGTCAACTTGCGGGCACGTCGGCCGGCGAGCACGAAGAAGACACCGACGCACAGGACACTCCCGGCGAACACGATCATTTCGCCCACGAAGAAGGGCCGGCGAATGCGCTCATCTTGCGACGTGCAATAGCGCCAGCCCCACACGATCCACGAGAACGGTTGGTAGACGCCACCAGACTTCGCCTGCAGCAGCGGCGCACCGAGCGCAGGCTGGTATTGGAATCCGGCGGCGATGTACTGCGTGGCGATGAAGTTCACGACAACCAACAAAAGGCATCCGAGCGCCATCGCTGGCCAGTTGTAGCCGCCCAGATATCCAGGTTTGCGGGGAGTGCGGTAGAGTTTAGGCTGTTTCTTCGGCATGGTCGCTCCCCCTCATCGGCCCAGTCCCTGGGTCTTGGCGCGTTCGCGGAACTCGCGGACCGCTCCTTTGGAATCGGCGTAGTTGATTCGCACGCTTTCGCCAATTTGCGGCTGCCGATCCAGCATGTCCTTGGGATGAGCGATGCTGGTGCGGGCGGATTGGCGCTGGACGATGTGATGCTCCGTCTCGCCGATGATCGGGCCGCGGTAGCTGCCGCTCTCGGTCTGCGCCGCCAGCGTCTGGGCGGAGTCGCCGAGCACCTTCGCGGTGATCGACTTGGCCTCGGCGAGGGAATCGCCGCCCGGCGCATCAACGGTTCTCCGCCGATCCGTCGCCGTTTGCTTCTCCTGGACATTCACGGTGCCGCTGCCTGGCTCGTAACGGGCGGCGAACTCAGTGGACTCGCGGGCCGAAGCCGAACGCTCGATCGCATTGTCAGCCGAGGCCAGAATCGCCACTTCTTCCGTACTCAGAGCCGTGTCCGATTCCTTGTCTTCAACGCGCTCCCGGTCATGGCGAAGCTCTTCCGTTTCCTGCTCCAAGGTCGCGACGGGCGAACTGCCGAAGGCTTCCGAGGTGAGAACGGGTCCGCTGACCAGGTCCTCCTCGCCGATTGATCTGTCACGTTCCAGCGCGAGAATGAAATCGGTCGCGGCGGAAGCGTCGTGAGCTGCGCGAAAGATTTCGTTCTTATCGCGCTTGAGCGCTCCAATCCAGGAGTTGACATACGCGGCGTGTTGCTCGG
>Ga0224534_1000108_pt1 | contig 53527 bp, 48 predicted proteins | sample 714E12024metaG_FD_172012 | JGI IMG/M metagenome (GOLD analysis project Ga0224534, IMG submission 172012) | Peat soil microbial communities from Stordalen Mire, Sweden - 717 E1 20-24 | ecosystem: Environmental > Terrestrial > Soil > Wetlands > Peat | place: Sweden: Norrbotten County, Stordalen... | reverse complement strand
TGCCCGAACGGTGGGAGGCGATCTGGTGGAGGCATACCGCCAGGCCCCGCTGACCCTTTCGCCGGAAGACCTCCCCGACCTGGGTTTCCGCTGGCCGAAATACATCCTCTCCTGGCCGCGCATTCTCTTCAATCTGATCACTCATTTACCCCGCCGTGGTGATGCCTCGATGGCCCGCCTTAAGAATCGAACGGACGAACTCGTCCGTCTGGACCTCGGGGCCATGTCCGCGCCGGAGCTGACGCATTTTTGCATCCGGTTATTTCGGGAAGCATTCAAAGACTGGGATTTGCTCTACTTTGCGGCGCAGGCGGCAGCGCTGCCGGTATTCAAGAAAGCCTGCCGTGATTGGTTGGGCGAGTCCGACCTGACGCTCGGCGGCCGGTTGTTCGCCGCGTTGGGCGGCATGCCGGACGCGGAAGCTGGCCTGGCTCTCTGGCGATTGGCGGTCCTGGCTCATGCCGACGGTGACACGGAAGCCGCGGTGTCTTCCAAAAAAAGCTGGCCGGAGGTCCGCAGCAGACTTCGTCTCACCGAACACGGCCGGAAATTTCTGGCGGCTTGGGATGCTTTCATGACAGAGCATGGACACCACTGTCGCGGCGAACTGGAGTTGTTCAACGCTCGTTGGTCTGAAACGCCCGATTACATTCTGGGGCTGGTGCGCGGCTATCTTCGCTCAATGGGCCAGTCCGATCCGCTGGAAAATCAGCGGCGGCTGGCGGAAGAGCGGGAACGCTTGACCGTCCAATGCCGCGCGCGGCTGAAGAATCCAATCAAACGCTGGATATTCTCGCACGCGCTGCGCCGCGCGCAGGAACTGACCGTCTATCGCGAAAAGTTGAAGAGCCAGCTTGTCCGGCAGTTCGCCTTCACGCGCCGCGTTCTCCTGGTCCTCGGCCAGCGGCTCCATGAACAGGGCAGTTTGTCATGCCGCGACGACATTTTCTTCCTGGAAGTTTCCGAGCTTGAACCGGTCGCGACGGGCGGTGCTTCATTCGATTGGCGCGAGCGCATCGAATTGCGCCGGCGGGAATATGAAAAGAACCTGAAGCTCAACCCGCCGCGGGTCGTGAACGGAAGATTCGATCCAAATGCGCCAGGCTGGCCGGTGGCGAACGCGGACGCGAAATTTTTGACCGGCATTCCGGTCTCTCCCGGCATCGTCACCGGACCCGCCCACGTGATTTTGCGCGCGGATGAACATGAGCATGTTCTTGCCGGCGAAATTCTCATCGCCCCGTTCACCGATCCGGCGTGGTCGCCGTATTTCATCACCGCCGCCGGCGTGGTCATGGAACAAGGCGGGATTCTCTCGCACGGCAGCATCGTCGCGCGCGAATACGGTCTTCCGGCGGTGACCAACGTGGCTTCGGCCACGCGGGTCATTCGCACGGGCGACCTGGTGCAGGTGGATGGAAATCGCGGCTGCGTGAGCGTCCTCAAGCGTCTGGCCGAAGATCACCCTGCGGAAATCCCGCAAACAACGTGACGATCAAGGCGTTACCAACTCCACCGCTGGGAAATATTTCTTGAATCGCTGGTGGTCGCGCGTGGCAATTTTCCAGCCCATAATTTCCGCCTGCGCGCCGATGAAGAAGTCTGGCAGCGGCATTTTGGGTGGCGCACTGCCACCGGAATCTCGTCGCGCGGTGATATACCGGCAATAAGCCCTGCCGCAAACCGCCGCTGACGCGGCTGGTATATCCGTGATCTGTACCCCCCAATTGTGCAAGTCGGATTTTACCTCTTCGGGATGCCGGTCACCCGCGCAAAGTTCTGCCACCGTAACCGCGCTCACGACCGCTCCCTCACCGAGAACAGCGGAGGCAAGCTGTTTAATGGCCCATGGGTGATGGGTTTCGTCTTCGTCCAAAATGTCAATGATGACATTGGTGTCGAACAGAATCATGGTTCCCTGGTCATGGCCCGCAGTTCTTCCCAAGTCATCATCGGTCTCATCTTGCTAGCCTTGATTGCGGCCAACACTTGCGCCCGGGTCTTTTTCCTAGGCGGAGCAGGTTTGTTCAGGCGTACCAGAAGGAAGTGCCCGTTGCCTTCGTCCTCACAGGCAAACACGTCACCGGGCCGGGCGCCTGGCATGACCACCCGCCGCTTGCTGTCAGCGGTTACTGTCATGGTGGGATAATCCCACATTTACGGTTGGGGCGCAAGCCCGAAAACCCATTCAATTCTCCGCCGAGTGCAGGCCGCCGGTGCCGGCGCAGAAGGCGATTTCAGCCCGAACGGATATCGGCGTTTGTTTTCCGGCGGCGCCGACGATCATTGGCCGCCGTAACCGGCCGTGAATTCGATCGTCAGGATTCCGTCTTTGAGCGACTCATTGAGCACCCGGTAGCGGCCGCCGGTGCTGTTTTCCTGGCCGGCTTCCAGAAGGACTTCCTTGCTCGAACAGATTTTGCCGATGTTCTTCACCACCCACTCGCGCGCCTCAATGCCGTGTCCGGAGATATCCACCGACAAACTCCCTTTTTGGGTCCGGGCGTCATACTGGTAACTGACAACCTTGAGCGTGGACAAAGACAGGTCTGACGAGCGTGACCCGCCCGGGGCGGCAACCGTATTCATCCTTTCGGATCTCGAATTCACGAGCGCAATTTTGACGGTCATATACCCGTCGTTATCGCCACACCATCCCGGCCCGTCGTTAATTCTGAAAAACAGGATGCCGTCCGAGGCGGGGGTCAGTTCGTAGGAATTGAGAACGGCAAACGGTTGTCCCTGCTCCCCAATCTTTGCGACCAGAGCCGAATGACTGTAGCCCTGAACGATCTTCATGTTGTTGTCCCAGGACAGGGCGTTATAGCAGCCGACGCCATCCGGCCCGGTCCAGCCATAAAACCCGCCAATGAACCACCGCCCCTCGGCTTGAATCCGGTATTTGTTCCCCGCGGTCACAATCAGCCCGGAATTTCTCCATTCTTCGGCTTTGGCCAGGACCCGGCTGGTCACTTCTTCGCCGGGAGGCAAATCCGAAACGGCAACCACCTGGTCGCTGTAGCGAATGCCTGCGCATCCGGCAGAAAACACGCAAATGCAGGTGATCGTCATTCGCGTGAAAAATTTCATGGTCGGCTTCTCCGGTTCGAAAAGGTGTCAAAAAGGTGTCAGTCCCAATAGTTTGCAATTTTCTGTTTTTCCCATCGTTGCCACGAGCAGCCGCATAATGCGCCTAATGTATTTATGGCTCAACTGAAATTCAGCCCTCGAACAGCTCAATTCTCCGCCGAGTGCAGGCCGCCGGTGCCGGCGCGGAAGGCGATGTTGGTGCGCTCGGGATTGTCCGGCAAAGGTTGCGCGCAGTTCCAAATGCACGCGCCGCAGTGGACGCATTTCTCGCGGTCGAAATTCGGCACGCCACCATCACCGAGCGCGATGGCCTGGCCGGAGCAGGCCTCGATGCAAATCTTCACGCCGCATTTCTCGCATAGTTCCGGATTAAGAAACTCAACATGGTCGGCGTAGCCGGGGGGCGCCTGCACCTTGCCGCCCATGAGCAGCGCGTTCTGATGCGACATGAGCAACTGGCCGTCGTAAGGAATCGCGGGCCAGCCGACTTTCTCCATCAGCGCGCCGTGGAGCGAACTGTTTCGCGCCTGGCATTCTTGATGAAGCTTTGCAATTTCTTCCGGTGACACCCGGCCCCGATAATATGCCTCGATGGACGGGATGCGTTTCCATGGCGGCAAGGGATCGCCGGCGAGTGTGAGTTTGCCGTTGGTCAGGCCGGCGAGAGCCATGCCGATCATGCCACGCACCACGCCTTTTTGAAAACCATCGCGCGATTTCTCGGCCACGATCTCTTCCTTTTCCACCCAGCTCGCGCGGCGGCGTTTGACATAGGTTTCATCGAGGTTTTGCTTGGTGAACGGCTTTTTGGCCTTGAGCAATTCCAACACGGCCTCGGCGAGTTGTGTGCCGGTGGCCCAGGCTTCATCCACGCCGGAGCCGGTGAGCACGTTCGTGGTGCCGCTGCCTTCGCCGATGCGCGCATAACCGTCGCCAACGAGGTGCGGCTCACCGCGGTGGCCCGATTCGCCAAGCGTTTTCGCGCCCCACGAACGGAGCTTGCCGCCTTTGAGGTAACGCCAGAGATACGGGTGCAGCATCCAGTGCTGGAGCTGGCGGTAGGCCGTGCGCATCGGACTGTCGAACCACGACGGCACGAAGATGCCGAGCGATGCGACGCGGTCGGGATGCACGTAGAAGAATCCAAAAATCTCCGGCTCCGGATAACCGAACGTGTGCAACACGGTGCCGGGTTTGAGCGGCGTGTCTTCAGGCAAATCCACGACGAACTTCATGCCCACCGCCCAATCACGAGTGTGATGGCCCTCGGGCATGCCGAAGTGAGCATCCAATTGCCGGCCAATGGGACCGACCGGGCCGTCAGCGACGACCGTGAGTGCGGCGTGGATGTCCATGCCCGGTGTGAAGCCATCGGCAGGCTTCCCTTTCTTGTCCACGCCCTGATCAAGTAAGCGGACGCCGACGACCTTCGAGTGCCCCTGCAAAGTAGCGCAGGCGTCTCGCCTGCGCCCGGCTAGTGTGGACGTTTCATTGCTCGCGCTGACGCGCTCGCCGGGCAGGCGAGACGCCTGCCCTACTTTATCGGCATCCGCCTTGGCTGCGTCAGCAGTCTCGATCAGTACTTGCGACACGGGTGTGCCGGGCCAGATTTGGACCGTGCCGGTGCTTTGCACCTGCGCGCCGACCCATTGCATGAACTGGCCCATGGAGAGGATCATGCCGCCATCCTTATGCAGGAATGAAGGCGTCCACGGCAGGTTGAGTGCGTCGTGTTCCACCGGCAGCGCCCACTTGAACGTGCGAATCATCGCGTCCGCGGCGCGCAACGTGGCCGAGCGCCGGCTGGCGCCAATCGGATCGAGCAAATAAAGAATTTTTTCTTCGCCGACCGGCGCCGCCATTGGAATCTGCGCCTGGTCGAGATCGGGAAACGTTGCGCGCAAAGCCCGCGCTTTCGTCACGACACCGGAGACGCCGAAGCCGATGTCATCGGCGCGTTCGTAGCAGAGCACCTGCGGTGGCATGCCCGGCGCGGTTGCGCTCTCGACAGCCGGGGTGCCATCGGCATTGACGAGTTGCTTCGACAGCGTGGCGAGAAATCCTGCCGTGGCCGGACCGAACCCGACGCAGGCGATGTCCACATCCATGCGCTGGCGGTCAATCTGAGTCTGCGCTGCGTCCATGCTCAAACCGGATAATCCAGCGCTTCGCGGGTCATCACCTTCGTCAGCGCCTCGGCGGCGCGGTCCTTGGCGAGGCGGCAGCCGGTGAGGCAACCGTCCAGCTTGGCGCGCAGGCGGACGAAGTCTTCCAAGCCGGCGAATTTCACGCAAGGCCCGGCCTTCGAGGGATGTGATTCGCCGGTTTCCGACACATCCGAGTAGGCGCGCGCGGAACCATCAATGCCCGGGATGATGCCTTCGAGCGATTCGAGTTCGGCGGCGCAATAGCAGGCGTGACAACTGGTTTCGTCCCAGGCCGGATGGCGGTTGTAGCCGTGGACGAGTTCGGCGCAGATGCGGCTGATTTCGCCGGCGGCGCGCGCGCATTGCACGTGGCAAAGGTCCATGAAAAAATTCACCGTGCCGGCAAGACCATCGGTGAGCGCGGGATTCGCGGCGCCTTTCGTTTCCAGTTCGATCACATCGAGGGTGAATTGCCGCGCGGCGAGCAGCCAGCACAGCGCGTCGGCCAGCGGGAAGGTCACGCCCTGGCGCGTCTTGTGGTAGAGCTTCACGCCATCGGCATCCCTGGCTTCCTGGACGTGGTTGAGGGTCCAGAACCAGAGTTGCATGGCGCTGGCGAGCGTGCAGGCGCCGGTACCGGGCCGCTCGGAGGCGATGCGCCGCATTTCCAGAATCCACTGCTTGAATTGCGCGAGGAACAACTCGTTGTTCATTGTGATCGAGAGCTGGAGTCGTTGCACGGCTTCCGGCCCTTCGTAGGTCGCTTCGAGTTGCGCGTCCATCCATTTCTGGCCGAGGAAGCCGGGGCAATCCTCCGTGACGCCGTAGCCGCCCATGAGGCTGACGGCTTCGCGCATCATGGTCGCGCCGTGGCCGGTGTTCCACAGTTTGCACGCCGGGCAAAGGACGCCGGCAAGCGAGTCGAGTTTGACGAATTGAACGAGCAGATCGGCTTCAAGTTCTTCCTGGCGTTTCAAGTCACGTTCGCCAACTGATTGGGAGGTAATCTGAAGCAGTTCCAACGCATCCTTTTGTTTCGCCGCCAATTCCTTGAGCGCGGCACGACCGGTGAGTTTCCTTTCGGCCAGCAACTGGTCCTTTTGTTTTTCCAGCGGGTCAAGCACGTCGAACATCCGTGCGGCCTCGAAGCCGAGTGACGCGCTTGCCTCGCCGGCGGCCCAGATGTCCACGAGGCGATGCAACACGTCTTCCTTTTGCTGCAAACCGAGTTCGTAGCGCGGCGTGCCGGGCGCGCCTTCGCCGCCACGGAAACGGCGGCGCTGGTAAAGAATCACCGGCTCGACGGCGGAAAGCAGTTTCGCGGCGGTCATCAGACCGACGGTCACGCGTGTGCGGCGGAAGACAGCTTCGATGATTTCGCCGTTCGAATAATTCGGGACGATGATGCCGTCCTTGACCGTGTAGCCGCCGACGATGCGGCTGGCCGGCACCTTGAGATTGAAGACGGGATCGTTGGTCGAGGAAAGCTGGTGGACGAGTTTCTTCGTCGGCGTGCCGCGGTCCCAGGTGCCGGGGTCGCCTTCTTCGAGGATGACCATGCAACTGCCCTTGATTCGTTCGTCGTCGGAATCCACGGCCGCGGTCACGACGTTGGCGAAGCCCATGTTGGTGATGAACCGCCCGCGCTTGTCCACTTGCAGCACCGGCTCGTGGCCGTCCTTCCACTCGGCAACGCGAATTTTGCCGGCGAGCATTCCGGTCTCAACCCCGGCAAACGGGATCGGTTCGGTAAGCGCAAATGCGGCGCGGACCTGCTTGCGTTTCTCCCCCGGCTTGAGCGGCGCGGCGGCGCCGACGTATTTGGCGCGCTGCTCCGGCGTTCCCCGCTCATGAATCGGCGCCAGACCCAGATTGCCCGCGAGGCTGCACGTGGCCGCCCCGGCGTCCACCCACGAAAGTTCGAACGCAACCAGCGCCAGCGCGAGGTTCTTCGGCCCGGCGATGAAGCCGCCCTCCTCCGGGTCAAGGGCCGCGGCGGTGATGCCGCTCTCGTCGAAGTGTTGAAGCAGTCCCGCTTTCGCAGGCGTCCATTCGTGCGAATTGCGTCCGCCGTCCGCGACGACATGGGCGACCGGCCCGCGCGCCACGGCGCGGCTGGCCTGCACGAGCATGTGCAATTCATAACGGTCGGCGAAACGCCACATGATTTGGCGGACGTCGTCCCCGGGGAGAGTTTGCAATCCCGGCGCGGATTTTTTCCCAGCGATCACTTCCATAAAAAATCTTTCATTTTCGAGCGGTTCTTTTTGTCATCTAAATTTTCGCATAACTTCGGCAACCCAAACAGACAACGAACCTTGCATAAGAATTTGCCGTTTTTCCAGAATAAAAGGCGGGGTTTTCAAAAAATAATGTCGGAAAATCGTTCCGCTGATTCCGGTTTTGGAGAATCGCCGCCGGCGGGGAGCTTGTTAGAAGTGTTTTTGAAACCACAACAGCGTTTGCTTCAGCCAGTTGAAGTTGAAATAGCCGCGGAGGTATGCGTATTGGACGAACAGCAGTCCGCTAAAAACCGCCGTCCATTCCCAGCACAATTTCCGTTCCTTGCGGCCTTTGATCAGACCCAGCGCGGCGACCGCGTTTCCGGCCACGGCGAGTGCCAATCCCCACAACATCAACCGCCGGGCTTGGGGAACCGGGGAAATCTGCCAATCCCCAAACTGCACTCCGGTAACCGCCGGGATGCCGAAGAAGATGATCGCCAGCAGAACACAGTTGACGCACTGGATCAGGAATCTTTGCATGAACCAAGCCTGACGGGCGTCTGTCGTCCGGTCTTCATGTTTGCCCGGTTAATTGATTCTCTCCGCAATCTGGTAGCGAAACATCCGCTTCTTCATCCAGCGCACCGCCAGCAAATCATAAAATGATGCGAACAGGCGGTTCCAAACGCCGTAATGGCTCTGGCCGGCATGGCGGGGGTTGGTTGTAATCGGGATTTCGGTGACAGTGAACCCTTCGATCTTGAACAGGGTTGGCATGAAGCGGTGCATTCCCTTGAAAAATTTCAAGTTCTCGATGCACTCGCGTTTGAATGCCCGGTAGCAGCAGCCCGCGTCGCTGATGTTTTCGCTCGACAGCTTGTTGCGGACCCAATTGGCGATCCGCGACGACGCCACCCGGACGAACCCGTCGCTCTGGCGCCGCGCCGCCACGCGCGAACCGCAGGCGCAGTCGAATTTTTCGAGCGCCGCCAGCAATTTCGGCAGGTCGCGCGGGTCGTTCTGCAAATCGGCATCGAGGGTGACGATGGCCCGGCCGCGCGCCGCCTGCATGCCCGCCCACAGCGCCGCGGATTGCCCGCAGTTGAAGGCAAACCGCTGGGCGCGGATGCGCGGGTCGCCCGCCGCAAGATGTTTGAGGATTTCCCACGTCCGGTCCTGGCTGCAATCATCGGTGATGACGACCTCATAAGACAGCTTGAGCGGCTCCACCGCCACGCGGACCGCCGTGATGAGCGCCAGCAGATTTCCCTCCTCGTTGTAGCAGGGAATGACGAGGCTGAGTTCGGGGGTTTCGCTGGTTGACATTTCAATTTTTAAATCTGTCTTTGGATCGCGTCACGCGTTGTTGCTCTTCGGAAACAATTTTTTGCAATTCCCTCAAATCGGTTTGCGGAATATACGGCTCCAGCACTTTGAACAAAGGTTTAACTTCTGGTTTGTGTCGTGCCATCAACATCTTGATGTCCGCCTCGTAAATCGCGGCGCGGTCCATGTCCATTTGCCGGTACAACGAGGGCAACGCGAAGAGCTTTAACACCATCATGCCTTCGACCGTTGCGGTTGGAACCGAGAGTTCTTCAAACGGATGCCTGGTGGCAAACCGTTCCAAAATGATTTTGAACAGCGGATTGGCCGTCAGCAGCAAATCCACCTGGATGCTGCGGAATTTCCCGCGCGCAAAAAAGTCTTTCCGGTCTTCAATCGTCAATTCGGGAAGTTGCTCCAGTGCCGCCAGGGACATCAGCAGGTCCACGTCCTTCGTGTTGCGGCCCTGCACATAGGTGAGCATGGCCATGCCGCCGACGAGCAGATAATTCACGCGGCGCTCGTGCAGCAGCCGGAACAATTCCATGGCGTCCTGGGGCACGGGCATGGGCGGCGCGGGTCTGGGGCCTTCGCGCAATTGCAGCGGCGTGTTGGTCCACCGGTGCGACCCGGCTTCCCACGCGTCCACCAAAACCTCCGCGACGCGACGCAGACTGACGCCTTCGGGGAGGGTGACGGTTGTGTTTGCCTTGCTCATGCCACGTCGAAAAACCGGGGGAATTTTCGCAGGAACGGCAGCTAAATGAAAGCCTATTTGCTCAATAAAAACGGGCTGAAATTCGATTTCCCGTCGTAATATGCGCGCAAATTCCCCTCCTCGTAATAGCAGGGAATGTCGAGGCTCATCTCACGGCAAAATTGCGGCAGCGGCAAGCCGCCGCGGTCACCACGAATAATGCACCGTGTAAGTCCCCGTGCGTTCCTCGTCGGGTTTGACCGGCACGCGGAATTCAATCGTTTGTGAGTCCGTTTTTTTGAAATCGTCGGATTTCTGCGTAATTTCCCAATTGTTCCAGCGGTAAAGATGCTCGACCACGCGGATTTCCACCGGCTCCTTCTTGCGGTTGCGCAACTTGATCTCGAACGATTCGTCCAGCCACTTGTCGCTGGTGTCCACGCGGAAATTGGTCTGCTTGCGTTCGCCGACAAGATCAAAGGAATTGCCGGTGGTCACGCGGATGGTCTCGTTGCGCGGCGTGTGGTCAATCGTGTCCTCGCCCACAAATTCCATCTGGCCGTCGGCGTCGCGGCGATAAAACCGCAACTTGCCCTTGGGCAGCGCGATGCCGAGATGGTTCGTCTCCACATTCACGAACTCGCGCATGACCCGGACCTTTTTGTTGCCCTGCGTGCCGTAACCGCGGTCGTTGTTCAGCCCGCCGTAAAAACGGTAGCCCGATTCCGCACCGTCATAAATGTAAATCACCGGCGCCTTCACGTCCGTGGCGCGGACGAATTCCACCTGCTTCGTTTCGCGGTCGAGCAGCGTCGTGGACCGCGCCAAGGAGTAAAGATGAAACTCGTCGAAGGCCTTTTCCGTCACGGCGGGAACGGCTTCACCTGCCATCGCCATTTTTCTCATTCCTTCAAAATACCCCCCGGGTTGAGGCGGCTGGATTTTATTCACATCCCCGGCCATCAATTTGATTTTGGCGTCACGAAACGTCTTGCCGCTCTGGTTGTTCATCGTCACCCAGCCAATCAAATCCACCGTGTCGCCCTTCTCCGGCGAGACGAGATTGTAATCCGCCTCCCACGTGAACCCGCCGGTGATGTAGCTGACTTCGGCGTCGAACTTGCCCGGCTTGTCGGACTGGAGCAGCCAGTTCAGCGTCGGCTTGAGCACGGTGTCGTCGCCCAAATCGGGAAACTGCGGGGTTCCGGGCAAAGTGAACTGCAGTTTGCCGTTCACCTCGATGATGGGCTGTTCCGAGCCGCCGCCCGGCACGTAGCCGCTGCGGATAACCTTGCCGGAAATGAGTTCACGCGACTGGGTGTTGTCCTTCAGCCGGATGTTTTGAAAATCAATTGTCTTGCCCTCGAACAGCGACAGCAGCAATTCCTGCGTGACGGGGTCGTTGCGGTAATTTTGCTCCCAAATCTGGAGCGAATGTTTGCCGGCCGGGTCGCGCAAAATCACCGAGTCCGGCTCGACGCGCGCGGTGGCGTCGGCATAGCGCACGTTGTTGACGCCGGATTTGAGGTCGAGTGGGACCGTGTCGCGCACGACGGCGAAGTCCTGGTTGTAAATCGTCAACGCCGGCTGGGCGGAGGCGGTGAGCGTCATCGCCGCGCCGAGGCAAAGAATGGAAGCGAGTGTTTTCATAACTTGTTTGGCTGGTGGTAATGCATAACTGATTCTTTGGACGGCGTCCCGCCAAAAATGCTCCCGGTTTTTCGCGAGTCATGGCGGGTTGGTTTTCGCTCAAGCCGGGACGATGCAGTGGGCAATGGGGAGCGCGCCCGCCTCGGGCGCAGTTTTCAGAAAAGCCGGCGCGTGCGACGCCGCCAATTAGAACCTGAGCGAAACGTTCACACCGCCGCCGGCATCAAACTGGTGGTATGACGGCGCAGAACTGTTGTCCGAGTTCTTGATGTCATAGCCGACAAACGCACGGACGTTGCAGTTCGGGCAAACGATGCAGTAAAGAGCGAGACCAAACGAGTTCAGGCAAACATTGGGGCTGCCCGTCGTGGACTGCGTGAAGTACGTGTATTTGAAATGATAATAGGGCTGGATGACCGCATATTTGCCCAGCATTTGAACATACGTTGCCACCAACGTCTGGTCGGTGCGGTCGTCGAAATCGCTTTGGGAGTAGGGCGGTTGCGCGGTCGAGCCGTCGGAAAAATGGTAATTGCCCTCGTAACCGAGCGAAAACGCCGCCTTGCCGTTCAACGGAAAAACCCGCTGCACGCCCCAGTGCGGCAGCCATTCCTGATAAAATTGATCGTAATCGGACGTGGACATCAGCCGGGTGTAATCCAGGCCCGCCTGCGCAATCCAGTTCCCCTGCGACCACTGCAAATCCGCAAAACACGTTTGCGCGTTGAAATCATAATCACTCAACAGCGTGCCCGTTTGGGGAAGCGTTTTCCCATTGAATCCATAATCAAACCACTGGTGCCGGTAACCAATCCGGGGAGCTAATTTGCCGCCGGCTAAATCATACGGTTTCGGCGTCAGCGCAATTTCCACCGTGCTCACCAGGACGGCGGTGTCAATTTTGTTCTGGTCGTTGAGGAACATGTTGTCGGTGTAAAAATATTGCGCGTCCGCCATCGCCTCGAACAACGGTTGGCGCGGTTTAATCCGCAGCACGGATTGCGGACCGACATCCTGGTCCTCGCCCGGATAGAGTTCGGGCACCGAAGCGCCTGCATCAAATTTCTGTTGCGCCGTCTGATCGAGGTGCTGCCGGAGTTGAACATCTTCAACCTGGTTCATCGCGCCGGGCGTTTGCGCCCCGGCGATTCCGATGCCGGCCAACAGGCCGGCGCCACAAGCAATCAAAGTTTTTATTTTCATCCGATTCAGGAAAGCAGGTCAGGGTTTGCCGTGGGTTGGTTTTGAGCCCAAAAGTTGCAGGTTGTAACCCGGCGGGTTGTAGGTGCCGCCGCCGTCTGTGCCGCCCCCGTCTGTGGGCGGTGGCGGTGGAGGAGGCGGTGGTGGCGGTGGCGGGGGCGGTGGTGGCGGTGGCGAGCTTTGCGGGTAATGGGGCAGAATAAATGTGACATAGGTATTGTCATCAATTGCACCCGGGCCATTGCCCACGCCGTTGCCCCCGACGAATGAATCCGCAGTGACGCCCGTATCTTCAGCGCCGCCATTGGCCAGTTTCTTCTTCTGCCGGTCAATGGCTTCGTTGATGAGGGGCTGCGAAGAGAGCGGGGTGGAAAACCCGTTCACGAGCAGCGAACCGCCCACCAGCTTGTCAAGGTTGATGTCGAGCAAAGGACCAAAAACGTTCTGGCCCGGCAGCACAAAGACCAGTTGCCCTTCTTTCAAACGCGCGGTCTTGCCGTTCGGCAAGGTCGCTTTGCCTTTGCCTTCCAGCACGATGATTTTGAAGCCGCCGTTGGGCGTGGCGGTTACGATAATCGTCGTGCCCAGCACCGCCGCCGCCGCGCCGCCACTGCGGATGGAGCCGCCGCCCTTGCCGGACGGTGAATGGAACAGAATGCTGCCTTGCTGCAGGTCAATATTCCGGCCGGCGGGTTCGAACGAAAAAACGGCGTTCGCCCCGATGCGCGTGATGGTTTGATCGGGCGCGGTCAGCTCGGCGCGGGAATCCGGGCCGGTGCGCACGAGATCGGGCGCCTTGACGATGTCTTTCACCCGGGCCGGTTGCGCCGCTTTGGTGGCTTGCGAAACGACATTCACATCCTTGATGACCTCGGTGAATGTGCTTTCCGTCAATGACATTGCTTGAACGGCCAAGCCGCCGCCGAGCACCAATCCGGCAAGAAGAAATCTTTTTTTCATGTGCGTTTTAGCCTATTAAGGCCATGATTGAGGCGCCATTTTTGACATTTATGGTGAAATGTCAATACTGCGTGCCTTTGCGCCGCCGTCGCGATTGCGGCGGCAACTGAAGCGATGAAACCAACGGTTAAACGCCCGATTGCGGTGCTGGCCATTTGTGCGGCCTGCACCTTGGTGTTCCTCGTCTTGTGGTGGCGCGGGTTCGTACCGTTGCAGGAACTGGAACTGTTTGCGCAGGACTGGCAAACACGCCTCGGCCGCAAAACGCCCGGGGACGAACGCCTGGTGCTCATCGGGATTGACAAGCCGGTTTACAGTTCCGAGTTCAGCGCGGAGGAATTGAAAGCGGAGCCGGCGCTGGCATTGCTGCAAAAAAATTTCCCGTGGTCGCGCGCCGTTTGGGCGAGGCTCATTGAAAAGCTCGGCGATGCCGGCGCAAAGGTAATCGTCTTCGACCTTGTCTTCGCAGCGCCGGGCGACGGCGACGACGAACTCAAGCAAGCCTTGAAAAAATACAAAGATCGCGTCGTCATCGGCTACAACATCAGCGACACCGGGACCGAACGCGGTAATTTCCGCGAGTTGCAGTTGCCGAATGCCTCGGTGCTGACAGCTTTGGGAACCAAATCGCCGGTGGAAGACGACCGGCTCGGCTACGTCAACATCTGGCCGGACTTCGACGGTGCCCTGCGCGAGGCCAGTTACCGGCAGACCGGCGCCGGGGTTGGCGGCGTCCTCCCTCCTGAAGTCATTCTCGAATCGCTGGACGCGCGAGTGTTGCGCAAATTCGGGAGGGCCGATCTCATTCCTTCCGGTTTTGAATCCCGGCTATTCCGCTACACTGCCGCGCCGGGTTGCGGCTTCAAGCCGCACCCCATCGGCGATGTTCTTTCACCGAAACTTTGGGCAACCAATTATGCCGATGGAAAATTTTTCCGGGACAAGATCGTCTTCGTCGGCCCGACGGCGGAAATTTTCCACGACGCACATGATACGCCTTTCGTTGACCCGCACCGCGCCATGACGGGGCCGGAGATTCACCTGAACATCATCAACGCCGCGCTCCATCAGGAATTTCTCACCGAACCATCCCTGTCGGCGCAATTGTGCATCATTGCGCTGGCCGGCGTCGTGGCGGCCGCGCTTTGCTTCCTGGTTCATCAACCGCTGAAGCGTTTTCTGGCAATGGTCTTGTTCACCGCGGTTTACTTGACGCTGGCCTTTAAAATACTTCCCAACGCGAACAGCGTGACGCAGGTCATTTTTGTTTTAACGCCAACGCTGGCCCTGATTTCAAGCAGCCTCACCGCCTTGACCTACGATTACTTGCTCGAACGCCTCGAAAAGCGCCGCGTGCGCCGGACCCTCGAACGCTACGTCTCCCGCGACGTCGTCAAGGAATTGCTCGACAATCCGCAAACGTTTTTCAATACGCTCGGCGGCGTGCGCAAGCCGGTCACGGTGCTCTTCTCGGACGTGCGCGGATTCACCACCCTCACTGAGAGCACCGACTCGCACGCGCTGGTCAAACAGCTCAATGAATATTTCCAGGAAATGGTCGCGCACGTGTTCGCGCATCAAGGCTCGCTCGACAAATTTATCGGCGACGCCGTCATGGCCGTCTGGGGCAGCATCGTCAGCCAGGGGCCGCAGCAGGACGCCTTGAATGCCGTGGCCACGGCGCTCGCGATGAAACGCAGCTTGAAAAAGCTCAACGAAGACTGGAAAGCGCGCGGGATGCTCGAACTCGCTTTCGGCATCGGCATCAACCACGGCGAAGTGATCGTCGGCAACCTCGGTTCTTCCGAAAAAATGGAGCTTACTGTCATCGGCGACCCGGTCAATCTCGCCTCGCGGCTGGAAGGTTTGACCAAGGAATATCATCTCGACCTGTTGCTGGGTGAAACCGTGGCCCCGCTCGTGAGCGGCACTTGCATTTTGCGCACGGTTGATTACGTGCAGGTAAAAGGCAAAACCAAACCCGTGGATGTTTTTACGGTCATGGGCGAAAGGGCAGCCCAAACAGATTCGCTGCCGGTCTGGCTGGCGCGTTACGAAGAAGGAATACGGCTGTATCGAAAGCGGGCGTTTGCCGGGGCCGCCGCGGCGTTTCAGGAATCTTTGCGCCAGCAGCCGGATGATTATCTCAACTCGATGTATCTCAAACGCTGCCAGAGCTTGATTGAAAATCCGCCGGGCTACTCGTGGGACGGCGTTTTCGTGATGACGAAGAAATAGGGGTGAGGGCAACTACTTCACCAGCCGATACCAATTGTCGCGCTGGTGCGGTTCGTAGCCGAGGTCCTTGATGAGCCGGTGCATGTCGGCGACGGTCATGTGGAAGGTCGTGCCCGCCTGGCTGACGACATTTTCCTCGATCATGATGCTGCCGAGGTCGTTGGCGCCGAACTTGAGCGCCACCTGGCCAATTTCCTGGCCCTGGGTTACCCATGAACTCTGGATATTGGTTAAATTATCGAGGTAAATCCGGCCCAGCGCCTGCGTCCGCAAATATTCGTGCGCGCCGACGGTCGGCGCCTTGAGTTTCGTGTGCTCGGCCTGGAACGTCCAGCAGATGAACGCGGTGAAACAGCCGCCGGCTTTTGTTCCCACTGTGGAATCGTAGCCGCCGACGTGAGTCGGCGCTGACTTAACACTGGAATGTATGCGCGGACTAACGTCCACGGCTACAGGCGGTTTACATCGAGCAAGCGATTTATCCTGCTGCGCGCGCAACCGTTCCAGATGTTCGATGCGGTCTTCGATCGTTTCGACGTGGCCGAACATCATTGTCGCGCTGGAATTCAAACCGAGCCGGTGCGCCACATCCATGACTTCGAGCCAGTCGTTGCTCATCGCCTTGAGCGGTGAAACTTTCTGGCGCACGCGGTCCACGAGAATTTCCCCGCCGCCGCCAGGAATCGAACCCAGCCCGGCCTTCACGAAATCGCCGATGATTTTCTCCAGCGGCTCGTTGAACACTTCGCGGAAATGGATGAATTCGCTGGGACTGAACCCGTGGATGTTCACCTGCGGCCATTTCGTTTTGATGTGCGAGAGCAAATCGAGATACCACTGCTTCGTTAGTTTGGGGTGATGTCCGCCCTGCATCAAAATCTGCGTGCCGCCCAGCGCGACGGTCTCCTCGATTTTTTTGTCCAGCTCGTCGAACGTGATGACATAGGCATCGTCGTCCTTTTCCGTGCGATAAAACGCGCAGAACTTGCAATAGACATTGCAGACGTTGGTATAGTTGACATTACGGTCAACGATGTAGGTGACGATGTCGTTGCCGCGGCCGTTGAAATCCTTCGCTTTGGCCAGTTGCCGGCGACGGTCGGCAAGCGCGCCCATCTCTTCAAGCGGCAGAGAATAAAGCCGCAGCGCCTCAGCCTGGTTGATGCGCTGGCCGTCCCAGACCTTTTGCCGCAACCCGTCCAATGACGCGTCGTAAATCACGGCATGAAATTATCTGATTGCCGGCATCGAAACAAGCCGCCGGGTTCAGCACCCGCGGCGGAATTTTCCCGGTTCGATGGACGCGAGCTTGTGGCAGACTTCCCGGACGATTTCCGTTTTTCCAAGCGCCTTTGCGGCGGCGCCCTTGTGCAGATAGGCCTCGACGAACTCCGCGTCCAGCGCTAGCGCGCGGTCGGCGCATTCCAGCGCCTTGTCGTGCCGGCCCAACCGGGCGACCATGCCGGCAAGTTTCGACCAGCCGAGTTTGTTGTGCGGATCCATTTTCATGCTCTGCTCCAGGCACCGGACCGCCTCGGTCGGGCGCTGCAATTTTTCGTAGAGCAGCCCTGCCAGGTTGTTCCACACCCTGACATCGGTTGGTTCCATCGTCAGCGCATGCCGATAAGCCGTTTCCGCAACCGAAAATTGCCTCATTCCGCTCAAGCCGAGGCCGATGTAATAGAGCGCCCGGTAATCGGCGGGATCTTCCTCGCGCCATTTTTGGGCGAAGGCCAGCACCTTGGGCCACAACCTCTTTTCACACATTTCGCGGGCAACCCTGACGTTCTCTTCCGAGTCCGGTTCCATATTTGATTTCCCTGATAACATTCATCTCCACCGACGGCAAAACAATTCATGGTTTGGTGACGCTCCCGTCAGCGGCTGAACTTGGCGCCAGTTTGACCGGGCGCAGCCGCCAGATGCCGGCAAGAATGCTGCCGATGACGGAATGAAACGTCGCCGAAATTGCGCAGGGCAGCGCGACCTGTGGCATTTGCGTGAAATGCTCCTTCGCCAAGGCCGCGCCGAGTCCGGAATTTTGCATGCCCACCTCCACCGAAATCGTGCGGCTGGTGAGTTCATCACAACGCAACAGGCGGCTGAAAAAGTATCCGAGTAAAAACCCGCCGGAATGCAACAGAAACACGGCCAACAACAGGACCGAACCTGACCGTTTGAAATCCTCCGCGCTGCCGCCGATGATGCTGGCGCAGATGAGCGTGATGGTCAGCACTGAAACCAGCGGCGACACCGGCAGGACGAATTTTACGAAACGTGGTGTGTAGCGATTCAACGCCACGCCGATGATCACCGGTGCCAGCACAATTTTCACCGTGCTCAAGAACAGTCCCAACGCGTCCACCGGCACGTATTTGCCCGCCAGCCACTTTGTCAGCAGCGGTGTCATCACAATTGCGCCGAGCGTTGAACACATCGTCATCAGCACCGACAGCGCGACGTTCGACCGGGCGATGTAGTTGACGACGTTTGACGCCGTGCCGGAGGGACAGCAGGCCACGAGAATCAGGCCGACGGCGAAGGGCGTTTCGAGCCGAAGCAGGTGTGCGATGCTCCAGCCGAGGAACGGCATGATGGCGTAATGCGCGCCGAACCCGATGCCGACCGCGCGCGGCATTTTTAGCACTGCCTTGAAATCGTCCACGCTCAACGTGATGCCCATGCCGAGCATGATGATCGCAAGTCCCCAAGTGATGAAATCGCCACTGAACCACGTGAACCAAGGCGGATGCACCAGTGCCAGCGCCCCGCCGATCAATACCCAGACGGGGAAAAGACTGGTCAGTATGGAGAGCAGACGATTCATCCCGCAGACTTTTGCATGTCACCGAACTTCAACCGATCCATTGCCTTCTGGCGGCCAACGGCCCATTGGGATGAGCTATTTGCTTCTGCCGGTCACGGTTTCGAGCGCTTCGAACAGCAGGCGCATTTTAAACGGTTTCCAAAGCACCACGCCCCTGACCTCCTCAATGAACTTGGTGACCTTCGGATTGTCCTGGTATCCCGATATGAACACAAACCGCTTGCATAGGTGCGGGCGGGAGTTTTGGACCGCACGATAAAACATGTCGCCGGGGAAGTTCGGCATCACCATGTCGCACACGATGGCGTCGAAGTCGGAGTGGAGTATCTTTTGCACCCCTTCGACGCCGCTGGGCACAACAGTAACGCTGTAATCCTGCCCTTCAAGCGTTTCCTTCAACACTTCGGCGAAAGCGGTGTTGTCCTCCAAGACCAGGACGGTCAGGCGTTTGGAACTCAACGGGTCGTCGTGGATTTCGTGCGTCCTCGGTTCCTGCGGCTTTAAATCGTTTTTTTGCATTTTGCAGACGGGTGGTTCGGGTTAACAGTCGGCTTACTTATCCAATTGTCAATTATAATATGGTCAACCACCCGCCTCCGGTAAGGAGGAATCCTTGCTAAACATTCTAAGTTGGATGTTCGATGTTTCAGTTGCAGCTACATGAAGAGATTTCAAAAGCGTCATGTTTCTTCCAGTCGGAGAAATCGGGGATGTGCTATGGCAGCTTTCGGCAGAAAGCCCCGTTTCATAGCTCCAGCTTTGGCCCGCGGGCCCAGAGAAGGTTTTTCAGCCCAAACAGTTCCAGCGCGAAGGGGATGTAGCCGCCGTAACCGAGCAGCGGCATTTCGAAAACGCGCAGGAATTGAGCGCCCGGCGTGTGATAAATCCATTGCGGCCAGGACCAGTAATTCCACATCTCCCAGAAGAACCCGCAGATCAGCGCGCCGAGCGACAGCGAAATCACCGGCCGCCAGTCGCCATGTTGCAGCCATGCCAGAAAATGCGGGCGGCCCAGCCGGCGATTCGCCGGCTCAAAAATGAACGCCAGTGAAATCCAGACCAGCGGATAGAAATATTTCGGCCAGGCCAGCGTCAACGCCAGCATGACCGGTCCGGCGAACAGCAATCCGAGGCCAACCCGGGACGTGTCCGGGACGCGCGCACCAGCCGGAAGCGATTTCACCCAGCGGAACGTCCGCACCAGTTCCGCGGTTTCGAACACGGCCGGCATGACGGTGGAAAACGACAGCGTGCAAAGCGCGTAGTATTCGAGCGGGGTGAAAGTGTTGGCCCCGAGGTATTCCCAGTTGCCCGTCCGCCGGTTGATGATTTCAAACAGCCACCAGGCCGGCACGGACAGGATGAAAAGCAGGACGAACCCCTGGCGCGAGCGCGTCCACAACGACGTGCCGGCACGCCACCGGACCAGCGCGTCCACCACCAGGATGTAGCCCAGCCACAGCGGGAAGAACAGGTAGGCCGTGCGCACGCCCGGCAGCATCCAGTTCAACGGCCAGCACACCACCAGCAGGAACAATCCCAGCCAGCCTTGCGGTGCCATCCGCGGCAGTCGTTGTGCAGCATCCATTGTTTTACCGGCACAAAATAACCGGCACCGTTCGGATTGGAAAGCCGGGGAACAAAGAAGACGTGGAGAAAATGAGGTGGCGCCCGCATCCCGTCCTTGAACTTCGTAGCGGCTTTCGGCAGAAAGCCGGAAAAATCAGCGGCGGTTTGCCAACCGCCGCTGCGCTCCTGCCAGTCGGAGGTTCACCTTTCCCTGGCGCTCGTCCGCAAATCTTTTTCCACCCGGGCGAAGGTGTTCAAAGGCGGCATGGTTCTTTCTTCGGAACATTCGACGCTGGATGTTCGGTGTTCGACGTTTTGGTTGCGGCATTTCGCCCGAGTCCGAGTCGGGGCGTTTTTAGCACGCAAGCATTGACCACGCTGTCGTGCGCACTATTATCATACTGCATGAAAACGTGGCCCATCAGACCAGCCGCGATAGTCGCGGTGGTTGTGCTGCTTGTTGGACTGGCGTTTGCGGCCTACACGCAACATGCGTGGGAGGACTACTGGATTACCTTTCGCGCCAGCCGAAACCTGGCAACCGGCCACGGGCTTGTTTTCACCCCAGGTGAGCGGTTGCACACATTCACTTCACCGCTGGGTGTTTTACTGCCGGCAGCATTCAGTTGGCTGACGGGCAATCAATCGGATAAACTGGTTTTGTGGCTGTTTCGTGTGGTGAGCATCGGGGCGCTGGCTGCGGGGTTGGCTCTTCTTTTCCGGGCTCTACAGACTTTGCAACTGCGGCGTGTTTCCTGCTGGCTGACGGTGGCCCTGATCGGCCTAGATGCCAAGACGCTGGACTTCAGCATCAACGGCATGGAGATTGGGCTGCTGATTTTCTTTTTGGCGCTGGCGATCCACGGTTTGGTGGTGACCGGACCTCGTCAACTGTTCCGCCTCGGCGCCGGCTGGGCGGGCTTGATGTGGACGCGCCCAGACAGTTGCGTGTATATCGCCATCCTGGGAATCGGCGCTTTGGTTTTTCTGCCCGGGAACGAGCCTGAACGCACGCGGAAGGGGTGGTTGAAAACTCTTCTCGTTGCTGGAGTCGTATGTGCGGTTTTGTATCTGCCCTGGTTTTTGTGGGCCTGGTGGTATTATGGCTCACCGGTGCCGTATACCGTTGTGGCCAAGGCAACGAATACCGGGCCGTTGTCCTTTCTCGATCTGCTGGGGGATTTGCTTTTATTCCCCGCCCTGCTGTTGTTGACGAGGACCAGCATGATTCCGGCATTCCTGCCGGCTTACGCACACGTAGGCGGATGGCCGGCATGTTTCCACGTTTTCAGTTTCGCGCTCGGATCGGCGGCGGCATTGGGATGGATGATTCCCCGACTGCGTCCGCATACGCGGCTGTTTTCGTTGTCCTGGGTCCTGAGTAATTATTTTTTAACCGCCGTGGTAAAAAATTTCGTTCCATGGTATCTGCCAGTCGTAGCGCTGTTCGGTTACCTGACCGTTGGGCTGCTGTTTGACCAGGTTCTTTGTCTGGCACCAAGACTGTCGCAACTTGGCTGGGCCCGTGGGTGGTGTTGTCATCTTGCAAAGGTGTTGCGCGTTTCTGCCATCGGGCTTGTGATTGGCCAGGCCGCGGTGACGGTTTGTGTTGCACGGCAACTGCAGGTGCAGCAGGAACTCATCGAAAGCGGCCTGCGCCGCCCCATTGGCCTTTGGCTGCGTGCCCACGCGCAAACTCCGCACGACACCGTGATGCTCGAACCGCTCGGGTACATCGGCTATTATTCCGGGCTCAAGATGCTGGATCGTCCCGGCCTGGCTTCCAAGGAAGTGGTTGAAGCCCGGAAGCGGTTGGGACCGTATCAGGAAAACCAGATTGCCCTCGAACTCAAGCCGGATTGGCTGATCCAGCGTCCGATGGAAGCTCAGGCCGAAGCGTTCATCGACCCAGAGAGTTTGCAGAAATTCTACGACCTGGTGCGGGTGTTTGATGCCGCGGACAAAGTCAGCGCCACCCGCTGGCTGCCGGGAAGGCCCTTTCTGCAGTACGACCAGACTTTTCTGATTTTCCACCGCAAACCGGACTCCGACTCCAAACCTCCGGGCTAAAAATCACAATTTCACCTTCGCCGCCACCTGGGACACGTCCTTGTCGCCGCGGCCGCTCAGGTTCACGATGATGAGCTTTTTCCTGCCCATTTTCGGCGCGCGTTTGATGACTTCGGCGACGGCGTGGGCGCTTTCCAGCGCGGGGATGATGCCTTCCAGCCGCGCCAGTTTCATGAACGCTTCCAGCGCTGCGTCGTCTTTGATGTAGGTGTATTCCACGCGTTTCTGGTCGTGCAACCACGCGTGTTCCGGCCCCACGGCGGCGTAATCCAGGCCGGCGCTGACGCTATGCGTGAGCTGGATCTGCCCGTTTTTGTCCTGCAAAATGTAGGAGCGCGTGCCCTGCAACACGCCGAGCGAGCCGCCATGAAAACGCGCCGCGTGCTGGTTGGGTTTGATGCCGCGTCCGCCCGCCTCCACGCCGACCATCTTCACGGATTTGTCCTTGAGGAACGGATAAAACAGCCCCATCGCGTTCGAGCCGCCGCCGACGCAGGCCACGAGCAGGTCGGGCAGGCGTTCTTCCTTGGCCAGAATCTGCCGGCGCGCTTCGTCGCCGATGACGCGCTGGAAATTCCGCACCATCACCGGATACGGATGCGCGCCATAGACCGTGCCGAGGATGTAATGCGTGGTGCGGATGTTCGTGACCCAGTCGCGCATGGCCTCGTTGATGGCTTCCTTGAGCGTCTGCTGGCCGGCCTTCACGGACACGACCTCGGCGCCGAGCATTTTCATGCGATAAACGTTGAGCGCCTGCCGCTCGCAATCCACCGCGCCCATGTAAACCACGCATTTCAATCCGAACATCGCGGCGACGGTGGCGGTGGCCACGCCGTGCTGGCCCGCGCCGGTCTCGGCGATGATGCGGGTCTTGCCCATGCGCCGGGCGAGGAGAATCTGGCCGATGGCATTGTTAATTTTGTGCGCGCCGGTGTGGAGCAAATCTTCGCGCTTGAGATAAATTTTCGCGCCACCAAGTTCGCGCGTGAGGCGTTCGGCGAAATATAGCGGCGTGGGGCGTCCGCAAAATTCCTTCAGGTAATAATTTAACTCGCGCTTGAACTTCGGGTCTTTCTGCGCCCGCAGGTATTCCTGCTCCAATTCCTGCAACGGATGCATCAACGTCTCCGGCACGAACCGCCCGCCATAGGGACCGAAGTGGCCCCGGGCGTCCGGAATTTTGGCGCTGGAATTTTTGCTCATCGGCCAATTTTCACGCAAAGGCGCACCGACGCAAAGGATTTATTTTAAACCACCGAGTGGAAACATGGGAAAAGCAAAATCAACCACGGATGAACACAGATGGACACGGATGAAAAAGCAGCGGTATGGCGGGCAGCCTGCTAGCGACCTGCTCGCGATTCTTCGGAGTTCATCGGATCCTCTGCCCGCCGACCGAACAAACGCGAATCACGGCGCGCACGGAGTGTCGCGCCCTACCAACTGCAATTTATTCCACATCCGTGTCCATCCGTGTCCATCCGTGGTTAAAATTCTTTGGAGATTATTTGATCCACTTCACTTCATTCGGCGGCCGGAAGGTTTCCAGCCGGTGCAGCAATTTTTCCGCATCCTCCTCCACCAGTATCAGTTCGCGGTGGGCGGGCCGGATGAAGCCTTCGGCGACGGCGTGATCAAAAAATTGCAGCAGGGGGCGATAAAAGCCCGCCACGTCCAGCAGCCCGAATGGTTTTTGGTGATAACCCAGCTGGCTCCACGCCAGCACCTCGCAAAATTCCTCGCAGGTGCCGTAGCCGCCGGGCAGTGCGATGAAACCGTCGGATAACTCGGCGATCAGCGCCTTGCGCTCATGCATGTTTTTCACCACGCGCAGGTCGGGCAGTTTTTCATGCACCACCTCCTTGATGACGAGTTTCTCCGGGATCACGCCGATGACGTGTCCGCCGTTTTGAAGCACGGCGTCCGCCAGAACGCCCATCAGCCCGACGCAACCGCCGCCATAAACCAGTTCGATTCCGCGTTTAGCCAGCTGGCGTCCGAGGTTTTCCGCCGCCCCGGCATAGGCGGCGCGGGTGCCCTTGTTCGAACCGCAATAGACGGCGATGCGTTTCATTTTCGCTCCGCCTGGCGAACATTTGCGATGAACGCGCGCACCTTGGCCTGGTCCTTTTTCCCAAGCGACGATTCCACCCCGCTGGAAACGTCCACGCCGAACGGCTGTACCTTTCGTACGGCGGCAGCGACATTTTCCGGCGTCAATCCGCCGGCGAGAAAAACCGGTTTGCCAAATTTTTGCGCCTCGACGGCCAGATCCCAATTGAATTTTTCACCCGTACCGCCGAGGTTTTCGGCTGAGTAAGCGTCGAGCAGCCAGGCCTCGGTGGGGTATTTCGGCATCTCCTTCAGCGATTCGGCGTCGCGGATGCGGAAGGCTTTCATGCTCATCAGACCGAACCGCGTGCAAAATTCCGGCGGTTCGTCACCGTGAAACTGGAGCAGGCTCAAGCCACATTCCCCGATGGCGCGCTTGACCAATTCCTCCGGCGCGTTCACAAAAACGCCGACGCGCATGATGAACGGCAGCAGTTGTTTTGAAATTTTGGCAACGGCGGGAATGGTCATGCGCCGCGGGCTCTTTTCGTAAAAGATGAAGCCCAGCGCGTCCGCGCCCGCCTCAATGGCGGCTTGCGCGTCGGCCAGATTCGTGATGCCGCAAATTTTGACCCGCGTGCTCATGGCTTCATTTGTTAAAATGGGCGGCGCGGCAGCATCGCCCTGCCAACACGCGGCAGGGACGCGCTGCTGCGCGTCCCCAATTTTGTAGCTTGAGATTGCTGCAGAGGCGAACTTTTTAACTCGTCGCCCCGCCGCGAATTGTCGCAAAATAGGCCGATGCCACGGACGATTTACTTCGATTACAACGCCACGACACCACTCGACCCGGCGGTGCGCGAGGCGATGCTGCCGTTTCTCGGCGAGTTTTGGGGCAACCCCTCGTCCGTGCATCACGTCGGCCGGCGCGCCCGCGCGGCGCTCGACGACGCGCGCGATCGCGCGGCCAAATTCCTTGGTGCCAATCCAAGTGAGGTTGTTTTCACCAGCGGCGGCACGGAAAGCAACAACCTGGCGATTTTCGGCGCGGCCCGCCTGCTCAAATCGAAGGGAAAACACCTCATCTCTTCCGCCATCGAACATCATGCGGTGCTCCATTGTTTCGATTACCTCGAAAAAAAGGAAGGTTTTGAAGTTTCACGGCTGCCGGCGGATCCCGAAGGCCGGGTTTCGCCGGAAGATTTGAAGCAGGCCATCCGGCCGGACACGGTGCTGGTTTCCATCATGGCCGCGAACAATGAAATCGGCACCCTCCAGCCGGTTGCCGAACTCGGCGCGGTTTGCCGTGAGCGCGGGGTGGTTTTTCACACGGACGCGGTGCAGTGGTTCGGCAAGGAACCGTTTAAAAACGCCGGCCAGTTCAACGCGGACCTGGTTTCGGTCTGCGCCCACAAATTCCACGGGCCGAAGGGCGCCGGCCTGCTCTACATCAAGTCGCCGCTGCATCCCGACCCGGTCACTTTCGGCGGCGGACATGAAAACGAGCGGCGGGCGGGAACAGAAAATCTGGCCGGAATCATTGGCCTGGTCGGGGCCATGGAAAAGTTTGTGAAACCGCCGGTCTTTGAACGGGCCAAACTGGAACCGCTGGCTGCCAGTTTGGCCGAGGCGGTGGTAAAGATTGAAGGCGCGGAATTGGTTGGTTCGCGCAAACATCGGCTGGCCAACACGGTTGCTTTTGTCGTTCGCGGCACGGATAGCATCGCCCTTTTGGCGGGATTGGACGTGGAAGGCGTTTGCGCATCAAGCGGGTCGGCGTGTTCGGCTGGTTCGCTGGAACCGTCGCATGTGATAAAAGCATTGGGAAAACCCGAGCGGGCGAATTCACTGGTGCGTTTTTCCTTGGGCCGCGATTCAACCAGGGAGGAAGTTTATTTTGTGGGCAAGGTGCTGCCGGAGGTTGTCCGGCGCGCACAACTCGGAAAATAAAGTGCTCAACTCTTGTGAATGGATTGGTGACTTGGTGAAGAACTCCGACAAAGACGACTTTATTTTTCTTCCCGCCGGCGAAACCAGTTTTCTTTTCTTTACAAAACCCAGTGGCTGCCTTGACATTCAAGGTTGTTTGCCTTATTCACAGCCTTTAATAATAAGAGATTTATAAAGAAAGAAGATTACTATTAACCACACATGAACCTCACCATCGCCAAGGATCAAATTCTCATCGGCCTGCAAGCTGTCCAGAATGTCGTCAGCACACGCACAACTTTGCCCATCCTCTCCAACGTGTTGTTGCGCGCCGAAGGCGATCTTGTGGAATTCACCGCGACAGATCTGGACGTGACGGTTGCTTGCAAGGTTGAAGCGAAGGTAAAAAAGGGCGGCAGCACCACCGTCCCGGTGAAAAAACTGTTTGGCATCGTTCGGGAATTGGGCGGCAATGAAATAGACATCGAGACGGACGACAAGAACATCACCAGTGTCCGTTGTAATTCCTCTTTTTACAAAATCCACGGCTTGGGAGCGGATGAATTTCCGCCACTGCCCAAGTTCAAGGACGACAAGAAGGTTTCCCTGCCACAGGAAACCGTGAAGGCGATGATGCGCAAGACCTCGTTTGCCGTGTCCACCGACGAATCACGCTACGTGCTCAACGGCATTTTCATCAGCCTCAAGGACCACAAGATGACCATGGTCGCCACGGACGGCCGCCGGCTCGCGCTGGTGGACGAGGAAGTGGACATTGCCGAGAAAAGCAGCGGTGAATTCATCGTGCCGGCCAAGGCGGTGAATGAATTGAACCGCCTGCTCCAGGAAAAGGGCGACGTGGAAATCAAGTTCGGCGAGAACCAGGCGTCATTCGCGCTCAAGGATGACAAGGGATTTTCCGTGCTCGTCATCACGAAGTTGATCGAGGGCAATTATCCGAACTACCGCCAGGTCATACCCGCCGAGGTCAAGGAGCGCGTGCCGCTCAGTCGCGAGGAGTTTCTGCAAGCCCTGCGCCGCGCCGAAATCATGACCAGCGAGAAGGCCAATTCCGTCAAGCTCTCCTTCGGCAAGAACAACCTCGCCATCACCGCCAATTCGCCGGAAGTCGGCGAGGCGCGCGAAACGCTGGCGGTGAACTACAAAGGCAAGGAAATCGCCATCGCCTTCAACCCGCGCTATCTCATTGACGCGCTCAACGCGCTGAGCGAGGACGAAGTCTTCTTCGAGTTGATTGACGAACTCAGCCCCGGGGTCCTCAAGATCAACGGCCCGTTCCTTTACGTCGTCATGCCCATGCGGTTGAGTTGAGGAGCACAGGAACGGTTTTTAGCAATTCCAAAACAAAAAAAGCGGCTTGAGAAAGCCATGAAGGAATGTGCCTATTGCGGTGGTGAAAATGACGATGAAGCCGTCCATTGTTCCGGCTGTGGCACTGATGAGTTCAAGACTGATGCGCCAGCCGAGGCTTCCAAGCTGGACGAGCAGGAAGAATTTGTCACCGTGTTTACGTGTCAAAGACTGACCGACGCGGATATAATAGTGGGCCGGCTTGAGACTGCTGGCATCGAAACGTTTGTGCCAGACGAGTTTCTGATGCAAACGATTGGTTTCAACCTGAACACTTACGGTTACGTTCGGATACAGGTGCGCCGGAAAGATTTTGCGAGTGCCAAGGAACTTTCTGCTGTTGCGGTTGACCCGGGTGAAACACCGTCCGAGGGGAAAGATTCCATGGCAAGTTCCGCCGTCGGGGAAGCGTCCGAGGACGCGCAAAACTGCAAGCGATGTGTGGCTTGTGATGCAATGATTCCGGAAGAGGCCAGACAGTGCCCAAAGTGTGGATGGACGCAACCCGGTAATTAATAAATCGGCCTTGAGTCAAAATCTTGTTGCTGGATTCCGCTTGGAACAACCAGTTCATACCAATTCCCAGGGGGAATCGGCACATGGGCAGGGCGCGTCACTCCGTGCGCGCCGAAATCGTTGTGCGGACGAGCGGCGGGTCCCGAAGGATCGGGACCCGCCCTACCGAGGTTGGTTCCGGTTGTCATTGAGAAATGGGATCACATCTGCTCGACGGTTTCGTTTCCCAGAACGTCCAGGCCCTGTTTCAAAACCCGCGCGGTCAAGTCGCACAGTTTCCCAGCGGAGAAAAAAGGTGAAAAAGGAAAGAGCCGGAGATTCCGGCTCTTTCGCTTGCAGGTCAGCAATCAAGGAAAAACTAGCGTTTGCGCCGCAGAGCGACCAAACCCGCCAACCCGCAAACAAGACCTAAAGCCAGAGTAGAAGGTTCTGGAACAGGAGCCGCGTCACTGAAGAGGGTTGCCACAGTCAAGTTATCAAGAATTACCGAAGGAGCACTGCTCGCTGTCCCTTGGCGCAGGTTGATCCCCGCAACCGTGGTTGACTCGGCGCCAGTGCCCACATAACCACTCGTCAAATAAGCGGTATTATTACCTTCCACCGAAGTGTCTGTTGGGTTGACATAAAGGGCGAAAGTATCATTCAACGCCCCATTAACGCCGGTATAAGCGAGGACGATACGATATGAAGTGTTAAAGCTTAACACGGTGGAGCTATAATTAACCGTGCCTCCAGACGCCCCATCGTAACCAAAAACAAAACCGGCACCCGAGGACTTGGCAAAAAGACGTTCCGGGAAAATGGTCGAGTTGCCGACAGTGGGAGTCCAATGCAGGAAATAATCACCAGTCGCTTGGGCGGCAGTTAAATCCACAGTCGCTCCAATGTAGAAAGTCGAACCGTCCGTAATGGAAATTGGAGAAGTCAGAGGAGCATAAACATCCTGCCCGGAGGTGCCCAAAACAACCGAGCCGTTATTAACTTGAACGGGCGTGGCCGCAGAAGTGCCGGTTTGCGCCCAAGTCCCTTGGCCCACCAAGTTCGCGTTTATATAAAAGTTAAAATTGTCCAAAAAGACAATCGTGGCGAAAGTTCTCGGGCTTGAGAACAACAAACCGACGGCTAGAAACGCAACAAATTTTTTCATACGGTTTTTTGTTTAAGGTTTTCCCTGATTTAAAGCACCCCTAACTCGCGAAATTATAAAAGAGAAAGCTCCGCCATCAATAAAAACTTGCTCACCGGTTATTCACAAAATTACATCCGCTCGACGGTTTCGATGCCCAAAACTTCCAAGCCTTGTTTTAAAACCCGCGCGGTCAGGTCACACAACGCCAGCCGGCTCGCTCGCGTGGCGTCGTCGGCCTTGAGCACCGGACAATTTTCGTAGAACGACGTGAACTTCCCGGCCAGTTCGTAAAGATAATTACACAAAAAGTTCGGACGATATTCCTCCGCCACCGCCTCCAGCGTCAGCCCAAAAATCAACAGATGCTTGGCCAGCGCAATTTCCTCCTCCTTCGTCAATTGGATGTTGAATGTTGAATGTTGAATATTTACTCGCGATTTATCGGAGTTGGATGTTTTCCCCGCCTTCCGGAAGATGCTTTTGATTCGCGTGTAGGCATATTGCAGATACGGCGCGGTATTGCCCTGTAGCGCGAGCATCTTGTCCCAACTGAACACGTAATCGCTTTGGCGGTTCGGCAGCAGATCGGCGTATTTCACGGCGCCCAGCCCGACGACCCGCGCAATCTCGCGGCGTTGCGCCTCCGGCAAAACCGGATTCTTTTTGGAAACAATCTTGAAGGCCCGCTCTTCCGCTTCGTCGAGCAGGTCGGCCAGCTTCACCGTTTCGCCACTGCGGGTTTTGAACGGCTTGCCGTCCTCGCCGAGAATCGAGCCGAACCAGACGTGCGCCAATTTCACATCTTTCGGAGGGACGAGCTCCGTGAGTCCCAAACTTTTTTCACCGGAAGAATTAGGGACTCGTGTAACTTGTCCCTCCGAAAGAGCGGCTTGCCACTTGCGGAACGCGGTGAACACCTGCTGGAAATGCAGTTGCTGACGTCCGTCGGTGACGTAAATAATTTCATCCGGCCGCCAGGTCTCGAGCCGGTACGCCAGCGTCGCCAGGTCCGTGGTCGTGTAATTGAAACCGCCGTCGCTCTTGCGGATGAGCGCAGGCTGTTCCTTGAGCTGGGGCACGACGTCGAAGAAAATCGCAATCGCGCCTTCGCTTTCGCGCGCGATGCCTTTGGCGACGAGTTCGTCCACCAGCGGTTTGAGCCGCGGATTGTAAAAGCTTTCGCCGAGCGTGTGGTCGAACTTCACGCCGAGCCGCGAGTAAATTTCGTCAAACTGTTTTTGCGAGAGCGCAATCATCTCGCGCCAGATTTTCAGGTTTTCCTCATCGCCGCCCTGGAGTTTGACTAGTTCCTGCCGCGCCGCCTCCAGAATTTTCTCGTCGGCTTCACTCGCGGCATTGACGAGCTTGTAAAGGCGCTCCATTTCAGCAATCGGATCGGTCTTGAGCGCGGCGGGGTCCAGATGTTTCTTCCAGCCGACGAGCAATTTGCCGAACTGCGTGCCCCAGTCGCCGATGTGGTTGTCGGTGATGACGCGGTGGCCGAGCAGGCGCAACGTGCGCGCGAGGCAGTCGCCGAGGATCGTCGAGCGGATGTGGCCGACGTGCATCGGCTTGGCAACGTTCGGCGAACTGAAATCAATCATAACAGTGCGAACGGCAGGGCCAGCCTTTTCGAAAAACAAAGGCTCGCCGCGGGCGGCGGCTTGTAGTGCGCCGGTGAGCGCAGAGCTTTTCAGCCGAAAATTCAGGAAGCCCGCGCCGGCAATTTCCACCTTCTCACACAGAGTGCCGACGTCAAGTTTGGCGACCACGTCGGCGGCAAGCTGGCGTGGATTCATCTTCCGCGCCTTGGCGAGCGACATGAGCGCGTTGCTTTGGTAGTCGCCGAATTTCGGATCGGGACACGGACGAACCAAAACGGTTGAGACCTCTGCGTCAACCAAAACCGCGCGGACGGCTTGTTGCAATTTCAGTTCGATTTGTTTGTGCGGCAGCACGGAAATTATTTAACCACGGATGGACACGGATGGACACGGATAATTTCGGAAGGACGAGTTACACGAGTCCCCTTTTGCGCAAGGCTTTGAGGTTGGGGACTCGCAGAGACCGTCCCTCCGGAGAATCAATTTTTCCCGTATTCCTTGATGATGTTGAGCATCACGTCGGCGTCGGGAGCTTGTTCGAGCGCCCGGCGGAAATCGGGTTTATGGAGGAACTTGGCGATGTTGGCCAGGGTGTGAAGATGTTTCTGGAACTGGCCCTGTGGCACGAGAAAAAGCATAACGAGCGTAACCGGCTGATTGTCGAGCGCGTCGAAATTGACGCCCGCCCCCGAGCGGCCCAGCGCGCCGACCACTTCGTAAATCAGGTCGGTCGAGGCGTGCGGAATGCCGATGCCGAACCCGATGCCGGTGCTCATCGAGGTCTCGCGCTTCTTGACGGCGGCAGTGATGGCATCGCGATCACCGGGCTGGATTTTTCCAGTGGCGACGAGATTCTCAATCAACTCGTCAATCGCTTCCCAGCGGGTTGTTGCGCGCAAGTCGGGAACAATCTGCGCTTTGCTTAAAATATCACCCAAGTCCATACGTTGCTTATTTAAGGATTGAACCCATTCGCGTTTTAATTCAAGACAGAATTGTTGATAAATTTCCGGTCGAATTATTCGAACCGCCGCGCCAGCCAGTTAAAAATTTGTCCCGAGCTCTCCAGCCACCAGCCCAACGCGTTGAACAAACTGACTTTCGCGGTCAAAAACGGCAGGCCAAACAACAACAAGCCGGTGTTGCCGAGGAAAATGATCGCCGCCGAAAACAACCAGCCCTGCGACGTAATGTCTGATTGCCGCGTTTTCAAAGCGTGCCACGTCAAGGTCACATGAAATGCGTACGCCGCGCCGACGAACAGATGAAACCAGACCAGATAATTCCACCCATCCCAAAAGAAATGGCCGATGGCGAACACGGCAATGACCAATGCCGTGTAAAACGGGAAAAAATACGGCGCAAGTGTGATGACAAAATTGGTCTTGCTCACGACGACATGGCCGCCAGCGGAAGAGACCTTCATTTTTTTCACCTGTCCGCCGAAAAGCCACGTCCACAACACATGCGTCAATTCGTGGCCGAACACATAAATCCACATCGGTTTGGGCAGCAGCAGAAAAATCACACCCCAGCACACCGCGCCCGCCAGCAACGGCACCCAAACCACGTCCGCCTTGCCGCTGGCGCACAGCACCAGCCACAACGCCCGCGCCGCGCCGGCGCAGACCGGCAACAGCAGGATGGCGATGATGAATTTAATCCACTTCGGCACGCGGCCAGAATTCAGAATTCAGGATTCGGAAGCCAGAAGAAACCGAACGGACGGGACAAAAGGAATCAACCACGGATGGACACAGATGAACACGGATGCCGGTAGGGCGCGTCACTCCGTGCGCGCCGTGGCTCGCGTGCGTTCGGGCGGCGGGCAGAGGACTGCCCCCTACCGCAGTTTTTTCATCCGCGTCCATCCGTGGTTCGGTTTAGAATTGAAACTTGAAGCCTGAAACTTGAAACTCGTCCGATGACACAAGACGAAGTTCTCCAGGTTTTCCGCAACACCGGCGCGCTGCTCGAAGGCCATTTCATCCTTCGCAGCGGATTGCACAGCCGCCAGTACTTTCAATGCGCCCTCGCGCTCCAGCAAATGCCCGTCGTAGAAAAACTCGGCAGCGCACTCGCCGACAAGGTCCGCCAATTCCGCGCCGGCACCGTCATCGCGCCGGCACTCGGCGGGCTCGTCATCGGACAGGAAGTCGCGCGGCAGCTTGGCGTGCGGTTCATCTTTGCGGAAAAAGAAGAAGGCAAGCTCGTGTTGCGGCGCGGATTCAAGATTGCGCCCGGCGAAAAAACCCTCATCATCGAAGACGTGGTGACTAAAGGCGGCCGCGTCCAGGAGACGATTGATATTGTCCGTGCGGCCGGCGGCCACGTCACCGGGGTCGCCGCGATTGTAGATCGTTCCAACGGCGCGGTGAATTTCGGCGTGCCCTTTGCCAGCTTGATTTCGCTTCAGGTCGAACTATTTAAGCCCGACCAGTTGCCGCCGGATTTGGCGGCGCTCCCGGCGATCAAACCGGGAAGCAAATAACCTTGGAGCGCCGGCCTCTGGCCCGGCGAGGGGTTGGAAAACATCCAACATTCAACATCGAACGCCGAACATCGAAGTTTTCATCCGTACGTTTTCAATTCGATGTTCGATGTTCCAATCCCAAACCACGCCGGGCCGGAGGCCGGCGCTCCGCCGCACTGTGCCAAACGGCACGGTTAACTGTGCCAATGTGACTCTTTTGGCGCTGTTATTCAGCCGGTCGAAAAACAGGAAAAACAGAAATCCGTCCTTTGTTTGCAATGATTCCGTGTCACTTTTGGAATTGCGGCACTGTTATTGCATAGGAACAGGGAACAGACAACCATTTTTAAATTTTTTATGGCAAAAGTATTAGGCATTGATCTGGGAACCACAAACTCCTGCATGGCGGTCATGGAAGGTGGCGAACCGCTCGTGCTGGAAAATTCCGAAGGCAAACGCACCACGCCGTCCGTCGTAGCGTTCACCAAAAGCGGCGAGCGGCTCGTCGGCGAAGCGGCCAAGCGTCAGGCCGTCACCAACTCGCGCAACACCGTTTACTCCATCAAACGCTTCATGGGCCGCAAATTCGACGAGGTTCAGGAAGAACTGAAGCGTGTCCCCTATAAAGTCGTTCGCGCTGCGAACGGCGATGCCGCGGTTGAAGTGGAAGTGGATGGCAAGCCGAAACAATTTTCACCGCCCGAAATTTCCGCGATGATTCTGGTCAAGCTGAAAACCGACGCCGAAATGCGTCTTAGCGAGAAAATAACGCAAGCCGTTATCACTGTTCCCGCCTACTTCAACGATTCACAACGCCAGGCCACCAAGGATGCCGGCAAGATTGCCGGGCTCGAAGTGCTCCGCATCATCAATGAGCCGACCGCCGCGTCGCTCGCCTACGGCCTCGACAAAAAGAAGGACGAGAAAATCGCCGTTTATGACTTGGGCGGCGGCACGTTCGACATTTCCGTGCTGGAAATCGGCGACGGCGTTTTTGAGGTGAAGGCCACCAACGGCGATACGCACCTCGGCGGTGATGATTGGGACAACAAATTGATGGATTGGATTCTCGACGAATTCAAAAGGGAATCCGGCATGGATTTGCGCAAGCAGCCGGACGCGCTCCAACGCATCAAGGAAGAGGCCGAAAAGGCCAAGATCGCCCTCAGCTCCGCGCAGCAGTATGACATTAATCTGCCGTTCATCACGGCGGACGCCAGCGGACCGAAACACATTTCGATGAAGCTGACCCGCGCGAAGATGGAACAGCTTTGTGACGCGCTGTTCGAGCGCACCATCGCGCCGGTGAAGGCCTGTTTGAAGGACGCCGGCATTGACGTGGCGAAGATTGACGAACTCGTGCTCGTCGGCGGCATGACCCGCATGCCGAAAGTCGTCGAAGTGGCGCACTCGCTCGTCAACAAACCGCCGCACCAGGGCGTGAACCCGGACGAAGTCGTCGCGGTCGGCGCGGGCATCCAGGGCGGCGTGCTCAAGGGCGACGTCAAGGACGTGCTGCTGCTCGACGTGACGCCGTTGTCACTCGGCATCGAGACGCTCGGCGGTGTGTTCACGCGGCTCATCGAGCGCAACACCACGATTCCGACCCGCAAATCGGAAATTTTCTCCACTGCGTCGGACAACCAGCCGGGCGTGGAAATCCACGTGCTCCAGGGCGAGCGGCAATTTTCCAAGGACAACAAGACCATCGGCCGGTTTCATCTGACCGATATTCCACCCGCGCCGCGCGGCGTGCCCCAGGTCGAGGTGACGTTCGACATTGACGCCAACGGCATTTTACACGTGGGCGCCAAGGACCTCGGCACGGGCAAGGAACAGAAGATCACCATCACGGCCAGCAGCGGTCTCTCGAAGGACGAAGTCGAGAAGATGCGCCGCGACGCCGAGGCGCACGCCGACGAGGACAAGGCCAAACGCGAGGAAGTCGAGACGCGCAACGAGGCGGATGGCGCGGTGTATCGCTCCGAGAAAATGCTGAAGGACACCGGCGACAAGATTTCCGGCGACGACAAGGCCAAGATCGAGAAGGCCGTGGCGGACGTGAAGGAAGCATTGAAGGGCAGCGACACGGCCGCCATCAAGTCTGCCGCCGAGAAGCTGAACGAAGCTTGGCAGGTGGTGAGCACCGAGCTTTACAAGGCCGCGGCCGCAAAGGCGCAGGCTGAAAAAGCACAGGCGCAACCGCAGCCGGAAGGTGGCGAAGCCAAGTCCGACGACAAAAAGAAGGACGAGGGCGTCATTGACGCCGAGGTCGTGGACGAGAAGAAATAATTTCCCCATCGCGGGTGCGGCGGGGATTTGATAAAATTTAGCATGGCCAACGAAGAACAAATGAAGCGCATCGCCCAGGAACTTTTCTGGTGGCAGACCCCGGAGGTTTCGCTGGCCAACCCGCGCCGTTTTCTTGCGCAGGTGATGACGCTGGGCACGTGGCAGGAAGTGCAGTTGGTGAAAAGCGCGTTTGGCTGGGACGCTTTCAAGGATGCCTTGCTGAACGCGCAGGCCGGCGTCTTCGACAAGCGTTCGTGGGCTTACTGGCGGGCGTTTTTTGGTTTACCGGAGGCGGGAAGGCCCCGGCGCTCTTTGACATGAGTTTCGCCCCGAAATTATCCGCGCTGCCCAAAACGCAACGCGCGGTGTGGGGCGAATTGAAACAGTTGCCGAAGCGATTTGTGCTTTATGGCGGCACGGCTTTGGCGTTGCGGCTTGGGCATCGGCAGTCGGAAGATTTTGATTTTTTCGCGGACGCGCCGGTGAACCCGGATGAATTGCTCCGCACTGTGCCGTTGCTGAAAGGCGCTACTGTCCGGCAAAAAGAGCCGAATACGTTGACGGTCGCGATTCATCGTCCAGAGCCGGTGAAACTTTCGTTCTTCGGCTTGTCATTGCATCGCGTCGGCGAACCGGAATGGACGGAAGATGAAATTGCGCGGGTCGCGACGTTGTGGGACATCGCGGGTTGCAAGATGGCGACGATTCAAAGCCGGTCGGAAGCGAAAGATTATCTGGATATTGCAGCGTTGCTGTCGCACGGAATTCCGATTGAAGAAATGCTGGCTTCGGCTCAAGTGATTTACGGGTTGCAATTTTTCCCGATCATTTCTTTGAAGGCTTTGAGCGTGTTTGACGATGGCGATTTGCCGGGCCTTCCAGAAAAAGTAAAGAGCACTTTGCGAAACGCAGCCGGAGGGGTTCGCGAAATACCGGAATTTAAGCCGTTGCCCGGAGGAATTTCACCGGCAACATGAGAATTTTCCCATCGCGGGTGCGGCGGGATTCGATTACAATTAACAGACAAACCAACAACAAAGAAAACAAACTATGGCACTGAACATTAAACCGATCGGAGACCGGATTCTGATTGAGCCGGTCGAAGAGAAGGAAGTCAAGAAGGGTGGCATCATCATTCCCGATACCGCCAAGGAAAAGCCGCAGGAAGGCATCGTCATCGCCCTCGGCACCGGCAAAACGGACGACAACGGAAAGAAAATTCCGTTTGAAGTCAAAAAAGGCGACCGCGTGCTCGTCTCCAAATACGGCGGCACGGATTTGCCGTCTCATTTGAAAATTAATGGCAAAGAATACAGACTCGTCAATGCCGACGACATCCTCGCCGTGATTGACTGATTCACCAAACTCTTCCGCCTTCGCCTCCGGCTTCGGCGCGACTGCGCCAGGACAAGTGAAGACGGGCAACCAACAACCAACTACATCGTTTAAATATTATGGCAGCAAAACAATTACTGTTTGATGAGGCGGCGCGGCAGGCGATCCTGCGCGGCGTCCAGAAGCTCTCGAAGGCCGTGGTCGCCACGCTCGGACCCAAGGGCCGCAACGTGGTCATTGACAAGAAATACGGTTCACCCACCGTCACCAAGGACGGCGTGACCGTCGCCAAGGAAATCGAACTGGAAGACGCCTATGAAAACATGGGCGCGCAAATGGTCCGCGAAGTCGCCAGCAAAACCAGCGACACCGCCGGTGACGGCACGACCACGGCGACAGTTCTTGCGGAGGCGATTTATCGCGAAGGTCTCAAATATGTGACTTCCGGCGCCAACCCGATCGGCATCCAGCGCGGCATCAACAAGGCGGTCGAAGCCGCCGTGTCGCATCTCGACAAGATCACCAAGAAGGTCAAGGACAAGGACGAAATCCGCCAGGTCGCCGCGGTGTCGGCCAACTGGGATTTCCAAATCGCCGACAAAATCGCCGAGGCGATGGACAAGGTCGGCAAGGATGGCACGATCACGGTCGAGGAGGCGAAGTCCATTGAGACGACGCTCGAAGTGGTCGAAGGCATGCAATTTGACAAGGGCTATCTCTCGCCTTATTTCGTCACCAACGCCGAGACGATGGAGGTGAAACTCGAGGACGCCTACATCCTCAATTACGAAAAGAAAATCAGCAGCTTGAAGGACATGTTGCCGTTGCTCGAAAAGGCCGCGCGCACGGGCAAACCGCTGCTCATCATCGCCGAGGAAGTCGAAGGCGAAGCGCTCGCCACGCTCGTGGTGAACAAGCTGCGCGGCACACTCAACGTCTGCGCTGTGAAAGCGCCGGGCTTCGGCGACCGCCGCAAGGCCATGCTCGAAGACATCGCCGTCCTCACCGGCGGCAAGTTCATCAGTGAAGACCTCGGCATCAAGCTGGAGAGCATTGAACTGACCGACCTCGGCCGCGCCAAGAAAGTCGTGGTGGACAAAGAAAACACCACCATCGTTGAAGGCGCCGGCAAGTCGTCCGACATCCAGGGCCGCGTGAACCAGATCCGCCGCCAGATCGAGGAGACGACAAGCGATTACGACCGCGAGAAATTGCAGGAACGTCTGGCCAAGCTTGCCGGTGGCGTGGCCGTCATCAACGTCGGCGCCGCGACCGAGACCGAGATGAAGGAAAAAAAGGCGCGCGTCGAGGATGCGTTGCACGCGACCCGCGCGGCGGTCGAGGAAGGCATTGTGGCCGGCGGCGGTGTGGCTCTAATCCGCTGTCTGCCCGCCATTGAAACGGTCAAACCTGCCAACGACGACGAGCGGATTGGCGTGGACATCGTGAAGCGCGCGATTGAATCACCGACTCGCGCACTCGCAACCAACGCTGGCGTCGAAGGCTCAGTGGTCGTCGAGGAAGTCAAGAAGCGCAAGGGCAACGAAGGTTACAATGTCACCAGCGGCGAATATGAAGACCTCGTGAAAGCCGGCATCGTGGACCCGAAGAAGGTCACCCGCACCGCGCTGCAAAACGCGGCTTCGATTGCCGGTTTGTTGCTCACGACCGAGTGCCTCATCGCTGACGTTCCGGAGAAGGACAAACCGGCCCCGATGGGCGGCGGCGCTCCGGACATGGGCGGCATGGGCGGCTACTAATCGTTCGCAAGTTCGGAAAAAATTCAGGCGAGGCTGGAAGCAATTTCAGCCTCGTTTTTGTTTGGAGGTGCGAATGTCGCGAAGCGTCTTGGAGTGCGCCAGCCCTCTGGCGCTTTTGGTTCTCAAACAGTGCCAACGTGCGACCGAAAAGCGGTGTCGCGCCTCGCTTGCCACCGCAGTCCAAGATGCTGGCACGAGGCTTGATAGAAACCCCCGGCTTTCCGGTTCCGTTTAGGATTGAATTTTTATGTAAAGAATACTTGATATATGACAAGTATGCTTTACACTGATTCCGTTATGAACAACAAACCAAATGACCCTGAAGAACTGGTGACATTAAATCCCAAGAAATATTACTTCTGGGCTGATATGAAAGTGAACGGCTGGTTATTCGCTTCATGGCCAACGATCTTCCTGGGCGATTTATGGATTTTTAATCACGACGATTGTCCATTCATGTTACGAATCATTATCGCACTGATCCCGCTGGCCATGTGCCTGCTTTGGATTCGAAACGTGGCACGATGGATACGCGGCATGGATGAATTACAACGTCGGATAACCCTTGAAGCGTGTCTCTTTGCAATCACTTGGACCTTTTTTGTCATTACTGCCTGGCAACATCTCAAACACGAGGGAATTCTGGAAGCCATTTCCCGGTCGTCCTGGATTTTTCGTGATTCTATTCTTGGGAAATTGGTCTTTGGTTTTGATGGAGCAGGTCTCACTGAATACGATTTTTATTATCCTTTGGCCGTTACGTTGCTCTGTTCCTTTTTCTTTCTCGGCTACACCATTTTTAACCGCCGCTACAAATGAAAAACAAATTGCGCGAACTGCGCGCGGCGAAAGAATGGTCGCAGTCCGACCTGGCTGACAAACTCGGGGTCTCCCGGCAGACCATCAACGCCATCGAAACGGAGAAATACGACCCGAGCCTGCCGCTGGCCTTCAAGGTGGCGCGGTTGTTCAAGACCTCCATTGAGGAGATTTTCGAATCGGACAAGGATTGATTCGGTTCAATTGCCCGATGGCGGGCTGGCGGGTTTTTCCTGGAACCGGCGCAACTGATTTTCGAGCTGGGTCACACGATTATGGAGGCGTTCCAGAATTTTACGCACGTCGGCGGGAATGGCGACACAGTCCGCGCAATGATGCCGCGTGGCATCGCTGCCCTTGACGGGATATTCGAATTTTTCCCCGCAGGCGCGGCAGGTGCGGGAGCGCTGGCCGGAGGTGACCTTTTCCATGGCTGTGAGTTTAACTCAAAATCCGAAGGGCGCAATCCGTTGCCCGTTCATTCGGTCTTCGGAGTTCGGCCTTTTCACCGCTGCTTTTTTTCAAGATCGCGGACGGCGCTGGTGACGCCGCCGTCCATCAGCAGGCGACGGTCGCGCGAGCGGGTTTCGCCCACGGCGGTGACGCGGATGGCCGCCTCGTCGGTGACAGGACATTCGTGTTCGCAAATGCCGCAGCCGATGCAGAGCGCCGGGTCCACGTAAGGCCGGCGCAGCGTGATTGGATTCCCGTCGCGTTTGGTGATGGTGACTTCGCGCGAGTAAATCGCCTTGGGCGAGACGGGACAAACTTCCTCACAGACGACACACGGGGTTTCCATGGCCCACGGCAGGCAGCGGCCATGATCGAAAAATGCCGTGCCGAGCCGGATCGGGCCTTCCCCGGCGAACGGTCCGAGGCCGGTCTTTTCCTCAATGGTGATGCGCTGGATCGCGCCGGTGGGGCAGACCTGGCCGCAGAGCGTGCAGTTCACCTCGCAGTAGCCGAGTTTCATGTTGAGGATCGGCGTCCAGATGCCTTCCAGACCGGATTCCATCAGCGCCGGCTGCAACACATTCGTCGGACAGGTGCGGAGGCACTGGTCGCATTTGATGCAGCGTTCGAGAAAATCCTTTTCCTCCATCGAACCGGGCGGACGAATGACCTTTTTGTCGTAATTCCGGTCCGATGCGCCGGAGGCCCGGCCAAAAGCATAAAAAGTCAGGCCCAGCAAGGTGCCGAGAAATGCGCGCCGGCCCGGCACGACGGGCGCGGTGATTTCGCTCTGGAGCGACGGCATGAACTTGAATGAAATGGCGTCTTCGGGACAGTCTTCGATGCAGTTGAAGCAGACGAAACATTCACTTTTGCGCAATTGCGTGTGGGGGTCGGACGCGCCTTCGCAGCTTTTCAGGCAGAGGTCGCAGTCCACGCACTTGTGTGGGTCGCGGTCAATGCGCCACAGCGCGACCGTGGACAGGGTGCCGAGAAACGCGCCGAGCGGGCAGAGCACCCGGCAGAAAAACCGCGGAATCACCACGTTCATGCCGACGAGGAACACGAGCAGAAAACCAATGACCCAGGCGCCGGCGTGAAAGTATTGACGCACGTAAACGCTCGCCGGGAAAAAGAGGTTCAGCATCGGCAAAATCGCCGCGGTCATCGAGCGGTGAAACAGGCAGATCGGGTCGAGCCAGCCGATTTGCAGGCTGCCGCAAACCGCCGCCACAATCATGCCGATGAGGATGACGTATTTGAGCGAGTATAATTTTTTATAGCGGTTGGCCTCGATGCGTTCGCGTTCCTCCGCACGGCGTTTGCCCATCAACCAGCCGATGAAATGGTGCAGGATGCCGTAGGGACAAATCCAGTTGCAGAAGATGCGCCCGAACAGCAGCGTCGGGATGATGAGCAGCAGGCTCCACAGCAAACCCATGTAAACCGTGTGCGTGGTGATGGCCGTGGCGAAGGAAACCAGAGGGTCGAGTTCGAGGAATAGCGAGACCGGATAGCCTTTGAGATACCGCAGGTCGGTGACAAAGACGAAAAACAGAAACAGGCTGAAGAAAAAAACCTGGGCGATACGGCGGACGGTGCGGAGCTTGAGCAGGTCTTTCATGTCGTGGCAAATATTAAACGCGGAGACGCGGAGAACGCGGAGTTGCGCAGAGATGACGAGGCGAATCCAAAACTCCCCAAATTGCTGCGCGCAAGCTTCCTCGCGAAGCGTCTGGACTGCGGTGATTCATCACCGCTTTTCGTCCAGAGCGTTGCGAACATTCGGTTCAAAGCGGCGCTAAAGCTGCCGCAGTCCAGACGCTTCGCGAACTTCGGACGCCATAAATCAACTCTGCGTCCCTCTGCGTTCTCCGCGTCTCTGCGTTGAGAAAATTTGCTCACGCCTGAACCTCTTTGTAAAGCGTGTCCTTCCAGTTTTTGTTGCCCAGGCCGCGATCGTGGGCCTTGTGGATGTAGGTCAGCTCGGCGATATCACGCTCCATCAGGTGCGTGTAACCATAGCTGTCCACGGCCACCATGTCCGTGCCCGCGACGACCGTGCCCATCTGCTTCACATCGGAGAGACGTCCACCAGTGGGACCGTTTTTCATCAGCACGTTCATGCCGTCGAGCACGACGAGCGTCGGCTTCATCATCAGCGCGAAATCCGAGACAATGCTGTGAATATATTGATGGAACTGGCTGCGGCGTCCGCCCAGCAGGCCATACCAGTTTTTCATCGTCATCGAGGCGTGGCAGAGGTTGTGATCCTTGCACGGCGCGACACCGATGACTTTCGTCGCCTTCTTGAACGGCTCGTGGAAGAACGTCCAGTTACGGAGAACCTCGCCATCCAAGTGCAGAGGCGCGAAGGAACCGGACTCCGGGTAAAGCAAATCCACGTTCAAATCGTCGGCCACCTGGCGCAGGCCGCTCTTGAGAAAACAACCGGCCGGGCTGTTGATCGGGTTGTCGGCAATGAACACCCTGGCCGCGCCGGCTTCGAGCACGAGCTTCGCCACGGCGCGCAACGTTTCCGGATGGGTCGTCGCCGCGAGCGCGGGCGGGGTGTCGAACGCGACGTTCGGTTTGATCATGACCACATCGCCCTTGCGAATGAAGCGCGACATGCCGCCGAGCGCGCCGATGGCGGCGCGGACGGTTTTGTCGTGGTCCGCGCCGTGCGCAATCGCGAGCGACGGCATGGTTTTGTTCGGCGCGATGGCATAACTCGGAAGCTGCAGCCCCTTTTCCGGCTGGAAGCCGGGGACAAAATGTTTCGGCTGCCACAGGGCGTAACCGCCCGCCGCCGCGCCGGCGAGGAGTGCGCCGGTGGCGCCCGCGCGGATGAAGAATTCGCGCCGACTGATACCGCCTTCCGCGGCATTGCCGGACTCGCCCGCCTTGATTTCGTCCGGTTCAGACTTCATAATCTAAGCTTCATAATAGCATTACTTTATTTGCCCCTCTAGATATTTTTCGACAAATTGCCGGGCTTGGTCCTCGTTGTCGGCGTCCACGACGCCGCCGATTTCGCCGTCCCGCTGGTAAATCACCTTCCACGTGCCGAAATTCTGGGCTGCAAAAATCTTCGCACCGTTCACGTCCGGCAGTGCCGTCACCTTGCCGCCGAACTGGCCGGCGAAATCCTGATACGATTTCCACGCAGCCGCGGCGTCTGCCGGGGTCGCCACCATCAGGAAAAACGGCAGTTTTTTACCGTCAAAATCATAGTTCGCCTGAAAGACGTTTTTCAAAAACGCCTGGCCCTGAGCGTTCTCCTGCACAAACTGGACGCTCGCCGGATCCAGCCCGGTTGCCGGCAAACGGCGGCGGGCGTCGAGGCCGATGTCGTCGGCGGGGAGATTTTTCGCGCGGTCTTCCGCGATGGCTTTCGCCAGCCCGAGGGTTTTCGCGTTTTGATCTGAAGCCATCACCTGGATGTAGCGCGGGCCTTGCCGGAAGAAAAATCCCATCCCGCTCGCGTAACCGTCCGGCGCGAAAGCCAGCGGCCCGCCCTTGAGATCCCGCTCCAGTGAGAACATGCCGAAGGCGTTGACCGGCGTGTCGAAGCGGTATTCATAAACGTCCACGAAACTGCCGGACGTGCCGGTGATGGAGAAGGAACGGCAGCGGAGATTTTGAAAATTGAAATTCAGGTAGGCCGGGGCGCGCCCGTCAATTTTCTCGAACAAATTGTCCGCGTTATAAAATTCCGTGTCGCTCATCGGCTTCAGCCCGTCGAGTTTGATTTCCAGCGGGCCGCCTTTGGCGGCCGGTGCGGGAGCGGCAGCGGCTCCCTCGGCGGGTTCGGCGGTGGCTTCACCTTCGCCGTCGGCTTGAGGTTTGACGGCGGCCTTTGTTTCCCCCGGGCTGACGTCCGCCCCACGAGCGGTGCCCGATTTTCCTTCGACGGCCGCAGCGGTGGATTTCAACGCGTCGGGGTTGAGCGCGAAACGGTCGGGATTATAGTGTTTTCCCTTGAACCAGATCGCGACGCCGATGACGACGAGCAAAACGACGGTGATCAGGCTCACGACGCGCTCCACTGGCGAAACTTTTGTGCGCCGGAAAGTTTTGCGATTTCCGGTCGGAGGTTTGGCGGCGGCGGGTGCGGCCATGCGTCAAAACCGGCTCACGCGAAGTTGCGCTGGGCGCGCTTCACGATTTCCGGGTAATCAATGCGGAACGCGCAGCGGTCGCGCAACGCGGCCAGATCCACGCCGGCGGCATTGCGCGCGGACGACGGCAGAGCATGGTAAAATTCCCGCGCCTCGGCGAGGCCATCCTGCTCGTAGTAAGTCACGAAGCGGGCGATGTCGAGCAACGCGAATCCGGACGTGGCGGCAAACGCATCACAGGACGGACAACCCGGACACATCGTGCGTCGGCTGGCGATGATGGTTTCCTTGAGCAGGTTGATCTGCGCCGTTTTGAGCGGCGTCTTGTAGTTGCGCGCGGCGGCGGAACTGGTCTGCATTTGATCCACGTTGTCAATCATGTTGCAAACGACGGAAATGCGAGGGTCACTCCAGCACGCTTGCAGCACAGCTTGATGAGTGGTCAGGCCAAGCCTGTCAAATTCGGGCAGGCGCTTGGGCACGTCGCCGGTGTTGCGCATGGTCTTCATTGCCACCAGCCCGAGGCCGGTCTTGTACACCGCGTCCACCGCCTGATCAAAGGCGTCGCCTTTGGTAAAGAACGGCGTGTATTTGAGCATGATGATGTCCACGAACCCGCCCTGCGCGGCGGCGTTAAGGTAATCGTTCAACCGCCCGTCGTGGCAGGAAAACCCGACCATTTTGACCTTGCCGGAACTTTTGAGCTGCTCGGCAACCTTTTTGAACTCATCACTCTTGGGCCACTCCAGCGAGGCGGCGCCGTATTCGCGTGTACCGAGGCCGTGGATGAAAAAGCCGTCGAGATACTTGGTGCCGCAGGCATCGAGCCGGCGGTCAATCATTTCCAGCAACTGTTTGGGTCCCTGGTGCGGATGATCCTTGGAGACAAGGAAAATTTCCTTGCGGCGTTCGGGATACTTCGCGAGCCACGCGCCGAAGATTTTCTCGGATTTGCCCCCGATATAACAATCCGCCGAGTCGAAATAGCGGATGCCCATGGACCAGGCGAGGTCAATGTAGTCCGGGCTGAGGGCGCTCATCATGCCGCCCAGGCAGAGCATGGTGGCTTGCGGGCCATTTTTCCCAAGCTGGCGTTTGGGCAGCGGTGCAGCAGTTGCGGCGGATGCCGGCGCGTCCCCGGCGGACACGGCCTGCGTCATCATCACCGGCGCGACCGCCAGCGCAACGGGCAAGGTCAAGGTGGTCTTGAGAAAATGACGACGTGAAGTTTGCAACTTGTTTTCTTTCATGGGCTTTTAAGTTTCCGCAAAATTAGCACTCGTTTGAGATTCCCGCAACGGGAATTGAATCCAGGGAATTGAATCCGGCCGGGTCACGTGGCGCTTGACCGGCACGGCGAATTGAACGATGATGCCATTGCCGAATCGAAGGATGGGGGCGCACTGGTTTCGACCTGGGGAACGCGCCAGAGGCGGCATGCCGAGGATGGTTCGTTGGCCTCGTAAAAAATCGAACCAAACAAAACAGCTAATCAAGAACTAGCTCTCGCGGCCTAAGGCCTCGACGTCCGCCACTGGACACCTGCTACGGTGGACGGACGCCACAGCAGGTTGGGTTGCAGGCGGAGTCTGCGCGCCGGCAACCGAGATCTTATCCTGCGGACTAGGCAGTGCGATTCAAGTCCGGACGCCATCGCACAGCAGAAAACCTTCTCCGGACTAAGCATGTAGTCGCGGCTGGTTTGTTTGCCAGGGACGCGGGTTCAATTCCCGCCGCCTCCACGCTTCGCCCTGTGGGCTACGCGCGGCAGGCCACGGAAAAAGCCGCAGGTGAGGGTTCTGCCGGGATTTGGCGAAGCGTGCCCTGCGGAGTTGATTGCAGAAACGAAGCAGGGAGCGCAGCGAAACGGAGCACGGGCTATGTTCTATGTCTACATCATCCGAAGTGTAAACCAGCCGGACCAAACCTATATCGGGTTCACTCAGGACCTCAAACAGCGGCTCCTCACACACAACCAGGGTGGCAGCCCGCATACGGCCAAATTCAGTCCGTGGCAAATCGAATTTTACTGCGCTTTCAAACAGGAAGACAAAGCCCTTGCCTTCGAGCGTTATCTAAAATCGCATTCGGGCAAGGCCTTTGCCGGCAAACGGCTGCTCTGAACGGATTTTCGCTCGGAACAGCGCCAGCGGTTCCGAGCTACGGATGGCAGGCCTTCCATAATCTCAACGAAGACAGGCAGGCCGTTTTCCACTTTTCTTTTTTTGTTTTTCGAGCCTCTTTGCGGCAATGATGGAAGACAACGAAATTGGACTTTATGGGCCGTACCTATTTGTTCGAATGTTCCAAGTGCGGTTATCGCGTTTGCGTCGCCGGCGGCGCGGACGAGGGCGGGCATTTTGCCGTCCAGACCATTTCCTGCGCCGATTGCAAGGCACTCCATGACGCTGTGGTCCGATTCAAAGCCTTGCCGCGGCTCAGGGAAAATCCGTCCAAGACCGCGCCGAAATTCGCCGCGGCGTTGAACCGGCTGCCACCGCGCGGTGCGCGCCAATGGCTGAAATTTAAACCAGTTTGTCCAGTCTCGCCATTACATCGCATCCGCATTTGGAAACAGCCGGACAAATGTCCGAGGTGCGGAATTTTTTTGGAGCAAAACGCCATTCCGTTCCGCATCTGGGATTGAACCTGAAACCCAAAGCAACTGCCGCCGTCAGTCGGCGCACACTTTTGGAATGGCGCGGACTCATGTCCGCGGCTACGGATAAAAAGGACGCGCTTACGGCACGATGACGCGCAACTTTTCGCGCTCGACCGAGAATGTCGCGGGCAAATGACCGACCCACTCTCCGTCCAGTTCAAAGGCCGCCGCCGGTTCTCCGTCCAGTTCAAAGGCCGCCGCGCGAACGCGTTGCACAACGCGCTCCGGCAATCTTCGCCGCGCGACAAAGTCCGGCAGGCAGCGCAAAAAAATCAGCCAGTTGACGCGCGGGAAAACACAAATGTCCAGCAATCCGTCACGTAAATCGGCCGGCGGAAAAACTCCCAATGGTCCGCCATACAAATGTCCGTTGCCGATCAAAACCAGTTCGCCCCGGACCTCCCGGCCTTCCGCGCGAACGGTGATTCCGGGCTTTTGTTCCCGCAGGGCCTTCAGCCCGGCGATGAGGTAGGCCAGCGGGCCGATTTTTTTCTTAAGGCCCCAGTCCACCAATTCTATCGCGCGCGCATCCATCCCGGCCCCGGCCAGTTGAACAAAGTAACGTTGCTGGCGGATGCAGTTCGCCGAAAATTCCACGCGCGGCAGGTCAATGCGCATTTCGCGTCCACGTTGCAAAACGTCCCAGGCCCGCTCGATGCGCAGTGGAATTTTGAGTTCACGGGCAAAAACATTCACCGTGCCGAGCGGCAGCACGCCGAGCCGCGCGCGCGCAAAGCCGTCCGGTGCGTCGCCGAGGCCGTTGAGCGCCTCGTTCACCGTGCCGTCGCCGCCAGCAGCGACAATCAAATCGAAACCTTCGCCCACGGCCTCCGCCGCGAGCCGGCGCGCGTCACCGGGCGCGGGGGTGGCCTTCAACGCACATTGCGAACCAATGGCATCAAGTTGATGGCGAAAGTGCCGGGCCTTGTTGCCGCGGGCCGCCGGATTAAAAATCACACAGATGCGCACTCCGTGAATGATTTGGGGTGAACCTGCCGTTAGTCGAGGAGAAAGCAAGGCGTTTGCTTGCGTTCGCCCCGCAGTTCTCCGAAACTGGGCCTGATGAACGACGCGACAAATTGGAAGGTTCCCAAGTGGCCTTTTTTGCTCGGTGACGCGCTATTGATGGTCTTCGGTTATTTTTTTGTTCTGCACTCACCCCTGCCGATCCGCCACTGGGAAATTGCCGCCGGCTGCGTTGCCGTCGGGGCCATCCTGGGGGTGATCCCGTTCATTCTCGATTATCGTGCGATGGGCAGGGCCTTGGAAGTCAATGCGCTTGGCGCGGTCGCCGAAAAAATTCAAAATTTGGAAAAGCTCGCCGCGCAAATTTCTTCCGCCACGAACCAGTGGGCGGGCGTCCAGGAAATCGTGCAGGGCAACTCCGACAAAACGGTCGCCGCCACGAAGGAAATCGCCGACCGAATGGCTGAGGAGATTCGGCTGTTCAGCGAGTTCATGAAAAAAATGAACGACAGCGAGAAGGCCACGCTCCGGTTGGAAGTTGAAAAATTGCGGCGCGGCGAACTCGAATGGTTGCAGGTGCTGGTGAACATCCTCGACCACGTCTTCGCGCTGCACACTGCCGCCATGCGCTCCGGCGACGTGAAATTCGCCGCCCCCATCACGACTTTCCAGAATGCCTGCCGCGACACCGCGCGCCGCCTCGGCCTCACGCCGTTTGCCGCCGAACCCAATGAGCCGTTCGACGCCGAACGCCACCAGGTCGCGGGCAGCAAGGAAACGCCGCCGGCCGGCGCGGTTGTCGCCGAAACCGTTGGTTCGGGTTACACGTTTCAGGGCCGGCTTTTGCGCCCCGCGCTCGTGCGGCTGCGCGACGGGAACGCGTCGGCGAAAACGCAACCCAAAAAACCCGCTTCCGCCGCGTCACCCGCGCCGGGAAATGCCGGAAGCGAGTTCTCACTCGAATCGCCGGGTTGAATTTATGATTTGGGAGGGGCGGCATATTGCCGACCTTGTTTAGGGACGGCGGCACGCCATCCCGCCCCCATTCAAATTTCCACAGTCTTTCTTGCCGCGAGAAAGTGCAGCCAGCGTTCTGTGACCGGCCGCGAATAAATCTTCTCCAGCGCGTGCGCGTAAAGTTTCAGTTGCGGCGCGTAAAGCCGCGTTTTCTCCGGCAGTTCGGCGGGACGAACTTCATCCGTCTTGAAATCCGCGAGCCAGATTTCTTCCGGCAGCAGCACCACCAGGTCCGCCACGCCTTGCACGACAACAAATTCGTCCTCCAATCCCGGTGCTGATTTCGCGCCGGTGATGGCCTCCAGTTCCGCCGGACTGAACCGCGCCGTGAATGCCAGTTCGCGCCGGACGTTTGCCGCTTGCGCGCGAATTTTCCGGCCCGGCTCCGAATTCCAAAACGCCGCAATATCTTCCAGAGCCAAAGCAGCGCGCTCGTCCGCCGATAAAACTTTTTCCTGTTCCAAGCGGTTCGTTTCCGATTTGAGCGCCGCAATGTCGGTCGTGTTTTCCAGCGCGACGAATTGAAGAAATCTGTGGTGCGCTGTGCCAGCGTCCGCCGCCGAAAGTTTGGTGCGCGCATCTCGCCGCGCCACCGGCGCGAAATTCCGCATCGGAAATGTTGGTTCCGCCTCGTCGTCCAGTTCTTCCGCCGCCTGACGCCGCAGCGCGGTGACGGATGATTTGGCCGCGCGTTGCGTCGCGGCGGCGAATGGATATTCCCACGACAGTATCGCACGCAGCCTTTCCATTGTCGCGGCGTCAAGCTCAATTGTGTTTTTGTAGGAGACGACGTGAGGAGTCTCTGACGGATCTTTAGTTTGAGCCTCGTCACCTCGGCTCCTACAGATTGAATCATCGCGAAGTTCCGCGTCGCCAGCGATGCGCCAGCGCAAATGCGGCAATTCGCCTTCAGTTGCCGTCGCCTTTGTACCGCCCGCGTATTGTGCGAACCACAGCCCAAGCCAGTCGGCGTAACTTCTCGCCGCGACAATGGCTTGAATCGTGATCGCTTCCGGTTTCAACCAAAGCGATCCCCATTTTTTCTCCGTGACGGCGGCGGTCAAAACGAGCGTGTCGCGCGCGCGGGTCAGGGCGACGTAAAGCAGCCGCAATTCCTCGCCCCATTGCTCGCGGCGCTGGTGCTGTTGCGCGAGCCAGTACGGCAGGCTCGGATACCGCCGGCCCGTGTGCGGCGGCTTGATGCGTGGACACAGGCCGAAGGTCTCGTCAAAAATGATTTCACCGCGCAGATCCTGCGTGTTGAACGGCTTGGCGAGATCGGCGACGGCGACGATGGGAAATTCCAGTCCCTTGCTCTGGTGAATGCTCATCAACCGCACGGCGTTTTCGTCCGCGACCGCCGCGACCTCCGGCTCAACCTCGGCCTCACGTTGCGCCTCGATAAATCTCAAAAACCGGAACGATCCCTGCCGCTGGAACTGGTCGAACTTTTGCGCGAGACCCAGAAATCGTTCGACGTTGGCGCGCCGTTGCGCACCGCGCGGGCGCGCGAGCAGCCACTCGGCGTAATACGTCTCGGCCAGCAGGCTTTCCAGGCATTGCGACAGCGACGCCTGCCGCGCCAATTGCCGCCAGCGGCGGAATCGTTCCAAAAACCCTTTGATTTTTTGCAGCGTCTCATTCCGCATTCCCATCCTTCGCCCAGAGGCTACGGAAGGCAGGCCGCATCCCGCATTCTGAGTTCGGTTGAGCGCCGTCCAAAAATGCACGCCCTTCGCAGTCAGCCGAATCTGCGCCAGTTCGTCGAGGGACAAACCGGCGAGCGGCGAACGGAGCACGGCGATGGCCGGCACATCTTGCAATGGATTGTCGAGCAGTTGCAACAAGCTCAACAAATCCATGATTTCATTGCTGTCATAAAATCCGCCGCGCTCGACAACGAGCGGCACGCCCGCGCGCTGAAATTCCTTCGCGTAAATTTCCGCCTTGCCCGACGGCGCACGCAACAGGACCGCCATGTCGCGCCACCCGGCGGTGCGAAAGCGCTTTTTTTCCGCATCCCAAATTTCGTGTTTCCCGGCTTCAAGCTGCTTCAGTCGCAGCGCGAGCAACCGCGCCTCCTTTTCCGTTTCCTGCAAATCCGCCAAATCGTCATCGCCGGATTCAGCGTCGGTTTCCGCGTCGTTGCGGCCCTTTTTGAATCGCAACAGCAATTCTGCGCGCGGCGAAGCATCTTTTGCCACGCTGAGTTCTGCGCGGCGGTCAGGCGCGCCAAATTGCAGCCGCGCGCCGGCGTCATAACGCACGCCGCCGATTTCCTCGCGCATAAGCGGCTCGAAAACGGAATTTACAAAATTGAGCAGTCCCTCGCGGCTGCGGAAATTTTCCGCGAGAGAAATCGTCTGGCCGTTTTTTCCGCGCCAGCTTTGGGCGTAGTCGCGGAAAATTTTCGGGTCGGCCAGGCGGAAACGATAGATGCTCTGCTTCATGTCGCCGACGAGAAAACGGTTGCCTTCGTTCGGAGTCCCGCCTTCAGGCGGTTTGGGTCGCTTGCCGCCTGAAGGTGGAACTCCAAACGAATCGCGGCTGAGTGCTTGGATGATTTTGTCCTGCGCGGCGTTGATATCCTGATATTCGTCCACGAACACGAACCGGATTTTTTGACGCCAGCGTCCGGCGACAGATGTGGGCTGGTTCGCGGCAAAATCCCAGAGCAGCTTCAACGCGAACTGTTCCAGATCGTGAAAATCCAGAACGCCGTCGTCGCGTTTGCGCGCGGCGAACCGGGCCGAGAAATTTTGTGTCAACCGCACCAACGCGCTCATGGGGCCGCGCACCCAGCCCCAATCTTCCGCCAGCGGATCGTTTCCATTTTTGACGGTCGCTAGCGAGACGAGAAATTTGGCCTCGTCGAACAAATCTTCCAGCGGTTTGCGAAGAATGGTTTTGCGCTTGGCCGGCCAGTTGCCATCGGCGGAAATGATTTGCTCCAAAACTTCAGCGGCGGTTTCGCGCGAAAAATTTTTCAGCAACCGCCGGAGAATGACCGCCAATTCAGCGGCCTTTTCGTTGTTACTTGGAGCGCCGGCCTCCGGCACGGCACGAAGTTGATTCCGCGGGGAACGCGCCGGGTCGGAGGCCGGCGCTCCGAGATTTTCCAGAACCGGAAGCCATTCGTCGTGCCAGGCCCGAATGCCGTCGAGCAGCCAGATGCGCCATTCGTTCGGAACGGGTGCCGCGAAGTGTTCGATTTGACGCGCGAGCCAGCCGTCGGCGTCGGGCCGGGTTTGGGCGTAATGGTGCAGGCGCAAAACCAGCCGGCGAATCGCTTGATCGCGTCCGCCGCCGTAAATTTGGATCAGTTTTTGAACCGCCCCGGCCAGTTCATCTTGCCCGGCGTAGTGCTCCTGCAGTTCCTCGTTGAGCGTTTCCTCGGCGAGGAGGCGCGCCTCGCCTGCGTCGAGCACGGCGAGTTGCGGGTCGAGGCCCAGTTCGTGGAAATGTTCACGCACGAGCTTGAGGCAAAAACTGTGGAGCGTGCCGATGTGCGCAGTATCGAAGAGCGCGATTTGTTCCGTCCAGCGCGGTTCGTCCGGCGCGGCGCGAAGTTTTTCCTCAAGCTGTTCGCGCAGCCGCCGGCGTATTTCGGCGGCGGCGGCTTCGGTGAAGGTGACCACGAGAAATTCCTCGAGCGACGCGGGCGGCTGTTCCTGGCATAAGCAATGCAGACAGCGCTCGACGAGCGTGTGCGTTTTGCCCGTGCCCGCGCCGGCCATGACCAGCACGTTGCCGCGCGCGGCGACGGCGCGACGCTGCGAGGGTGTCAGACCGTCGGCATTTTTTGTTGCGGGCGATTCCATGCTTGCAGCCGCAGGCTAACACGCGGACGAGGCATTCCGCAATTTTGTAGCCGCCAAGGTAGTTTCAAATCCGAAGCTTGAAATCCGAATTCCGAAAGAAGCCCAAATTTCGAAACCCGAAGGCCATTCAACAAATCGGCGGCTTTTTCGGACTTCGGTCTTCGGATTTCCTTCGGGTCTCGGAATTCGAATTTCGGAATTCAAACGAACTTCGCCTCAGGCCTTACAATTTTATTTGTGATTTTCAATGCGTGCAGGATAAAGTCCATTTATGACTTCCAGCTTGCGTCTCAAGGATCAACCCGTCAGTGAACGTCCACGCGAACGGCTCGTGGCGCTCGGCGCGGACGCTTTGAGCCACGCGGAGCTAATTGCGATTTTGCTGCGCACCGGTTTGAAAGGCGCGAACGCGGTCGAAATTGGCAAACAGTTGATCCAAAAATACGGCACGCTTCAGGCACTGGCACGGGCGTCGGTGGACGATTTGCGGAGTGTCAAGGGCATCGGTCGCGACAAGGCGGTGACGCTTATGGCCGCGTTTGCGCTGGCGCGGAAAATGGCGAAGGATTTGCAGCGTGAATCGCCGGTGCTCGACAACCCGGAGGCCATCGTTCAACTGCTGCGCGAGCAAAACCTGGTGAAGAACGTGGAAACCCTCCAGGTCCTGCTGCTGAACACGCGGCGCCGGCTGATTCGTGTCGAGCCTGTTACCGATGGGACGATTGACACGTTGCTCGTGCATCCGCGCGAAGTTTTCAAAGCCGCCATCGCGGCCAACGCCGCCGCCGTGGTGCTCGCGCACAATCATCCGAGCGGCGACCCCACGCCGAGCGAGGCCGACATCAAGGTGACTCGCGATTTGATCCGGGCCGGCCAGCTATTGAAGATTGAAGTGCTCGACCACGTCATCATCGGCCGCGCGACGCCGGAACGGCCGAAGGATTACGCGTCGTTGCGCGAGCTGGGGTATTTTTACTAGCTCCAGGTAATGCCGAGTAGTTGGGGTGATTTTTCGAAAGCTTGAAGAATCACCCCGTTTTCATTTTTCGACACGGCATTATTTCTGCGTCGCCTTAATTCGATATTGATGGTAAAGGTAATGGTGCCGTGCAAGCGGCCAGAAAAGGCCACCGATGCGTGTTTCTGAAAGTGCTTTGGAATTTCGCCGTCGTCGGGCGGTGGAATTGATGCGACAGGGCGAG
>Ga0224534_1000106_pt1 | contig 54131 bp, 48 predicted proteins | sample 714E12024metaG_FD_172012 | JGI IMG/M metagenome (GOLD analysis project Ga0224534, IMG submission 172012) | Peat soil microbial communities from Stordalen Mire, Sweden - 717 E1 20-24 | ecosystem: Environmental > Terrestrial > Soil > Wetlands > Peat | place: Sweden: Norrbotten County, Stordalen... | reverse complement strand
TACAACAACACACCGGCGCCTTACGAACCCACGCCCTGCTGACGGGCGGCCTGAGTCGGCGACTGCGGCCCAGCCCGTTCAGCGCCTGGTTGCACCGTGTGAGTCGAGAACCTCGCGCACAGGCCAGAAGAACTCCTCGGGCGCAAGGCCTGGCCTGCCGTTTTCCCGGCACCACGAGTCGTATTCGAGCGCCCAGATCCGGTGCCAATCGGCTTGACATTTCGTCAGCTCACCGATCTCGCAAGCTGCGATCTCCGGGTACCGGTCAGCGATCGTTCGAGCGAGCGCGACGGTCGCCTCAGCGTCGCTCCCGGCGTCATGCGGGCTGGCGAGCACGACGTCGTAGATCTGGCAGAGAGCATCCAGGCGTCGGTTGCCGCACCGATACTGGTCGACCTTACGGTCTATGACAAGCGGGTCGACGAGTGCTCCCCACGCAATTGGCTCCAGCCCGAAGCTCCGGAACAGCATCGCCGCGATCGTGATGTCGAAACTCGCGTTCATAGCCACGACCGGTACTCGGTCCGCCTGAGCCCTCCCGAGAACGGCGTGCACGATTGCCGCGGCCTCGCCTAGCGGGCAACCTTCGCGCCGGGCCATCTGTGTCGAGATCCCATGGATGGCCTGGGCGCCGGAAGGGACCTCACATCCCGGATCGACGATGAACACATTGCGGTGGCCCCTGCCATGCGGCTCCCAGCGGACCAGGGCCACCTGGACCGGCAGGTCCGAGCACGGATTCACGCCGGTCGTCTCAAGATCGAATCCAAGCAACGGACCCTCACTCCAGGTCATGTCGCCGAGCGTACGCGGGCGCTGTGTTGCTCCAGATGTGATCGGTCGTTGAAACCACGCAGCATCCAGCGTGGGCCGGCCACCACAATGGTCGAGATCGCGCCGTTGTCAGAGCCCATGAAGGCAAACGGCCGGGAGCCGGTCGCGATCGCCAGGGCGGCGCCGATCGTGCCGCCGTGGGTAAAGCACACAACGCGCTGACCTTCGTGGCGTTCCGCGATTCGCCCGATCGCCGGACCGACACGTGCAGCGATGGCTGCATTGGACTCGGCGCCGGGAATGACATCCCAGCGTTCCTCCTCGAACATCTGAAGGGCGAGGGGATCGCCCTCGGAGACGCGTTGGCGGTAGGTGCCGCCGTCCCATTCGCCCAGACGAACCTCGGCCAGGGCTGGTTCCACCTCGGGCACGAGCCCGAGCCGCGCAGCCAGTGGAGCCCCTGTCTCGACGGTTCGGCTCAGACTTGTCACGTAGATGGCGTCGACGCGAGTAGTCGCCAGGCGATCGGCGATGAGCACGGCCTGTTCCCGGCCGAGCTGCGACAGCCCCGGATCGCCCCTGCCGTCGACGAGCGGGAATGGTCGATCAGGATCGGCGGCCTCTGACTCGCCGTGACGTACCAGCAGCACCTCGGTTGCCCCAGCTGGCAGTTCAAAGCGAATCTGGCGATAACGCCTCGCCACCGAGCCCACGTCGCTTGCCGCCTCGGTGGCGAGGTCCTGCTCGGGGGCCATAGGCAGCCAAGCCTACGAGCAACGGCCTTGCGCGCAAAGCCAATGTCCCCGCAGGGTACGTAGGCGGCGCGCCAGCTACGACAAGTGGAGCCCCGCTGGGCTGCGCTTCGACGTTGCACTTGGCAGGTCGGCCAGCTCGCGCGCAATACTGTCCGGAAGCTAACCCGGGGTCGGGCCGACACGATCGGGGACTTCCGTGCGCTACGAGAGAAGCACCTGGAAGATGGAGACGCTCGCCACGGGGATAGTGCTGCTGAGCGCGTTTGCAGCGCCGCTCGCGGGCGCCTCCATCCGCGCCACACGTGGCATGCACTCGGCCCGGACGGTTGTCGACGCGGTCGGTCTCGTCGTGCGCTCTGCGGCCCTTCCCGCTACAGCTTTCGCTGCTTCGAAGCCCGGCGACGTGATTCAAAGGGCTACCGCCGTGGCCCAGGCACCCTACCGGGAGTTCACGATCTACGCCTACCCGTTCGGTTCGGCCGTCGCGACGGAGGGCATCGGGACCGTCAAGCCTCAGCATCTGAGCGCGTACCGTGCGATGGGCGCCGGGCGCCTGCTTCGATCCTTGGAGCTTCCGGCGCTTATCTTCGGCCATCGCGTCGAAGGTTCGGCTCGTGTCGTCGACCTCGAGCTCGGCTCGTACCGTCAGCAGACCGAGGTGGTGTCATGGCTCACAGACGCGGGCCGAAGGCTCTGGATCATCCAGGCGGCGGGGCCGCTTGGGTACAACCGCAGCGCCGAGGTGGCGTTCACAGCCGGAACCTCGGTCGAGGCCAGCAATCTCTCGACACCGACCACGGTGCCCAGCACCAAGCCGATCAAGACAGGGCCGGCTTCCCCGGTGATTCAGCATGTGATCGTGGCTTCAGCCGGTACAGCTGATCCGCCGGCGGTTCGATTTCCACCTTGGTGGAGCGGGGTCTGCGACGCCAACAGGAATCGCTGGTCGTTTCCTCTCTCTAGCTGGGACGGGCTCACCGCGTGCGGACCAGGCCCGAACCGTGGCGGCTACGACGAGATCGTCGGGTTCTTCCCAAGCGCCTGGGGAGAGTACGAGTGGGAGTGTGTCGAACTGTCGATGCGGTGGCTGTTTCTCGAGTACGGAGTGCGGCCTTACCCCGCCGATGGCTCGGAGATGGTCGCCGACTACTCGCGTGCGGATGGCGGCGACCTGCAACGAATTGCCAACGACGGCTCGAGTGTGCCACGACCCGGTGATGTGCTGAGCATGGGAGCAGCTTGGGAGGAGGGTCACACCGCGGTCGTCACGGCCACGAAGGTCACCGACGGCAACGGCACGATCGGCATCCTCGAGCAGAACATGAACGGCGGGAACGGCAAGAACACGCTCAGAATCGTTGACGACGTCGTTGAGCCGGACTACGGCATGCCGGTCACCGGGTGGCTTCAAGCGCCGCTCTCGACCGTTTCCAGCGATCCCGGCATCTTCGCCGCCGATCTTGTCCACGACGGCGGTTTCAACCGCGCCGGCAAAGGTGGTTGGCGGACCGGGAGCCACTCGCAGTTTCGGATCGAGCGGGCCGGCAAGCTGGCCACCAGGCCGTACGAAGGCAAAGACTTCGGCGTCACCAGTACCTCGGTCCTCGGCGGAGGCATCTACCAGGACATCTTCTTGCCTATCAGCGCTGGCGACAGCTTCTGCGCTGGTGCCGAGGTGGTCACGGCGGGAGCTCACCCCGGCGCGCGGGGCCATATGACCCTGAGGCTGCTCGGCCGGTCCCGGGACCGGTCGTCGTCGGTGAGCTTCGGGCCGCTCCCCGGCAGGAGCCAGTGGACCCATGTCTCGACCTGCGTGACTGCGACGAGACCACACTCGGACATCCGGGTCCAGTTCTACGACGCCCCGAGGACGCCGCGGCTCGGCATCGACGCCGTCGAGGTCCACCAGTCGTTCGTCGAGAACGGCGGATTCAACCAGCACGACGTTCGTGGTTGGCACAAAGTGATCCGCTCGCTGTTTCGGATCGAGCCGGCCGGCAGGCTGGCCACCAGGCCGTACGAAGGTAGCGACTTCGGGGTCACCAGCACTTCGATCCTCGGTGGAGGCATCTACCAGGACATTTCCCTCCCGATCGCCGCGGGTGAGAGGTTGTGCGCCGGCGCCGAGGTGGTCACGGCGGGAGCTCACCCCGGCGCGCGGGGCCATATGACCCTGAGGCTGCTCGGCCGGTCCCGGGACCGGTCGTCGTCGGTGAGCTTCGGGCCGCTCCCCGGCAGGAGCCAGTGGACCCATGTCTCGACCTGCGTGACTGCGACGAGACCACACTCGGACATCCGGGTCCAGTTCTACGACGCCCCGAGGACGCCGCGGCTCGGCATCGATGCCGTCGAGGTGCGATAGGCAGACGGCGGCTCGGCCGGCACTGCCGCTGCGGCCCGCTTGGAACTTCCGATTCGCAGGCTGTTGTCCGGACCTACTCGGCCTTGGCCCAGGCAGGTTCATAGGGATCCACGCCTTCGAGACCGTGCTCCATGCGGACCGACGCCGTGCTCTCGACGCTGGCGAGGGCCGCGGACCGGTCCCAGCGCGTCTCGATATGACCGAAACGCCAGATCGCCAGGGCGACTGCCCAGGTGACCACGAACATTCCCACAATGATGAACCCGGCCCGGTTGATGTTGAAGTTGGCCATAGTGTCCCAGAACGCGCCGTGGAGTTTGAACTCGGTCGAGAGCAGCCCGACGAGCTCGATCGTCCCGATGACGAACGCGACAGCGACCGAGAGCCCCGTGATGATGATGTTGTAGTACACCTTCCGGATCGGTCTCGAGAACGCCCATCCGTAGGCGAAGTTCATGAAACAGCCGTCCAAGGTGTCGAACAGGCACATTCCTGCGGCAAACAGCACGGGGAGCGACAGGATCGCATAGAAGGGCAGCCCGCTCGCGACAGCCGTTCCCGACAGGACGAGCAGTGCCACCTCGGTCGCCGTGTCGAAGCCGAGCCCGAACAGGACTCCGACCGGGTACATCTTCCACGGCGTGTCGATCTTGCGGGCAAAGCCTCCGAGCAAGCGGTTCATGAGGCCACGCTTGTTCAGCTGCTCCTCCAGCTCGTCGTTGTCGAACTTGCCCCTGCGCAGGTCGCGGAAGACCCGGAGGATCGAGACCAGGATGACGATGTTGAGCCCGGCGATGAGGTAGAGGAAGAAGCCCGACACCGATGTTCCGACGACGCTGGTCCACTGGTGAAGTCCAGAGGAGCCGGCCTTCACCTGGTTGTCGAGCGATCGGATGCCGAAGTTGAGCAGTACGGCCAGGAGGAACACGATCGTCGAGTGTCCGAGCGAGAAGAAGAACCCGACGCTGAGCGGGCGCTTTCCGTCAGCCATGAGCTTGCGAGTCGTGTTGTCGATCGCCGAGATGTGGTCTGCGTCGAACGCGTGGCGCATCCCGAGCGTGTAGGCGAGCACGCCGGTCCCGAGCCCGAAGACGTCCGTCTTGCTCAGGTGATAATGGTGACCGGTGGCGGCGGTGAGCATGGCCCACCCGAGCACGTTGAGGCCGATCACGATGCCTACCATCGCGCCGAGCTTGCCCCACTCTTTCGGGGTCAGCGCATTCTGGATCGTTCTCAGGCGTCCGGCAGGTCTGCCGGCGACCGTGGTTGCCATGCACCCCTCCTCGACAACGGCGTTCGGAAGCTGTCGATCGACCCCGAAGCGGAGTCTTGCCTGTTTGCGAGCTGAACGCAATAGCGATCTGGACTGAAACCGGACGGGTCTGCAATAGGGATGGCGGCCCCTCGCTCCGGGCCCTCCGCCAAGTGATGGGGTTGTGGCACTTGAGGAGGAGGGCGGAGTTGGCGGAAGGGGGAGCGAAGGAGGCGGCGGCGCGTTTCAACGCCGAAGGAGAGGGACGAGCGGAGAAGGTAGAAGGCGAGCAGCGGAAGGAACGTCACGCGCAGTGAACCCCGAGGACCCGGCCGGAGGACGACGAAGTTGGTATGTCACAGACACAATCGGCGGCCCGGGAGCGACAACGAACGCTGAGGAGATCCGCAGCTATGGCACCAACGTGACGCGGTGATCGCTCCTCGGTGGAGTCCTGATAGCGCTTCGGACGAGACCTCAGGCTGCCGCCACTTCGAGTGTGTTGGCCGAGCGGCTTGTTGCCCAACGAGTCGCGCTGACCCGGCCACTAGACTCCTCGAGATGGGTAGCATCAGCGTGCCCACGCCTTCAACAGTCCTCGCTCGCGGCAGAGCGCGGAGTCAGCTATGTATCCTGACAACGGGAGCCGTCCACGGATGAATCGCGCCCGTCGCCTCAACTCCTGGTTCGCTGGCCACTTTGGCATCGTTGCCATCGTGATGACGGCGTGGTTCCTGCTGGCGGCGTGGCACCTGATCCCACATGGAGTCGTGACCCCCAACGGGCATCTCATAGACCCTTCGACGACAGACCCGCGTGGCTATAACGTCTACTCGTACAAGCACCTCGCGTACTCGGACATCTATCGACTGTATGCCGAGAGAGGATTATGGGGGCACCCGATCCCATACGTGCAGGTTAAGATCGAATATCCCGTCGTGACGGGTATCTTCATGTGGATCGCGTCATTCGCCCCCGGAGCCAACGGATACTTTGTCGCATCTGCGGTGGGCCTCTGGCTAGCCGGTCTCGTGACCTTGTACTCGTTGCGCAAGCTCGCCCCCCTCAGCTATCAGTGGCTTGCCCTCACGCCGCTTCTCTTCGTGTTCTCCCTCCTCAACTGGGACGTTCTCGGGATCTGCTTCTTGGTTCTCGGCTTGTGGATGGTCGCGGAGCAGCGGTGGTCCTACGCCGGCATCGCGTTCGGGCTCGGTACGTGTGCGAAACTGTTCCCGATCGTCTACGTACCGTTCCTCGTGGCGCGCCTTCTACGCGAGAATCGGCACGGGGCACTCCGGCGACTCGTGGTCTCCCTGCTTGCAACCTGTGTCGCCGTGAACCTGCCATTCTGCATCACTGCGTACCATAACTGGACCTTCTTCTTCGCGTTCAACGCAAGCCGCAGTGCGGCCGGTATTCTTGGGGTGCTCGGCAATCATGTGGCCGCTCAGGATGCCGTGATCGCGGTTGCTGTCGTTGCTTCACTCGTCGTCGGTATCCGCGCGGTGTTGCGCGGTGGAAGTGTCGAGAGAGCAGCGGCCTTTACGTTCGTAGTGTTTCTCTTGGTCAACAAGGTGTATTCTCCCCAATACACCCTCTGGCTCTTCGTCATGGCATTGGTCGCCGAGTGGCCGGGATGGACGCTCCTGCTATTGTCTGTGGTCGGGCTAGCTGACTACTACGGCACGTTCGCGTCGTTCTACATTACGAACGCGAGTGTCCCGCAAACCGTTGTGACGACGTGGTGGGAGCACATTGTCGTGCCGTGGGTGGGCCGAGTGCGATATTTCGGTTTGGCGGCGTGCGCTGTCGGCGCGGCGCTTGTGGGTCCGCCAGCCGGTGCTCCACCGGAATCCGGAGTCTCAAGCGTCGCCGGTCCCCCGGACGCCGATGGGCTCCTGCCGATCGCGGCCCGACCGGTTGATTGATGGACGTGCGACGCCGGGCGGATCCGGCCTGCCACGACGGCATGCCGATCGGTGCGGTCCTGGTCCACCAGCTCGAAGGGCTCGACATGTGGCTCAAGGTCGGGCTGTGCCTGCTCGTCGCGCTCGGCGTATCGTTGGCCGTTCGGCACCCATGCGCCAGGGCGGGGGGTGTGGTGCTGTCGGGCCTGCCCGTTGGCGAGGGATGCTCCATTCGCCGGCGGGAAAGCGAGATCGTGCATCCGTGAGCGAGACGAGCGCCAGCGAGCGGGGCCGGGTCTCGGTCGAGGCGCCCGGTACTGTGCCCGGCCGGGGGGGGCGCGGCGCCAGGCTCGGGTTCGCCGTGCTGCTCGGGGTCGGGTTCGCCGTGCTGGTGATGCTCTTCGTGCTCGCCTCGCGCCACGCGTTCGGAGGCAACTCAGACGACGCGACGCTCGTTCTCGAGGGTCAGTCGATGAGCTCGGGCCACCTGGCCCTTCAGGGCTGGGCGCTGTCGTTCGATTCCTTCTGGACACTCGACGTGCCCTTCTACGCAGTCGCGGTCGGACTGCTCGGAGTCGGACAGGACCTGTTCAACGTGGTTCCCGCGTTCATCGCCGCTCTCGTGGTGGTCACCGGCGTCTGGATGATCCGCATGGGTCGGCGGGACCTCGCGTCGCTGATCGGGGCCTCCGCGGTCATCGCCCTGCTGGCCCTGCCAGGGCCTGACCTCGCCTACTTCCTCCTTCAGGCAGGCTGGCACGTCACCACGGCGTTGTGCTGCCTGCTGGCCTTCGTCGGAATCTCGAGGTCGCCCAGCCGATGGGGGCTGGCCATCGCGGCCGTGCTGATCGCTGCCGGTCTTCTCGGTGACCTGCTCACGTTGACCCTCGTGGTGATACCGACTCTTGTCGCAGGCGCGGTCTGCGCCCGTCGCCAGGGGTCCTGGCGCGCCGGCCGCGGTCATCTCGCCGTCGTCGCCGGTGGCATAGGTCTCGCGGTCTGCGTCCGGCTTGTCGCAATGGCGATCGGCACGTACTCGATCGGTTCTCGCAGCGTCCTCGCTGCGCCCTCACAGCTCCTCACGAACATCGAGGCCGTTCCGAACCGGCTCGGCGGGCTCTTCGGGGTCACCGGTATCGTCGACGGACTGGCCAGCTCACCCGCCCCGCTCCAGGTGGCCCGCGCGGCGCTGCTCGTGTTGGTCATCGGTGCGGTGGCCGCATCGGTGATCGACATCGCACGAGCGCTCGGTCCGAGATCCAGGCCGCCCGGTTCTGCCTGCGAAGACTGGCGCGTGGACGACCTCCTGGTGATCGCGGTCGGGTGCGACGTCGGGTCGTTCGTCCTCTTTGGGACTGACAGCAATGTGAGCCTGACCCGCTACCTCCTTCCGGGGTTCATCTTCGCCGCGGTCCTGTCGGGGAGAGCGCTGGCCCGCCTGATCCGAAAGCGCCAGAGCCTGAACCCCCGTGTTCTGGCTCTGGCCGCAGTGATCGTGGTCGCGCTCTGCGCCGTCGACTTCGCGCTCGACTCGCTGGGCGCGGCCGCCCCTCAGGAGGCACGTCAGCTCAGCACGTTCCTCATGAGCCGGCACCTCCGGGCCGGTATCGGCGACTACTGGAGCTCGTCGGTCGTGTCCGTCGACACCGGCGGATCCGTCGTCGTAAGGCCGGTGGATCTAAACCCGAGTGGGACGTTGGTGCGCTATGAGAAGCAGACCACCAAGGCGTGGTACTCGGGCCAGTCATTCCAGTTCTTCATCTACGACACGGCAGACAACTGGTTCAACGTCAACGGGGCAACAGCGGTCAAGACGTTCGGGAAGCCCTCGAGGATCTACTCGGTCGGAACCTACCGGGTGCTCGAGTGGCCCCACACCCTCAGGATCTCCTCCTAGCCTCTCGGATCAGGATCTCCCGCAGCAGGGCTTCAGCGTTGCGGGCCCAGGCCGAAGCGGACGCCTCTACGGATGACAGCCGACCTTGTCTCACAGGCCTTGCGCGACGCCGCTGCCGCCTGCGAGCACCGCGCTGTGAGACGTGGTGGTTCACGTCGCCTCGACGCGACCTCGTCAGCAGGTCTTTCACGTTCAAGCGGCCGAAGTCGGGTCAGCAGCGGTGTGTAGGGGGAACACAACTCAATCGTGGTCCCGTGACCAGGGACTTCGCGAGGCACCCGTTGAAGTCGGGATAGCCGCAAGAATGGCGAGGCCCCTGGCCGCGCCGGTGGATACCTATGAGGTGCGCACCGAGCTGATCACGCGCCCCACTTCACCGAGAAGTGCCACATCTCCGGCCACTCTGGTTGCAGTCACCCGGTGTTGGTCGTCTCAATCGGACTCACGACCGACAACGCAGCGATCGCCGCTGCACCCTGCGCCCGGCTCCAAGACGGACGGACCCGGGTCACCGAGTCAACCGCCTGTCCATGCAGCTCCGAGCGACGCGATCGAGTTTCTGGTGCCCTACACCTTGGCCTGGATTACGTCAGCTCTTGACCCCCGCTGACTTTGACCACCTCTCCAGTGACAAACGAAGCCTCCTCAGATGCGAGGTACACAACAAGACCTGCGACATCGGATGGGTATCCTGGCCGGCCAAGGGGCACGCGGGCGATGGTAGCTTTCTGGACCTCGGTCGAAGTGAATGTCTCATGAAATGGCGTGTCAAGGATCAGTCCAGGTGCAATTGCGTTGACGGTGATACCTCTCGGTGCCACCTCCTTGGCAAGAGCGAGTGTGAGACCGAGCATGCCCGCCTTGGCCGCAGCGTACGCGGCAGCACCTGCTCCGCCCCCACTGAAGGCAGCCATGGATGAGATCAAGATGATCCGTCCCCCTGGCTTTCCCATGTGCCTCAGGCTGGCACGCGCCAGGTAAAAAGCGCTCGAGAGATTCGTATCCAGGACGGCGCGCCAGTGGGCATCTGACATCGTCTCCACTGGGAAACGTCCGATCAATCCGCCAGCGTTCGCAACCACGATATCCAACCGTCCAAGCCGCGCTACCACCTCATCGACAAACTGGTTGACAGATTTCGCATCCGTAACATCTACAGGTAGCGCAAAGGCTCGGCGCCCCAAGTTCGCCGCTGCCTTGACCACCCCGTCTCCCTCGTGGGTGCGATAGGTGATCGCGATGTCCGCACCAGCAGCAGCCAGGGCCAACGCTGTCGCCCGGCCGATACCGATACCCCCGCCGGTGACGAGAGCGACTCGGTCACGAAGATCAGACATCGGAGCGCTCGGCCGCACCCTTTACCTGACAGACCAACAACAGCGTGTCCTCAACAACATCGCGCCAGCCGTGCAACGTACCGGGCTCAAAGATATACAGCTCAGGCCCCTCATAATCGACCTCCTCACCACTTGGGAGGACCAACTTGCCGCGCCCAGTGACAATCTGGCAAAACGCATAATCGGGACCGGTATGAATTGGAACCGAGGTCCCGGCGGGAATGCGATGTAGAAAGCCAGTGCCGTTGGGTGAGCTGTATAGCTCTGCAGCAGTGCCCCCAAATTCATCTGCGTCCCCCCATGGAGGAACTTCGGACTGCTGAAACTCAACGCGCCCATCGTCTAGATTGAAAATAGTTGTTCGCATGATGTAGCACCTCCAATCGGATCGTAGACCATTCGGCCTTCTGATTAGGTCATCACGGGCTCTCCAGGCCGTTTCGCGGACTTGCCGGAGCGTTGACTGGATGTATCGGTGGTTGCCCTCGCAATACCGCTGCAGCATTCCTTGCAACACCTCTCCGCAGCTCTATTACGGAGCTATCCGAGAGGTAGGCCATGTGCGGAGTAGCGATCACGGCAGAATGTGTCCTTAGCACGTGACCCAGCGGTAAAGGTTCCTTATCGAAGACATCCAGTCCAGCGCCGCGCACGCGCCCGCCATCAAGAGCCCGCGTAAGGTCAACCAAGTCTATCAAGTCACCCCGAGCAGTGTTAATGATCATAACGCCATCCTGCATAACGTCGAGCGTCTCCTTGCAAATGAGGTGCCGCGTTTCGGTGGTCAGGGGACAGTGCAACGACAGGAAGTCGGATCGTTTCAGCAGCGGCAACAACTCACTGCTGACCACGCCCGCGCTTACCATCTGATCTGATGACACATACGGATCGCGGGCCCACACCTGCAAACCCATTGCTTGCGCACGGCGGCCCACCGCCTTACCGATGTTCCCCCAGCCCACGAGGCCCAGTACTCGTCCTTGTAGGGCCACTGGCATAAAGGGATCATGCGCAGTGCGCCATCCGTCGGCCTTGATCCGTTCTGTGAATGGCCGGAGCTCCCTGGCTAACGCAAGCAGCAGTAGAATCGCATGGTCGGCGACGGTGTCGGTCGCATAACTCGGTACGTTTGCCACCCAAATACCAACGGAGGTCGCAGCCCCCACATCGACGTTGTCCACCCCGACGCCGTACCTCGCCACGAGCGCGCATGACCGTGCTCGGTTCAGCACACGCGCTGTGATTGGGGCGAGCTCGACCAAGATGACCTGGGCCTGTGGAAGCAGAGGTTGATCGAGCACATGCTCTTCGTCCCACACCGGGGACTGGCAGACGACTAGCGTCCCACCCGCCTCCTCTATGATGCCTCGTTCAAGGTCATGGTCTCGATATGAAGAATCGAGGAGGAGCGTGAGGTGACTAGGCATCGTTGTCTGCTCTCAGTGTCTGGGTGTGCGCGTGGAAACGTGGCGCTAGGCGTTGGTTTGGTGAAGGACCTGTCAGTGCGCGGTCGGCGGCCTCGTCGGCCCCACGCCGATGGCGAGGTCGGTGAGCGCGACCGCAATCTCGTCGAGGTCGTCGTCGGTGAGGGAGAAGGCCGCAGCACCGATCCAGCCATCCACCTGGTCCGGTGAACGCGACCCGACGATCGCGCCGGTCACGCCGGGCCAGCTCAGCACCCAGGCAATGGCGACAGCGGCGACTGTGGCGTCGTGGCGCTCGGCAACCGGACGAAGGCGGTCGCGAAACGCCAGGTTCCTTTGCAGCGCCGGCGGGGTGAAATGAGAGAACTCGGTGTGCCAGAGCCGCCAGTCCCGGCGGTCCATCAGCGCCACACGTTCGACCGAAAAGCTGTCGCTGAGCAGACCGGCCTGCATCGGGCTGTAGCAGATGACCCCGGTCCCGTTGTCGGCACTCCAGGGGATGACATCGGCCCCGGCGCGCCGGTCGATCAGAGAAAGTGGTGACTGCAGCGAATCCACATGGCGAACCTTCTCGCAACGTTTGAGGAGGGCCACATCGAAGTTGGAGACAGCCCCGGCCCTCACTTTCCCCTGCTCAATGAGGCGGCCCATCTCTTCCCAGGAATCCTCGACGTCCACTCCCGCGAGGTCTGGCCAGTGAAATTGGTAGAGATCGATCCGTTCGACTCCCAAGCGCCGAAGCGAGGCGTCGCACTCCTGGCGGAGCGAGTCCGGACGCAGGCATCGGCCGGGCTCACCGAATACATCCGAGTCGGACCAACGCAAGCCGCATTTGGTGAAAACAAACGGTCTCTCGCTGGCGGGTATACCTTCAAGCGCATGCCCAACAACCTCCTCGGCATGGCCCCGTCCGTAAACCGCTGCAGTATCAATCCAGTTCACCCCCAGCGCGATTGCTCGGCGCAGTGCGCGCACTGAAGATGCATCGTCCTGCGCACCCCAGTTATACTTCCACTCAGCACCGCCCATCGCCCAGCTACCGGCCCCGACCACGCTGATGTCGTAACCTGTCCGACCGAGCTGTCGCGTCGCCAATGCTGTCATTAGGGGGCCTCCTTGAGTGTGGTGATGGCAGGTGTCGCCTGTCAATCCGCGTCCTGCACAGACTGGTTGGCAACAGTTACCTCGATGCTCGTCTCGATTGAGACTTCAGAGAAGGTACCGGTCGCCGGTTGGGCTATTTCACGCCGATAGCTCTGTACCATGAGCTCGATGAGCTCCTCCAGGGTGATCTCGCTCAGATTCTTGTCCAGGGTCACCCGACCCTGCTGGATCACGTTGATCCGATCGCAGACTTCGAAAAGGTGTGTGTAGTTGTGGTCGATGACTATGACCGAGATGTCCGTCTGGTGACACAGACCTTTGATCAGCTGAATGATCAGGGAGGTTTCCTTCGCCCCCATCGCCGCCAGCGGCTCGTCGAGCAGCAAGATCCTGATGTTCTTCTGACGGGTCGCACGAGCTACGGCAATGGCTTGCCGCTGACCGCCGGATAGCTTTGCGACCGGCACGTCGATGGAAGGAACGTCGACGTCGATCTCGTCCAGGTACCGGCGCGCGGCGGCGCGCATCGACCGATTCTTGAGGAACCGGAACCAGCCGCCGACCGTGTGTTCCCGGTTGAGGAAGAGGTTGTGGTAAACGCTCAGCTCGTCCACGAGCGCCAGGTCCTGGAACACCGTCTCGATGCCGTGTTCGCGTGCGTCCTGGACGGAGCGGAACCGGACCTCCTCGCCGTCCAAGTAGATCCGGCCGTGGTCCGGCTTGTACAACCCCGTCAGTATCTTGACGAGTGTGGACTTTCCGGCGCCGTTGTCGCCGACCAGACCGAGGACCTCGCCGCGCCGTAGATGCAAATCCACGTTCCGCAGCGCGGTTACGGGACCAAAGCTCATCGAGATGTCTTCGATGCGCAGGACGTCCTCAACGTCGGTCGGTGCTTTGGTCGCGACGTTCGGCATCATTGGCGCACCGGTACCTTTCTTCGGCCGAAGATCAAGCCGATGACGCGGGCGAACGACCCGTGTCCCGCTCCCCTGATAGTTGCCCGTTCGATCTGGACGTTGAGGATCATGGCAACCAGGATGGCGATGCCGAGGATCAAGTCGTAAGCAAAGGAACTGACGCTGATGACGTGGAACCCGTCCTCGAGAATGCCCAACACCATCGCGCCAATGGATGCACCGATCATGGTTCCGCGTCCCCCGGTGAGAGCGGTTCCGCCGATCACCGCTGCGGCCACGCCGTAGAACATGAAGGTCAGGCCAGGCGTGTCGGGGTCGATGCTGCCGATGTGATAGCTGTCGAGGATGCCGATGAGCCCGCCTATCAGTGCGCAAAGCACGAAGCACCAGATCTTGACGAAGTCGACTTTGATTCCCGACTCCCTGGCCGACTCCGAGTTTCCTCCGACGGCGACGGTATGCAGGCCGAAGCTCGTCCTTCGCAGCATCACGTGCAGCACTCCGACGACGGCCAGTGCCCAGAAGGCCTCGGCCCAGGTCGAGCCGCCCAACCAGGAGACCAGATTCCCCGTGCCGACAGGATTCGCCGGCGCCCCGTTCGATCCGATGAGGATGATGCCCTCGAGGGCGAAGGTCATTCCGAGCGTCGTGATGAACGACGGTATGTGGAGCTTGACGGTGACCAGACCGTTGATGCACCCGATCGCACCGCAGACCACCAGCGCCAGGATCAGGCCCAGGAGAATGGGGAGACCCGCATTGTAGAAGTACGTGACGAGAAAGGGCGAAAGCACGTACACCTCACCCACCGACAGATCGATCTCTCCCAGGATCAGGATCGGGACCTCGGCGAGCGCGAAGAAGGCGATGGGTGCGATGAAGCTGGCCAGCGCCGCCGCATTGGAGGTTGTGAAGAAGTACGGGGAATCGACAGTGAAGAACAACACCAATGCGAACACAACCACGGTAATGACCAGCTCCTGCAGGTGCTGGTCCACTAGCCGCCTCAGACTCGACGTGGCCAAATAACGACCGTCCACCTTAGGCGGGGATTGGGCACTCGGGGTCGAGGAGATGTCACCACTGTCGGGCGCCAGCCTCACACCTTGATCTTGTCTCATCTGCCTCACTGGTGCCTGTTGAGAGAATTAGGGTTTGACGTCTATGGGGGATCCTCTGAGAAGTATAGGGGTTGCCGCTCCGACCAACCGGATCGGAGCGGCAACCTTATCCTGCTTACGTCGTCCCTACATAACCGACGATATGCTTTGGCGGGGTAAACACTTTCGCTTTCGTGCTCGAGCCCTCCCAGCTGTCCGTGCGTGAAACATAGTCGCCGACATTGGCCTTGGTCACGTACTTGAAGCCGGTGTCGACATCGACGGGTGTTATCAGTCCGCCCGTGATGTTGTAGAGGAACAGCTCCCAGATTGACATGGCCCCCTGCAGGTAGGCCTGCTGGTCGACCGTGAACGCCAGCTGACCCTTGTGGATCAGGTCCAGCACGGGAACGCCGACGTCAAAGGCTGCTCCACCGATTCCCTTCTTGGCCAGACCCAGCTTCTGGATCGCCGTCGCGACGGCGACTCCATTGCTTCCTCCGCTCGAGAACATGAACTTCACGTTCTGGTGTCCTTGGTACCAGGCCTCGATCGAAGCGAGCGCGGGCCCCTCGGTGGCGCCGACGCCTACTTGAACGAAGTCGACGCCGGCCGGCTTGAACACGCTCTTGGCGCCGTCCATGCGAGGCTGCTCGTTGAGCGAGCCCGGCACGCTGATCATGCCTCCGACCAGGTCGCCCTTCTTGACGTACGTGAGTATGCGCTTGGCCACAGCCACACCGGCAGAAAAGAGATCCTGACCGATGTAGGACATCGCGTTGTTTCCGCTGCCGACCGGGGCTTCGGCATTGTAGGCCGTCACCGGAATTCCGGCAGCCAGTGCCCTGTTGGTCACCTTGTTGAACGCCGTGGGGTCGACCATACAGCAGGCGATACCGTTGACCTTGTCGTTGATCGCAACGGTAAAAGCATCGACCATCTCAGGTATGATGTCGGTCTCGGAGCCGGTCCAAGTGTATTTGACGCCCAGCAACGCGGCCATGTCGTTTGCCCCGTTCCGGGTGGCGACGAAGAAGGGGTCAGCCGTCACGTGACATACCATGGCAAACCTGTAGGTCGGGTAGTGGGGCCAGGGATTCTTGGTACCGAGCGGCGATGTTGCGCCCGCGGCACTCTGAGTTAAGACTTCACCGAAAGTCCCTAAGAATGGGACAGCAGCCGCCGTGATACCTGCATTACGCAGGAAGCGACGCCTGGATAGCTCACGGGCTGTCGGGTCAATTTCTAGCTTCTCGTATTTTGCCATATTGGTGGCTTCCTCCTGCCTACAATTCCATGGAATTAGCAACTAATGGCTACAAGCTCCGTTCCTGCGTGCCGAATTCGTGACGTCCTCTCCCGCGCCGAGACCTGGCGAGCTGAAGCTCGTGCTCAAGAGAGGAGATTACTGCTATGCTGAGAGGCTGTCAAGATGTACTCGTCCTGTCATGACAGGAGTTGCACGTTGAGGTTGCGCTGGCGCGATCGGGGCCCACTTCGTCCGGGCGTGCACCGAGGGGATGGCCCTGGAAGACCGCTGTGCCGTACACGACGCCGCGGACGCTCGTTAGCAGGTTGGGATGACACGGATGAGCCGTGAGCTTTCCCCCAAGGGCCTGATCCTCGACATGGACGGCGTCCTCTACCGAGGGGACTGTCCCATGCCCGGACTGGTGGAGTTCTTCGAGATCGCCCGCTCGCGCCCCTTGGTCCTGCTCACTAACAACTCCACCGTGTCCGCCCTGGACTTGGAGTGCAAGCTGGCCAGGATGGGGGTACAGGTTCCGGTGGCCGCCATCCTCACCGTCTCCGAGGCCACCGGGCGCTACCTGGCCGAGAAGTTTCCCCCTGGCAGCCAGGCCCAGGTGTTGGGAAGCGCGGCGCTGCAGACTGCGGTGGCCGCGGCGGGGATGACGCTGGTGCCAACCTGCGGGGATGTGGTGGTGGTCGGTCTGGACGCGGCTCTCACCTACCAAAGGCTGGCTGAGGCGGTGCGGTCCGTCTTCGCCGGAGCCGGTTTCGTGGCCACCAGCTTCGACTCCGTGCTGCTCACCGAGCAGGGAATTGCCCCGGGCTCGGGGGCCATTGTCGCCGCCATTCGCGCCTGCGTGGAAGCCGTCCCGGTGTGCGTCGGCAAGCCGAGCCCCTCGATGTTCCAGATGGCCGCCCGCCAGCTGGGTCTGCTCGCAGAGGAGACCCTGGTGGTGGGGGACAGCCTTGTCTCGGACATCGCTGGTGGCAAGGCGGTCGGAGCTCGGACGGCGCTGCTGCTCTCGGGGGTCCCCACCCACAGCGGCCAGGACCAGCTCCAGCCCGACCTGGTCCTGGCCGGACTGCGTGAGCTGTCAGCCTTCTTGGCCTGGTCGTGGGAAACTTGAGGGCCACATGAGCAAGCTGAGAGACCCCGTCCGTCCCCCCAGACCGCTGGTCCTGATCACCGACTGCGACCACCCCGACACCGACGTCGAGCGTGCCATCTTCGCCGCTGCCGGGTTGAACGTGCGCCTGGCCAACTGCCGGACCGAGGACGAGGTCTTGGTTGCCGGTGCCGACGCGGTGGCCCTCTTGACCCAGTACGCCCCAATCAGCGCCAAGGTCCTGGCCGGGCTGGACCGATGCCAGGTGGTAGGGCGCTACGGAGCGGGGCTGGACACCATCGACCTGCCGGCGGCCCGGACCCGGGGGGTGGACGTCGTCTGCGTGCCTGACTACTGCGTCCAGGAAGTCTCGGACCACACCATCGCCCTGGTGCTCTCCCTCTGTCGAGGGATCGTGGCCTATGCCGGCGCCGTCCGCTCGGGCCGCTGGGACATGCGTGAGGGAGGCATCATGCGCCGGCTCTCCACCCTGCGCCTAGGCGTGGTCGGGCTGGGCCGGATAGGACGGATCGTCGCCGCCAAGGCCGCCGCTCTCAACTTCGAGGTGGTGGGCTATGACGTGATTCCCCCCACCGAACCATGCTTGCCCCTGCTCAGCCTGGAAGAGCTGCTCGCCACCAGCGACGTCGTCACCCTCCACCTCCCCCTCTCGACCGAGACCCACCACCTGATCGACGCCTCTCGGTTGGCTGTCATGCGCCCGACGGCGGTGCTGATCAACACCTCCAGAGGGGGCCTGGTCGACCAGGCTGCCCTAGCTCAGGCCATCGCCAAGGGGCGCCTTGGCGGGGCAGGCCTAGACGTCTTGGAGGTCGAACCCCCGGAGCCGGCCGATCCCCTGCTCCGCGACGAGCGGGTGATCATCACTCCCCACGTCGCGTTCTACAGCGAGGAATCCCTGGTCGAGCTCAACCGCCGGGCAGCCGGGAACATCGTCGAGGCTCTAGCCAACCGGGGCGTGATCGACCACCCGCCCCAGGCGGCCCGATGACCGCCTCGACTGCGGCGACCCAATGCAGAACCGGCAGCCTCACGGGTTCTGCGGCGGCTCAGCGGATTTGTCGGAAGGTTGACCGGGTGTATCGGCGGTTGCCCTCGTGATACCGGCTGCAGCATTTCTTGCAACGCTTGCTCGCAGCTCCACTACTGGCGCTCGGCAAAGCTGCCTGCCTATAATCCTGTCATGACCTATGCCGGCACGAGGATCGAGATCCGCTCCTTCGAGCCCTACTACCAGCAGCTGAAGCGCATCCTGGTCAAGGAGATCGGGAGCAACCACAAAGAGGGTGACCTGCTTCCCTCGGAGTCCGAGCTCTGCCGACTCTACTCGGTGAGCAGGACGGTGGTCCGTCAGGCTATGGGAGAGCTGGAGGGCGAGGGTCTAGTCCTCAAGGTAAAGGGCAAGGGCACCTACGTGACCGGCCGGCCGCTCAACACCAGCTTCGTGCAGCACTCGTTGGGCTTCTACGAGTCCATGCAGCGCGCCGGGCATACCGTGGGCACCAGGGTCATCACCCTGCAGACGGAGCCTTGCGGGGCAGGCCTGGCCAAGCTCTTGGAGATCGGCGTCGACGAGGAAGTCATCCACTTCGATCGCGTCCGAAGCGTCGATGGCGTCACTGTCCAGGTCGTCCGCACCGTCCTGCCGGCCCGCCTCTTCCCCGGACTGGTCGAGCTGGACATGACGGACTGCTCTTTGTACCAGGTGCTTGCCGACACCTACGGTGTCCGACCCTCGACAGGTCACCGTGCGATCGACGCGACGGCGCTGAGCAGCGAAGACGCGCACTACCTGCAAGCAACGGAGGGTCTGCCGGCGCTGCGCATCGAGAGCGTGACCCGTTCTAGCGAGGGGGTTGTGTTCGAGTACTACGTGGCTGTGTATCGCGGTCACAGCTTCAAGTTCGAACTCGACGTCTCGTCACCATGACAGGGCGGCGCCTACCCCAGATTGGCAAGCCAGAAAGTCTCACCAGCGTGAATACTTGGCGGAGCAAGACGCCCGGTCCTTTCATCGCCACCGTAGCCTGGGAGGTTCAAGCATAGCTGTGGCGCATCACCGGCGAGACTGTCTCGGAAGGGTGGACCCAATGCATTCCGAAGCAAGTGATGCGGAGTTTGACCACGACGTGTCGGTGCTGGCGGCGTCTCGACCATTTCAGGTGGTCCTCGACTTCACCACCGGCTTGCTGACGCCGTCCGGCGGGTCGTTTGTCAGACGTCTCAGCGATATGGCCAGCGCCTACGAGGATCAAGAGGTGGTCAAGAGGATGCTGGCGAGCGGTGACGACCCGGTCATCTATAAGAGTTATTGCGCTGACGTCCCCCATGAGCCGGGCCACCTTGCATTTCTCACGACGATCATCACGCCAGGCACTGTGGGCTCTGAGTTCTTCATGACAAAGGGCCACCACCATTATCGTGACTCTGCCGAACTGTACCTAGCTATGTCCGGGGAAGGGCTAATGATAATGGAGTCTCACGAGGGAGACTTCGTTCAGCAGGAGCTGGTGCCCTCAGCATTGGTATATGTTCCTCCGGGCTGGGCCCATCGCACGGTCAACACCGGGAGCGGGAGGCTCACATTCATGGCCGCCTATTTCGGTGACGCGGGCCATGACTACGCCTCGATGGAGAGCATGGGGGGCTTCTCCATTCGCGTCCATCGCGGCGACGACGGTCCACAGCTGCGCCCGTCGACGTCTCGGGACAGGGTGGAGGGCCCTCGGTGATTCCCGCCCGATCCGAGCTGGTGATCGGCTCTCTCATCGTCTCGGCAGACGGCCACGGTGAGGAGACCGAGGTGTTGAACCCCGCCGACCAGGAGGTGATCGGTTACGCACCCGTCGCGGACGCCGAGCTAGTCGACCAAGCTGTGACCGCGGCGGCAGACGCCTTCCCGTCCTGGTCGAAGCTGCCTGCGACGCGACGCGCCTCGCATCTGTCGGCCATCGCCTCCTGGATCAGGTCGGATACCCTCCGTCTGGCTCACATTTTGACCCTTGAACAGGGCAAACCGCTGAGCGAGGCCACCGGGGAGGTGCAAGCCGCCGCCAAGGCTTTCGACTACTACGCCGCCGAAGCGGTGCGTGTCTACGGTCAGACAATCCCGACCGAGTCCGAGACCCTGCGCAGCCTGGTCCTGCGCCAGCCGTTCGGCGTGGTGGCCGCCATCACCGCCTGGAACTATCCGCTCGGCCTCATGTCCTGGAAGATCGCCCCGGCGCTGGCTGCGGGTTGCACCGTTGTGGCCAAGCCCTCCAAGGAAGCACCATTGACGGTGCTAGAGGTCGTCTCCGGAGCTGTGCGTTCGGGACTGCCCGCCGGGGTCCTCAACTCCGTGAACGGGGGCGGAGGCACCGTGGGCAACCTGCTCGCCTCACATCCCAAGGTGGCCAAGATCACTTTCACCGGCGGGACGGAGACCGGCCGGCACCTCTTGAAGCTGGCCGCTGAGGACGTCAAGAGCGTCCTCATGGAGCTGGGCGGTCACTCGCCCATGATCGTCGCCGCGGACGCCCCCATGGACAGGGCCGTAGCCGACGGGGTAAAGAGGTCGTTCCGCAACGCCGGTCAGCTCTGCAACTCGGTCAACCGCATCTTCGTTGTGCGCTCGGTGGCCGACGAATTCATCGGCCGCTTCGCTGCCAGCGCGGCGAGGCTGGTCGTCGGTCCCGGGCTCGACCAGCCCGAGCCCGATATCGGACCGTTGACCAACGCGGAGACCCGGGACAACGTGGAGGACCACGTTGCCGATGCCCGCCGCCGGGGCGCCGAGGTGCTGGTCGGGGGTACCCGCCCGGACGCCGAGCGCCTCTCCCGTGGTTTCTTCTTCTTGCCCACGGTCGTGGTCGGTACTGACGAGATGGCCATGATGAACACCGAGACCTTCGGGCCCGTCGCCCCGATCATGGTCGTGGAGGACCTCGACGAGGCCATCTTGCGCGCCAACGCCCTCCAGTTCGGGCTGGTCTCATACCTGTACACTCGCGACCTGCGCACCGCCCTAGAGGGGGCCGAGAGGCTCGAATTCGGGACGGTCAACGTGAACAATGTCGGCGGAGGAGACGTGCCCTTCCCCTATCCGGGCTGGAAGCACAGCGGCCTGGGGGTTGAGCTGGGTCACCAGGGCCTGGAGGAGTACCTCCGGACCAAGCACGTGCGGATCGAGATCGGGTACCGCTGAGCGACGTGACTCAGTATGTGGTCGCCATCGATGTCGGGACCCAGAGCACCCGTGCTGCGCTAGTAGACGTTGAAGGAATCATCCACGATGTGGCCTCTTCCCCGATCGAGCTGTACGCGCCCCGACCGGGCTGGGCGGAGCAGGACCCCGAGCAGTGGTGGGAGACCACCGTGGCCAACATCGCGGCGGTCATCGGCCGCCACCCCACCGCGACCATCGGGGCGATCGGGGTCGCCGCCCAGATGCACAGCGTCGTTGCTCTCAGCGCTTCGGGCGCGTCACTGACCGACCGGGCGGCCATCTGGAGCGACAAGCGCTGCCTCGACCAGGTCAACGCCTTCGAGAGGCGCGCGGACGCAGAGGAGCTCTCGCACCTTGCCGGCAATCGACCCCTGCCGGCGTGGGCAGGATTCAAGATGGGCTGGCTGCGTGCCAACGCGCCGGAGGTCTACGAGAACGCCGAGAGCCTGCTCGTGGCGAAGGATTTCCTCAACTACCGCCTGTGCGGCGAGGTGGCCACCGATCCCTCGGAGGCCTCCGGTTCGTTTCTTTGCGATGCCGCCAGCGGTAAATGGTCCGACGTGCTCGTCGATGCGCTGGGAGTCGACGCCGCCAAGCTTCCCGAGATAGTCGACTCCTGGTCGGTCATCGGCACCGTGCGGAAGGACGTGGCCGGCCGCACCGGCGTGGCCGAGGGGACGCCGGTGGTGGCGGGCAGCGGCGACATGATGTGCCAGTTGCTCGGCTCGGGGATCACCAAACCGGGTCGCGTGGGCCTCGTGTCAGGGACTGCGTCGATCATGTCGCTCGCGGCCGAGAGTGCCTCGCCGGACTTTCGGATCATGAACCTGCGATCGGCGAGCGGCGACTGGATCCGCTTCGGCATCGAAGACGCCGCCGGAGAGTCGTTGCGCTGGTTCGTCGACACCTTCTGCCCGGCTGGGGATCCTGGCCAGAGAAGAGGGTCGCTCGAGTCGCTCGTCCCGCAGGCGGCTCTGGTCGAGCCCGGTTCGGGCGGGCTGTTGTTCTTTCCCTACTTGTTGGGCGAGAGGACACTCGGCAGCCCGCATTCCAGGGCTTCGTTCATCGGCGCCACGATCGGACACGAACGGGCTCACTTCGTCCGGGCGGTCATGGAGGGCATAGCCCTCGAGGACCGGAGGGCTCTCGAATGCCTCTGCCCGGCCGGGGTGCACGGTCCCATCCGGGCCAGCGGGGGCGGCGCGTCGAGCAGCTTGTGGAACCAGATCCGAGCCGACGTCTTCGCCCACCCGGTGCAGGTGCTGGCCTCCGCCGAAGGAGGCATCCAGGGGGCTGCCATCCTGGCTGGGGTGGCGGCGGGCTGGTACAGCGACGCCGCCGCGGGCGCCGAGGAGGTTGTCCGCGTGGCGGAGACCTGGGCCCCTTCCCCCGATGCGGTTCGTGTCTACGAGGACGCCTTTCGCATCTTCTGTGCCGTGCACGACGCTTTGGATGGTCATTGGCAAGCATGGGATGATAGGATCAAGTGATGACGGATATCCTCAAAGCCATCGGTGCTCTGCGCCTAGTGCCGGTGATCGTGATCGACGAAGAGGAGAACGCATATCCTCTCGCACAGGCGCTCAAGGCCGGGGGTCTTCCCTGCGCCGAGATCACGTTCCGTACGGCTGCGGCTGAGCGGTCCATCCGGGCAATGGCCAGCGACCCCGAGATCCTCCTCGGAGCGGGGACCGTGCTCCGCCCCGAACAGGTCGACCGGGCCTTGGAAGCGGGTGCCCGCTACATCGTCACCCCGGGATTCAGCGCCGAGGTGGTGAGGGCATGCCAGGCCAACTCGGTCCCGGTGTTCCCCGGCGTGGCTACCGCCACCGAGATGCAGATGGCCCTGGAGGCTGGCATCGAAGTGGTCAAGGTCTTCCCTGCGGAGGCCCTGGGCGGCCTGGCTCTGCTCAAGGCTCTCGCCCCGCCTTTCTCCATGATGCGCTTCATTCCCACCGGTGGCATCAGCGTTTCGCAGTTGGCTGACTACCTGGCCTTTCCCCCGGTGCTGGCGGTCGGAGGAAGCTGGATCGCGCCGAAGGCGCTCATTGCCGGCCACCACTTCGACCAGATAACCGAGCTGGCTTCCCAGGCGGTCGCCATTTGCCAGGCGGCCCCCGACGGCGCCGCGACGGGACAATGAGCCTGCCCGGCCAGTCGATGCCTCCGATAGAGGTTCGGCCGGCGCAGGACTGTCGCTTCGACCAGGTGTCCCTAGGCGAGGTAATGCTCCGCCTCGACCCTGGGAACAACCGCATCCGCACCACCCGGGAGTTCCGGGTCTGGGAGGGGGGCGGGGAGTACAACGTGGCCAGGGGCCTGCGGCGCTGCTTCGGCCTGCGCACAGCGGTGGTCACCGCTTTGGCCGACAACGAGATCGGCCGGCTCATCGAGGACCTCATGCTCCAAGGAGGAGTGGACCTTTCGTTCCTACGCTGGGTCCCCTATGACGGTATCGGGCGCAGAGTGCGCAACGGATTGAACTTCACCGAGCGGGGATTTGGGATGCGCGGAGCCGTTGGCGTGTCGGACCGCGCCTACAGCGCAGCTAGCCAGATCCGCCCCGGGGAGGTGGACTGGGAGCACCTCTTCGGCGAGCTCGGGGTGCGCTGGTTCCACACTGGCGGCATATACGCCGCCCTGTCGGAGACCACCCCCGAGGTGATCGCCGAGGCAATGCGAGTGGCCAGGAGTCATGGCACCGTGGTGTCCTTCGACCTCAACTACCGGCCCAGCCTGTGGAGAGACTTCGGCGGGCCGAGCCGGGCCCGAGAGGTTAACCGGCACCTGGCATCTCTGGTCGATGTGATGCTCGGCAACGAGGAGGACTTCACCGCCTGCCTGGGCATCGAGGTTCCGGGGGGTGACCCCAGCTTCGCCTCGGTCGAAGTGGACAACTTCAAGAGGATGATCGAGCAGGTGACCAAGGAGTTCACCAACCTCAAGGTGGTGGCGACCAGCCTCCGGACAGTGCGCTCGGCGACGGTGAACGACTGGGGCGCGGTGGCCTGGTCCCCCGCAGGGTTCGCCGAGTCCGTTCAGCGGCCGGGATCGGAGATATTCGACCGGGTCGGGGGGGGCGACAGCTTCGCCTCCGGGTTGATCTACGGCCTGATGGAAAAGCGCGACCTGTCAGTTGCGGTCGAGTACGGAGCCGCTCACGGGGCTTTGGCCATGACCACCCCGGGCGACACCAGCATGGCTAGTCAGGCCGAGGTGGAGAACCTGATGAAAGGTGGCGGTGCGCGGGTTCAGCGTTAGCGCTTGAGCTAGTGCCTGTCGAAGGGGTAAAGGAGGAGCAACTTGCTGGCTGTGGTGAAGACGGCCCCTGGGGAGGGCAACGTCGAGTTGATGGAGGTGTCAGAACCCAGGGCAAAGCCTGGCTGGATCGTGGTCGAGGTGGCGGCCTGCGGCGTGTGCGGGACGGATCTGCACATCCTCCACGACCAGTACAAGAGCTATCCCCCGGTCACGCTCGGGCACGAGTACACCGGTCGCATCGTGGAGATCGGAGAGCGTGTCGAGGGCTGGCACCTGGGCGACCGGGTCGTGGTCGAACAGCATGCCGGCGCTTGCGGCGAATGTGACCTCTGCCGACGCGGCAATCACCACCTCTGCACCCACAAGAGGCCTCCCGGTTCGGGCATCAACGGCGCTCTCGCCCTGCGGGTGCTGGTGCCGGCCTACCTCGCCCATCGGGTCCCTGACGACGTCACCGACCGGGCCGCTGCTATGTGCGAGCCGCTCGCCATCGCCCTCACCGGACTGGAGTCGATCGCCCTGCAACCAGGCGAGTCGGTGGCCGTGATCGGACCGGGACCAGTCGGGCTGCTGGCGGCGTTGGCCGCTCGGTACCTCGGCGCCGGCCGTCTCGTAGTCATCGGGCGTGCCACGACGAGCCGCGCGCGGTTGGAGCTTGCCTCAGAACTCGGGCTCGAGACTCTCGACAGTTCCAGCTGCGATCCCGTGGAGGCACTGGGCGCGTCGTTCACCAACGGCTTCGACATCGTCGTGGAGTCGGCCGGGGCGGCGGCGACCATCGCCCTCGGCGTTCGGTTGCTACGCAAGGGCGGTCGAATGGTCGGCCTGGGCATGGGTGACGGGCGGGAGATTGCCTTTCCCTGGGACGAGGCCATGAACCGTGCCCTCACCTTGCATTTCAGCCTCAGCTCGGCCTACCCCACCTGGGACCACGCTTTGCACCTGCTGCGCACCATCGGCCCACAAGTGGAAAGGCTGGCGACCGACTTCACGTTGCCGCGCTGGTCGGAGGCCTTCGAGGCGGTGGCCACCGAACAGGTGATCAAGGCGTTGCTTTGGCCGGGCCTGTAAAGCCGGGGTGATCCAGGCCACCTCCCCGCCCTCAGGGTGAGCTTGGAGAGTTAGTTGATAAGCCTGAGGCCCGGCCTCGGGACCGCGCCAGCTTCGGTCGGTTGAGTTTGGAGGGAAGGTATGCAGGCGGTGGTATGGGCGGGGGAGAGCAAGGTCGAGGTGAGAGATCTCCCCGTACCTGAGCCGCCCCCCCAATGGACTCTGGTGGATGTGGCCTACGCTGGACTTTGCGGGACGGATTTGCACATCTGCCACAACGAGCACCCACGGGCCAAGCCTGGTCTGGTAATCGGTCACGAGCTGGTGGGCCGGCTCACCTCCCCCCTCGGGGAGCTTCGTGCCGGCGCCCCGGTCTTCATCAACCCCCTGCTCTGGTGCGGGATCTGCCCCAGCTGCAGGCTAGGGCGCTATCACATCTGTCACCGCTTGGGGCTGATCGGCATCGACATGAACGGTGGAGCCGCCGAGGCGGTCGCCGTTCCTGAGGACCACATACTGGCTCTTCCGGCGGGGGTGGACATGCGCCGGGCGGCTTTGGTCGAGCCCCTGTCGGTGGCGGTAAGGGCCGTGCGACGCAGCGGGATGCGCCTCGGCGACCGGGTTCATGTGCTCGGGGCGGGGCCGATGGGGCTGCTGGTGGCCAGTTGTGCACGCCTGGGAGGAGCGTCCGAGGTCACCATCAGCGAAGTATCCCCAGGGCGCGCTCGGGCTGCACAGGCGTTGGGGCTGAGCTTGGTTGACCACGACTCGCCGCAGCCGATCGCTGACGTCCTCTTCGATTGCACTGGGCATCCGGCGGTCTCGCCCACCGTGTCCAGGTGGGTCCTGCCCGGAGGGCTGGTCACTGTGATCGGGGCCTATCCGGGCGTGGTCCCGGTCAACCTGCAGGATGTCATGTTCCGAGAGATCTCCATCGTGGGCACGCGGGTGTACAGCCTCGAAGACATCGCCGCGGCGATCAGCGTGGTGGAACGGGAGGGCCCCACCCTGGACCCTGTAGTGACGGCGGTGGTCCCGCTGACCGAGGGTCCGTGGGCGATCAGCGCCCTGCAGGCCGGATCTGAGCTGAAGGTCCTGCTGAAGGGACCCGCAGCCTGAACCTTAGAAGTTTGCTTGTGGTTGCCCCTCGGAGTAGCCATCCACGCCCAGTAAATCGGTGCTCTTCGGATCAATGGCAATGTTGCACCGTGAGCTGGTGACCCAGTTCGTCCAAGGGCTAGGAGGCGCGCTTGGCGACCTACTGTCCTTGGATGTCCCGGGAAGAACGTCCACCTGTCCCAGACCCGGCTTCAACCAGTGCCTCGCGAAGTCCCTGGTCACGGGACCGCGATTGAGAGGGGTGTTTCCACTACGCGGAATCTGTTCACCCAGCTCAGGCGATTGTGGCCTTTCCCCAGCCGGAGGTGTCCACGCCGAGGGCCCGGAGCACCTTGGCCTGGAGTGGAGTCGGCCTGCTGACGAGTTCGATGGCACGCTCACCGGCGCTGACGAGCTCGAGGCGTACCTCGGCCCGCTCGGCGAGCGCTCGGCGAGGCGTCATGTGCTGGAAGGCAAGGTCCGGGTCCATCGCCTTGGCGGCTGCGAGGTCTTTGGCCATGACGGCCTCGATCGTCGCCGCCAGTATGCACAGGGCGATCTGGCCCCTCACGCGGTCCTCGGTCCAATGGAAGACAGGTCGGAGCGCCAGGGAGTCCTTGCTGATCCGAAATCTGGCCTCGACGTTCTGCAGGCTCCGGTAGTGGCGCAGCACCTTGGCGCAGCCGACCTCGGAGGCGTCGAGCGATGTCGTGATCACATACCGCCCGCATACCAGCTCTTCGTCGTAGCGCCGTGCTTCGTGACTGATCCACGGCGCGTTCGCTCCAAGCCAGACGGCCCGATCTCTCAACTCGTAATCCAACGCGCCGATCGACCTCCGTGCGGAGAAGAGCGACACGATCCCAAACCCGCGGAAGAGCCCGATTTTCGATGGCCAAGGCACTACGGATGGTCCGATCCAACGAGCGCATCTGGCAGAGGACAGAATTGTAGGAAGGTCGTAGTAGGGGACCCCTCGAAGAGCGACCGTCCCGAGCGTCGCCTGCTCTGTTTCACAGGCCGCAGCGATGGATCGAATTGCCTGTCCAGACGCCCAGCATTCGCGCCGGATCCGTGGGACGCAGGTGGCTTTCATGCCCGAGCGTTGGGTGAGAACGCCGGTCAAGGGCGCTTTCACGCGCCCGGTGTGGGTCTCAGGTCGGTGAGGCCACCCTTGGACTTGCTCATCTAGTCGCATTACAATCCGGCTACTCGCGGAATGGGTGCATTGTGGGAGATGAGGCGATCGTCTGATATCCCTGGCCGAGGACGCGGGATCAGCGCCCAGACCGTGGCCGGACGGGCTCGCTAGGACGGCATCGGGAGCGGCGAAACCGCTAGCAAAAGGGGGTCCAATGGACCGAGACCGAGGTTTCAGGAAGTCGGTTGTCGGATGGTTGGTCGGAGTGACCGCAGCGGCCGTGCTCGTTGTGCCCGTGGCAGTCCTGGCGGGCTCGAACGGCGCGGCCGCGTCCCTGTCTCACCGGACCATCCCGAACAAGACGGTCATCTTGGGAACGACGGACCGTATCGTCTCTGCGGACCCGGCGGGCTCCTACGACCTGCCGTCGTGGACGGTCATCTACAACGTCTACCAGACACTGCTCAAGTATGTGCCCAACACGACGACGATCGTCCCCGACGCCGCGACGTGCGCGTGGCATGGCAAGACGACATACATCTGCACGGTCAAACCCAAGCAGTTCTTCTCGAACGGAGACCCCGTAACCGGCGCGGACGTCGCGTACTCGTTCAATCGCATCCTCAAGATCGCCGCCCCGAACGGCCCTCAGAGCCTGCTCGCCCCGATGAAGAGCGTGACGGCGTCAGGAAACAAGGTCACCTTCAAGCTGGTAGCCCCCGACGCCGTATGGCCGGCCGTGCTGACGACGGGTGCCGGAGCGATCGTCGACCAGAAAGTGTTCCCGTTCAAGGCGCTCGAGCCCGACGCGAAGATCATCGGGTCCGGCCCCTACGAGCTCCAGTCGTACACGCCGAACCAGTTGGCCGTGTTCGTGCCGAACCGCCACTACGGCGGGAACGACGTCCTGCACAACAACCGGTTCATCGTCCGCTACGAGGAGAGCGCGACGACGCTCGTCTCCGACGAGCAGCAGGGCCAGATCGACATCGCTTACCGTGAGCTGACCCCGACGCAGCTCGAGGCGCTCGCGCACTCGAGCGGCGTCAAGATAGTCGTGGGCAAGGGCCTCGAGATCCGTTACATCGTCTTCAACCTGCAGACGCAGCCGGGCTCGAACAAGGCGCAGAAGCTCGCGATCCGCAAGGCCGTGGCGTACCTGGTCAATCGGGCCTCGATCGCCAAGTACGTCTACAAGGGGACGGTGAAGCCCCTGTACTCGATCATCCCCAACGCCCTAACGGGGCACATCAACTCGTTCTCCGAGGTGTACGGGGCATCGCCCAACCTCGCGAAGGCGAAGTCCGTCCTCAAGGCCGCCGGCGTGAAGACGCCGGTCAAGTTCACGCTCTGGTACAACACCAACCACTACGCGGACACGGACTTCGCGACCGAGCTGCAGCGTGAGCTCAATGCTTCCGGCCTGTTCAACATCTCGCTCAAGTCGGCCGAATGGAGCACCTACGTCCAAGCAGCCACCACGAACCAGTACCAGGTCTTCCTGTTCGGCTGGTTCCCCGACTACCCCGACGCGGACGACTACACGAGCCCCTTCTACATCTGCAACAAGGAGTTCCTGGTCGACCACTACTGCAACATGAAGGTGAACGCGCTCATCGCGGAAGAAGAGGCGTCGACGGTCCAGTCGGTCCGCGACAAGGCATTCGCTCAACTAGAGCTGCTCACCGCGCAGGACGCGTCGCTCATCCCGATCTGGCAAGGCGGCCAGATCGCCGCGGTCCGCGACGACGTGACCGGAGTCCAGTCGACGCTCGATGCGTCGTACACGTTCCGGTTCTGGCTCGTCGGGAAGTCCTGACAAGTTGATCCCGGGGGCCAGGCGCTGAGCGCCTGGCCCCGGGCCGACCGGGTTTCGAGAAGGGCGTTCAAGTTGTCGTCGAAGGGATCGCTGCGCCGTTACATCATCACGCGGCTCTTCCTGGTCATCCCGATGGTCTTCATCTTGTTGACCCTCGTCTTCCTCCTGATGCGAGTCGCTCCCGGCAACCCGATCCTGGCGGCACTCGGAGGTCACCTCTCCCACACCCAGCTCCTTGAGCGCGAACGGGCCGCCGGCTACGACAAGCCGCTCATCGTCCAGTACGGCGAATACCTGAAACAGGTCCTGACAGGACACCTGGGCACCACCCTTACCGATCACCGTCCCGTCACGCAGGTGATCGCACAGAACGGCGCTGCCACGCTCGAGCTCACTGTGGCGGCGATGTTCGTCGCGCTGATTGTCGGTGTCCCGCTCGGAATGCTCGCCGGCCGGATGCGCGACACCTGGGTCGACACCGGGGCAAGGGTCTTCGGGATCGTCATCTACGCGGCGCCGGTCTTCTTCCTCGGCCTGCTCGCGCAGCTGTTGTTCGGGCACATCCTCAATTGGCTCCCAACCTCGAGCGAGTCGGGCGTCCTCGTCCAAGCGACTCTCACACCGCACACGAATATCCTCCTCATCGACGCGATGATCGACGGGCAGTGGGGTGACATCCCCGACCTGCTGGCACACCTTGTGCTGCCGGCGGCAACGCTCGGTCTAGTCATCTCCGGGGTCGTCCTCCGGCTCGTGCGCGTCAACGTGATCCAGACGATGAAAGGTGACTACATCGAGGCCGCCCGAGCCCGCGGGCTGAAGGAGCGGTCTGTCGTCGTCCGGCACGCCTTCCGCAACGCCCTGGTTCCGATCGTGACCGTCACCGGGCTGCAGGCGGCCCTGCTTCTCTCGGGAGCGGTTCTCACCGAGGAGACGTTCAACTGGCCGGGGATCGGCAGCGAGCTCATCTACTACCTCGGGGCCCGCGACTACATCGCCGTGCAGGGGATCATCATTGTCTTCGCGCTGGCGGTTGTCGCGATCAGCCTCCTCATCGACCTCCTCAACGCGTGGATCGACCCGAGAGTGCGCTACTAGTGGCGACGACCGTACTTCCAGGCGAGTTCGAGTCGGGCATCGCGTCCGGGGCCGTCGCCGGTGACCGACGCGCGCGCGGCCTGCGGCGCGCGATCGCGCCGCTGATGACGGTCCGCGGCCTGCCCCGGTGGCTCTTCTGGACGGGGGCGGCGATCACGCTGCTCTTTGTCGTCCTCGCCATCTTCGCCCCGGAAATAGCTCCTTACGGCTACAACCAGTACCTGGCGCACGGCATCCGGTTCCCTCAGCAAGCCCCGCCGTCGGCGGCTCACTGGCTGGGGACGACGGTCGTCTCCGAGGACGTCTACTCCCGTGTCATATTCGGGGCGCGCACCTCGATCGAGGTCGTCGTTCTCGCGCTCATGTTCTCGGTCGTGATCGGAGTCCCCCTCGGCCTCGTCTCGGGGTACTTCGGCGGATGGCTCGACCGGGTCCTCGTGCTGATCAACGACTCGATCTTCGCCTTCCCTTACCTGCTCCTGGCGATCGTGATCGCATTCCTCCTTTCGTCGTCGGTCGGAGGCGGGGTGTTGACCGCGGCCATCGCGATCACGGTCGTCTACATACCGCAGTACTTCCGCGTAGTTCGGAACACGGTGCTCTCGGTGCGGGAAGAGCCGTACGTCGAAGCGGGCCGCGCGCTCGGCGCCAGGCCGAGGACGGTCATGCGTCGCTACGTGTTCGCAAACGTGGTCCACTCGGTCCCCGTCGTCGCGTCTTTGAACGCAGCGGATGCGATCCTCACCCTGGCCGCACTGTCGTTCCTCGGCATCGGTATGGACCCTTCGGTGGCCGCCGAGTGGGGCTACGACATCTCCCGCGGGGTCGCGGATGCTCAAGCCGGGTTCTGGTGGACCGGGCTCTTCCCCGGGCTCGCCGTCATCCTCCTCGTCACCGGCCTTACGCTCGTCGGCGAGGGGATCAACGACACGTTCAACCCACTCCTGCGCCGGCCGAACCACCGCCGGTTCGCCATGCCCAAGGATGCCCGGGAGGCCACCACCGCGGCCGTCGAGATGGAACGTCCGGTCGTGCGCGTCCGCGACCTCAGGGTTTGGTACGCGACGGACCGGGGCCCGGTACGCGCCGTCGACGGGGTGAGCTTCGAGATCCGAGAACGCGAGACGCTCGGCCTGGTCGGCGAGTCCGGCAGTGGCAAGTCGACCCTCGGTCGCGGACTTATCGGCCTGCTGCCTGTGGGCGCCATCCGGGACGGGTCCGTCGACTTCGAAGGGCGCGACCTCGTGAAGGCCACCCAGCAGGAAATGCGGCATCTTCGGGGGCCCTCGATAGGCCTTGTCTTCCAGGAGCCCATGACCCGACTCGACCCGCTCATGCGGATCTCGGATCACTTCGCCGAGGTCCTGCACACCCACGAGCCTGACATCTCCGACGCCGAGATCCGCCGGCGCTCACTCGAGGCGCTCGGCGGTGTCCGCATCCCGCCGACCCGCTTTCGCAACTATCCGTACGAGTTCTCGGGCGGCATGCGCCAGCGGATCATGATTGCCTTAGCGCTGGTGCTCAAGCCGCGCTTTGTGATCGCGGACGAGCCGACGACCGCTCTCGACGTGCTGGTCGAGGCCCAGATCCTCTCGATAATCGCCGACCTGAAGAACAACTTCGACACCTCGCTGCTGCTCATCACCCACAACCTGGGGATCGTCGCCGAGTCGTGCGACCGGGTCGCCGTCATGTACGCGGGACGCATCGTCGAACAGGGCGCCGTCTCCGACATCTTCTCTCGTCCCGAGCACCCTTACACCCAGGAGCTCATGCGCTCGACTATCTCGCTCTCGACGCGGAAGCTTCACTACATCCCGGGTGCGCCGCCCGATCTCGTTGATCCTCCGCCCGGCTGCCGGTTCCACCCACGCTGCCCGCAGGCGATGGAGGTCTGCCGGGCGAAGGAGCCGGTTGGTGTCGAGATCAGGCCGAGCCACCTAGCGGAGTGCTGGCTTCACGGTCCGCAGGACGAGATCCCGCCCGACGGCCGCCGCCCACTGGAACGCGAGGAGATCGGTATTGCAGATGAGGCCTGACCCCGCGACCCTCCCTCTCCTCGACGTCCACGACCTCAAGGTCCACTTCTCGCTCCGGGGCAGCTTCCTGCAGCGGATGCTGGGCCGGGATACAGGCTCGGTGAAGGCGGTCGATGGCGTCACCTTCACGCTGCAGCGCGGGGAGGTGTTGGGGCTCGTGGGCGAGTCCGGGAGCGGGAAGACGACGCTTTCGCGGGCCGTGCTCTCGCTTGTCAAGGTCACGGACGGGTCGATCGCGTTCAACGGAGAGACGATCTCGGGGCTTTCCGAGCGGCACTTCCGGCCGCTGCGCAAGCGGCTCCAGCTCATCTTCCAGGACCCGCACGCCTCGCTCAACCCGGCGATGACGATCCTCGACGCCGTCGGCCACCCGCTCCGGATCCACCACGTCGCGAAGGGCGACGACGAGGTCCGCCGTCTCGTCTCCCTGGCCCTAGAAAGGGTCGGCCTCGTGCCGGTTGAGCGGTTCCTGTACAAGTACCCGAGCGACCTTTCGGGTGGCCAGAAGCAACGCGCGGTTCTCGCCCGGGCGATCATCCTCGGGCCGGAGCTCGTCATCGCCGACGAGCCCGTCTCGATGCTGGACATGAGCGTGCGGGCGAAGATGCTCGAGCTGATGGGTGACCTGAAGCGCGATCTCGGCCTCACCTATCTTTACGTCACCCACGACCTCGCGACCGCACGATACTTCTGCGACCGGATCGCGATCATGTACCTCGGGCGAATTGTCGAGATCGGCTCGGCGGCCGAGATCTACTCGAAACCACGCCACCCGTACACGAGGGCGCTGCTCGAGGCGATCCCCGAGCCCGACCCGAGCCACAAGGTGCCGCGCGACCTCCCTAGAGGCGAGGTGCCTGACGCCGCGGTTCCGCCACTCGGCTGTTCGTTCCACCCGCGCTGCCCGCGGGCCTTCTGGCCGTGCGGCTGGGAGAGCCGCGACCTGCGCTTGATGCTCGAGGAGAGGTGGGCGACGCTGAGCCCAGACGAGTACCTGCGCGAGCGCGCGATCGTCGGTGATCTCGAGGGACTCGACTCGCCGTCGACTGAGGCCCTCATCCCTGTGGGGAAGGGACACAGTGCGACCGAGTTGGCCGCCCTGCTCGACGAGCACCGGAGGTCGACGCCCGAGGACCCGTTCTGGCGAGGGGTCGTATCAGTCGAGCCGCGGACGCACGGCGTCACGGTTCGCTTCCACGACCACGTCACGCCCGAGCTGCAACCCGCCGCCGACGCCGACGAGCCGGTCGAGGTCGCCTGCCATCTCTATCGCCCGGACCTCGCGCCAGGTTGACGGCACCGCTCAGCGAAGCACCCGATCGGTTTCGTGACAGCGGGCTCAGGCGCACGGTTCCGTCACGGCGCGCTAAGCTCGGCGACGAGCCGGCTCCCATCCCCGCACGCCTGAGGGAGGTGGAGCGCGCGATAGATGTTCGTCTTGCCTGAGCCACTTGGACCGACCACTACGGTGATCTGCCCGAAGTCAACGGTCACATCCCGAAGGGACCGGTATCCCTCGACGTGGAGACACCGAATGTCCATGCCCGGACAAGTAGCCATCGGGTTGCACTCATCGCTGCGCTGCGACGCCGGAGGGGTCGTTAGCGCTGACGAACGCGCTCAGGCCCGACAGTCTGGGTGAACGCTGGGCCCGTCTCGCATGCGACCAAATGCGCAGATCCCAGGCCACGAACAGACCCTTCCCGTATCATCCAGTTATGCCCCGCGCTACCTGCGATCACATGATCGGCGGTGCGCCGAGCGTTGTCGGGAGGACTAGTAGGAGAGCGCCGTGACCGTGCGAGTACCCGTCCGAGGAGCTCTCCTTGTCTGGGCACGAGAGCGCTCCCGCGTGGCTCCCGAGGACCTCTTCACCCGCTTCCCCGCGCTAATGGAGTGGGAGGAGGAGACCAAGCAGCCGACCCTGAAACAGCTTGAGAAGTTCGCACAAGCCACGCACACGCCGGTCGGCTACCTCTTTCTGCCGGAGCCGCCAGAGGAGCACCTTCCTCTTCCAGACTTCCGTACGATCGGCGACCTGGACATTGGCCAAGCGAGTCCCGACCTGCTCGACACCGTGTATCAATGCCAGCAACGTCAGGACTGGTACCGGGACTACGCACGGCTCCAGCGGCAGGAACCGGTTCGCTTCGTAGGCACGCTCAGCACCGACGTGGATGTAGTCGAGGCGGCGCGGCGAATGCTCGAAGTGTTGGAGTTCACTCCCAGCCAGCGGGGGTCGTCGTGGAGCGAGGCCTTCCGACGCCTCATCGACCAAGCCGACGCGAATGGCGTCCTCGTCATGGTCAACGGGATCGTCGGCAGCAATACCCATAGGAAGCTCGATCCACGCGAGTTCCGGGGCTTCGCTCTCGTAGACGACCTTGCACCCCTGGTGTTCGTCAATGGCGCTGACACGAAGGCCGCCCAAATCTTCACGCTGGCCCACGAACTTGCCCACGTCTGGCTCGGCCAGTCTGCTGTGTCGGATGCTGATTTGGAGTTTCCTTCGGCGAACGCTGTGGAACGGTGGTGCAATCAGGTCGCCGCCGAGTTCCTGCTGCCGTCGGAAGCCCTCACTCGCCTGAACGTGAGCCTTCAGTCGCTCACAGACCCGCTCCAGGACTTGGCTAGGGAGTTCAAGGTCAGCACGCTCGTCGTGTTGCGGCGCATATTCGATGGGGGCTTTCTCACGCAGTCGCAATTCCGAATTGCGTACGCCGAGGAGCGCGACCGCGTTCTCGCGCTGATGGAGGAGCGATCGTCGGGTAGCGGTGGTGGCAACTTCTACAACACCCAGCCGCTGCGAGTGAGCAGGCGCTTCGCGAGGGCACTGATCGAGGGCACGCTTGAGGGGCAGACCCTCCACAGAGACGCTTACCAGATGCTCGGCTTCAAGAAGCATTCGACTTTCGATGAGCTGGCGAGCCACCTCGGAGTGCTGTGATGGCCTACCTACTCGATGCAAACATCTTCATCCAGGCGAAGAAACTCCATTATGGCTTTGACTTCTGCCCAGCATTTTGGGATTGGCTCGACGCTGGCAACGCCTCGGGGACCGTCTTCAGCATCGAGAAGGTCCGCGATGAGCTACTCGCCGGAAACGATGATCTGTCGACCTGGGCACAAGCACGCGGGAACTATCTCTTCCTTCCACCGGACCCGTCAACCTCCGCGAGCTTGGCGGCGGTCAGCAGATGGGCGAGTGGCGGGAACTATGAACCCGCGGCGGTTAGCACCTTTCTCCAAACCGGAGCCGAGTACTACTTGGTCGCCCAGGCTCACGAACTCGCACACGTCGTTGTAAGTCATGAGATTCCGTCGACCTCGACCAAGCGGATCAAGATTCCTGACGCCTGCATCGGGGTTGGAATCAAGGTCATTTCTCCGTATGAGATGCTGCGAACAGAGCGAGTTCGCTTCGTGCTGGGCGCATGAGTGCGGTGTGCACCGCGTACCTACTCGAGACCGCGACAGACGGGGCGAAGTAGTCGCCGGCTTGTCGGCGGCCATGAGATCCTGCACGGAGACGGCCAAATAACTGATCGCTAGACCAAGATCATTCAGACGAGGTTCGTCATCGTCGTTGCGCCACGGGCCGTTTGAGGCAACGAAACGGTAGTGTAAGTGCCTCTGAAGCGGGAGTGTTGCCGTCGAACGACGTGGCAGCGACGGGTTCAAGGTATGGTCCTTTGCCTACAGAACGGTAGCGGAAAGTCATACGAAATGGTAGTGTGAAAGTATGATCCCGAAGTGGCCGTATCACCGCAGAGTCGTCGACACCGAGCTGGACGAGCTTCTGGGAGACCTTGCAGCCGTCACTCTCGAGGGCGCTAAGGCGGTCGGGAAGACGGCTACGGCGACGCAGCGAGCAGCGACCATCTACGAGTTGGATCGGGACGGCGTCCGCGAGCTCATCTCCGCCGACCTTGACCGGGTGCTGAGCTCACCGCCCCCCGTCCTTCTCGACGAATGGCAACGCCTGCCTGCGATCTGGGACGCCGTGAGGCGTGCCGTAGACGAGGATCCAAGCTCCGGCCGGTTCCTGCTGACAGGATCGGCGTCGCCGGCATCCCCGCAGACCCACAGTGGCGCCGGGCGCATCGTCAGGTTGAGGATGCGTCCCCTCAGCCTGGTCGAACGGGACGTCGCCACCCCGACTGTCAGCCTCGCCCGGTTGCTCGCTGGCGGTCGGCCCGTCGTAGATGGCAGCAGTGGTGTTCGCCTCGAGCGTTACGTCGAGGAAATCGTTGCCTCCGGGTTTCCCGGTATCCGACTGCTCGGAGAGCGGGCGCGGCGGGCGCAGCTCGATGGGTACTTGACCCGGATCGTTGACCGCGACTTCCCTGACATGGGCCGCAGCGTTCGCAACCCGACGGTGTTGCGCCGATGGATGGCTGCATATGCGGCCGCGACAGCAACCGTCGCTTCCTACGACAGCATTCGCGGCGCGGCCACGGGGGGCGAAGGCGACAAGCCAGCCAAAACGACGACCCAGCCGTACCGGGACATCCTCGAACGGCTGTGGGTAGTGGACCCGGTCCCAGCGTGGACAGCGACGCGCAACTACCTCCATGGGCTCGGCTCTGCACCTAAGCATCACCTCGCTGATCCGGCGTTGGCCGCTCGCATTCTCGGCTTGGACGCGTCTGCTCTCCTTGAGGGCCGGGCCGTCGAGCCGACTCTCCCACGAGTCGGTTCGTTTCTTGGTGCACTGTTCGAGTCTCTCGTCACCCTCGACGTCCGCGTGTACGCGCAGGCGGCCGAGGCTCGGGTCGGCCACCTGCGAACCCACCGAGGTGCTCACGAGGTCGATCTCATCGTTGCTCGTGCTGACCAGAGCGTCGTCGCGATTGAGGTGAAGCTCGCTTCGGCCGTGAACGATCACGATGTTCGCCACTTACGCTGGTTGCAGGAGGAGATCGGTGACCGCCTGCTTGATGCGGTCGTCATCACCACGGGCGATTACGCGTACCGCCGGCAGGACGATGGCATCGCTGTGATCCCAGCCGCGCTCCTAGGTCCCTAGCCAGGGGCGCGGCTGGGATGCCTCGGCGTGGCAGGCCGGACGCGGGCGCGCAGCAGTCGCCGAATCAGAGGGCGTCACCTAGCGCGATCTGCGCGACGAAACTTCTTTCCTCTGACCGAGCGCGTTAACACCCGATCTGTAGACGAGCCACGCACCGATCAGTTCGTGGAACGCTCCGGCAACCCTGCCGACAGATATTGGGCGAGGCTTCTAGACCTGTTCTAGACCAAGAGGCTTTCCCTAGCCAGAAAATCCCTGGTAGAGGGCCTGAAATTTAGATGTCGTAGTAGAGCATGAACTCCCAAGGATGCGGGCGCAGACGGACCTGGTCGATCTCGGCGAGCCGCTTGAAGCTGATCCAGGTCTCGATGAGGTCGTCGGTGAAGACTCCACCGGCCTTCATGAAATCATTGTCAGCCTCGAGCGCACAGAGAGCCTCGTCCAGGGAAGCGGGTACCTGCGGTACGTTCGCGAGCTCCTCAGGCGGGAGGTCGTACAGGTCCTTGTCCATCGGGTCCGGCGGCTCGATCCGGTTCTGCACGCCATCCAGGCCCGCCATCAGCATCGCCGCAAAGGCGAGATAGGGGTTGCACGCCGGGTCGGGGCAGCGGAATTCGACGCGCTTTGCCTTCGGGCTCTTCGAGTAGAGCGGGATCCGGCACGCGGCGGAGCGGTTGCGCTGGGAGTACACGAGGTTCACCGGCGCTTCGTAGCCTGGCACCAGCCGCTTGTAGGAGTTCGTCGTCGGAGCGGCGAACGCGAGCACCGCTGCCGCGTGCTTGAGCAGCCCGCCGATGTACCATCGCCCGACGTCGGACAGACCCGCGTAGCCGGTCTCCGCGTAGAACAGCGGCTCACCGTCACGCCACAGCGACTGGTGGCAGTGCATCCCCGACCCGTTGTCCTGGAACAAGGGCTTGGGCATGAAGGTGGCCGAGTACCCGGCGTTGCGCGCGACGTTCTTCACCACGTACTTGTAGAGCATCAGCTTGTCGGCCATGCGAAGCAACGTGTCGAAACGCATGTCGATCTCTGCCTGCCCCCCCGAGGCCACCTCGTGGTGCTGCACCTCGATCTCGATCCCGAGGCGTTCCATCACGAGGATCATCTCCGATCGCAGGTCCTGGAAGTGGTCCATGGGCGGCACCGGGAAGTACCCCTCTTTGTAACGCGGCTTGAAGCCGAGGTTCGGCTTCTCGTCGCGAGCCGAGTTCCAGATGCCTTCGATGGAGTCGACCTGGTAGAAGGCGGACCGCTGATCCTGAGAGAAACGGACATCGTCGAAGATGAAGAACTCCGCCTCCGGCCCGAAGTAGACCGTGTCGGCGATCCCGGTCATCTGGAGATACCGCTCCGCCTTGAGCGCCACATAGCGGGGGTCGCGCGAGTAACTCTCGAGGGTGACCGGATCGTGCACGAAGCAATTGAGATTCAGGGTCTTGTGCTGGCGGAAGGGATCGAGAACTGCAGTCGCGGGGTCCGGGAGCAGGAGCATGTCCGATTCCTGGATCTCCTGGAAGCCGCGGATGGAGGACCCGTCAAAACCGAATCCCTCGACAAAAGCCGCCTCGGTCAGCTCATGAGTCGGCACGGAGAAATGCTGCATGAGACCGGGGAGGTCGCAGAAGCGGATGTCGATGATCTCGACGCCTTCGTCCCTCGTCAGTTGAACGACTTCGGCAGCGGTGCGATCCTGCACGGTTCCTCCTTGGTCCGCCTTAAGGCGCGACAGTTGAGCAAGCTTCTCGACCGAGAGCTTGGCGCATGTCCGTTTCGACATCATTGCTCAACTGTGAACGCAGTGTGAACTGCCTCACGATGGATCTTGGCCTTTGACGGCTGGCTCGACGCCCTTTACACCTGCGACACTGATCACGCGCCTCGGCTCACGAACTTCGTCAACACGGCCCGGCGCCACGATGGGAGGTACTCGATGCAAAGTCAGCGGGAGTACGTGTTGCGGACCGTCGAGGAACGCGGGGTACGTTTCATCCAGCTGTGGTTCACCGACGTGCTGGGCATCCCGAAGTCGTTCAGCATCACGCCTGCAGAGCTCGAGAATGCCCTCGAAGGGGGGATGACCTTCGACGGATCCTCGATTGACGGCTTCAGCCGAGTGCAGGAGAGCGACGTGCTCGCGAAACCCGATCCGAAGACGTTCCAGATCCTGCCGTTTCGCATCGGCCGGGAAGGCGATGCCTCACCGGTCGCCCGCGTGTTCTGCGACATCACCAATCTCGACGGTTCGCCGTTCGAAGGCTGTCCTCGGCACGTGCTGAGGCGAACGCTCGAGCGTGCCCGAACCCGCGGGTTCTCCTTCTATGCCGCCCCGGAGATCGAGTACTTCTACTTCGCGCCTAGCGAACCGGGCGAGCCGCCGAAGCCGCTCGACGCGGGATCGTACTTCGAGCTCACAGTGGCGGACCTGACCACCGATCTGCGCAAGCGCACCGTGCTCACCCTCGAAGACATGGGCATCCCTGTTGAGTACGCCCAGCACGAAGATGCGCCGAGCCAGCACGAGATCGACCTCCGCTACACCGACGCCCTGACCATGGCCGACACCGTGATGACAGTCCGCCTCATCGTCAAGGAGATTGCCCACGAGCGCGGCGTGCACGCGAGCTTCATGCCCAAGCCGCTCGCGGGAGTCCAGGGCTCGGGCATGCACACGCACTTCTCGTTGTTCGAAGGCGACCGGAACGCTTTCGCCGACCGGGGCAGCGATCACGGCCTGTCGGAGGTGGGACGCCAGTTCATCGCGGGCGTGCTTCAACACGCGCGCGAGATCACGGCCGTGACCAACCAGTGGGTCAACTCCTACAAGCGTCTCGTCGTCGGCTACGAAGCGCCGGTGAACGTGTCCTGGGCCTATAACAACCGGTCGGCGCTGGTCCGCGTGCCGATCGCACGGCGCGGCAAGGTCGAGTCGACTCGGTTCGAGTACCGCGCCCCGGACCCGGCCTGCAACCCGTACCTCGCGTTCTCCGTGGTACTGGCGGCTGGGCTCGAGGGCATCGAAAAGGGCTACGAGCTCGGTCCCGAAGCGGCGGCGAACCTGTTCACGATGACCCCGGAGGAGCTCGCCTCGGAAGGCATCCGGTCCCTGCCATCCAGCCTGCAAGAGGCGCTCGTGGCCATGGAAGGCTCAGAGCTCGTCGCCGAGACGCTGGGCGAGCACGTCTTCGAATGGTTCCTGCGCAACAAGCGCGCCGAATGGGACGCCTACACCCGGGAGGTCACGCCTTACGAGCTGGCCCGATACCTCCCGGCTCTCTAGGCGCTGTCGTTCAGGGAATCCCAGGCGTCTCGGCGATGGAACCGCTGCTCGTCTACCCGGACGCACCCTCTGAGTGGCTGTCGGGTGTGCTCGAGCGGGCGGGCTACCCCTGGCGAGGTGTGCCGGATCCGGCCTTCGCCGAACGCGACGAGCCCGAGGATGGGTTCGCCGGCGCGGTGATCTCGGCGTTGGAGGACCCGGTCGCTGCTTTTGCCGCATGCCGCTTCCTCCGCAAGGGCGACAGCCCACTGCGGCCAGTGCTGCTCGTGTTGTCGCAGGCTTGTCTCGCGGAGCTGGAGCTTCGTGAGGACCTGTTCGACGACTTCGTGCTCGCGAGCGCGACCTACGAGGAGGTGGAGGCTCGGCTCACTCACCTGTTCTGGCGGACCGGGCGCGGGAAGAAACAGGACCTGATCGTTTACGGGCCTCTGGCGTTGAACCTGGAGACCTACCAGGCCGCGATCCAAGGACGTCCTCTGGATCTGACGTTCATGGAGTACCAGCTCCTGCGCTTTCTCGCAGCGCACCCAGGAAGGGTGTTCACGCGCGAGACGCTCCTGTCCCGGGTATGGGGCTACGAGTACTTCGGGGGTGCAAGGACCGTTGACGTTCATGTCCGGCGTCTGCGGGCCAAATTGGGAGAAGAGCACGCACATCTGATCGACACGGTCCGCAGCGTCGGCTACCGCTTCGGAAGTATTCGGTGGCTGCCATCAGACCATGGCGCGGCCCGGTCGTAGTCGCCCTCCGTCCGTCCCAATCCCTGTCTTCAGGGCAACTCGGGCTGTCGCTACTTCTTCTTCGAGCCCGAGCCGCTCTTGGCGATGGTCGTCGTCGTCACCGTCGGGCTCGAAGAAGAGCGCTGAGTCACGGCGATCGCGTACGGGCCGCCGGGAAGGTGGATCGCCGCACCGGGAAGATGCGTCTTGGTGCTGAGCGGCACGAGCGTCCGGCTGCCGTAGCAGACGACCCAGGCGGTCGTGCCGTCGGGGCTCGTCGCGATGGCCTGCGGGTTCTTCCCGACGACAATCGGCGCTCCGGCGGTGTCGCTCGTGAGGTCGATCAGCGTCACGTTGCCGGTCGTCGACGGACCCGAGATGGTGTCGGCGACGTACGCCGTCGTGGGCTGCGCCGGGGAGATCGCGATGGAGATCGGGCCACCTTGCACCGAGATGGGCGATCCGGCCTTGTCGTTGGCGAGATCTATCGGCGACACACTGCCCGAGTTGGTATTCGCGACAAGCGCCGTCGAGCCGTCGGGCGTGATGGCGATGGCGGTCGGCGCGTTCCCGACAGTGATCGCCAGCAGGGCCTTTCCGGTTGTCAGGTCGACCGGTGTGACCGTGGACGCGATGTTCCCGGTCTGGCCGGGCACGAATGCACCGGCGTCGGCGACGTAGGCATGCTTCCCGTCGGGAGTGATCGCGATGCCCTGTGGCCCCGGCCCCACGGTGATAGATGTCAGGGTCTTGTCAGTGGCGAGATCGATCGGGGTGATGGTGTCCCCGAGCGTTCCGGCGGCTCCCGCATCGGTGACGTAGGCCATCGCGCCATCGGGGGTGATCGCGATGCCTGCGGGTCCCGCGGTTGAACCCAGCGGGATCGACGGCAGGACTTTTCCGGTCAAGAGGTCGATCGGTGTCACCGAGTTTGAGGTGTAGTTGGTGACGTAGGCGCGGTTCCCGTCGGGTGCGATCGCGATCGCGTCGGGATAGGTACCGACACCGAGCGGGGCTTCCGGGCCGTTACCACCCAACGAGATTTCGACCGGAACGACGGTGTGGCCGAGGCCGATGTTCGCGCCTGTCCCGACCATGGTCACATAGGCGTAGACCTGCGGGGGAAGCGGCGGGAGGGTCGTCGTCGTCGTTGTCGTCGTCGTCGTCGTTGAGGAGCTGCAGCCAGCGGCGGCGATTGCGAGCAGAGCCGCGGTCGCGAGGCCGAGCACGCGGCGCTGCGGGCAAATGGTCAGCCGGCGGAGTTGAGGGGTGATCGCGAAGTGTACGCCCACGCTTCGATCTCCACGAGCGCGCCAAGAGGCAGACCGGCCACGGCGAAGGCGCTTCGTGCCGGTCGATTGCCGCCGAAGGCAGCGACGTAGGCGTCGTTCATGGCAGCAAACTCAGCCATGTCGGTCAGGAACACCGTCGTCTTCACGACGTCCTCGAGGCCACTTCCCTCGCTTTCCAGCAGCGAGGCCAGGTTCTTGACCGCTTGGGTGACCTGTGCAGCCACGCCTCCGTCGACGAGCGAGCCGTCGACAAGTGCAAGCTGGCCCGAGCAGATCAGCCATTGACCTGCGTGGACAACAGGTGTGTAAGGGCCGAGCGTGTTGGTCACGCGGAACCTCGGTCCGGCTCAGCTGAACGACGAGCCGCAACCGCAGGTTCGCGTCGCGTTCGGGTTCGTGATGTGGAAGCCGGCCTCCTGCAGGCCGTCGCGGTAGTCGAGCGTCGCGCCCTTGATGAGCTCTGCGCTCTCGGGATCCACCACGACGCGCACGGGTCCGAAGCTGCGCACGATGTCGTCGTCGGCCAGCTCGGAGTCGAAGAACATCTCGTAGCTGTATCCCGAACACCCGCCGGGCCGTACTGCCACGCGGAGTGCGAGGCCGTCGTCGCCCTCCTGAGCGAGCAGACCGGTCACCTTGGCCACAGCGGCATCGGTGAGGGTCACCGGGCTGGGGCGTTGACCGAGTTTCACAGTTGAGGTCGCAAGACTCACGCGAGGTCTCCTTCCGGTAAGGACTTTGCGGGCGGCAGTCGAGAAGGCCCCCCTCTACCGCACCGTTAGGCTCGATCATACCGTGAACACCCCGCGCCAACCGCCCGTCCCGCCCGCCGGGTCTCCCGACGGGGCTGCTCCCTCCGTCGAAGCGGTCCGCACGGCGCTCGAGGGCGTGGTCGACCCTGAGCTCGGCACCGACATCGTCGATCTCGGAATGGTGCGTGAGATAGAAGTCGACGGCGGCGCGGTGATCGTGGAAGTCGCTCTCACAATTGCCGCCTGCCCGCTTCGCGACCAGCTCCGCGTCGACGTCGAGCGGCACGTGAAGGCGGTTCCCGGTGTGAACAGCGTCAAGGTTCGCACCGGGGTGATGGATCCTGGAGAGCGATCGGCGCTCATGGCGAGGGCGCGGCTGAGAGCCCAGGACAAGGCTGTCGCGACCGACATTCCGGCAACGGCGAAGGTGCTTGCCATCGCTTCAGGCAAGGGTGGTGTCGGCAAGTCGTCGGTCAGCGTGAATCTCGCCGTTGCGCTCGCCCGCCGGGGCCTCGTCGTGGGCCTGCTCGACGCCGATGTTTGGGGCCACTCCGTGCCGCGGCTGCTCGCGATGGAAGGCGCCCTCCAAGCGCAGGCGGGCAAGATGATCCCCTTCGAGCGCGCGGTCGGTTCCGGCCTGTTGAAGGTGATCTCGATGGGCTTCCTCTCGGGTGAGGACGAAGCGATCATGTGGCGCGGCCTCATGCTCAATCGGGCGGTCCAGCACTTCTTGGAGGACGTCCGTTGGGGGGCGCTCGACTATCTGGTGATCGATCTCCCGCCCGGCACCGGCGACGTCCAGATGGGCCTGGCGAGGATGGTTCCGCGCACGGAGGTGCTCGTTGTCACGACACCGAACCGAGCAGCTCAGAAGGTCGCGGGCCGAGCAGCCGACATGGCGCGCAGAGGCCATGTTCGTGTCGCCGGCGTCATCGAGAACATGTCGGCTTTCACTTGCGAGCACGGTGAGACCTACGAGATCTTCGGGTCCGGTGGCGGCCAGCGCCTTGCCGACGAGATCGGCGTGCCGCTCGTCGGATCGGTGCCGCTCAACGCGAGCCTGGCCGCCGGCGGCGACGCGGGCGTGCCGATAGCGCTGGATGACGTCGGGCCGCTCGCCGAGGTCTTCGCGGTCATGGCGGAGCGCGTCGTGACCGAGATCTCGCCGCTCGTCGAGATGGCGGGCTGCAGCGCCCGCCTGTTGGAACGGGTCGAGGAAGCCCTAGGGCCGATCGGGGCTTGATCGGTCCCGGGATCGAGCCCGGCAGACGCTCGAGGCCGGCCATGTTCCGGGAGCTGTTCCCTTCCGGTGGCGAGACGACGCCGGCCGAAACCTCGATCCGGGCGAGCTGACCGTCGTCCTGCTGCCAATGACAGGCGCGGCCGAACCGTCAGGCGGACGCAGCAGCCCGTGGGCCGGGGAGCGCCCGGTCGATGATCTGCTTGCGCTCGGCCTCATTCAGGCCGCCCCAGATCCCGTTCGCCTCCCGGATTCTGATGGCATAGTCGAGGCAGTCCTGCATGGCGGTGCAGGTGCGGCAGATCTCCTTGGCGATCCGCTCCCGCGCCATGCGCTCGTCTTTGCGCTCCGGGTGCGATGGAGGGAAGAACACGATCGCGTGCGGGCCCCGGCATGCGGCCTTGGCTTGCCATATCACTTCACCGCGATTCGCGATCACGGCCTCTCCTCGTCTTGCCCCACGGCACGCCCAGCGCCGGCTACTCCGCGGCACCTAGGTTCTCGCGGCACGCCGTTCGCTGACGTCCCCGATGGCCGTCGTTCAACGGTGCACCTCATAGGTGTCACCAGCGCAGACCTGCACTTATGTCGTCAGGCCTGGCTCATCGCGACCCTACTGCCGCCCCTGCGCTCCTCACAAGGGGCTCTTAAGGGCTCTTGGTCAGAGAAGGCGGAGGGAACGGGCGGTAGTGTCGCCCCGCATGGATCGCGAAGCGTTCTGCCGGCAGAGCAACGTCGTGGTCGTCGCCGGCAAGGGCGGCGTAGGGAAGACGACCGTCACTGCCGCGCTCGCTCGGATGGCTGCGGACATCGGTCTCGAGGTTCTCGTGGTCGAGCTCGACGACGCCGGCGGGCTGCCCGTCCTGTTCGGCAGGGACGCCGCCTTCGACTACGGCGAGACGGTCCTCTATCAGCCGCCCGGCGGCGGCCGCGTGAGGGGGCGTGTGATCACGCCGGACGAGGCGCTCGTAGGGTATCTGGAGGAACACGGCCTGCGCCGCGTCGCCAAGCGCCTTGTGTCGACGGGCGTGCTGGAGGTAGTGGCGACGGCCATCCCCGGCATCCGAGAAGTTCTCGTGCTCGGCAAGGTCAAGCAGCTCGAGCGTTCAGGCACGTCGGACCTGATCGTTCTCGATGCACCGGCGGCCGGCCATGCGGTGACGTTCCTCACGAGCGCTCTGGGGCTGATGGACGCCGCCAGAAGCGGTCCCCTCCGCGTCCAGGCCCAGGAGGTTGTCGAGTTGCTCCGGGATCCGGCCCGATGCCAGGTCATGCTTGTCAGCCTGCCTGAGGAGACTCCGGTCAATGAGCTCATAGAGACGGCTTATCGCTTCGAGGACCTTGTCGGCGTCGCACTCGCGCCCGTCATCGTGAACGCGTGCTACCCGGTACGCACGCACCTTCTTGCCGATCCGGTGGCTGCCGCCGAGGCGGCGAACGCCGATCCACCGGGGTCAGCTGAAGCGGCCCGGTTGACCGCTGCGGCAAGGTTCCGGGCCACCCGCCAGGATCTCCAGGCGATCCAGTTGGAGCGCCTCGCAGCCGGCCTGCCTCTGCCCCAGTTGCTGCTGCCCTACCAATTCAACGCCGACCTGGGTCCTGAGCAGCTCGGAGCGCTCTCTGAGGCGTTCGGGGCCGCGATCGACGCACTGAGCGCCGAGGCTGCAGCGTGACCCGGTCCCAGGCGCGCCGGAGGTGAACGTGACGGGGGTCGCGGAAGGGACACCTGCTGGCTTGTCGGGCCTGGTGACCGGCAAGTCCGTCATCGTGTGCTGCGGGTCGGGCGGGACAGGCAAGACGACCATCTCTGCTGCGATAGGCCTCGCGAGCGCCACCCAAGGTCTCAAGGCCTGTGTTGTGACGATCGATCCCGCGCGGCGGCTTGCAGACGCGCTCGGCCTGGACAACCTCGGCAACACGCCTCGGCGGATCACCGGGGCCTGGGCCGGTGAGCTGTCTGCGGTCATGCTGGACGCAAAGGGCACTTTCGACGATCTTGTCGTCCGGTATTCGCAATCGCGCGAGCAGGCCGACCGGATCCTCCAGAACCGCCTGTACCGCAATCTGACCTCGGCACTGTCGGGGACACAGGAGTACATGGCGATGGAGAAGCTGTACGAGCTGCACTCCGAAGGCGGCTTCGACCTCGTCGTTGTGGACACGCCCCCCACGCGGCACGCGCTCGACTTCGTGGATGCGCCGCGCCGACTGTACAGCTTCCTCGAGAACCGGGTCTTCCGGCTCGTTCTCGCGCCGACTCGCGCGTACTTGAAGGCAGTGACCTTTGCCGCAAATGCGCTGTTGCGCACGATCTCCCGGGTCGCCGGCTCGGAGATCGTCGAGGACGCGATCGCGTTCTTCCGCGCCTTCGAAGGCATGGAGGCAGGCTTCCGCGAACGGGCACGCCGTGTCGAGGACTTGCTGGCGAATCCGGGCACGGCCTTCGTGCTCGTGGTGGCGCCGCGGGAGGATTCGATCGACGAAGCGCGTTTTTTCACCCGGCGCCTCGCGGAGGGCTCGATTCCCGTGAGTGCCCTGGTAGTGAACCGTCTCCTCCCGAACTTCGGAACTGATCTGCCGACTGGCGACGTCCCGTCAGCCGCCCAGCCTCCCGCCGGCACGCCGGACTTGGCTCCTCCAGATCCGCTTGCTTACGAGGAGCTCCGGAGCAATCTCGAGGAGTTCCTCGTCGTCGCGAGGACTGAGGAGCAGTACGTCGCCGAGTTGGCCGGAGAGGTGGCACCGGCTCCGGTGGTACGGGTTCCGTTTCTCAAAGATGACGTGCACGACATTGAAGGTCTCCAAGTCGTCGCTCGCCACCTGCTCAGAGGCAACTAGTCTCCGATCGTGGAAGTCGTGCTGATCGTCAGTGACTCCGAGTCAGTCCTCGAGGAGCTGAGATCTGCCCTCGAAGACGACGAGACCGACATCCGAGAGCTCCACGCCGGCGAGGAAGTGCGACTTGCCGTCGAGCAGGACCCCCCCGACCTCGTGATCACCGACCTGCAAGTCGGCAACATGGGTGGCCTGGCGATCTGTCTCGACCTTCATCTCGAGGAGTCCGGCGGCCGGATCCCCCATGTCCCGGTCGTGATCCTGCTCGACCGCCGAGCAGATGTGTTCCTCGCCCGACGGGCGGCGGCCGAGAGCTGGCTGGTCAAGCCTCTGGACCCGATCAGGATCCGGCGCGCGGCCCGAGCGGTACTGGACGGCGGGACGTTCCATGACGAGTCCTACAAACCGCTTCCGCTCGCCGCAGACCTCTAGCTGTCCTGAGCCGGACGGCCACGAACGATGAAGCTCCGTCGCCAGGCTCGCAGGCTCGGCCGCCAGCCGTCGGCTCAGGTCTCCGAGCAGGAGATGCAGATTCGCAAGGGACTCGAGTCGATGCGGAGTGCGACGGCCCGGGAGGTGATGACACCCCGGGTCGATGTCGTCGCTCTCGCCGTGCCGGTCACACTCGACGATGTGGCGCGGGCGGTGCGACGTTCCGGCCACAGTCACTTTCCCGTGTACCAGGATGACCTCGACCGCCTGCTCGGGGTCTTGTTCGTGAAGGACCTGTTCCACCCCGGGCCGCTCGGTATCGAGGGCATTCGGGCCGTAGGGGGGAGCGACGATCGTGGCTCGCCGGTCCTCGATGTCGCAAAGCGGGTTCGTGAGCCCTACATCGCCCCTGAGTCGCGTCCCGCGCTGGAGATCCTGGCCGAGATGCGACGGGCACGACGAGCCTTTGCCGTCGTGGTGGACGAATACGGAGGCGTCGCGGGCGTGCTCACGATCAACGACCTCGTGAGTGAGCTTGTCGGGGACCTGAGGGACGAGTTCGACCGGGCCTCATCGCCGGCGATAGAGCGCGTGGACAAGTCGCGCTTCCTGGTCGACGGCGCATGTGGTGTCGACGAGGTGCGCTCCGAGCTCGGGATCCCGATCCCTGAGGGCGATTACGTGACCCTTGGCGGCTTCCTGTTCGACGGCTTCGGGCGGATCCCCCAGGAGGCAGATCAGCTCGAATTCGCCGGCTGGACGCTCAGGGTCACGAGGATGGACCGCAGGAGGGTCGCCAAGGTCGTCGTACAGGCGCCAGCGGCTACGATGACCACACAGGACGGGGCCGAACAATGACGGGCTCCGGCCGACGGGAAGTGGCGCAGCTTGGCAGCGCGCAGCGTTCGGGACGCTGAGGCCGCGGGTTCAAATCCCGCCTTCCCGACCAAATAAGTCCTGGTTATGGCCTACTTTGTTATCCACAGAGCTACGGCGCTCATCGGCAGACCACGCACAGACCACATCCATCGCGGTTTCCAACGGTCTCCGAAGGTGCACTTGGGACTCCAACAGGGGTCCGCGACGCCTTGTTGTCTGAACTCGATGAGGTCGACCAGCGGTCCTCTCGGTGGCAGCGAAGCCGCTTGAACTCCTTTCCGTGGGTGGCAAGACGGTCGTAATTCGGCGCCGTGGGATCCGAGTCTTCGTTCTGCTCGGCTTCCTTCGGCCGAGACTCGACGGAGGGGGCGGGATGGTGTGCGCGTTACGCGCTAGCGACGTGACTGAAGACGCACCCTGCGCGGTGTACAGATGATTCGATCGGCGGCGGGCCTCGCGCCGCTCCGACCTCAATTTACGACACTCCTGCGCCGCCCTCCTTATTAAACTTGGCGCGCACCCCACAGCCATCCAGGAACGACTCGGTCACAGCTCGATAACGGTCACCATGGAGGTTTACGGCCACCTCTTTCCGGCCATCAACGAGGCGCTCACGGATCGGCTGGACGAAATCTTTCAAGCGGCTCGCGTGCGTCCTGGCGGTCCCAGCTCGGGCGTCATGCTGGCTCTGCCGGCACCCTGAATCGACCGTAGTTCGAGACCTCCTCCGGCAGCATGGAGCCATGGCGAAGCGAGCCAGCACCGAGTATCTCGAGGAAGCTCTGCTTACCGCCGTCCGTGCCGAGGGATACCGGTCGGAGCGGTCAGAGGCGGAGGTCGTCGACGACGTGCTGCGCCGCCACTTGGAGTTCCTCCTAGCCAGCGACGCGGACGGAGCCTGGGCGCGCAACGCCAGTGGAGTCTTGACCGGGGACCAGGCGCTTGGGTTGGCTTACGACGAGCTCAAGGCTATGCGCCGGAAGCGCGGAAAGGCCGAGGAGGCTGCGTTCTAGTGGGGCGGTTCGTCTCAGGACCATACGTCCCGCCCTCGGCCCTGTCTCGCCTCTCATGGTCATAGACGGCGAAGCCATTCGGCAAAGAACGGGTCTGCGACGACCAGCGCGCCCTGTCGCTCCGAGAGGGTCTCGTCGGCACCGAGCGCCTCGATCGCACGCCGAACCCCTGGTGGTCCCGCGTAGCCGGCCTCTCTGGCGAACTCTGCGGTGTAGGGCCGCTCAACCAGACGGCGGACGGCGATGCCGACGAGCACCCGCCGATGCCTGATCGACATCCTGGAGAACCCATCGGTGAAGTTCGGGTCTTCGCGTCGGATCACCCCGCTCATGCCATCGTCAGCATCGCTACTGTCAATCCGATCTCCGGCTCGGTCGAAGACCTCGTAGGCCAGGCGCTGGATGTCGTAGGGAACAGGTCCGGCGAGCTCGCAGATGCGCCCAGCCGCTGCCTCGGTCATCTCCTTGGCACCGTGGCGCGCTCGGTCAACTAGGTAGCGGACCATGACGCGCTCGTCGATCGGTCCGAGGGCAAGGCGCTCGGCCATGTTGTAGAGCGGCGCTCCGCGGGAAAGAACAAGGGCGTCCATGAGGTGCTGGCGCGATCCAGCCACAATGAGCGACACCTTCGGATGCTGGTCCCCAAGCGCCTTGAGGGCAGGCGCGAGCCCACCGCCCAGCTCCCCGACCGCCTGGAACTCGTCGAGGATCAATACCGCGGGCCGCTGCGTGGCGAGAGAGGAGAGGATCGCGTAGACGTCGTCCAGAACAACGATCGCATCACGCTCGGCGAGGCCCCCGAATGTGAAGCGAGGCTTGCCCGTGTCATCGAGGGTCAGAGCGGGCTGCACCCTGAGCCGTCGCAGCAGCTCGGGCAGACTCTGACGAGCCCTGCGTACCCGCCCGCCTTCGGTTGCGTAGGCCCCGGAGACGAGGCGGCTGGCGAAGGTGTCGAGCCCCGGACAGTGCATCAGGTTCACGGAGATCACCGCACCGTGGTCCTCACGAACGAGCTCGGCGGCGCGGTCGATGAGCGAGGTCTTGCCGTAGCGGCGGGGCGCAGTGACGACCACGCTGATGCCGCTGACCATGCGTGACACCAAGTCGGCGACCTCCGCGTCCCTGCCGATGAAATGCGGGCCACTCACCGGGCCGCCGTAGCTGTAAGGATTCCGTGTCGCCACGTCCCCGATGATACTCCGCCCGATAACACAAACATGTGTAATCGGATCGTGTGTCACATTGCCGCTGTCTCAGATCGTTTTGAAAGTGTGGGTCTCGGACTTCCCTGCGACGACGTGCAAGGGCCGCCTGCCCCACCGCCGACAGACCACACACAGACCACATTCAGACCACAAACTGGTGGTCTGGAGGGGGTAAAGGCGGTCTCCAGCGGTGAACAAAAATGCGTCACTACCAGCGACTTCGCACTTTCACCAGGGTGTGGATAACCCCAGCGCGCAGCGTTCGGGACGCTGAGGCCGCGGGTTCAAATCCCGCCTTCCCGACCAGAAAAGTCCTGGTCAAGGCCCACTTTGTTATCAACAGGGCTACGGCGCTCATCGGCAGACCACGCACAGACCACATCCATCGCGGTCTCCAACGGTCTGCGAAGGTGCACTTGGGACTCCAACAGCGGTCCGCGACGCCTTGTTGTCTGAACTCGATGAGGCCGACCAGCGGTCCTCTCGGTGTCAGCGAAGCCGCTTGAACTCCTTTCCGTGGGTGGCAAGACGGTCGTAATTCGGCGCCGTGGAATCTGCGTTTGCGTTCTGCTCGGCTTCCTTCGGCCGAGACTCGATCGAGGGGAGGATGGTGCGCGAGAACGGACGGGGAGCGTCGACACCTGCATTGGCTGCAACCCGTACAACTCGGCCGCCATGCGGCCGCTCGCCAACACCTTCGTCAACATGGCTGGTGTAGGTGCCACGGCCCTCGGCACCTGGGCCGCCATCCTCGGGCTGGCGCGCAGGCACGGCCGGCGCTGGCCCCGCGCTGGCTGCTGACCGAAGTTGCCGTCATCTTCTGGCTAGGTGACGCCGTGTGGCAGGTAGTCCAAGCGCTCCCGTTCGGCGTGCCACGCAGCGAGCCCGTCGGTTGGGGGGATCGGGTACACGGACTGCTCGGCAGCCAGATCGTTCTTCTCACAGGCGACGGGTGGCCGCGACCGCTCGTCGAGGACCCTGGCACAGCCGCGATCACCGCAGGCCTTGCCCGTCGCGCTGTGAACACGGCGCTGGTCGGTGATCCGGCAGAGCGTGACTGAACTGCCACTCAACAGGACTGTCGCATTGAGAGGTGCGAGGCCGATCCCGGGTTGCCCGGCAGCGGTCTCATCGTTGCGACCGGACCTCCTTCATAGACCAAGGGTGTGAGGAGGCCGGTGCTGTGGCTGACATCGCCCGCCCGGGCGCGCCCAGGCGGGCGATGCCGCCCCGAGGTTGTAGCAAGGTGCCGACCCGGAGCTGCCACTATCCCTTGAAGGTCAAGAGGACCTCGTTGGTGCTCGCTTTTCCGGAGGTGTACCGCACCGAGTAGCGCTGATGGCCGAAGGAGTAGGCGGAGAACTTGCCTGTCACCGGTCCTCCGATGGCGACATAGGAGGAGCCCACGGCCGGCGATCCCATCGTCGTGACAGCGAGCGTGCCCTTCAGGGCGACCCCGGGCCCGGTGATCCCCGACACCGTCTTCGTCCTGGCGTCCACGGTGGCCCCGAGCGTGCCTGTCGCCTTGTTGGTCAGCGTGCTTCCACCGCCCAGTACCACTTGGCCACCGTGGCCGATGTCGAAGGCGCCCGAGTTGACCGTTCGGGTGCCGTCGGCAAAGCCGGTGGCTGCGGCGATGTCAACTTTGCCGCGGGCCTGGATCGTGAGCGGCACCCCGATATAGGCCCCCTGGGAGCCAGATGGCCCCGTCGTGGACAGCGTCCCACCGGAGGCCACCGTGAGCGACGTGCCCTTGGCGTAGTTGACATTGGCCACGCTCGAGCCACCCGCTGCGAGGACCAGGGTGCCTTTGACCGTCGTGGGGCCCGTGAGGTATACCGAGGCGCTGCTGGGACGGCCGTCGACGGTCACGGTCTGGCCGGCGGGGATGTTCCCAGTGAGGGTGCAGATGCCGGTCAGCTCGAAGCCGATCCTGCCCGGTCCCTCGACCAGGGTGGCCGATTGCACGTCCACCGGGGCGCCCGACTCGGTGCCGCCGGCCAGGGTGAACTTGGCGCCGGACCCCGAGACCATGAGAGCGCCGCCCACTTTGAGTGTGCCGGCGGACTGGGTGAACGTGCTGCCCTCGGTGAACAGGACTGAGGCCCCGTGGGCGATGTCGAAGGCGCCCGAGTTGACCGTTCGGGTGCCGTCGGCAAAGCCGGTGCGGGCGGCGATGTCAACTTTGCCGCCGGCCTGGACCGTGAGCGGCACTTGGAAATAGGCCCCCTGGGAGCCAGATGGCCCCGTCGTGGACAGCGTCCCACCGGAGGCCACGGCGAGCGACGTGCCCTTGGCGTAGTTGACATTGGCGTAGCTCAAGCCACCCGCTGCGAGGACCAGGGTTCCTTTGACGGTCGTGGGGCCCGTGAGGTACACCGAGGCGTTGCTGGGACGGCCGTCTAGGGTCACGGTCTGGCCGGCGGGGATGTCCCCAGTGAGGGTGCAGATGCCGGTCAGGTCGAAGCCGATCCTGCCCGGTCCCTCGACCAGGGTGGCCGAGGCCACGTCCACCGGGCCGCCCGACTC
>Ga0224534_1000105_pt1 | contig 54622 bp, 49 predicted proteins | sample 714E12024metaG_FD_172012 | JGI IMG/M metagenome (GOLD analysis project Ga0224534, IMG submission 172012) | Peat soil microbial communities from Stordalen Mire, Sweden - 717 E1 20-24 | ecosystem: Environmental > Terrestrial > Soil > Wetlands > Peat | place: Sweden: Norrbotten County, Stordalen... | reverse complement strand
CCCGAAAATATTCCCACTTCGCCTTGTGCCCCACTCCAACCCCTCCTCAAATCGTCTTCTGAGTCGGGTTACATCTTACGTGTCTCGATGGCCTCCCCTCGGGTTACATTTAGCACGGCTCGATACGTCCCCTTGACAAGCACGAGATCCTTCGCTCAGGATGGCAACCCAAACTTATGTCGCGAATTAACAGGACATCACACTAGAGAGCTGAATCCGCTCTAGAGGTTCTGAACCGCCTCTTGCAATGCCCGCGCGATTTCCTCGGGGCCGGTTTCCGGGGTGAACTGCACGGGCTTGCCGATGCGCACCTGAATCTTTCCGGGCGCTGCAAACTTCTTTCCGGCGTTCTTGATTTCAAACAAACCATCAATCCGCATGGGAAGAATGGGGATGCGAAGATTGTTGGCGAGCAGGCCGACTCCCGTGCGGAACGGGCAGAGCTTGCCGTCTTCGGTGTGCTTTCCTTCCGGGAAGACCAGAACGCTGTAGCCGCGATCGACGGCCTCTCCGGCGTAGGCAAAGCTCTTGCGGAAGCCGGACTGGCGCGGCAGCGGAAAGAGGTTCAGCAGGGCGACACCGAGCGTCCACTGCAGGCGGTCGCGGATTCGGAGGAACCACGCGCGATCCGTAGCGGGCGAACGCAGCATTTCTAGCGCTTCGCCACCGGTTGCGGTCGCCAGTTTGTGGCGGATGTGCGCGGGAAGCGCGGCCTGGATGAAGCCGACATCGACATCGGCAACATGGTTGGAGATGACGAGCAGCGGCCCGCGAACGCCGCGTAAGTTCTCACGCCCGGTCACGCGGGGCCATCCCAGAAGAAACACGGCCGGACGCGCCAGCAGATAGTGCGAGGCCAGGCGGAGCCACGTGGCCGGCCAGCGAAGGGCCCAGCGGGGATAGTGAAAAGCTGGATAGCGAAACCCGCGATGTTGAAACTCGGGATCATTAGGCTGGCGGCGAGCGCCGCATTCGTCCTGCAGCAGTTTTTCGAGATCGCCGACGGTGGCTGCATTCGCGAACTTGGTTTCGCTCAGGTCGAGCTGGTAACGGTCTTCGAGAGCGCTGAGCAATGCGACGCGTTCGAGAGAGCTTAGCCCCAGCCCGCTTTCGAGGTTTGCGTCCGGCGCCAGGTTCCTCGCGGCGCGGCCGGTGATTCGCGACAGCAATTCGGAGAGCGGGCTGGCGGCGTTTTCAGGTAATTGTCCGCGGAGGCTCGCTTCAACCGCATCGCGAATCACGTTGCGGCGCGGCTTCTCGGTGGAACTGCGGGGGAAATCTTCTTCGGGCCAGACGAACCAGGCGCGCATGCGCTGATACTCGGCCAGCGTTTCGTTGGCGCGCGCCACGATTTCCTGCACGGCGATTGTCTTCAGATCGACAATGTTCTTATCGACTGCCGGAGCGTCGGAACTGCGGTCGCACAGGATCAGAACGGCGCAAGGCTCGGCATTTCCGCCGCGCTCGATTCCGACGACCACGCAATCCCGGACCTCTTTCTGACCTCGTAACGCCGCTTCCAGGTCCTCGGGATAAATGTTCATGCCGGCGGGCGTGACGATTACTTCTTTTTTACGGCCCTTGAAAAAAAGATTGCCCTCATCATCAAGCGCGCCCAGATCGCCGGTGCTATACCAGCCTTCATCGCTTGCGACCGGTTCCAGTTCGCGGCCATTCCAATAGCCGCTGGCGACGCCGCTGCCGCGAACCAGAATTTCGCCGTCGTCGCCCAGCTTGATTTCGCGCCCCGGCAAAACTTTGCCGATGGAGCCGCGGCTGGTGTGGAAGGGGTGGTTCAAGCTGATCAGCGAAGTCGTTTCGGTCAATCCGTAGCCTTGGACAACGGCGTAGCCGAGGCGATGCCAGAATTCTTCGGTCTCGCGATCGAGGGCGGCGCCGCCACTAATGATGGCCCAGAACTTCCATCCGAACCGGCGGTGCAGATCGCGGAAAGTCCACCAGCGGCGCAGAAAGTGCTGGCTCTTGGCGGCAGCATAGCGGGCGGCAAAATTCTCGCGGACGCCAGCGTCATATTTACTGTCATCGACATCGCGTTCGATCTTCTGCTTCAGCGACTCGATCATGCGCGGAACAGCCACCAGCACCGAGACGCGTTCGCGGCGGATCGCCGCCATGATTGCGGTTGGGTTGAATGTGTTTTCGAACACGACGGTCGCGCCCAGCAGCGGGGGAAGGAAAATTCCCAGGAATTGGCCGAAGACGTGGCTCAGCGGCAGCAGGTTCAGGAAGCGAATGGGATGCACGAGGCGCTCGTATTTCAGATATTTCTTGATCTCGGTTTCGATCGGGGCGAGGTTGCCGACCACGTTGGCGTGGGTGAGCACGACTCCCTTGGGTTCGGCCGTGGTGCCGGAGGTGAAAACGATTTCGAGTGGATCGGAAGGCTGAATGGCAGCGGGACGAAAGCGTTCGGCCGGTCGTTCTGCGACTGCGGCCTCGAGATCGGCGGGATTGATCGTTACTGCACCCGCGATTTTTTCGAAGATCGGCGCCCGCTCGCGTGGACAGAGCACCAGCCGGGTGCGCACCTGGGCGCCGATGCGGCGCGCAAAATCGGGGCTGGCGGCATCGTCGATGGGAACGACAATGACCCCGCAAAGGGCGCATCCGAGGAACGCCGCGACCCACTCGGCACAGTTCGGACTCCACAAAAGCACCGCATCGCCCCTGGCGATGTTGCGCGCCTCGAGCTCGCGGGCAAACTGATACGCCACTCCGGCTATGCGCTGGTAGCTCCAACGCTCGCGCCGGTATCCTCGCGGAAACACGTAAGCGCGGTCGCCGCCCCAGCGTTCGAAATCGTCCAGCGAATCCAGCACACTTGCCCGCACACCCTGTTTAGTAGCACAATTCCCAGAACTTTACATGTGATGACCGGCGCTCGGTGCCGTAGTTGGGGACGGATGGCAAGAATTTTTCCAGTTCGCAGCGTCACAGTTCAGATCGTCGTCGCGCTGGGGATGTGTGGCCTGATCTCGTGCCAGCCGCCCGCTTCCACGAATGGCGCCGCTGCGGCACCGTCGGGTACTATCACTCCCCGGGTTGAGATGCAGACGACGAGTGCTGCCGCGCGCGACCTCAGCCAGGACGAGGCTGCCGGCGGCCACATTCTGCGCAAGCATGTTGGACAGAGCGATGAGCAACTGCGCGAGCGTCTGGAGCAGGAACCCCGCATTACCGGCGCGTCGACTTACACCGACCGCGCGGCTGCTGAACATGCCGTGGGCGCGGCGATCGAAGAATCGCAGGAACGAATCGAGTGCTGGCTCCGCCGCTCGGGTGGACATCCGAACCTGGTGCTCGACTACGACAGCCCCACTTCTATTGGTCGCACCATCAATCGTGGCGAGAGCCAGGCGCGTCCGTGCGCGCACGCGCTGGTCGTGCTGAAATACACTGGGCCCAACGATTACTATGTCTTGACTTCTTATCCGGAGTGCCGCTAATGAACCCGAAACCGGAAATCACCGCCGCCAACTTTCCCGCGCTGCACACGTTCCTGCGGGGCTACTTTCATGAGGATGTCGCCGACGAGTACGGAACGCCTCCGGAAGCGGCCGATCAATTTTGCGAAGACGCCGAAACCGACGAGCGCATTCCCGTTGCGCGGGAGTGGCAGCAGCTCCTGGAACGGACGCAGTCGCAGCCCGCGGCGCTGAATGCGGCATTGAAGAAACTGGGCAGCGCGATTCGGCTGAATGAGGAGGAGATTCCGCAGGTTACGGCGATCTTTGCCCGTTGCCTGGCCGTGAAATCGCACCGCCGTGTGGCCAGCGAGTAAGGGGCGCTGGGGCAAGCCGCGCCGGAGATTGATGACGGACTCGTGTTGCGCGCCGCGAGAACCCTCAACGGCTGAAGCCGCGCCCCTTCAAAACAAAGTTGAAATCGGAATTTTTCCGCAACGTGAGACGTGGCAAGCCACGTCTCTACGGGGCGCGGCCTGCACCCAGCGCGCCGGCCACTCGGTTGATGTTGTTGAACCAGAACGCAATCGGCGCCCAGTGCTGGTAGGATTACCTGAATCGCTGCGGGGTTGGTAAGTTCTTTCGCTGGCTATTGTTCTCAGGAGGGCTCGGATGCCACAGGATACCTTGACGATCACCGACAACCGAACCGGGCAGAGCTACACGCTTCGCGTCGAAAACGGAACCATCCGCGGGATAGATCTGCGCAAGATCAAGACCGGCCCCGAAGATTTCGGCTTGATGACCTATGACCCCGCCTTCATGAACACCGCTTCCTGCCGGAGCGCGATCACTTACGTTGACGGCGACCGGGGAATCCTGCGCTACCGCGGCTATCCCATCGAGATTCTCGCCGAGCAGTGCACGTTTCTCGAAGTCGCCTACCTGGTCCTGTTCGGCGAACTGCCGAGCGCGAGTGAATTGGAGAATTGGGTGTATGAGATCACGCACCACACCATGCTCCATGAGACCACGAAGAAGTTCATGGAGAACTTCCGCTACAACGCGCACCCCATGGCGATGCTGGTGAGCACGGTGGCGGCGCTGTCCACGGTGTACCCGGATTCGAAGAACATTCACGACCCCGCGAGCCGGCTGCTGCAGATCAAGCGGTTGATCGGCAAGATGCCGTCGATTGCGGCGATGTCGTACCGGCACAGCGTGGGATTCCCGTACGTGTATCCCGACAACGACCTGACCTACACGGAAAACTTCATGAACATGCTGTGGAAGGTGGTCGAGCCGAAGTATGCGGCCAATCCGGTGATCGCGCGGGCTCTCGACGTCCTCTTTATTCTGCACGCCGACCACGAGCAGAACTGCAGCACGAACGCCATGCGGGCCGTGGGCAGCGCCTACGCCGACCCCTACCTGGCCACGGCTTCGGCGGCGGCCGCTCTTTCCGGCCCCCTGCACGGCGGAGCGAACGAAGAAGTGCTGCGCATGTTGGACGAGATCGGTTCGAAGGACAACGTCCCGGCCTATGTCAAGAAGATCAAGGAAGGCAAAGGCAAGCTGATGGGCTTCGGGCACCGCGTTTACAAGAACTACGATCCGCGGGCCAACATGATCAAGTGGGCCGCCGACCGCGTGTTCGAAGTTACCGGACACAATACCCGGCTTGAGATTGCTTTGGAACTGGAACGCATCGCGGTCGAAGACGATTATTTCGTGCAGCGCAAGCTCTATCCGAACGTGGATTTCTACTCCGGCATCATGTACCAGGCGATGGGCTTCAAGCCGGAGATGTTTACCGTGCTGTTCGCGATCCCGCGCACCGTCGGCTGGCTGGCGCAATGGCAGGAATTGCTGACCGACCCCGAGCAGAAGATCGCGCGCCCGCGGCAGGTATGGATCGGGCACGACACGCGGGAATTTGTGCCGATGGAGAAGCGGGGGAAGTAAAAGTTAGATCGTATAGGGACGGGCGCCCTCGCAAGCCTGCCCTGAGCGAAGTCGAAGGGTCCAAGCCGAGCGCAGCTCGGCAGTCTGCCGGCGTTCGCAGCAACTCTGGATTCGCTCTACCCGCCGGCAATGGCCCCTATGACGATAAACGGCTCCGCCCCGGACGCTACCGCGTCGGGCAGTGCGGCGTCCGGCGGCTCATGGGATAGGTCCTCTTCGCAGGCGAAGAACCGCAGGAACGGCCGGCGCTGCTCGGTGACTTGGTCGCGGATCGTGCCGCGCAGCATCGGATAGCGGGCCTCGAGAGCGTCGAGGACCGAGCGCTGCGTGACCGGGCCATCGACTTCGAGCTGCAGCTCGCTGCCGACTTGCGCCAGGGTTCGGAGATGTTGTGGGAGGATGACTCTCATGCCAGAACCATCTCAGCGATCGAGAACACGCGTTTTCAAAGGAAGAGGCGGCTGCCAAGTACTAGCAAGGCAATGAGGACAGCGGCTCCGCCGGCGAATGCAACAGTTAATGGATATTCGTTAAATTTTGGAAGTGGTAAAACACCGCGTACGCTTGCATTGCCGCCGAGGAATCCCGCTGAAAGGGCGCCCGCCAACGCAAGGACAATGACGACGAGATAGCGTGCATCCTGGGGGACGGCGTGCCCCCACATACTCAGAAGAACCAACCCCATGAAGAAAATCATCGCCACGCCACCGGAAACCGCGCCGGCTTTGATTGCGAAGTCTGAGCCAAGAACCTCCACGGATCGTCGCGGAGGGCGGTTTCTCTGCACTGAGGCAATTTCCTTTCTGGCCCGGCTGATCGGGTCCTGCATGCTTGGCGCGTCGCCACGTTGGAGAGCAAGAACCATCTGCCTGGCGAGCAGATCGCTGAGCAGATACTCCATTTCCGAAACGTCGAGAGTTCCATTGCGTTCTGCCAAGTCCGCTGCTTCTAGAGCCTTGTAATACGGATCCTTGTTTTGAGCGATCATTTCTGCGACGGTGGTAACGCCAGGGATGTGAAAACCCAAGCGTGCGCAGAGTACGTAGTAGGATAATGCGCGCGTTGTGCGACCGTTCCCATCCACAAAAGGATGAATCCAATTGAGTCGCCACATCACATATGCAGCCAAGTGGAAGGGGCTGCGGTCATTCCAATGGTCATTCACGTATTCGCATAGGTCGTCTATTTGCTTGGGTACTTCTTCCCACGGCGGCGGTTGGTGATTGCTACCTTCTATTACAATGGGCACGTCGCGCCACCTGCCAGCCTCAGCCTCAATATTCCTAATTGAGATTCGATTCAGCTCCTGAATCGTAGATGGTCTTAAACGAAAACGCTGCGCTTGGCGCAGCGTTTCGTTGATGATCTCGACCATTCGGTCATATTGGCGAAGGGTATTTAGTGCCTCCTGCCGTGCCTTCTGAGGCTCGCTCAGAGGCCTGAACCGCTCGCGTTTGGTCGTTCGGCTCTGTCGATCTTGTTGTGGTGGCGTGGGATTACTCTCGTCAGTACTTCGTTCTTCTGCCATCGCAGGGGGACTCTTAAGAAATCAGGTCATCCATTCCCGGATCCCGTGCCATTCTTTCCGCAACCTCTTCGATCACATCCTTGGTTACTGACTCGTTTTCTATGTTTGCGTTACCGTACGCGAAGCTCCTCCGCTGTTGCTCGCGTTCGCCCGGTGACATCGTTATCCGCCTCACCTTTTCGAGCAGAATGGTGATCTCAGCTTTCGTCACGTTCACTAATCTCCTTTTGGTCGCGAGTATAGCATGGGGGGATTGATAGCACTCGGCAAGATGAATCGACAATGATACGTTGTTTTCCACAGTTCCGTCAGGAATGCCGATCAGTCTGAATCACTCGAGCGTCTGCACCTCGACCGATAGCACGGCCGGAAGATCGCGGACGATGGGGGTCCAGCTGTCTCCAGCATCGGCCGAGGCATACACCTGGCCGCCGGTGGTGCCGAAATACACGCCGCACTTATCGAGCGAGTCGACGGCCATCGCGTCGCGCAGCACATTGACGTAGCAGTTGCTTTGCGGCAGGCCTTTGGTCAGCGCCTCCCATTCGTTTCCGCCGGTGCGGCTGCGGAAGACGCGCAGCTTGCCATCGGGAACAAAGTGCTCCGAGTCGCTCTTGATGGGGACGACGTAGATGGTCTCCGGTTCGTGGGCGTGCACGTCGATCGCGAATCCGAAGTCGGTCGGGAGGTTTCCGCTGACTTCGTGCCACGAATCGCCCGCGTCGTCGCTGCGCATCACGTCCCAGTGCTTCTGCATAAAAAGCACTCCTGGACGCGACCGGTGCATCGCGATGTGGTGAACGCAATGACCGACCTCGGCAGTCGGGTCGGGGATGTGTTGGGAATGCAGTCCCCGGTTGATCGGCTTCCACGTCTTGCCGCCGTCGTCGGTGCGGAAAGCGCCCGCCGCGGAGATGGCAATGAAAATCCGGCCGGGGTCGCCCGGATCGAGAATAATGGTGTGCAGGCACATTCCACCGGCGCCGGGCTGCCATTTGGGGCCGGAGCCGTGGCCGCGCAGTCCGGAGAGTTCCTGCCACGTTTGCCCGCCGTCGGTTGATCGGAACAAAGCGGCGTCCTCGATCCCAGCGTAGACGGTCTCTGGATCGGTGAGCGACGGTTCGAAATGCCATACGCGCTTGAACTCCCAGGGATGCGGCGTGCCGTCGTACCACTGGTGAGTGCCGGGGACGCCCTCGTAGGCGAACTTGTTACCGACCGGCTCCCAGGTCTTGCCGCCGTCGTTCGAGCGCTGGACCAACTGCCCGAACCATCCGCTCGACTGCGATGCATAGAGGCGATTCGGGTCGGCGGGCGATCCCTTGAGGTGGTAGATCTCCCAGCCCGCAAAATGCGGGCCTCTGACGTCCCACTTCTCGCGCTTGCCGTCCGACGTCAGGACGAACGCGCCTTTGCGTGTGCCGACCAGAACTCGTACTTTGCTCATGTGCATCTCCTTTCTGCGTGCGTGACACTTTAAACAATCTCAAGTGTGAAATGCAATCGATTTTGCGACCTGGAAAATAACTTGGATCTGGATAGGCCGGACGACGCCGGCGTGGGATCTGGGTGGCGTTTTCTTTGCTCCCGTTGTGGAAGCGGGGAGCGGATTTTTTCCGCAACCGGACGTACACGCCCTTTCGGTAAGCCCCGGTAATCGTCGGTAACCATCGGACTGTGGGTACCCGGCCTTACAATTACATTACTCCGCGATCCCGGTTGCGCGGTTTGCGGGGTTTCGTCTGGGAATCTCCCGGCGAGGTTCGGACCCGTTCGGCAACGCTGGCGGAAATCGCGGGCGTTCGGCGGAAAAAAGGCTGGAGTCCGCACATTTTATGGCGTTTGGTTTTGGCTTCAACAAACAGAAGGTTCTCAGCGCCGCGGAAAAGTTTGTCCAGCAGGGCAAGCTGCAGAACGCCATTGCTGAGTACGACAAGGTCATCAAGAGCGATGCCAACGATCTAACCGTCAACAACACCATTGGCGATCTCTACGCTCGTCTCGGCGACAGCGCCAAAGCCATCGAGTGTTTCAAGAAGGTTGGCGATGCCTATGCCGCGCAGGGCTTCACGGTCAAAGGCATCGCCATGTACAAGAAGATCACCAAGCTCCAGCCGAGCGTGGATGCATCTCTGAAACTGGCGGAACTCTACACCCAGCAGGGGCTGTTCAACGACGCCCGCGCCCAGTACCTGCAAGTCGCCGAAGACTTCATGAAGAATGGCGAGCTCGAACAGGCGGTGCGCCTTTTCCGGAAGGTGCTCGAAATGGACCCGGAAAATGTGCCCATGCGGGTCAAGCTGGCCGAGGTTTATGTCCGGCTGGGAAAAAAGCAAGAAGCGTGGGAGCTTTTCAGCGCGGCGGCGGAATCGCTGCGCTCCCGTGGTTCACTCGCCGCGGCCGAAGACATTCTGAAGCGGATGCTGGCGCTCGATCCGGGCAACAGTTACGTTCTGCTGCTGCGCGGGAAGGCCGCGATTGAGAGCGACGATCCGAAGAGCGCCATCGAGTACCTGGAGAAGGTTGCCGACATCGATTCTCATCCCGAAGGTTTGCGCGATCTGCTGAAGGCGTACCTGCAAGCCGGAGACTTGACCAAGGCGCCTCCGATCGCCGAGAAGCTGCTCACGGTGCACAACGATCCCGAGGGACTGTTTTTGCTGGCGGAGGGTTGCGCCCGCCTCGGACAGTATCACGAGGCGCTCGACGTTTACACTCGTCATGCCGATCGCCTGCTGGCGACCGACTCGACCAAATTGCTAAGCAGCCTGCATACCATGATTACCCATGTGCGCGACGATTCGGGCGCGCTGGACGCGCTGTTGCTGCTGCTGAACAAAGCCGGCGAGAGCACGCACGTCAACGAAGTCACCGAGCTTCTGGCGCACTCCTCTGTCAAGGACGGAAACCTGGCCCGCGCTCGCGACCTGTACCGGTTGCTGGCCACCACCGAGCCCCAGAACCAGGTGCACATGCAGAACTATCAGCAAGTGGTGGAGCGCATGGAAGGAGCAGCGCCCGCCACTGGGATCACCGCCGAAGAAGGGGCGGTCATCGTAGAGGAATTGGAAGCGACGGCGCCGGTCATCGATCAGTCTTATCCCGACGAGGTCGCGATCGCGGTGCGCTCCGCGGTCACCGATGCGGACCTATTCCTCTCTTACAATCTGCCGGATAAGGCGGTGGTGCCTCTGCTGGGCGCTCTGCCTCAGGCGCCGCGCGATGCACGCTTGAACCAGCGCCTGGTCGCGCTCCATACCCGCTACCAGCGTTTTACCGAAGCCGCCGTCTGCTGCCGCACACTGGAAAGCGTGTACCACGATGCGGGCTGCCCCGATGAAGCCATGCGCTACGGAGAATTGGCCGCGCGCTATGAGCAGAGCGCGGAAGCCGCTCCATTGCCTGCTACATCATCGTCTGCTGCATCGTCGGCTGCTGGCCCGCCGATTGCCGCCCCGGCGACTGCCGCTCCACCGGCCGCCGCTCAGCGCGCGGCTAGCGCCGCGGCTGCGGCCCCGCCCGCGCCCTGGCCGATGGCTGCGCCCGTGGCTTCCGATCGCGAAACTGCCGCTGACGCGCATCCGGAACTTGCCATCCAGGAAATGGCGGTGCACGCGCCCGCGGACGCGCACGATCTTTCCTCCGAGCTTTCCTCAGACATCTCCTCCGACCTTTCCTCGGAGTGGGAGGATTCCCTTTCTGTCGACAAGCCTGTTCCGGCCGCAGAACTGCCGGCTGCCGTCGAAGGCGATGCGGATGCCTCCAGCAATCCCGAGACCGCCGAGACGGTCGAAGAAATCCGCTTCTATCTCGAGCACTTCATGACGGACCAGGCCCGCGCCGGGTTCGAGAAGCTCGAAACCCTGACGAGCGACGCCGGCATTCTCGATCCGTTGCGCGCTGCCATCGAATCCGCCGGCCAGCCGCTGGCCGAGCCCGAGCCGGAAATCACGGAGATCAACGCCGACGAGCCCGCGGATTTCGAAGTTGAAATGGAGACCGGGCAGGAGTCGGAGATCGCAACCTCGCCCGATCTGATGGCCGGGTATCACCACGAGACCCACGACGAGGTTGTGGCGGAACCCGCATACTCCGAGCCTTCTCACGCCGAACCCGCTCACGCAGAAGCCGTGCATACGGAGGCAAGCGAGCTGACCGCGTTGGTCGCGGATCTGGAAGCTTCGCTCGGCGATTCCTTCCCGCAGGCGCCGGCGCCGGCCGCAGCCAAAACGCCCGAACCCGCGCCCGTGGCACATATCGAAATTCCCGCTGCCCCGGCAGCCATGCCCACGATCGCAGCATCGGCGGGTGGTGCCGCAACCGCGGCCGCTCCTGCCATGAGCTACAGCCCCGCTCCCGTGCGCCCCTTGGGGGCCGGAGCGCAGGCTATGCATGCCGCCGACAGCGTCGATCTTTCGGAGATGTTCGGCGAGTTGAAACAGGAACTCGAAGAAGAGGTTGTTGCCGGCGACGACGATCCGGAAACGCATTACAACCTGGGCGTGGCCTTCCGCGAAATGGGCTTGCTCGACGAAGCCATCGCCGAATTGCAGAAAGTCTGCAGTTCGATCGAGCGCGGCAAGGCATTTTCGCAGCCCGTCCAGACCTACACCTGGCTGGCCCAGTGCTTCCTCGATAAAGGAGTTCCTGAAGCCGCGATCCGCTGGTATGAAAAGGCGCTGAACATCGCCGGACTCGATGAAGAATCCCGCCTGGCCATCAACTATGAGCTGGGGTCGGCCTGCGAATCCGCCATGGACAAGCCCGCCGCACTGCGCCATTTCACCAGCGTGTACGGTTCGAATATCGATTATCGCGACGTGGCCGAGCGCATTCAGGCTCTGAAGTCGTAGAATGCACCAAGTGGGTTCGGAATTTACGCTGGGGATGCAACCAACCCCGCGCCCACCCCACGGCCTTACTGACAACGACGCGTGCAATGATTTCCGATCCCAAGCTACCCTTTGCCAGCGACTCCACCAGTGTCGGAGACCTCAGATCCCCGACGGAAACATCGGTCCCGCTCGTTCCAGTGCAAACGCCAGCTTCGGTTTCCAGGCCTTCGCCTTCGTTCGCGCGTGTGTGGCTTCGCCGCATCGGAGTGCTTCTGTTTGTGTTTTTGTGCGCGACGCTTGGGGTGATGCTCATGATTCTGCCCTGGCGTCCGGAGTGGTCGGACAACCCTCTGCTCCTCCCGTATCCCACGTTTCGCGCCGTGGTGGCCAGCGGTTTCGCGCGCGGCGTCGCGACCGGCCTGGGCGTGCTCAATGTGTGGATCGGATTTTGGGAGGCGATTCAATATCAGGAAGAGGAATAAACAACAGTCGTTGGTCGATGGCCGTTGGTCGTTAGCAAACCCATTGCACTGCGTGATTGGCTACGGCCCGATTTGTGAATGAGAAACGACCGGCGACCAACGACTAACGACTTACTTATGACCGATCAAAAAAACAAGCCTGCGCCCCTCGCGTATCAGAACGAACCATTTCTCAACAGTCCCGACGGCAGAATTCTGCGCCTGCTGTCCGAGTACAGCGAGCCGCTCTCGCGCTTCCGCCGCGAACAGATCCGGGACACGGTCGTCTTCTTCGGCTCCGCCCGCGTCCACAGCCGCGACACCGCCGCGAACCGCCTGAGCGAAGTCCGCGGCAACGGCGCTCAAGTTTCCGCGACGCAGCAAGCCAAGGATATGAAGCGCGCCGAGGCCGCCGTTGACATGGCCCGCTACTATGAGGACGCGCGCCGGCTGGCCTTCCTGCTGACCGAATGGTCCACCCAGATTCCCGCCAAGCGCCACCGCTTTGTCGTCACCACAGGCGGCGGCCCGGGCATCATGGAAGCGGCAAATCTAGGCGCCCACGAAGCTGGAGGCAAAACCATCGGCCTCAACATCAACCTGCCGTTTGAGCAGAATCCGAATTCCTACATCTCGCCTTCGCTTAACTTTGAGTTCCATTACTTTTTCATGCGGAAATTCTGGTTCGCGTACCTGGCCAAAGCACTGGTGATCTTCCCCGGCGGCTTTGGCACGCTCGACGAATTTTTTGAAATCGTCACCCTCGCCCAGACGGAAAAACTGGCCAAGAAAATTGTCGTCGTCGTCTATGGCAGCGACTACTGGAAGAAGGTCGTCAATTTCGAAGCCATGGTCGACGCCGGCGTGATCTCGCCAGAAGACCTCGAACTGTTCCAGATGTGCGATTCGCCGGAAGAAAGTTTCGAGTTCCTGAAAGAAGGACTGACCAAGTACCATCTCGGCCCGCAACAACCCAAGCGCACCGGCGAAGCGGCAGTCCCCGAAATCGCCAAGACGCGACCGTAGCTAATTGGCACCAGAGAACCAACCCCGTAGAGAAATTGAACCCTGGGCAGCCTGACTCCGTATACACTTCTACGGGTTAGGGTCTCAGGAGACAAACAAGATGCCTTCACGGACCGGCTTGGCGACAGCACTCTGTTGCCTATTTGTTTTCTGCACAGCGTTTGCGCTCGCTCAACCGCCAGCCGCGAACCAGATGCCATCCGTGATCCAGGTTCCCGCCGAGGCCCAGGCCTCGCCGCACTTCGATGCCACGGCGGCCACCAACGCTTACCTCGCGCAGATTCCTGCCGACAAGACGGCCCGTTCCGACGCCTATTTCGAAGGCGGCTACTGGATGATTCTTTGGGACTTTCTCTATGGAGTGGTAATCGCGCTGCTGTTGCTGAATTTGCGCTGGTCGGCCCGCATGCGGGATCTGTCGGAGCGGGTCACTCGCTTCAAGCCGGTGCACACGTTCGTGTACTGGCTGCAATACCTCGTGCTCACCAGCATCCTCGTCTTCCCGCTCACGGTTTACGAAGATTATTTCCGCGAACACAAGTACGGACTCGCCACGCAAACCTTCGGCCCCTGGATCGGAGATCAGATGAAGGAGCTCGGTGTGAACCTGGTGTTGGGCGGACTGCTGGCGATGCTGCTGTTCGGCGTTGTTCGCCGCCTGTCGCGAACCTGGTGGATCTGGGGCGCGGTCGTGACCATCCTGTTCCTCATCTTCACCGTGCTGATCTCGCCTGTCTACATTGTTCCTATCTTCAATAAGGTAACGCGCCTCAACGATCCGAAGATTGTCGACCCCATCCTCAGCATGGCGCGGGCCAACGGAATCCCCGCCAAAGACGTGTTCGAGATCGATGCTTCGCGGCAAACAACGCGGATGAGCGCCAACGTCAGCGGCTTCGCCCATACCATGCGCATCACCCTCAATGACAACCTTTTGCGCCGCGGCTCACCGGAAGAAATTCAGGCGGTCATGGGACACGAGATGGGGCACTACGTTATGAATCACATCTACAAGAGCATCATGTTTCTCTCCATCGTGACCGTGCTGGCTTTCGTCTACTTGCGCTGGTCCCTCGACTGGGCGCTCCAGCGCTGGGGCGAGAAGTGGCAGATTCGCAGCGTGGGCGACACGGCCGTTCTTCCGCTCGTGGTGCTGCTGGTCGCCATCTTTGGTTTCGTCATCACTCCCGTCATGAACACCTCCACCCGCACTCAGGAATACGAAGCTGATATGTTCGGACTGAACACGAGTCGGCAGCCCGACGGCTTTGCCCAGGCGGCGATCCATCTCGGCGAATACCGCAAGATGAATCCCGGCCCCATTGAGGAGTGGATCTTTTTCGATCACCCCAGCGGACGCAATCGCATTTATGCCGCGATGCGCTGGAAGGCTGAGAATTTGAAGTTGTTCACCGGTCAGTAAGACCCGTGTGGAGCGGACACTCTTGTCGGCTGCCTTTGCATTTTTCTGGAGCTACCGTTTCGCGGACAGGAGTGTCCGCGCCACACAAGAAGTGAGCGAGCTCTCGTAGTAGGCTGAGAGCTGATGCCGAACCGCTGTTTGCTCTACTACATCACCGACCGAAGCCAGTTTCGCGGCGACGAAAGCGCTCGCCGCCGCGTCCTGCTCGCCAAAGTCGCCGAAGCCGCCCGTGCGGGTGTCGACTATATCCAGCTTCGCGAAAAAGACTTGAGCAGCAGAGAATTGGAAATGCTGGCACGGGATGCCCTAAGCGCGGTGCGCAACAGCACTCCACTGAGAACTGAGAACCAGGAACTGAGAACTCGCCTCCTAATCAACTCGCGCACCGACGTCGCGCTTGCCGCAGGAGCCGACGGCGTTCATCTGCGCTCCGACGATATCGGGCCTCATGAAGTGCGCCATGTGTTGGAAGCTTCTGCCCACCGGCCACCGGCCACTGACCACTTCCTGGTGGCCGCCTCCTGCCACTCCGCCGCCGATGTCTTCCGCGCCGAATCTGAGAACGCCGACTTCGCCGTCTTCGCCCCGGTGTTTGAAAAGAAAGACGCTCCATTGTTTTTTTTAAAAACAACCACGCAACCGACGGGCCTCGCCGCCTTGCGGGAAGCCTGCCGCGCGAAGATCCGTGTTCTCGCTCTCGGCGGCGTCACGGTAGAGAACGCCGCCTCGTGCCTGAACGCTGGAGCGGCCGGCGTCGCAGGCATCCGCTTATTTCAAGAGAATAAAATCGAAGACGTCGTCCGCGCGCTGCGGGCGCTCTGACCCGCAGACCCGTCCGGCCCGCTCCAGCATCCCTCCGGAATTCAAGTACGCGGACTATGGCTTCCGCGTCGCGTGCGAGGCTGCAGCCACTGCGCTTTTCACAATGGAAGGCGGGAACGCAGTTTGGGCGGTGTAGAATGATTCGTTTGCTCTTCTAACTCCGTACTCATAAAGGGGGTTTCATGCCCAGCAGCATGCTCGCAGTGGTCAAGCCGGAAGCCGCGCCCGGGGCGGAAATCCGCGAAGTCAAAATTCCTAGCTACGGCCGCACCGATGTCCTCGTCAAAGTCAAAGTCGCCTCCATTTGCGGCACCGACCTGCACATTTATGAATGGGACCGCTGGGCCCAGGGACGCATTCATCCGCCGCTGATCCCCGGACACGAATTCTGCGGCGAGGTGGTCGCGTTCGGCGATGAAGTCACCAGCGTCAAGGAAGGCGATTTCGTATCCGCCGAAATGCATGTCGCTTGCGGCAAGTGCCTGCAGTGCCGCACCGGCGAAGCCCACATTTGCCAGCACGTCAAAATTATCGGCGTCGACAGCGACGGAGCTTTCGCCGAGTATGTCGTCATTCCCGAGTCGAATATCTGGAAACTCGATCCGGCCATTCCGCAGGAGTACGCTTCCATCCTCGATCCGCTGGGCAACGCCGTACACACGGTGCTGGCCGGAGAAATCGCCGCGAAAACCGTCGCCATCACCGGCTGCGGCCCCATCGGACTGTTCTCGATCGCAGTGGCGCGAGCCGTGGGCGCAACGACGATCTTCGCGATCGAAGTCAACGAACACCGGCGCAAGCTCGCGACAAAAATGAACGCCGACTACGCGCTCGATCCGTCCAAAGAAGACGTTCGCGCCATCGTCGCCGAAAAAACGGAAGGCCTTGGCGTGGACGTGGTCCTCGAAATGGCCGGCCATCCCGACGCCATCCGAACCGCCTTCGACATCGTTCGGCGCGGCGGACGCATTTCGCTGCTCGGCCTCACCTCGAAACCGATTCCGCTGAATTTCTCCGAAGACATCATCTTCAAAGGCCTCACCATTCAAGGCATCAATGGCCGCCGCATGTACCAGACCTGGTATCAGATGACCGCCCTGCTGAAGAGCGGACGCCTCGATCTTCATCCCGTAATCACCGACCGCATCCCGATGAAAGATTTTTCCAAAGCCATGGCCCGCCTAAAAACCGGCGAAGCCAGCAAGATACTGGTGTATCCAAACGGGGTGAAATAACGCGTGGCGATCGACCCGCTGCTCTATGCCGGCTGCCCCAGGTCTCGGTTTCCGAGGCCTGGGAGGGTCCGCTGCCGATCTGGTGTTGCTCCTGCCGTAAGATTGAGACTGTAGTAAAACTGTAGTAGCCCCGGAGAGGTGGCCGAGTGGTTTATGGCTCCGGTCTTGAAAACCGGCATACCCGAAAGGGTATCGGGGGTTCGAATCCCTCCCTCTCCGCCATTACCTTTGTAATCTTGTACTTGCAAGCTGGTGATACCTATACTGATTCCTAAATCAGCGAGGGTGGTCACCGATGAATCGCGAAGTCAATCTCACCAAAAGGGTCCAAACACCGCATGGATGGCGGTATTGCCGCGTTGTGCTCTCCGCCAATGGCCGGGTCAAGCCAGACCTGGTTGTCGTCAATGGCAAACAAGAATGCCACAAGGAAGGCGCGTACTACCTTGAGTGGCGCGAAGGCTCAGGTTCCCAACACCACGCTTGCTGATGATGGCTACATTATGATCTGGGAACTTGTTTGCGAGGCATCGATGTACGATCTCATCGGCGTAGTAAGCCTGAGTGTTCCATCCGTATTCACCGGCCTTTTCTGGCTCAGGCTTCACCGGCCAAGCTCATCGACGACAAACCGGGCGATTTCACCCTGAAAACACTCCGGGAATACAAAGAGCGCCATGAGTCCCGCATCCTTCATCTGACAGGCCTTGGTCCGGATCTCAAGACGAGCATTTTGACTCTGAAGGCCAACATCGGAAAACAGACGGTATCAATTCCCTTCAACCAGATCACCGAAGCCATTGCCCCGCGATATCCGTTGTCGCGGCATGGAACTCTCATAGACCTGACGGGCATTGCGGGGGATGGCAAGGCTTTCCTCGAAACGGCAGAGGAAACCATCGCACAAACAATCGGGAGGATATATGACCCGGGCAGCGAGGCCAGTCAATCCGGGCACCTATCAGTCTTCGCTCTCGCGCCGATCCCTCTCCTGATCTTTCTGGGTAGCCGATTGAGCAACAAAGTTCCGGTGGCGTTGTTTCAGCGTCATCGCGATAAAGAGAATTGGACGTGGAAGAAAGAGGGGAAGACAGTCGAGTACGAATTTAAGAAGATCCGGACAGGAGCCAAGCGGGAGAATGTCGCCTTGCTGCTCTCACTCAGCGGGACGATCACCGCAACGGACCTGCCGACGGACATTGACGGAAGCTTCTCCGTGTACGAACTCAGACCGAAGGATCTGACGCCGGCGCCAACCATCCTCCGTTCCGAGGCCGACCTGAACAGTTTCAGAATCGCGTACCAACAAGTCCTCGGCACGATCGTTCGGGATCACGGGCTCATCGATGCCGTTCACCTGTTCCCCGCGGTTCCCGCACCAGTCGCAATTCTTTGTGGGCGAGAACTGCTTCCCAAGGTCCATCCCAGTCTCGTCGTATACGACTACGACAAGACAAAGGCTGGTTTCACCTTACAACTAAGGATTAACCAATTATGAACACGAACGAATATCTGCAATCAGTCCTGAAGTCTCAAGACTTGCCGGACGATAGCGACGAGTTGAAGGAACTGCAGTCCCATCGCAAGGATGTGGAGGCTTTGCTCCGCAAGCATTTCGCCGCATCATCTCCGACCATCCGCTACGGAGGGTCTCGGGCGAAGGGCACCCTCATCCGGGAGTATTACGACCTCGACGCTATCTGCTACTTCCCCCACGACGACACCGCCGCGGGCGAGACCCTCGAGGATATCTACAACAACGTAGAAAAGGCTCTCTCGACCACATATTACGTGGACAGGAAGACCTCTGCGCTGCGCCTGAAGAGCCGCGATCCACAGAGTTTCGCCAAAGACTTCCACATTGATGTGGTTCCGGGCCGGTTCACCGATGACAAGAAGGCCGATGCTTTCATCTACCAGAATGCCGGAGACAAGAAGCGCCTGAAGACCAACTTCGATGTGCATATCGAGCATGTGAACGAAAGCGGCGTGCTCGATGCGATCCGCCTACTCAAGCTCTGGAAGGTACGGCGTGGTCTGCGCGTGAAGCAGTTCGCCTTTGAGCTCCTCATTATTCATCTTTTGGCCAAAAAGAAAAACAGTCCGCTCTCGGACCAGTTGCAGCATGTCTGGACGGAGCTGCGTGACCGCAGCGAGGCCCCGGCAGTGGCAGACCCGGCAAATCCTACGGGCAACGACCTCACTTCGTTGCTAAAGGCTGAGTGGGCATCCCTTTCTACGACCGCAGGCTCCACATTGGCGACTATTCAGTCATCTGGTTGGGAGTCAGTTTTCGGAAAAGTGGAAGAGAAAACTTCCGCTCAGAAAGTCGCGGTCCTAAGGAGTGCGGCTGCCGCCGTGACCGTACCGACGAGGCCGTGGCTTCCAGAGGTATGAAAGCACGCGCTCCCAAGATTGCTCCGGAAGCTAGAGCGAAGGAGTTGCAGAACGATCTGGGGTTGAAATATCCGGATTTCACGGTTTGCTGCACCGGTGCCAAGATTTACATCCGGGGTGCCTTCCCGGTTCTCCACGAAGGAACGGTACTCGACAGATATCAGATTGAGATCGAATGGAGCGACAGCGACACTGAAGTGCCTCTCCTACGCGAAACGGGCGGACGAATACCGTGGATTGCGGATCGCCACATGAGCAGAGGTGGGATGGCTTGCCTCTTTGTTCCGGAAGAGTGGCTCTTACGGTCTCGCGAAGAGAAAACCGTGATTCACTATCTCGATGGGCCCGTGCGGAACTATTTCCTATGGCAGAGCCTCTATGACCGAGGGGAGTCGCCTCCATGGAAAGATCGAGCCCACTTCGCGCCGGGTCTGCTTGAAGCGTACGGTGAAATGGTAGGAATGGAAGGCGAATCCACCGTGCGGTGCTGTCTCGAATACTTGTCGAAAGAACAAATAAAGGGACACTGGCCATGCCCCTGTGGCAGCGGCAAGCGGACGAGAGACTGCCATCTCACGCATATGCGAGAACTTCAATCCAAGATTCCCCGCTATATCGCCCTATCGGCTCTCGCGAGATTGACCAACCCAACGATCAAATAGACCGCCAGAGGTGAACCCTCGCTTGCAGTAGAGCTACCGCGGATTCCCTAGGTCTTAGAACCGGCAAGGGATCCAATCGACGTATGGGGAACGAATCAGAAGGCCACTGAGCATTCCGGTGATTCCATGAATTGGGCAAGCTCAGGCCCAGTTTACTTGTCTTGCTCCCGGCTATCCAAGGCCTCTTGCAGGAGTACGTGAATCATATTGACCCGTGTCCGAAGCTCTCGCTCTGCAAGCGTATCGAGCCGCTTCACGAGCTTCGCGGGGAGTCTGAGGCTGAGCACGATGCTGTCTTGTTGGGCCATGTCCCTAACGTAATGCGATGTCATGCCATGTGTCAATAAGTAGCAGGTAACCAAGTAATGACATTACCATCTAGCCATTGTGTGATGTAGCAGAATGTAGTGTAATAGACTATGGCCGATTTCAACCGAGTCCGTGCTGGCAGCTTGTACCGGTACAATCCCGTGGCGATTGACCGTTTGCATCGACCACACAACGTCAACGATGGCGACATCGTCCGTGTCATCAATCTCCCCGGATGCCCCAAAGCCAACGCCATGGGCCATGGGCACGTCGAGCACCTCGATGGCACGTTCGGCGGTTTGGTCTGCACGAATTCACTACGCACAAAGGGAGCAAGTAATGGAATACATGACTCGTGAAGAATTGGTTCGGCTGTTTAGGGTCGCCCGACATCACAGCCCGTTGCATCACGTAGCCATGCTCGTGGGCCTGCTGCATGGGCTCCGAGTGTCAGAGACGTTGGCGATTCGTGGGCGCGACATCTGCGACGGCAAGCTCTCGGTCAAACGGCTGAAAAAGAGTCGAGCGACGCTGCACGCTCTGCGTATCGACCGCGATGTCCTGTTCGATGAATCGCCACTGCTCGCACTCTCCAAGGCGAACCCTGACACTGAACTGTTCCCCTGGTCCCGCCAGTACATGGATGTCGTGATCAAGCGATATTCGGCCCTCGCCGGCATTCACCCTGCAAAGCGGCACTACCATGTTCTGAAACACAGCATCTGCGTTCTGCTTTGGCAAGAGACTCACGACCTCAACGCGATCCAGGACCATGTCGGCCATCGAAGCTCGTCGAGCACGCTGGTTTATCTGCGGGCAGACGCCGCTGAAAAGGCCCAAAACACTATCGCAGGGATGTCGTTCAGCGAGGTGGCCATTCCTGACTCTCGACTGCTGGGAGTCAGATCCAGAGCTAGGGAATGCGACCATGCACTAAACGGCAAAACCAATCACATGGAGGCATCTTGAACTCTGCCAAGCCCAATGTAATTCCTCTACAGGTCAACCCTGTATACCGACCAACGCTGCTGCGACATCCCGCCTACCAGCGACGTGACGATGTGGACCTGTGCGCCGAGGCGACGGAGTATATCCAGGGCCGCATACCAGTGCTTGACCGAGCCGTCGCCATCGCCATTTTGCTGCAGCGTGATGGGAAACTCTGAGCAGCCTGGCGGCAGAGAACTGTCGCTAGTCCGCTGGGGGCTCATTCCATCATGGGCGAAAGACCCGTCTGTCGCCGCCAAGATGATTAACGCAAGATCGGAAACAGCAGCCACCAAGCAAGCGTTCCGCGACGCATTGAAATCCCGCAGGTGCCTGATTCCTGCAGACGGGTTCTACGAGTGGTTGCGGACGGGAAAAGCCAAGCAGCCGTACTGTTTTGAAGTCAATGAAGGGGAGTTGTTCGCGTTCGCAGGAATCTGGGATCGCTGGAGGGACCCAAGCGGCAACGCGGTGGACACCTGTTCGATCTTGACCACGACTCCCAATGCTATGACCGCACAAGTCCACGACCGCATGCCAGTCATTCTTGATCCAGACAGCTACGATTTATGGCTCGATCCCGGAATGAGGGATGTGGCTGCGGCGTCCGACCTGTTGAAGCCCCACGACGCTCGGCTGATGCGGTGCTATCCCGTGAGCACCCGGATCAACCACGTGGGGAACGACGACGAAGCCTGCTCCGCACCCACAAAATACGAACCATGAATCGTCTCACTTCAGCTTACGCAGGTACTTGACGAGACTCTTGACATCTTCTTCCCGCAAACGCCGATCGAAAGCGGGCATCGTACCCCGTCCTTCGATGATGGTCTCGCGTACCTGTTCCTCGGTCGCTGGGGCGCCACTCGGCAGCGATTTTCGAAGAAACAGTCCGTGCAGATTTGGAGGTTGCTCGCGCAAGTCTGGCTGCGGGTTCTCGTGACACTCGGCGCAGTGACTTTCGTAAAGCCACTGACCTTCAAGCTCGGCGTTGCTGAGCTGTTCCTTGCTTGCACAGGCGGTCGAGGAGAGCAGAGCAAGGAGAGCTGAGAGAAGCAGCGATCCGCGAATCATCGGGGTCCCCCGCGCTGGGCGCTCGGATGGGCAGCTTTCCGCATGTTCTCCATCAGTTCCGTCCATGTCCAATCCGTGGACCAGAACTTGGCCACCGCGCCATCGGGCGCAATCAGCACGATGCTCATGTTGTGGGATATCTGGTTGTCTCCTTTCTCGTACTGAAGACCGAACGCCTGGGCAACGCGGGCTAAGTCTCCAGGATTCGTGGAAGCGAAATCCCAGTGAGAAAAGCCGCTCTGGTCGCCGTCCAGATAGGCGAGACCGTATTTGCGCAGGACTGCGGGAGTGTCATATTTCGGGTCGAAGCTGACCGTCAGCAGGTGCGTTTTGCTGTAGTCGTCTGGGTTCTTCTTGAGCTCATCGTGAATCTTCGCAAATTGACTGCTCAGTCGCGGGCAGAAATTCGGCATGGGGCAGCGCGTGTAGATGAACGTCACCAGCAATGCTTCCCCAGCGAAATCCGAGAGGTGGATCGTTCGGCCGTCCTGGTTGATAAGAGCGACGTTGGGGACCCGTTCTCCTGGCATCAGCATATGTGGCGCAGCCGGCGGCTTCGCTTGGCCACGCCCCGATTCATCGGTGATGCGAACATCTTCAAGCCAATAGTCGCTTTGATCCTTCCCAAGGACCACTTCGGCAGCGATCTTGTCGCCGGGCTGAAGTTCCTGGACAACCGCTGGATCTTTGACGCGGTAAGGCATGGCCATGGCGGGCATGAATCCTGGAATGTCGCCGTGTTTGACCGTAATTTCGCTGGTCGCCGCATTCTTTTCGACTACTTCGCCTTGCAGCGGATACTTTCTGGTGCGGTTGCAGCCAACAGATACGACCAGTAGCAGCATAAGTCCGATGGCTCCGACGACATGGAACGGACATTGGGGTTTCTCTGAATGCATAAATTCGTTCTCTCCCATAAAGGTGAAAAGGATCGGGCGGAGCGCTCATGGAACAAACCTATAGGCAGCACAATGCACGGTTCGCACGTGCACGGGGTTTGCGGGGTCAGTCTCTGCTTTCTGGCGCAACTTCGAGACATGAATGTCGGCGGCGTGCGCCGCATTGGAATCATTGTAACCGACGCTTCCGAATGGATTTTTGTTTTTCCTGAGGATTACATTCCCTGCATACGGCTCGCCACGAATTTAAGAGTCTGTGATCTGAGTCACGGCGGATGAGGTTATTTCGTAACAGAATATCAGGTTATCTCGCGTTGGGCCTGGGTTCGTGCAAGCTGCTCCTCGAATGCGAACTGGAGTGATCAAAGGCTCGATGACAATGACGCCGCATCGATTCGCCGCCAAAATTCGCAACCTAGGTGCACGAGTTCCGACGGCGACCGTGTTCAAGCGTATTCTGGCTGGTTGCAATTGGTTTGTGTCTCGTCTTGACGTGCGTCGTGGCGGTTCCTCGCGTGCTTATAGCTTCGGTCTGCGGGCGATGTCCGCTGTTCTTCTTGCGTTTTTCCTCCTGCCTCTCTTTATCCCGATTTTCAATCTCGGATCCGAATCCTCCGTGCCCGCTTGCTGTCGCCGCGAAGGAAAGCATCGTTGTGCCATGTCCGCCCGTTTCCGACATTCCGTCCTAGGTGCCTCTTCGGAACCCTTTCTCGGCTCCACAATACCCTCTTGTCCTTATCGCTTGCATTGGTTGATGCCGCCCGTTTCCCGCGCGCTCTTCGCGCCTTCCGTGTCGGTCTTCTCCGTCCTCGCTGTCTCCTATCCCGCGCTGGGCCTTGAAACTACTCTCCTCACACGCCTTCCCGATTTCCGCAGTCACCGCAAGCGTGGCCCTCCTTCACTTCTCGCCTGAAAAGCGCTCTCCCGCGACGGGAGTATGTTTCCTCCCGTTTCTCGGTGTACCGCCTTATCCAACGTCCATCGACATTTGAGGAGAAAATATGCGACGCAATGTTATTGGGGTATTTGTGCTCATGGTGTGCCTACTCGCCTTGATCCGCCCCGCGTGCTCCGAAGAAGTTCATGGCGTTGTCACGGATCCATCCGGCGCGGTCATTTCCGGCGCGGTCGTCCAAGTCCAATCTGCCGGTCGGATAATCGCCTCGGCCAAAACCGACGAAGAGGGCGTCTATGCCCTGCAAATCGAACATCAGCAGGCCGTCGCCGGCGATTTGCAGATCAGCATCACTGCTCCTGGTTTTGCCGCTGTCAGCTACCCACTCGATTTTTCCCGGTCCGCCCGCGTGAACTGGCCCGTCCGCCTGGAGATTGCCGCCGCTTCCGAACAAGTCCATGTGGAAGCCAAGAGCCTGCCCTTTCAAGACCAGCTTGACATGAGCGAAGTGCGCGAAAGCTCAGCAAAAGACGTTGGCGAAGCGCTCACCGCCGTGGACGGCATCTTTAAGATCCGCCAAGGCGGCATTGCCAACGACGTGGTCGTGCGGGGATTCCAGCAGAACAACGTCAATGTCTTGATTGATGGAGCGCGCATCTACGGCGCATGCCCCGGCCACATGGACCCCGTCGTCCAGCACGTGGACTTCGCCGAAGTCGAGCACGTGGAAATTGTCAAGGGCGCCTTCGATATCGCCAGCGCGGGTAGCCTCGGCGCCGAACTCCGCGTCGTCACCAAGACGCCGCCGCTCGGCCTGCATTTCACTTCCAGCCTGAGTTTCGGCTCTTTCAACTATTTCAATCCCGCTGCGACTGCTTCCTTCGGCAACTCGAAATTCCGTGTCCTTGCCGGCTATTCGTACCGCGTTTCCGATCCATATAAAGATGGTTCCGGCAAATCCTTTATCGATTACGCGAACTACTCCTCAACCGCGCAAAATGAGCATGCCTTTGACATTAATACCGGCTGGTTCAATACCGAATGGACTCCTGCCGATAATCAGAAGCTCTCACTCTCTTACACTCGCCAGCAGAGCGGCCTAATCCTCTCTCCCTACGAAACCATGGATTCCGACTACGACAACGCCGACCGCGCCACGGTGAAGTACGAAATCCGCAATCTCTCCTCCCCTGTGCGCGCCATCCGCTTCGAGAGCTACTTCACCCAGGTCATTCATTTCATGAGCGACCGTTACCGCACTTCAGCCGAAATGGCCGGCATGGGTTCCCCCTGGATGATGGCGGCCGAGCCGCGTTCGCGCACGTTCGGCGGCCGCGCGGAATTCGACGTGGGCAAGGAACTAACCTTTGGCTTTGAGGGTTACCACCGCAATTGGAACATGATGGACTACATGAACATGGACGGCATGATGTCCATGAATCAAGCCTTACCCAACGTGGACACCAACCTCGCTGGCGCCTTCGCCGATTACCACCACTCGTTCTCGGACCGCCTCAGACTCAGCGGCGGCCTGCGCTTTGACCACGCCGTCATCTCTACCGGCGTTCCCGGTCTCGACACCGATCTCTACTTCGCCTACCAGAACACGCGCAGCACCAGTCACACCGACAACTATGGCTCCGGCAACCTGCGCCTCTCATACTCATTCCCCCAGCAGATTGAATTCTTCGCCGGAGCCGGCGTGACCGGCCGCGTCGCCGACGCGGAAGAACGCTTTCTCCTTGAGTCTTCCATGTCGGAGATGGACATCGGCAATCCGAACCTGCCCGTGATGCGCAACACGGAAGCCACCGCCGGTGCTATCTACCGCCATGGCTCCTCTTATTTCAAATCAACTCTGTTTTTCTCCAATCTCGACGACTACATCCTCGTGAACGACCAGCCGCTCCTGAATCCCATGATGGGCATGAGCGGCAGCGTGCGTTCCTTCACCAATGTTGACGCCCATATTTATGGTGGCGAGGTCAGCTACGGCGTCAGTCTTCCCGCCGGTTTTTCGCTGCGGGGCGGCAGTTCGTATTCTCGCGGCACGAACGCCCCCAAGCCTGAAGCGGGCGTCTTCAGCTCAAATCTCCCCGAAATGCCACCGTTCCGGACTTGGGCCGCGCTACGTTACACGCACCAGTGGGGCTTTGCCGAATTCGGAGGCACTGCTGTCGGACGACAGGGGCTGGTGGACACAGACCTGAACGAAACTCCAACCCCTGGCTACGGCTTGCTCAACGTGAAACTTGGATTGCTGTACCGAAAATGGAGCGCCAGCCTCGTCGTGGACAATCTTCTCGACCGCTTTTACTACGAGAACTTGTCCTACTATCGTGACCCCTTCGCTTCCGGCGTCAAAGTCCCCGAGCCTGGTCGCAACCTCTTTGCCCAGGTGAAATACAGCTTTTAAGTAAGTATCCCCCGAGCAGAGCCGGGGAAACAACGAAGGGAAGTCCGCGCACAAGGGCGGTTGCGACCTCTCAGAGCTTAGCCCTAGAAACTGAACTTCGCGGCAAAGCTTGGGTTGGGGGCAGACTTCGGGGGAGGGCTGTTCAAACGGGCGTCCCATGACTCTAACCGGAGTCTGGGGCGCTTTCGTTTGTGTGTTCTTGCCAACGCAGTCTACAACTTGCTGGGCGCAGAGGTGCCGCCCACGGTCCAATCAGCAGGTCGGCTTCGAAAAGGAAGATCAGGACTTGGTTTCCGCGTTGGCAACCGCGAAGAATGCGTCTTGCTGTCCGTGTGCATAGCGCAGAGCCGGTATTCGTGACCGTGATCGTCCACCTCCAAGTAGTCGGCCACTTGCTCGCAACCCTTACGGTCACACAACACGGTCGCGTTTAGCGGATGGTGAAGTTGGAAAAATTCCATGCGTAGGATTTTACGGGGACCAAATATGTGGCACAAGCCGTTCAGATCGGCTGATGCGGTGCTATCCCATAAGCCCTCGGATCAACCGTGGCTAACGACGACGAGGGGCGCTCCGCGCCCGTTGGCACGCTATCGCCTTAGAAAGCGTCGTTACCTAGACAGGGGTAACGTTCTCCGCTTGCCAGCCTTTGGGGCCCTTGGTCACGTCGAACTGCACCTTTTGCCCTTCTTGCAGGCTCTTGAAGCCGCCCGCTTGAATCGCGGAGAAATGCACGAAAACGTCTTCGCCATTTTCACGGCTGATGAAACCATAGCCCTTGGCGTCGTTGAACCACTTCACTGTTCCCTGTTCTGCCATTGATGTTCCTATTCTTGTTTCCTGAAATGTGCTGAGAAGATTCGCTGCTGTAGACGGGGGTTGACGCTGGTTGGCGGTACCGGCCTTCAACTGCTTGTGAGTCATGCTTAGCGAATACTAATGTAGCACAATCAATCGGAGAGACTCTCGAAACTCTGCTGGGGGGGATGGTCTCCGGCCTCCCAACCTCCGGAGCAGAGGACATCGGCGTTGTCATCCGCGACAAATCGCTGGACGAGGAGTCGCCGATAATTGGTTGGCGCTGATTGATCCGTTCATCCTCTCTCACCTCGAAGTTCTGAAGCTATTTGCGGACACCGCCAAGTTCCCTGCTTAAAGACGGACTGAGGTACACGTGGCGGGCAGCCAATGAAAGACCGAGGATTCAGCATGCTGGCCCAGCAGTGCCGCCACGTGGCACGCAGGAGCTATTCACGAACTTTGGGACGGAGCCTAAGTTGGAATTGAACAGTTTTCGGGGGAGGGCTGTTCAAACGAGCGTCCCGCGACTCTAAACGGAGTCTGGGGCGCTTTCGTTTTTTGCCTCGTGCTGAACTGGGCTGGGCGTCTCTGTCACCTGCCTGACCTGCCCGCCTGTCGGCAAGCCTGCCGAAATGTCGGCGGGGGCTTCGGTTCGATACCGTGTGGCTCCGGAAACGAATCGTCTCCGGTATTGGTGGAATGTGGAACCTCGCTTTGGCATCAGGTTTGTGCCAAGCTGTGGGTATGGCAAAGAAACGCACCAAAGCCGACAGGTCACAGCGGCAGACTGAACAACTGGAAAAAAGGATAGATCGCCGTCCAGACGAGATCGAGAAAGAGCCATCAACACTCGCACCGAAGTCGGACGAGCCGACCGTCCTGATCCCGATTAAGCAGCAGATTCGCCAACGTGCCTACGAACTTTACGAGCAGCGCGGAAGGGATGACGGTCGCGATTTGGACGATTGGCTTCAAGCTGAGTGCGAGATAAAGGGCACACGGGCGAACGCGACAGCGGCATAGCTTCCAGCAGTCCTCAAGAGCGGTTGGTTAATTGGATGGGGGAGGCGAATTTAACGGAAAATTAACGCAGACGGGGCAGAGTTTAGCTCAGAATCAACGTTCGGATTCCTTATCGGCCAAAATTTCGTTAGAGGTGCCCATGATGACCACCCCAGCCAGTGCCATCAAAGATGAAGTCCGTCTGCTAATTAACATTCAAATCGAGACATTTGGACAGCCAGCATCTTTAACATCTCCCCAACTCCGCGAATTCCATCAACGGTCTGAGAAGATCAGCACGCTGTGCCAAGAACTGAATCGGATTGGCACTAGGAGCGTTTTAGAACAGCGGTTGGAGAGGGCGTCTTAGTCCAAGCCGCCATACACAGCGTTTCGCTGTCTCAATATCGAATCTACTGAGCAGAGTTGCGCGGCCATTGTCGCTGCTGCGGACTGTCTCGTGTTTGTGCCTAGCAGCGTGATCCTGACCTCCCGAAAATGGGGCAATCTGCCCGTACTTTTGCCAATAAGAATGGAACGTTTTGCCCCAGCGGCAAATCTCGTTTGCTAGACTGTGGCTCTCGCAAATAATTCTTGTTTGACATAAAAACGGAAGGTTCTTCACATGATCACCATACTCGGAGCAGGCGGGGCTATCGGCAACGAACTCGTGAAGCTCCTCTCTGCTCGGAAACAGTCGTTCAGACTCGTTGGTCGGAACCCACGCAACGTGGTTGGTGCCACAGAAGCTATTTCGGCTGACATTGCCGACAGAGAGCAGACCATTCGCGCCGTGGCAGGTTCGAGCATCGTACATCTCCTCGTCGGCCTGAAATACGATCACAAGCTCTGGGCGGGAATGTGGCCGCGAATCATGGCTAACACGGTCGAAGCGTGCAAACGCGCTGGCGCAAAGCTGATTTTCTTCGACAACGTGTACATGTACGGAAAGGTCAGCGGCCCGATGACGGAAGAAACACCGTTCAACCCGTGCAGCAAGAAGGGGGAAATTCGAGCCAAGCTCGCTACCTCGCTCATCAATGAGTGGAAGTCTGGCACCTTGATCTCAATGATCGCCCGCGCTGCCGACTTCTACGGACCGGACACACGAAATGGCGTGCCGAATATCTTAGTGTTTGAAGCATTGGCGAAGAATCGGAAAGCGTCATGGCTGGTGAACGATTCCGTGCCCCACACCTATACGTACACGGTCGATGCTGCGCAAAGCCTCGTGACGCTTGCCGAGAGTGAGTCCTCTTGGAATCAGACATGGCACGTTCCGACAACGCCGAATCCGCCGACCGGAAAAGAGTTCATTGCCATGGCCGCAAAGGAACTCGGTGTCGCGCCCAAATACCGCGTACTGAGCAGGCCAATGCTATGTCTCGCCGGGTTGTTTGATTCGACGATCAGAGAATCGTATGAAATGCTCTACCAGAGCGATTCGCCTTACCTATTCGACTCTTCTAAGTATGCAAGCGCCTTTGGTTTCTCCGGCACACCTTATCCCGAAGGAATTCGCGCCACTGCCGCTTCTTTCAGGAAAGCCACGTCGCTGGCGAAGTAAAGTCTTGTGTCGATGAAAAACCCTACGCTCATGTGACGAGTTGTGGCGTTGGCGTCGGAATGCCTCTGCGTTCCGTAGCTGTACGTTCCGCTAGGCAAAATGGAAGGAGACGATTGCCAGCGCACGTTATAGACCATCCGCCGATTCGTTCTGCTGTGACTCCGCTGGCTGCGGTCGCTCCGACTCCAAAACGGGTCTTGTCTTTTTAATCATCCCGTAACGCTCGGTGCGTAGCATTGGACACGGAGACAAATGTGTCCGTAGCGTTTCCATTGGCGCTGCTAGCGGTGTTCGTCATTCTCTTGGCCGCAATGCCGTGGCATCGTCCCCATCCCAATCATCAGTTCATGTTGGAATTATTACGATCCCAGTTGGACGACGAACAGACGGACTTGCATGATTCGCAGTAGGAAGGACGTGGGCATCACAGGTCGGAGTTTGGTAGAACTCTGATGTAGCTGCTCCTACAGGTAACGGCAACGAGTGAAGCCTTAGAGATTTCCGTGTGGAGCAACAAGGCCAGTGAGAAAGCCCGCTCCCGTGATTTGCAGCACTCCCAGAAATAGCCTGAAAGATGCCGAGGCACGACGATTGTCGCCCAGTGTTGAAGAACGCTTCATCTTCGTGGGGTCAGTCAGCCCCGGCAACGAAGGTAACTTCGGCCACAGTCCCTGATGGTGATGCTTTGAAGCTGACTTCAAGGCTGTGAGGAGTCTGCTTCGACTTGCCATCTGCGCCAGATCCTGGAGGAAGCCCAGACGATCGTCAGCGATGCACTGGCGGCGTCGCATACGAGGGAGAAATCATGACCGACCACACTCGTGTCAGCCACCCGATCTACAACCTTCTACCGACCGAAATCGAGGGATTCGATTCGCTGGCGGAACTTGCCTTGAATATGCGTTGGTCGTGGAATCATGCCACCGACGAAGTGTGGCGGCAACTTGATCCCATACTGTGGGAAATCACGCATAACCCCTGGGTCGTGTTGCAGACGGTCTCGCGTGACCAGATCGAGCGCGTGTTGGCGGATTCTGGTTTTCGCAAGACCGTCGATGGCCTGGTGCAGTCCAGGCGGCTGGCGTTGGAGACGCCCGCATGGTTTCAGCAAAAGCATCCGCAAGCTTCCTTGACCTGCGTCGCGTATTTCAGCATGGAGTTTATGTTGAGCGAAGCTTTGCCTATCTATTCGGGCGGCCTTGGCAATGTGGCCGGTGATCAACTCAAAGCCGCCAGCGATCTGGGTGTGCCCGTGGCCGGCGTGGGGCTGCTCTACCAGCAAGGCTATTTTCGCCAGGTGATCGACAAGAACGGAGAGCAGAAGGCTCTTTACCCCTACAACGATCCCGGCCAATTGCCGATCACGCCTTTGCGCCAGGCGAACGGGGAGTGGTTGCGGTTGGAGATCGCGCTGCCTGGATACTCGGTCTGGCTGCGCGCCTGGCAGGCGCAGGTCGGCAGAGTGAAGCTTTACCTGCTGGACAGCAATGACGCCGCGAACTTTCCCACAAATCGCGGGATCACCAGCGAGCTCTATGGGGGCGGTCCGGAACTGCGCCTCAAGCAAGAACTGCTGCTCGGGATCGGCGGATGGCGGTTGCTCCGCGCACTCGGCCTCAAGCCGGAAGTCTGTCACTTGAATGAAGGGCATGCGGCCTTCGCCGTGTTGGAGCGTGCCCGCAACTTCATGGAAGAAAGCGGGCAGCCCTTCGAAGTGGCACTGGCCGCGACTCGAGCGGGGAACCTCTTCACCACACACACGGCCGTGGCTGCGGGCTTTGACCGTTTCCCTCCGGCCCTCATCGAACCATATCTTGCTCGTTATGCGGAGCAAAAGTTGGGCATAACACTCCACGATTTGCTGGCCTTAGGCCGTCAGAATCCTAACGACGCCTCGGAAAGTTTTAACATGGCCTATCTCGCTATCCGGGGGAGCGGGGCGGTAAATGGCGTAAGCCGCTTGCATGGGGAAGTCAGCCGGCATCTCTTCGGGCCTCTCTTCCCGGGCTGGCCAGCCGACGAAGTGCCCGTCGGATTCGTGACCAACGGAGTGCACATGCCAAGTTGGGACTCGGCTTCCACCGACGATCTTTGGACGGCAGCCTGTGGAAAAAACCGCTGGATCGGGACGACAGAAAACCTGGAGCAGGACATTCGCCGCGTCTCCGACACCACGCTCTGGAAATTTCGCACTGCCGCCACCAAGTCTCTCGTGGAATACGCTCGCGGACGACTCTCCCGTGAACTCGACGCCTCTGGCTCGTCGCCTGAGGCGATTGACGAAGCGAAACATTTATTCGATCCCAACGCACTGACGCTGGGCTTTGCGCGACGCTTCGCGACCTATAAGCGACCGAACCTGCTGCTGCACGACCCGCAGCGGCTGCTTCGTCTATTGACGAATTCCGAGCGCCCGGTGCAACTCATCATCGCGGGCAAGGCCCATCCGGAGGACCGGGCGGGACAAGCCTTGATCCATGAATGGATAAATTTCATCCGCCAGCCCGAGACCCGCCCGCATGTGATCTTCCTCAGCGATTACGACATGCTGCTGACCGAGAACCTGGTACAGGGGGTGGATGTCTGGATCAACACGCCGCGGCGCCCCTGGGAGGCTTGCGGGACCAGCGGTATTAAGGTGCTCGTCAATGGAGGCATCAACCTATCAGAGTTGGACGGCTGGTGGGCGGAAGCCTACACGCCTGAAGTGGGATGGGCGTTGGGAGATGGCCACGAGCACGGCGACGATCCCGTGTGGGACGCTGTCGAAGCCAACGCGCTCTACGACCTACTCGAACGGGAGGTGATCCCGGAGTTCTACACTCGAGACCAGAGCGGCATTCCCAGGGCATGGGTCAAGCGTATGCGGGAGAGCATGGCGCAATTGACGCCGCGCTTCTCCGCCGACCGCGCCGTCCGCGAATACACCGAGCAACATTATCTTCCGGCTGCGACCGCCTACTGTGAGCGCGCGGCGAACAAAGGCGCAATTGGCAAGCAAGTGGTCGATTGGCAGCATGGAGTGGATCGGAAGTGGGGATCGTTGCGTTTCGGAGACTTGCGGGTCGAAACCAACGCGGACCACCACGCATTTGAAGTCGAAATCTTTCTGAGCGATCTCGACCCAGATGCGGTGCGAGTTGAGCTTTATGCGGACGGCAACAACGGCGGCGATCCCGTACGGCAGGAAATGAAGTGGGCGCGCCTGCTTCCTGGCGCGCCCGAGGGCTGTGTCTACCAGGCGACGGTACCCGCTGCACGTCCAGCGGGAGACTACACGGCGCGAGTGACGCCCCACTGCGACGGCGTTGCGACCCCACTGGAAGACGCTCGAATGCTGTGGCAACGATAATAAAAATGCTCCGCGCGCCCAAACTCGCAACCGGCGTTCGCAACTCCCTCCGAATCCTGAGGTGTTCTCTATGATCCGCCCTGCACCTGCTGCAAGAGCTGTTCATCGATCTGCTGCAGCGACGCCGGAATCTTTGCATAATGGAGTTGCTCCGCAGGGTCCTGCCCGCCCGTGATGATGTACTGGACGAAGCCCTTAACCTCCCCTGCCTTGTTGAGGTCTTTTGCTTGTTTTGGCACAAGCAAGAAGGTGAGGCCACTGATGGGATAAGCATCCGGCGCCGACGCCGGAGCATTCACGATTGGCGTGCGCACGTCTTTCGATAGCTCGCCGGAAAACGCATCGATAGCAGCGCTCGTTCCCGCAGCCGTCGGGCTCACGTATTTGCCCGCCGCGTTCTGGACCTGCGCGACTGGAAGATGGTTCTCCTCGGCATAAGTCAGCTCGACGTATCCGATAGCGCCGGGACTCTGCTTAACCACTCCGGTCACGCCCTCGCTCCCTTTGCCGCCGATTCCCAGTGGCCAGCTTACAGAGAGGCCTTGGCCGACCTGGCTCTTCCATTTGGGGCTGACGGCGGCAAGATAGGTGGTGAAGATGTTCGTGGTGCCGCTGCCGTCGGTGCGATACACCACGACGATGCCCTGCTTGGGAAGATTCACTCCGGGATTGTCCTTCTTGATCGCGGCATCCTGCCAATTCTTGATCGTGCCTAGATAAATACCCGAGAGTGTCTTTGCGCTCAGCTTCAGCGGCTCTTTGATCTGTTCCAGGTTATAGGTTATGCATACCGGTCCTGCGCTCTCCGGAATCTGCACCAGAGCAGGCATCTCCTTCAGCTTTTCGTCATCGAGCGCGGCGTCGGATGCGCCAAAATCCACCATCCCGTTCTTGAGCTGCTCGATGCCTCCGCCGCTGCCAATCGATTGATAATTGATCTGTAATCCCTGATGATCTTTTCCATAGGCTTGGACCCATTGCATCATGACGGGATAAACGAACGAACTGCCAGCGGCGGTAAGCTGAGCGCTATTGCGGGCGGCTACAGTCGTCGGCGTCCCGGAGTTACAGCCGGTTAGAATGATTGCGGCGAAGAACGGAACGGAGAGAAGACTGAATTTCATATACATCCTCTGTAAGTGCGGGAGCAGGTCGCGACCAAACGGGTCGAGTTCCTTTGTGATCAAAAACTCCAGCGCATCACTCTCTCATTCTCAACTCTTTCAGGTCTGAGCAATAGTAGACACTTCGCGGGCAAGACAATTATTTTCACGCCCCGTTAATAATTGAAAAAGCCGCCCACATGGGCGGCTTGACTTTTCAGATCGATTAGTCGTCTTACGCTGCTGCTCGAGCTTTTTCTTCCGACTTTTTGTGAGCCTCGGCGGAGCATGCGTGGGCCTTAGTGGAACATTCGATTGCCTTCTTTGATTGATCGAGAGCAGCGTGTTGGTTGCCCTTGTCGTGATACTCTGCTGCGGCGCGATGTGCTTTGGCTGCATTATCGTGCTCGGCTGCGGCTTTGTGATGCGCGTCTTTTGCCATATTGAGTTCTCCTTGGGATGATGCTGCAGGCGCTGAAATGACCTCACCGTGAGGCTTTTCTTGCGGGCGCCTCCAGACTGAACCACGCTACCCGCTAACGTTTTCAATAAATGTATAGTTTTATACACATCCGAAATTAGATCCAGGAAACGCTTGATTTGCTCACCGCTGTCCTTCTTTAAGGATCAAGCCCTTGAGCCAGAAGAGCCCCCCGCACCGTCACCGTGCCCGAACTGAAGAATTAACCTCCTTTTAACAATTCTCCTTTATATTTGCGCTCGACATAGGCCCCAGGCTGCTCTGGTGTGACGGCCGCTTTTTTCTCTCAGGCTCAACGGGTGGGCTCAATCGGTATACTCTTGACGATTCCGATGTCCGCCGAGCACACTTACGCCACCAAGCACCGCGTTTCGCGACCGGCCGGCAAACCACGGCAAGAAGAATCCGATCGAACAAGCCCGCGCGACGCTTCTTCTCTGGGCGATTCAAAACTCTACGTTAACCGGGAACTCAGCCTGCTCGCGTTCCAGAGACGAGTGCTGGAGGAAGCCCAGGACCAGCACAATCCCTTGCTTGAGCGAGTGAAATTTCTCTCCATTGTGGGCTCAAACCTGGATGAGTTCTTTATGGTGCGGGTAGCCGGTCTTAAGCGGCAAGTGGAGAGCGGTGTACTCGAATGCGATCCCGATGGTATGACGCCCAAACAACAGTTGGGCGCGATCCGTGAAAAGGCTTCGGATCTGTTCAAAGCCGCACACGAGTGTTTGCGCCGGCAACTCTTCCCGGCCCTTAAGAAGGCTGGTTTGTGCGTCGTGGATTATTCTCAGCTGACATCGGTACAACGGACGAACGTTAACAAGTATTTTTCCGAAACAGTCTTTCCTACGCTGACTCCTTTGGCGTTCGATCCTGGCAGACCTTTTCCGCACATCTCAAACCTCAGCCTCAACCTAGCCGTGCTCATCCGCGACCAGCAGGACGTTGAACATTTCGCCCGGGTCAAAGTGCCCGATGTCCTGCCGCAGCTCGTACCGATAACTCCGGTAGCCAAAGAAGGCGTGACTAAGAAAAAGAAAGCGCCTGCGCCACAGTACCTGGTGTGGTTGGAGCAGGTCATCGTGGCCAATCTGCAAAGCCTGTTTCCAGGAATGGAAATCATTGAAGCCCATCCTTTCCACGTAACTCGGGACGCGGACAGCGCCATCCAGGAGCTTGAGGCCGGCGATCTTCTGGAGTCGGTTGAAGAGGGGGTCTGGCAGCGGCGTTTTGCGGACGTGATCCGGCTGGAAGTGAACGATGACATGCCACCGGCCGTTCTGGAAATCCTGCAGAAGAACCTCGAAGTCGATCCCGATGATGTTTACCAGGTGGGGCGGCCTATTGCCTTGTCGCGCCTGAAACATCTTTCGGCGGTCGATCGTCCTGAGTTGAGGGATAAGCCTTTCCTCCCGGCGGTCCCGGCTGCACTGCAGCCTGAGGAAGAGGGCGAAGACATGTTTGCCGCCATCCGGCGCCAAGACGTTCTTCTGCACCACCCGTTCGATTCCTTTCAACCGGTGGTGACGTTTCTCCAGCAAGCGGCCCGTGACCCGGCGGTTTTGGCCATCAAAGTTACCCTGTACCGCGTGGGCCGTAACTCTCCGGTGGTAGAGGCACTGCTGGATGCCGTCGGCGAGGGGAAGCAGGTGGCCGCGTTGGTGGAACTCAAGGCTCGTTTTGACGAAGAGAGCAATATTGAGTGGGCCCGCGCTCTGGAGCGCGACGGAGTGCATGTTGTCTACGGTCTGCCGGGCCTGAAAGTGCACTGTAAAACCGCTTTGGTAGTGCGGCGCGAGGGCGATGCCATCCGCCGCTATGTGCATCTTTCCACCGGCAACTACAACAGCGTTACCGCTCAGCTCTATACCGATATTGGAATGTTCACCTGTGATGAAGCGATCGGTGCCGACTGTACCGATTTGTTTAATTACTTAACGGGTTATTCCGCCAAGGTCGACTATCGGAAGTTGCTGGTAGCCCCGGTGGACATGAGGCAAAACTTTGAGCGGCTCATCCGCCGCGAGATCGAGCATCAGCGCAACGGCGAGCGAGGCCAGCTTATCTTCAAGATGAACGCCCTGGTAGACAAGCGCATGATTCAACTTTTTTATGAGGCCTCACAAGCCGGCGTCCAGGTGGATCTTCTGGTGCGCGGGATCTGTTGTTTGTGTCCCGGGATAGCTGGTATCAGCGAAAACATCAGGGTCACAAGTATCGTGGGACGATTCCTTGAGCACAGCCGCATTTTCTATTTCCGCAACGCTGGACAAGAGGAGATTTACCTGGGCAGCGCCGACATGATGCCGCGCAACCTTAATCGCAGAGTGGAAGTTGACTTTCCGGTGCGCGACCCCAAGCTGGTGCGGTTTCTCCACGACGAGGTGCTCGCCATCTACCTTGCCGACGTGGTCAAAGGCCGCCATATGAAACCCGACGGAACCTATGATCGGCCTTCCAATCGCGACAATGCCCGCAGCATGAACAGTCAGGAATGGTTCATCAAGAAAGTCGCAGTCAGTTCCGGCAGCAACGAAAATCTGTCGGGTAATTCCACGGCTTGAAAGGTTCTCCGTAAGCCGATTCAGGAAACGATGACAACACCGAATGCGGATAATGCGACAGGAGCTTTGGTCGCCGCTGGAACGGCAGATTCTAAGGTTGCGTCGCCGTCCGCCAGCCCGAACGAGCGCCCGATCCTAACGAAGACGAAGAGCCAGAATATTCGTGTTTCGCCCGCAGTCCTCGATGCCGCCCGGAAGGACGGCGAAGAGTTGCTCCGGGACTTGCGAACGTCTCTCAATGGTCTGACGCAAGCTGAGGCCGAGCAACGGGCACGCACGACGGGTCCAAATGAGATCGCACAAGAGCGGAAGCAAGGCTGGCTCGTCCGCGTTCTGAAAATCATCCGCAACCCGCTGGTGATCCTGCTTTCGACTCTGTCGGCAATTTCGTTTCTTACGGGCGACGCACGCGCCGGCTCTGTGATGTTGGGTATGGTAGCGCTGAGTGTGGGACTCCGTTTCTGGCAGGAAGCCCGGGCGGACTCCGCCGCAGAGAAACTGAAGGCCATGATCCATGTGACCGCGACGGTGGTTCGGGACGGCGCGGCGAGAGAGATACCACTCCGGGACCTGGTGCCGGGTGACATCGTCAAACTGGCAGCCGGCGATATGATTCCCGGCGACGTGCGGCTGCTGTCCTCGAAGGATGTTTTCGTAAGCCAAGGCAGCCTCACAGGTGAGTCGCTCCCGGTCGAGAAGTTCCACGATCCAGAAACTGAAAAAGGGACCTCGCCCACGGAACTCAAGAACACATGCTTCATGGGGACGAGCGTCGAGAGCGGCACGGCAACAGCAGTCGTGGTGACGACCGGCGTACAAACCTACCTGGGCAGTATGGCCAGCTCGATCACCGGGGAACGAACTCTGACAAGCTTCGATCAGGGTCTCAACCGCTTCACTTGGCTCATGATGCAATTCATGGCTGTGATGGTGCCTCTGGTTTTCTTCATCAACGGTTTCACCAAGCACGATTGGAAGGGAGCCTTCTTCTTCGCCCTGGCTGTGGCCGTAGGCCTCACTCCCGAGATGCTCCCGATGATCGTTTCCGTCTGCCTCTCCAATGGCGCGCTCGTCATGAGCCGCAAGAAGGTGATCGTTAAGCGTATTAACTCCATTCAGAACTTCGGAGCCATGGACGTGTTGTGCACCGACAAGACGGGGACGCTCACCGAGGACCGCGTCGTCCTCATGCGGCATTGCAACGTCGCTGGGCGCGAAACCGAGGACGTGCTCCTGGCCGGATACCTGATCAGCTACTTCCAGACAGGCCTCAAGAACCTGCTCGACCGGGCGATTCTGGATAGTGCCGACTTCCACGGGAAAGCGATGGTCGAGAAGTATAAGAAGCTGGATGAGCTCCCGTTCGATTTCACGCGACGCATGATGTCGGTCCTGGTGGCCGACGCCGAAGGTAAGGCGATCCTGCTGACCAAGGGGGCTCCGGAGGACGTATTTCACCGCTGCTCGCAGTTTGAACTCGATGGCAAGTTGTCCGCAATGGAACCCGATCTGATGGTCGGGCTGAAAGCAGAGTACGACAGCCTCAGCAACGATGGCTTTCGCGTGCTGGCAGTGGCCTCGAAGGAACTGCCCGGGAAGCAAGTTTGCGTTAAGGAAGACGAGCGCGAACTCACACTGAGAGGGTATGTCGCGTTCCTGGACCCGCCCAAGGACACTGCCGCCCGCGCCCTCGCGGCCCTGGCCAAGCATGGTGTGGCCGTAAAGATCCTCACCGGCGATAACCACCTTATCAGCCGCAAGGTGTGCAAGGACGTTGGCCTCGTGCCCGACCCCATGCTGCTCGGCGACGACGTGGAGAAAATGTCCGACGCCGAACTGGCCGAGGCCGCGGCGAAGGCGACGCTGTTCGCCCGCCTTTCTCCCGCGGACAAAGAGCGGGTCATTCGTGTCCTCCGGGGCAAGGGGCACGTTGTCGGATTCTTGGGCGACGGAATCAACGACGCTCCCGCCTTGCGAGCGGCCGACGTCGGCATCTCGGTGGACACGGCCACCGACATCGCCAAGGAGTCCGCTGATTTGATCTTGCTTGAGAAGGACCTGATGGTGCTCGAAGGAGGCGTGATTGAAGGCCGCAAGGTCTTCGCGAATATCGTAAAGTACATTCGGATGGGGGCGAGTTCCAACTTCGGGAACATGTTCAGCGTGCTGGGAGCGAGCGCCTTCCTTCCCTTCCTGCCGATGGCTCCGATTCAGGTGCTGACGAACAACCTGCTGTATGACTTCTCGCAGGTGCCGATTCCAGCGGACGCCGTGGACGAAGAGCAAGTAGCTAGTCCGCGGCCCTGGAACATCGGGGAAATCAAACGGTTCATTCTCTTTATCGGCCCTATCAGCTCGATTTTCGACTATACGACCTTCTTCGTCATGCTCTACCTCTTCAACTGCTGGGATCCATCCCGAGCGTCGCTCTTTCAGACCGGCTGGTTCGTCGAGTCCTTGATGACGCAGACGCTCATCATCCACGTCATTCGCACAAATAAGATTCCGTTCCTGCAGAGCCAAGCGAGTTGGGCGCTGATAGCTACAACACTATCAATCATGGCTTTTGGCGCGTGGCTGCCGTATTCCCCTTTGGCCTCTGCGTTGGGCTTCACGCACCTGCCGCGGCTGTACTGGCCAATCCTTATGCTCACGCTGCTCAGCTACATGGGCCTTACACAGATCATCAAAGTGTGGCTGCTGCGAAGGCACTGGATCTAGTGCCCGACCGGAGGAAGCAGGATCTCTGCCGGCGCGCTTATCAGGAGCTCCATTTGACGGTCCGACCGGAACCGCGTTAAGCTGCGCCGGGTAAGGTCAAAAATGCCGAAGCATCTTCCTGCTCTTTACTGCGAAATTGGCTGCCGGATTCCCAAGGAATATTTCTGGGTGATCGGCTGGGGAGAGAGCGATGTCGGAATTGAGATCGGATCGTATGACGCAGCCCTGCACATGGCCGGCGTCGAGAATTACAACGTAATGCTTTACACCTCCGTGCTGCCGCCCGACGCGGTCGAACTCTCATGCTTGCCTGACATCCACCATGGGTCCGTGCTTGAGGGAATCATCGCTGTTCGGCATACCGATAAGCCGGGAACACGGATCACTGCGGGTCTGCTTTTGGCCAAGGTGTATCGCAATTCAGACGGCTCTTATCTGGGCGGTTTTGCGTGCGAGTATGCTGGCAACGGATCGCTCGAAGAAGCGGAAGTCAGTCTAAAGGAAGCGATGCAGCAACTTTTTGCACGGCGTTATCAAACCAGGTTCTACAAACTCGAGATTGGGAAATCGGTCGTTCGGACGTACACGCCGGAGAGGTCGTTCGGGACCATTCTTGTCGGCATCGGCTTCGCTAGTTACCTTGTGCCGGTATTAAAACCCGCAGTGGACGTAACACCTTCCCACAAGGACAAGTCACATGTGAAATATACGACCAGATGAGTAAGCCAGCATCGAGTTTCCTATTCCACACACCCAGACTCGACGCGGCCGCATTCGGGGTGTATTGTCGCCGCCTCTTCCACAATCCGGTTATTTCAGAATAGCCCCGATCCCATCAGAATGCTCCAGGGTGGCGCGCGACCATGGGTAAACCCTTGGCAACAAGCCGCGACTGATTGCATTTGGTTCCTCAACACCCGGCAGCGTCTACTTGACTGCACGTGCAATACGCGCGGTTTGCGGATGACATGGTGATCTTAATCGACTCCCATCCGCGGAATGACTGGCTCATGCGGGCAGTGGACAAGCGATTGCGAGAGGAACTGGCGAAACTACGAGTCGAGATCAACGAAGACAAGAGTCGGACAATCGATCTGAGCAAAGGCGAAAGCTTCGCGTTCCTGGGGTTTGACTATCGCCGCGTGCTGGGGCGTAACCAGAAGTGGCGACCGCAATTTGTGCCGAAGATGAAGAAACGAACGGCGCTCTTTGCCAAGCTCAGGGAAGTCTTTCGGCAACACGTCAGCCAGCCAGTGGGGGGAGTGATTGAGGAGATCAATCCCATCCTCCGAGGCTGGGTGAACTATTACCGGATCGGGCATTCGGGTCGGTGTTTTTCGAAGATCAGAGACTGGGTAGAAACGAAGATCCGGCGACATCTGATGCGATCCAGATTACGCAAAGGGTACGGATGGAAACGGTGGAGTAGCGAGTGGATCTACCGCCGGCTCGGACTATACAACGACTATAGGCTGAGACGGCCAGCGCTCGCGAAAGCGGTTCCTGTCCCAGATGGCGCATAAACCTTGACCCGAAGCGAACAGGTGAGCGTAGTGCGGGAAATCCGCACGCTACGTTCGAAGTGGCGGGGGCTGGAAACCAACTTACGGTTTGGCTATTGAGGCACTCCCAAAGGAAACGGGGAGACCCAAGCTAGGCTGAACCTACGGAGCATGGCGCCAGTCCTCGACCCTACAAAAGCCCGTTTGGACCAGGACGCCGACTCGGCGTCCGTCAGTGGGTCGTGTTGGGTGAAGGTCTTCACTGGGAGTCTCCGAGCATCGTCAATAACCGTTTACGATACCACCCTCGATTGGCAAGTGATTTTCGTACTTCGACACGCTCAGGTTCCAATCATGGTTTAATATCCGTCGCATGTACGTGACCCCTCCTGAGATGAGTGCTGGTGAAGTCTTGAGTGCATTCCATCATGACGCTCCGTACCTCTTCTTGGGAGGAGCATTCGTTGCAGTGGGTTTCGTATCGGCTGCCTTTGCCGCCCTGCGCCGGAGGCACGACTCCCTCCTGATCTACTTCGCCCTATTTGCCGCCCTTTACGGGCTTCGCCTTTGGATTCAATCGAGCCTGCTGGGAATGACGGTGCACGGCTCGACCTTCTACACCCGCCTGCGTTCTGGGGGGATTGACTACATCGTCCTCATTCCCGCATTCCTGTTCTTCACCTCTCTGGGGCTGCCGAGGCGGTTTGAGCGGGTGGTTGGGTACGCAATGGTTGGCATCGGCGGTGCACTGGCTGCGGCCACCTTCCTTTTCGGCGACTCCGGCTTCTATCACCTGATTAACAGCATCGGCGTGATCGCGGCATTGAGTTTCTTCCTCATTCGATTCATGAGCAGCAGTTCTGCCGAGCGCCACAGTCCTGCCGCTGCCGATTTCGCGGTAATCCGCTGGGGCCTGCTGATTTTTGTCGCTTTCGTGGTCTGGGAAAACATGGCTAGACTGTTGTCCATATCCTCGCCCAAAGTGGAGCCATTCGGGTTTGCCGCCTTCCTCAGCACTCTGGGCTATGTGGCTGCGCGTAGGACTTTGCAGCGGGATCAACAGCTAAACGAAATTCAGACCGAACTTGAAGTCGCCCGCCGCATTCAACTATCCCTTCTGCCCGCAGAGTTCCCCAACTCGACACACTTCCGGGTCGCAGCCCGTTATGTACCGATGACTGCGGTAGCTGGCGACTTCTACGATTACATCGTCGGGGACGACCACCAAGCCGGGCTTCTGATTGCGGATGTGTCCGGGCATGGCGTTCCCGCCGCCCTGATCGCCTCGATGGTCAAGCTCGCGGCGGCTTCGCAGCGGGCGGTTGCTGCTGACCCCTCCCGCTTCCTGTCGGGCATGAACTCGGCTTTGTTAGGGAACACACAGAACCAGTTCGTCACGGCGGCATACGTCTACCTGAACTCGGAATCGCAAGAACTGCTCTACTCGGCGGCAGGGCATCCGCCCATGCTCTTGTTGAGGAATGGCCGGGTCATTGAAGTTGAGGAGAACGGCTTAATGCTCGCGGCGTTCGATTTTGCTTCCTACTCGAATGCCACCCACGGATTGGAGCCCGATGATAGGCTCCTGCTTTATACGGACGGGATCGTGGAAGCTTCCAATGCGATAGGAGATTTCTTCGGGCAGGATGCCCTATGTGAATTGTTGAGGAAAACTGCTGGGCTTTCGCCCTCGGCAGCGGCGGACTCGATCATGTCTTCAGTCCGCCACTGGTCAGCGAAGCAGGACGACGATTTGACGGTGCTCGTTTGCGATTATGTCTCCACGTGAGCGCCCCCCCCTGCTTTTCTGCCCGAACGATCCGGCACGTTCTTGAGCAACTGTCTGCGACGGGCTCCATTAGGAAACTGGGCGACGAGTTCGTTATTGAAGCCGAGATGGAAGGAGCCTGAGTTGCGGATGACACTGGCGACGTTCATACTCCGAGCATGACACTCAAAAATGCGGCGCTGCTGGCACTGATCGGAACGGTTCTGATGACGGCTCTCCTAGTGTGGCAGTTCGTCTTCAACCTCCTCAATCTGCTGCGGGGCTTGGTTCCTGCGGTCACGCTTTTCTCATCGTTCATCTATGCGTTTGGTTGCTTCAGCGTGATGGTGTTCTTTTACGTGTTCCATAGAGCACAGTCGTGATTTGAGCGAGAGTTCATGCGCTACGGACGGCTCTGTGTGCGTGACCCATCAGGAACCCCCTTCTGCTGTGATTCGGCTGCCCGGAGGGGGTCCTCTTCATTCTTGATCCAGACGGCTACGATTTATGGCTCGATCCGGGGATGAAGGATGTGAGCGTGGCGTCCGAACTGTTGAAGCACTACGACGCTCGGCTCATGCGATGCTATCCAGTGAGCACTCGGCTCAATCACGTGGCTCACGACGACGCGGAATGCTCCGCGCCCGTGGACTTCGCCCAGATTCAGGATCGACTTTTCTCATAGTGGAGCCCACTGGCGAAAAAGAATTCCCTGTCCGTTGTACCGGACTTCTGGAGGGAACCTGAACGGGATAACGAGGAATATTCATGCTACTCATACATAACTATCTTTTCCCTGCAATGTGGCTTAGTTATACGGCCTATTGGTGGGCGATGTCGACGCATGTCAAGGAAACCGAGCGCCGCGAGGCTGGGACCTCGCGGCTTGCACGCCTTGTTTTGATGGTTTGTGCGGTGGCGCTTCTTTCCCTCCCGAGTGTTCCGCTTCCTTTGCTAAACGAGCGTTTTCTTCCGCTGGGCGCTTGGTGCTTCTGGAGCGGCGCGGCAATGACCGCAGTTGGGCTGCTCTTCTCTGTCTGGGCGCGTCGTCACCTCGGAAAGAACTGGAGCCAAGCCGTCACCGTGAAGGAAGGTCAAGAACTCATTACCAGCGGTCCCTATGCTCTGGTTCGCCATCCCATCTATACCGGGCTTCTGCTGGCATTTGTTGGCTCAGCAGTGGCGCGTGGTGAATGGCGCGGGCTACTAGCTTCAGCCCTTGTTTTCGGCGCACTATGGCGCAAACTAAGGCTTGAGGAGAAATGGATGCGTGTGCAGTTCGGCGCGCCGTATGAAGCCTACTCTCGACAGGTGGCGGCGTTAGTGCCATATATCATGTGAGCGTGATGTATAGATCTCTATCCGCCACACGGTATTCCTTTATTACTTGAAGAATTCGCTGCCCTTCTTTGACCTGTGGGCGCTTCCCATGCCCAACACTCCGCAGGAGGCGGCAAAGGATGAACAACGAAGTACGCTACAATCTTCGCACCGCAGATATGGACATGTAGGATGTTCATGCTGCAAAGCATCTACCAACGCGCACGCATCCCGCTCTGTGCCGCAATAGCTGCTTTCCTGATTCACCTCGTTTGCAATCCACATTACGGATTCTTCGGCGATGAGCTTTATTTCATCGTCTGCGGGCAGCATCCCCAGTGGAACTACGTGGATCAGCCCCCCGTCGCACCGCTCCTGGCTGCGGCTTCGCAAGCGTTCGGTCCGTCGCTCGTGTTGCTGCGGGCTGTGCCAGCGCTCTTCGCGGGAGCGGGCGTCTATGTGACTTGCCTGGTTGTAATCGAGTTTGGTGGAGCGGCTTACGCCCAACTCCTGTCAGCGATTGTGGTGTTTTTCCTCCCGGTCTTGACGGATTTCGGGATGAAGGTCTCGCCCGACATGGTCGGCCTCTTTTCCTGGCCCCTTATCGCGTTGTGGATCGTGCGCTTGACGAAAGGAGCAAACCCGCGACTGTGGGTTGCAATCGGCGTGCTGATGGGAGTGTCCATACTGAGCAAATACAGCATTTTGTTTTTCGCGGTCGCATTGCTGATGGGGCTTCTACTCACGCCGGAAAGGCGGATTCTGTATTCGTGGTGGTTCATAGTTGGGGCAGTGATTTCCGCCGTGATCGCGCTGCCGGCGTTCCTGTGGCAGGTGCACTATGGATACCCGATGCTCGAACTGTTGCGTGCGGTCCAGCACGGCAAGAACGTCATCGTTGGGCCACTGGGCTATCTCGGACAACAGCTCTTGATCAGCGGCTTGCTGGCGGAGTTCTGGATTATCGGACTGGCCTGGCTGTTCTTGCGACCACGCTTTCGTTTCTTGGCCTATGGCTATGTACTCCTGATTGCCATGATGATTGTGGAGCACGGAAAGCATTACTACCCGGCGAACGCATATCCTTACCTCGTCGCGGCAGGATGCGTGCAAATCGAAGATTGGACCAGCAAACTCCGGCGGGGACGAGTTGTAATTGCAGCGGCCACGGTTCTACTCGGGTTGACTTTCTTTCCGCTAGTGATGCCAGTGCTTCCAGAAGCGCTGCTCGTGAAGTACGAGGTGCGACTACTGTCGTTCCTGCACCTTTCGAAAGAGAGTATGGCTACCGAACACGGCGAACCGGCGCAACTACTCTTTGATTTCCCGAGCATGCATGGCTGGACGGAGTTGACCGCCATCGTGAATCGCGTATACCAGGGACTTCCGCCCGGGGATCGGGCGCAGGCAGTGGTGATGGCACAGAACTACAGCGAAGCTGCGGCCATCGAGTTCCTCAGTGAGCCAAGACTGCCTGTCATCAGCGGACACAATCAATATTTCCTCTGGGGGCCTCGCGGGTACACCGGCGACATTCTTATCTGTGTTGGAGACAACTGCGACTCGGTTGCTAAGCAGTTTCGTACTTGTTCACTGGAAGCGAGCCTTGAAGCTCCCTGGATACAGCCCTCCGAATACGATATTCCGATTATGGTCTGCCGCGGCATAAAGAAACCTATTTCGGAATTGTGGCCACTCACGAAGTTTTACAACTGAGGAAAACCTGTGAAAACCCGATTAGGAAAGGGTTGTCCGTGATCCGGGGGCATGGCGGACCGCTCAGAAGTTCCAACCGTTAATTTACGGCGAGAACCACCAAGGTGGCGTCGTCCTCGAATTGCGTGGCGCAAAAATCCGACACCTGCGCGAGCAGTTGCTTATTCAACTGAGCAGCGGAACTGGCCGCGTGCGCTTTGCCGAATGCGGCGACCCTCTCCACTCCAAACTCTTCGCCTTGAGCGTCCTCGGCTTCGGTAATCCCGTCCGTAAATAGAAGCAACCTGTCCCCGGATTTCAGATTGACGCTGGAGTCCTGGTAATCCCACGAGGGGAAAACGCCGAGCACCGCGCCGCCTTCATCCAGGGTGTGCGCAGCACCGTCAGAAACGAGAATGGGATAGGGATGGCCGGCATTGCAGTAGCGAAACGTGCGCGTATTGGCGTCGAGAACGCCGCAGAAAAACGTCACGAACTTGTTCCCGGCGATGCTTTCGCGCAACATGCCGTTGACGATCCCGCATACCCGCGCCGGACTGTCTAGGTCGCGCACGGATGCGCGCAGGCTAGCCTGAACATTAGCCATAAGCAAAGCGGCGGCAACTCCCTTGCCGGATACATCGGCAATGCAGATGGCCAGCCGGTTGCCGTCGAGCCGCAGCACATCGAAGTAATCTCCGCCGACCGCGAGCGCCGGTTGCCAGGCGGTGGCTACCGCGATTCCCGGAAGCTGCGGAATTTCCTTGGGCAAAAGCGACTGCTGGATTTCGCGGGCGCGTTGCAATTCCTGCTCGTGGATTTCCAGGCGGGCCGCGCCCGACTGAACCATGCCCTGCAGCTCGACATTGCGGCGCTCGAGGCGGGTCTTCGTCTTGCCGTAGAGAAAATTCGCCACGCCATAGACCAAGGTGATCAGGAAGGGCAGCTTCCAGCCGGTGACGATCAACTGCCAAAGCGATTGCGGACCAGACGGAGCGAACCACCAGACAATTACGCTCGTCAGCGCGTAAACGGGCAGCATCACCACGCATAGCACGGCCAGGAAGATCAGCCAGTCATAAGGAGCCGGCTTTTCGTACAGCGCGTGCAGCCATTGCATGGGAGGCGAAAGCAAATTGCCGATGCACAGCGAGTACAAGATGACGGTGAAAGGATGTATGGGCTCGCTCATGGCCCAGAAAATTGCGCCAATCACGAGAGCAATGAACAGGTAAATGCCCTGATTGCGGAAGAAAACGGTCAACGATTTGGAGTCAATGGTCATGTTGACTTGCCCTGGCCTCGACACAACGGATTGGCCACCAAGGCTGGCACCAGTGAGATCAGCGCGGTTCCGACGGCTCGCTTTGCCCGTCTGATCGCATCCCAACCCATTTTATGCTCCTTAACTTAGGGATTGATCCCGAGTAGAACCAGAGGATGCTGGATATAGACTGGATGCTGAGTTTGGGAGGAGGTGACGCTCAGTCGCCGCCCCACGTTGCATCCGACGCCATGGAAGACTTAACCTTCTGTCATCCGCATGGCAGCAACACCAACTTCCCGCCTTCGAAGAGCGCCGTCGCTGTCTCAACCAGAACATTCCAACCTGCCGACTGTGATCGCCGCCGTTGTGTTTGTGTTCCTCATGTGCTTCGCCGGTCGCTACGGATTCCATGCCGACGAACTTTACTTCCTCGCCTGCGCCCAGCATCCCACGTGGGGCTACGTCGATCTTCCGCCGCTCCTTCCGTGGCTCACCTGGATCGTCATCCACACGCTCGGCACATCGCTGACTGCTGTTCACCTCTATCCCGCACTGGCCGCGGCAGCCACCGTGCTTCTCGTAGCGCGACTCGCGTCCGAGCTTGGCGGTCAGCGACGCGCGGTCATCACTGCCGCTGTACTGACAGCGATTGCTCCCGTCGCTCTAGCCTTCGGACACATCCTCAGCACCAACGCCCTCGATATGCCGCTGTGGACCGCGACCGTGTTGCTGCTCGTCCGCATCGAGAAGACCTCGAACCCGCGCCTTTGGCTCGCCTTCGGGACAGTCGTCGGCCTTGCGCTGATGCACAAGTACAGCCTCGCGTTCTACCTCGCCGCGCTCGTGGTCGGGACGCTACTCTCAGCATGGAGAAGGTGGTTCCTCAATCGTTGGTTCTGGGGAGGAGTCGCCATCGCTCTCGCGATCACTCTGCCCAACATCTTGTGGCAGGCACATCGTCACTTCCCATTCCTGGAGCTTCAGCACAATCACCACAACGTCATTCTTCCCCCGCTTCAGTTCGTCTTCGCACAGGCGCTGCTCGTCAACATTCTGAGTTCCGCCTTCGTCATTGCCGGCGCCGTGTTCTTCTTTACTTCGCCAATGAAGCGCTTCCGAGCCCTCGGCTGGGCCTTTATTGCCTACATGCTGCTGATGTACACGGTCCACGCCAAGGACTACCTCGTCACGCCCGTCTATCCAGCCATGCTCGCCGCAGGAGCCGTCGCCGCCGAACGCTGGTTAGCCAACACTTGGAGCCGCCGCTGCGTCGCCGCGTACGTCATCGCAGCCTGCGCCTTATCTGCACTTATGTTGCCGAGCTTCGTTCCCGTCCTTCCGATCGATGCCTATGCGTCCTACTACCAAAAAATGGTGCTGCACCGAACCGAATCCGAAGAGAACGCGCACTCCGCTGTCCCGGACTACTACAGCAGCTGTTTCGGATGGAAGGAGCGCACCGAATCCGTCGCGCGCTACTACAACGCTCTTCCCGCGGAAGAACGCCAGAAGACGGCGATCTTCGCCAACTTCTACGGACAAGCCGGAGCAATCGATCACTTCGGGCCCGCACTGGGATTGCCCAAGGCGATCTGCACTCACCACTCCTACTGGTATTGGGGAAGCAGAGGCTACACCGGCGAAAGCGTCATCGTCCTCGACGTAGACCTTGAGTACCTGCAGCGTCACTGCGCCTCGGTCACGCTTGTCGCCGATCCCAAGGTCCAGTGGGCGCGTCCCGACTGGGAACGGCCCATCTACCACTGTCGCAAATTCGACCGCGATCTCACCAAGGAGTGGGACGCTTACCGCCACTTCGACTAGAGCAGCCACAAAGATTCAGAACGTCATGTTGAGCTGAGGCGCGAAGCGTCGGCTTTGAAAACACCCCGTGTTTTCTCCATTAGATGAAGGTGGACCGAGCAGAGCAACAGACCGATCTGCCACGTCCCTGTGTTCTGGATCACAGCCTTCCTGCTATCCAAGATCGCAAAATGATGAACGACGGGAGCAGAACGATGCACGGCGGCCAGAAGATACTCGACCCGTTGACGGAATGGAAATCCAAGAAACAGGAGAACAAGATGGCGGGCCAAAGGCCAACCGACGAGTTCAATGCAGGCGGGCCCATGAGACTCGGACTATTCGCGCTTCTCACCATTTGCGGATTCTTGATCTTTGCTCTCACGATGACCTTTGTGCCCGTGTTGCCGACGTGGGTCAACTACGGCGCCCGAGCTGGATTCCTTGTCGTCTTTGGCGCTCTGTGGCGGGTCGCCCGCGATGGGCACATGCTGAGCCGCTTTCGTCCGGTTTTCTTTGCCTACTTCACGGCGGTCTTTGGATCTTCGTTAGGGTTCTTCTTGGCAGACCCGGGGCTTAAGTTCCTTGGCCTGACGACCCAAACGCCGATGGGAGTCGCTGTGGCGAGGTTTTTGCAATCGTCGCTGATCGTGATCGGGATTCTCGCCGTGGCGAAGCTCTGCGGGGAAGATTTCGCATCGCTCTACATCCGGAAAGGTCGTTTGCTACTCGGCCTTGGCGTGGGCTTGATCGCCGCCGCCGGATGTTTAATTCTGACGCTGTTGCAACCGGCGGTTAGAGCCCTCGGCACGGCCAGACTCATCTCATGGGCCCCATGGATACTGCTTTTTTCGGTATCCGGGGCCTTCATGGAGGAACTCCTCTTCCGCGGATTGTTTCTGGGACGATACGAGCCACTGATCGGAAAATGGTTGTCCCTTCTTTCGACCGCCTTGGTCTTCACTTTGGCACACATGCAAATCACCTACGCGCCGAATGGCTTATGGAAGTTTCTGTTCGTGCTCTTCGGGTTCTCGATCGCTTGGGGGTGGCTCATGCAGAAGACCGAGAGCTTATGGGGATCGGTCCTGTTTCACGCCGGGGCGGATTTCTTGATTATCCTGCCGGTCTTCATCAGTTTCGGTGCGGTGTGAACCTCGGCGAGACCTCTTCAGATGGGATGATGGCGGGGGGGGATAGGGCTTCATGCGCGACGTTCGAAAACAGACCATGCGTTCCGAATTGCTCCTTGGTCTGGCGGCTTGTTTCTTCGGAGGGACTCGATGGGTCCAATTGGACACTTCGCGGTGGGATTGGCAGCCAAACCTGTGGCTCCGAAAGTGCCGATTTTCGTTTTGTTAGTCGCCACAGTGATTCTCGATGTTCTAGCCATCGCTTTCGCCTTCGCCGGTATTGAGGGTGTCAAGACAGGAATCCCTTGGTCTCACGGTCTCTTCATGTCAGTGATGTGGTCGGTGGTCGCCGCTCTCTTGGCTGCACGCATCTATCGCGACTTCCGCGCAGGCGCGGTTGTAGGGCTCTTGGTGCTTAGCCATTGGGTACTGGACTTCGTTTCCCATCCCATCCCCTTTTCCAGCTTTTCTTGGCATTCGTGGCAATGGAGCTTCGGACATCCCCTGCCGCCCGACTTGCCGCTTCTTTTCGGTGGCTCGCCGAAAGTGGGACTCGGCTTGTACAACTCCATCAGTGCGGTTGAAGCCACCGCGTTGGAGCTTGGGATGTTCCTTCTGGGGGCCGCAGTGTACGTAAGGTACATTGTCAGGGAGAGAAAAACTGCATGAATTGGCGGGCCACCCACTACGTCCCTTACCACCTGCCACGTGTCTGAAGGTATGGTGCCGTTTTCGAGGTCAAAAGGAAATTTCGGTTAAGAGCCGCTCACGAAACACGCTGCAAATGAGTCTGCACAGCTTGAAATACAGCTTGCAACAGCAGCAGGTGAAAGTCGCTTAAGAAAACACACTAGAGAAACGGAGAACCGCCATGCATCTTCCCGCCCCTCTGGAAACGCTGACGCAAAACTCTCTGCGAAAGGTATTATTCTCATTTATCGTCTACGTGACAGTTTCCTGTGTGTCACTAAATTCCGGATACGCGCAGACATCATCACAGTCCCAAACTCTGCCAGACCAACACAAAATCATCCAAGAGATAGATGGCGATCCATTAGCCATCGCGCTGGACGAGCAAATGCCAGCGTTGTTGGTGAAATACCGCGTGCCGGGCGCAGTGGTGTCTGGCATCAAAAACGGCAATGTGGCGTGGACGAAGGCATTCGGCTACGCAAACCTGTCGACCGGCACCCCCATGAAACCGGACATGGTTTTCGAGCACGGCTCCAACGGAAAGGTGCTGACGGCATGGGGCATCATGCGTCTTGTGGAAGAGGGAAAGTTGGATCTGGACGCTCCGGCAAACCGTTACTTGAAACGTTGGCAAATCCGGTCTTCGCAGTTCGATCCGAACGCCGTGACGATTCGGCGCCTGCTCAGCCATACCGCAGGTCTCACCGTCCACGGTTTCATGGACTACAGCCAGCGCCGCCGATTACCCAGTTTGGTGGAAATGCTGGAGGGCAAGAACCAGATTCCTCCGTTTGGCGAGGGTCCGGTCCTGATCGCATGGCAGCCGGGGTCGCGTGAAGTGTATTCCGGGGGCGGGTTTGTTCTCTTACAGATGGTCATTGAGGACGTTACGGGTGAATCATTCGCATCCTTTATGCATCGCGAAGTGACGGCGCCACTCGGATTACGAACATTGCAGTGGGCTTGGACACCAGCGCTTGAAGCCGCCGCCCCGATGCCGTACGGGGAATTGCAGGAACCGATAGGGTATCGGCAACTCGGTAGTCAGTCCATCGGAAGCGAGATTTGCAGCGTCCCCGATTTTGCGCGCTTCATTGCCGCCGCCGTGACCGGTTCCCACGGCGAGCCTGCCGGGCGTGGTGTTCTGAAACCGGACAGTGTGGAGCAGATGCTGGAAATCCAGACCAATTCTGAGGATGCTGGTCTCGGTTACGGCGTCGGCTGGGCAAATGGGCAGCACAAGATGCTTAACCATTCGGGAGCAAATCCCGGCTGGGACGCGTCCTTTAGCCTCGATGCCAGTCAGCGAGAGGGTTATGTGATCGCCATCAACTCGATGCTGGGCGGGCCGCTCCACGTTGCCGTTGACAATCTCTGGCGGCGGACCGTGTGGGGCAAAGCCTATGGTGCTGATCCCCCTCCCGCGAGTGGCGAGACGATCCACTTCAACCAGATCGTTCTGAAAATCGTTCTGGCGTTGTGGGCGTTGCTTCTGTTGATCACTGGCCAAATTACTCACCGGGCGCTGCGCGGAAAGAGGCGGTGGTCCTGGCCGCCTTCGAAGAGGCGGTTGCTGGTGCCGTCAGCCTTCGTCATGATGGCATTCGTTTGGTGGTATTTGTTTTATGCGCCGCAATCTCTGCCTTTGCCTCTCAGTCCGGCGATTCCGGACTTCTGGGTATTGCCGTTCGTCAACTACATTGCGACCGTGTTACTGGGTTTGGTCGGTGTCAGTCTCCTCATCGCCCTTCTTCCTCGAAATAATGCCGAGTTGAAAAATGAAAAAGAGGGTTAAGGAACTACTAGATGCGTTTCGATGTCCGACATGTCAGTCCTTCCTTTACGTCATTCCGAATCGCGGTCAAGTCGAAGGGCTGCGATGCGACTGCGGGACGATCAACATCAACCTTAAGAAGCGACCCAAGTGAGTCTTGTGCGGTTGGAGTCCTTCCCGAAGGCTCAGGGCGGCTCAGAAGGTATAGTGGTTGACCAATTTCGACGAGCCGAAAACAGCGGGCGAAACGGGGAGAAAAGACTGCAAAAACGGGGGACGCCGCAGACACCCTTTCGGACCACCTGATTGGCGAGGGCTTGGGAAAGCCCGAAATCGTGGGATTTGCCGTTTCCTGCTTCCATCGGTGTGTCGTCCTCGTTGACTCGGCTTCGCAGCACTCCTAACATGGCACCTGAGTTCCTTCGCCATCCATGATCAGCCAGACCATCTCGCACTACCGCATCCTCAGCAAGATCGGGGGCGGGGGCATGGGCGTGGTCTACAACGCCGAGAACGTGACTCGCCAACGCTTTCGTCCTGCCATAGCTTACTGCTTCCGGGCAACTGACGGGGATCCGCGATGAAACTCAGCATCCGTTACGTCATGCTTTTTTCTGGAGCCATCATCGCCGGAGTCTACCTGCACGAGATTGGGCACGCCGTAGTCGGTTGGATGGACGGCGTTGCCATCGTCCCCACGCCAGCGAAGGAGTATGTCCTCCAATCTCAATTAGGCTGGAACAAGGAAATCTGGATTGCCCTCGGAGGGGTTGTTGGAACGACGGTGTCGGCGTTGGCAGCGGCGTTGTACTTCTGGCGCAAACCGTGTCCTGACAGTGAGGCAATACTGATCGGGGCGTTTCTTCCGCTCGGCCTTTATTCCGTTCGCTTTCTCCTCGTCGGACGAGGGCATGACGACGTGGAATGGCAGGCCGCCCAGACCGCCCTTGGTCTGCCACCTACTGGTCATGCAATAGACGCTTTCTTTCTATGCCTCCTCATCGCCGGGTTCGTCGTCTGGGTTTTTCGGCTGCATCCGCCGCTGGGCTCATGGTTGAGGCTCGCGACGATGGCGATAGGTGGAATCGTCCTGCTGATAATGCTGCAAGTCGGCAATAATGCCGTCTTTGACCATCTGTTCCCTGTCGTCAAGATGGTCAACGTTCCGGCGGGACTTGATCCCCGCTAAGTCATCGCGATCACGCTTAGCGCAGAGACAAACAGGATTGTTGAAGTGATCAAGGCGATTACACCAAAAGATGTGCGACCCGATGACGGAAGGTCAAGAGGCGGGAGCCGATTCGAGCGGTCACATGCTTGCCGTACAGGAGCCAACCCACAACGAGGCCCGCGACCACGAACCGAAATCCAATGGCTATCAGCCCGCCCTCGGGGCCGTAGGCCCCGCCCGTCAGCCAGTCCGGTCCGCTAACAGATTGACTGAACACTGATCCGGGCATTACCCCTCCGCTAACGGGGAATCCCAAGACTACTCCTTGGACAAAGTTCCATGAGAAATGAATCCCAAATCCTAGCCACAACCGTTTGCTGCCAAGGAACGCCACGGCGTAGACTGCGCCTCCCAGAGCATTGCTAACAGCCCGTGGTAGAACTGCTGAAAATTCGTGAGTAGCGATGAAGCGTGCGGCGACGGGAACAGGATATAAGGTGCCCGCCAGCAGCGGCGGTCAGTCGCCGGACAGGCGAATGCAACGTTATC